>Ga0187827_10002352_pt1 | contig 26020 bp, 16 predicted proteins | sample ETNtaG_39_FD_167969 | JGI IMG/M metagenome (GOLD analysis project Ga0187827, IMG submission 167969) | Marine microbial and viral communities from oxygen minimum zone, Eastern Pacific Ocean - ETNP2014_SV_150_PacBio MetaG (Illumina Assembly) | ecosystem: Environmental > Aquatic > Marine > Hypoxic... | reverse complement strand
GATGATCCTCCGGGGCGGCCTGACCTGGCAAAGCGAGGTTCCCTTCGGCCGGTTTCCGCCACCGCCGCCCGATGCTTCCATCGAGAATCCCCTGTTTGTCTACGGCGGTTACGACAAAACGTTGAAATGCGTGAGCACCGAGCCGGAGATACGAACCGTCTATCTCAAGGCCACGTTCTATCACTTGCGCAGACTGCACATGAACACTCTGGTGGTTGGGCCCCCGAAAAAGCTCGAGCTCGATCTCGCGGCAAAGTATGGCATCCGGTTGATTGTCCGAGTCTCCGGCAAGCGGAAAGAGAGCAAAGAGCTCATCGAGCACCGGGCCACGTTAAAAGTCATGATCGGTGACGAGCCGAAGATGGAGGAGATCGAAGACTACCGGCAGCGTTACGCCAACTTCCGCAGCGAGTTCGACACCCCAATCATTACCTGCTCCATCCTCGGCGGGTACGGGACAGGCAGTGGCGCCGACCCGCTGCGGGTCTGGCCTGTGCTGCAGCCGAAGATTCGCATGGGGCGGCTCTATCCATTCCGCAAAAAACAATACGACCTGCTGTTTCCGCTGGGCTACAAAGGGTGGATGTCGCCTTCATCCACTTTTCAGTCACTCGAGAATGATCCGTCGCCCTGGTGGCTGGTGCCCCAATTCTTCGGCCACGAGCGAGACGTTCCGTACTGGCGCATTCCCACCGGCGTGGAGTTGAAAGCCCTCATGCATCTGGCCGTTGCGCACCGCTGCACCGGTCTGCTTGGCTGGAGCCTGCACGACCACGCCGGCAAGATCTTCACCGTCTTCATGGACGGCGCGACCATGGCACCGACGAAACATTCCCAGCTTGACGCCCTGAAAGAATTCGGCGCCCGGCTGATGACGGCCAAACCGTTCCTTCAGAAATTCTCGACCCGCCGGCTGCCCGTGCTGTATCGCAGCACTCACGAGGTGGAAGCTGTCGGCCGGTGGACAATCAACGCGAAGCCTGTCGTTTATCTGGTGAATCTCAACACTCGCGAGTCCCGCGACATCGAGCTTCAGATTGACCTGGGTCGCGCCAAAGCCGGGCGAGCCAACCTGGCCGCGGTAAAGTCGGTGAAAGAGGTCTTCACCGGCCAGTCGCTCGAATATCGCACCGAAGAGACAAAAAGCCCCATCTACGGGACGATTTACTTTTCCCTGAAAGGCATCAGACCAGGCGAGGCGCGCCTGGTGATTGTGGACGGCGAATTCCCTTCCCCGCCCAAAGAAATCCAGGACGCGTTAAAGGCCGAAGCGAAGGCCGGGGATTGAGACGGACGTTTCACCGGAGATGCCTGGACGAGAATAAGAGACCGCGGATGTTCTGGTTCTGATATCCGCGGCCCTCTTCATCCGCGGTCCTTTCTGGGGTGCGACCGAAAGGCCACCAGATTTAGGATAACGATTGAGAGCCCGGAGCCATCGACCTTAATTAAGTTTGCAGACGTGTGAGACGTGGAACCTGGCACCCCTGACAGCCGACACCCCTGAGCAGTTACGTCAATTCTTCTCTTTTGAACCGCTCTCGAGGCGCTTGCCTACACCCCGGACCACCAGATCCTTTATCTCTCTCAGGCGGTGATTCACGTGGCAAGTGCTGCAGGACTGCTGCGCCTTTTTGCCATCGTGACACTCGAGACAATTGTCCTTTGACAGCCCTCTGAAATTGCTGGTGAAAGTAGCGGCATCGAACTGGTCGAAGGCCCGGTCGTAGCGTGTGCGGCGGGTCATCTTGTGGCAGGCGGAACAGCCTTCTTCCTGGCGATCTTTCTCCAGGTGCGGGGCGTGGGCGAAGCGGCTGTAGGACGGAGCTTCAAGATGGGGGCGCTGCCACTCCATGGTCAGCCGGCCGGGCGTCTCGGGCTTCTGGCTGATCGCGTGACACCATGAACAGCGCCCGACGGAGGTGTCGCCGAAGAGCAATCGGTGGCGCAGGCCGGTCAGGCGCTCATCTGCTTTGTCTTTGCTTTCGCCCTGAACATCGATGGACGCGCTGAATTCCATCCAAGCCTTCGCCACAGAATCCGTGTGCCCGGCGGGCCGGTATCGGAGCTCGTCCTCTTCCACATACCAGCCTGCCTGGTCTTTGGCAGGCTGCGGGTGTGTTCCCCCTTTTGACCAGGCGGACAGGATGGCGTCGTTCAGTCCTTTCAGGAGCTTCTCGGAATCGGCACTCCCAGATTCACCCCTGATGGCTACTGCAAGTTTGCCCTTTCCTTTCGATGCCATTTTTGTGATGAATTGCGTCACTTCTTTTGTCGGTTTCGAGGTCTCATTCAGGTTGAGCAGAAGAGAGAGCAGTGGTGTGGGCTGGAATTCATCCGCGGCTTTCGGTCGCCGGAGAAGCACCAGTTCCTGCCGCCGGATGATCTCGGTATGGCACTGGGCGCAATTGCGCTCGAATCCGCCTTCGACAGCCACATGCTGCGGCTTTTCAACGTTGTGGCAGGTGGTGCAGTTTTCGGGCGCGCGCTCTTCGTAGAGCTTGGCGCGAAAATGTTTCTTCAGATGATTCTGATGATTGAAGCGGATGGAGTTTCGGCGGAAGTACGGATAATTCTTGCCGAAGTCATGATGCTCTTCGGCGAAACTCTTGAACTTCACCTCGTGGCACATGTTGCACTGTTCATCCGTCCACTGTGCTGCGAGCGTCGCCGCAGGCTGGTAGCTCGCCGAAGTGCTGAAGCTGTTGGCTTCCTTCGGGCTGGTCACACAACCGTGGAGAAGAATCGCAACGGCGAATGCCAGGCAGGACAGGACAGGAAGAAGTTTGTGGAAAAGGGATTTCATGAGGTTTGACATTTGTAGTTGTAACAACTTTAGCCGGGCCTTTACTGGCAGCAAAGACCCGGCTAAAGCCGTTAATCCGACCCGGCTAAAGCCGTTACTCCAACCCCGGCTAGAGCCGTTACTCCAACCCCGGCAACCCGGCTGAAGCCGTTATTCCAACACGGCTGAAGCCGTTACTCCAACACGGCAACCCGGCTGAAGCCGTTAATCCGACCCGGCTGAAGCCGTTACTCCAACCCCGGCTAGAGCCGTTACTCCAACCCCGGCAACCCGGCTGAGGCCGTTACTCCAACACAATTCAGTCATCGCTGTCTCTTGCCTGTGGGGGCACGAGGTTCCTCAAAATCTTCTGTATTGCGGCTGTGTCCAGGGGACCGCTGCTGGCGTGGGTGGTCGGTCGCTGGCGGGTGATGCTCACCACGGCAAAACCGGCCAGTTGATTATTGGTCATCGTCGTGGGATTGGGCTGCAGGCGGATGAACTCGTCCAGGTTAATGTCGAAGATGTCGCCATTGGTGGCGTTGGCCGCGGTCTGTTCGATAAAGTGGTCCGTTGCGCCCGCGCCTTTGTCTACGCCGCGGGTGAAGATGCGAACGTCCTCGCGGCGGATGCGGATGTCGCGAAAACGGTAAGTCAGATTGGCGAGAGAGCCGGTGGTGAACGGCTGTACCGTGACGGTGCCGGTGCCATTGTCCGGGTCATCGTAAACCCGTGCGGTTGAAATGCGGTTCACCGAGTTCTCCACGCCGAGCGCACGGCGCAGGCCGTTGCCGATGCCGATGGCTTTGTCCACCAGCCCGAGCTGCGTCGTTCGATCGTTTCCGGTCAGGTTCGGGTTGGGATGGCAGGCGTCACAGTTGCGCGGCTTCTCCTGAACCGTATGCGGGAAGTTCTGATTCATCGGCATAGAGATCAGGAAGCGGTTGTTGTCGTTCACTGTGAAGACAAAGTTGGAAAAATTCTTGGGGTTGCCCGCGGCGCCGAGAGCGGGATCGGTGACGAAGTTGGCAAAGTCGTAATCGCCATCGTTGTTTGCTCCTCTCGCGCCGGTTGCGCTGACAGCGTACAGAACCGCCTGGCCGCCGATCTGGAACGGGCTGATCTTTCCTTCGTAGTTGATGCCCAGCACCAGGTGGTCAGGCACGGTGAGGAAACGCTCCTGATCCTGCAATCCGAGACGGGAGGTGTTGTCGAGATAGCTGGTCGCAAAATTCTTGGGGCTCTCAATCACTCCGTCCTGGTTCGTATCGCCACTCGCCGCGTTTCCGTAATCCAGAATCATGTGGCAGGAGAGGCAGTTGTTGGCCCACGTAGCGTGGCAGGTAAAGCACTCCAGCCGATTACCACCGGCCGAGTGCAGCCCGCAACCATCTGCCGCGCCGGCCTTGAAATCCGCATGATTCGGATCGAGCACATCGACTACCTGCACCACACGGCGTGTTACTTCCGCCTGCTCATCATCTGGATCAAGCCTTCCCTGCTTGGGAGCGAATACCTGGAAGATGTCTCCGGCGGCATCCTGGTAAATCCGCCGAGAGCCCGTGCCGGGTCCGGTGCCGTGAATTCTTCGTCCTTTTCGTGTGAGCAGATCGGCCTTTTCCGTTGGCGTGCCGTGGCAGGATTCGCATTCGATTTCGTGCTCGAAGAAGCGGTCAGAATAGATGTGACCGTCGCCGTGAAGTTCCTCGCGCGTGTGGCAGTCGACGCATTGCATGCCTCGATCTGCGTGCACGTCCGATGGGGTTTCGTCGACGCTGTTCGAGCGGTCTTCGTCGCGTATCAGGTAGTTGTTACCGTCCGTCCTGCCGGTATCGCGTCCCCAGAGTTTGCTCTCCACATACTCACGGCCAAAGATGAAATCGCCAAGGGCTGCCGCGGGGTCGAGAGAGTTGGCCGCAGTGCGTGAAAGGAAAAACCTCGGCAGCGTCGGGAAAAAGCCGCCGGTACGCCCACCCGCGAGGTCGGCATCGTTCGAGCGATTATTCTCGGCGTGGTCATTGAAAATAGTGTCTCGGAATCCCTGGGGCCGTTCTCGAATTCCGTTGTACTCCGATCCGTGCCGGCCGCCTCGGTTGTGGCAATGGATGCACTGTTCGTCGGGCGGATAGCGCTGCATCTCGTGCCGGAAAGGATGATCTGTTTCCTCCTTGCTGATGGTGACGTCCGCAGTCTCGCTTCGGCCTTCATTCGAATAGTACACGTGGCACGCAGAGCATCCGGAGGATCGGAACTCGCCGAACCGCTTCACGCCTTCAGTGTAGATGTGGCAGCGGGCGCAATCGTTGTGCACGAACGAGGTCATCATGCGGAACATGAAATCGCCATCGATGGCCGCGTTGTCTGGAGCATTGGGATTACGGTTGGAGAAAATGTCGCGAGGCACTTCGTTGTCGATGCGCTCGACCGTCCCCGGGATGCTGGCATCAAAATCAGGGTCGACGATGGGCTGCCCGTTGGGGAGTACCGCGCAGACGAAGGCGTCCTTGTCCGTGTCGTCGCCTGAGACCTGTGCGAAACGATCCCTGAAGCCGTTGATGTAATAGACTCCACTTACCAGGCCGGCACTGGTGGCGTGAGTTGAGCGGCTGACGAAGTCCACGATCTCGCCGTGGCACTTGCCGGTCTCCCGGGGGAAACCACTGCCACAGGAACGATCGGCCACCAGCAAGTCCCCCGGATTGATGAAGCGTCTGTAAGCGAGGATGTCTGCATCTGAATGGTCCGTGTTATTCGCATCGTCTTCGCGCACCAGCCGCGGCCCTCTGAGAAACTGATCGTTGTTGACGTGCGAATTGGCCTCGAGTGGAAAATCACCGAAGTCAGCCGGACGCGCGACGTGCGCAGCGAGTTCTGTGGCTCCGTCCGGATCGCCGCCGTGACATTCGGAGCAGGTGAGCTGGAACAGCGGATGGATGTTTTCAATGGCGCCGTGGCATCCGGCGGCCTCGCATCCCTCGGTGGCAGAGCTGGTGACGCTGACCACTGCCTTCTTAGAGCCACAACAAACAAGGGTGACGGCCATACCAACCAGGAGGCAGGCGGCGACGATGGCTCTGAATCTCAGGCTTAAACTGCGGGACATAGGGCGTAATAAGTAAAGAGTAACAAGTAAGTGTTGACTGTTGGCTGGTTCCGGGCCGCTGATTCCTCACAATTCATGGCACACTCCCCGGCACTATCGTTCCTCTTCGGTCGTTGAAGTGACATTGTTGACAGTCCTCTGCAGGGCTGTGACAGGTGAGGCAGGCACGCATGCGGCGCCGGGCCTCGCGGGCGTGGTCGCCCCGTTCGCGGAAGGCGAATGAATGGTCTCTGGGCAAAGCTTCGTGGCAGGAAGAACAGGAATCGGATGTGTGGCATTCCGCGCAGCGTTTGCGGTCGTGCGATGCGGCGCGGCCGTGGGCCGTGCGGCGCCAGCGCGGGGTGTGGTCGCGGGGGCGCATCTCGGAGTGGCAGCCGGTACAGGTTTTCTGTTCGTGGCAGGCGCCGCACAGGTCTGGATCGTGCTCCGCCTTTCTGGCGTGAGTAACGCGGCGGAAGCGATGAGTGTGGTCGGGAGGCATCTCGTCCGCGTGCGCGTTTTTGGGCCAGCCCTTGTGGGATTTGACGAGGGGCAGGTGCGTCTCCGGGGATGCGTCCTTCATGCCTTCCGCGTGGCATGCGGTGCAATCCTCGATGGGCTTACCGGCAACGCCCTTAAAACGATGGCAACTGATGCAGAGGGCCATGGGTGGCGTCTGCGGAGTGCCGATCCTTGACTGCTTATGACAGTCCCGGCATTTCAGTTTCAGGTCCAGATGTTTCTCGTGATGGTAGGATGGGGCCTTGCGCAGGTGGCGCACCTTGTAGGCTTGAAACTGCCCCGCCTCGTGACAGGTCGCGCAGATCTTGTCAGCCACAAGCTTCATGTGCTGGGGATCGTCCTTGTCCAGCTTGTGGCAGAGCTTGCAGCTTCCTTCCTTGAAAAAGGATTCATGCTGTGAGTGGTTAAACGGCAGCTCAGAATCCGCTGCCTCGGCCGGTCCGTAAAACACTTTTTCGGTCCAGCCGGCAAAGTCCAGAAGCCCGATGACCACCAGTGACACGGCGCAAACCAGGAACAGTTTTTCCTTCATCGTAGTCTTCACGGCTTCCTCCTTGAAAATCCCCACTTGAATTCCAGGCCGATAAAGACCGCATGTGTGTATTTCACATCGGGTGCAATTTCGCTGAGGTCGTCATCGAAGAAATAATCCAGGGAGAAAGTCGTGTTGTCCGTCACCCGCCACTTGACGCCGATCTCGGTGCCCCACGCTTCCTGGCCTTTGAATCGCACAAACTGGCTGACGTAATCATAGATCCGGTAATAGCCATACCATGAACACACCACCTTGCCGCGGCGGTAGCTGAGGCCGCCGTTCATCTCGAGGTACTGGGTCTCACCTTCATCAAAGGTGTCGAAGAAGCCCGGCGTCTGCATGGTCGAGCGGTCCCCATCGTGCCAGAGGAATTCGGCATCCGCGCTGAGGTGGGGGATCAGCCCGCGATTGGCCAGGCCGATGGAGGCTTCATGATAGCTGGTCTCGAATCCGGTCTCGTGCCTGTCGGCAATTTCGTGGCGTCGGTATTCCAGAGAGAGCGAATTCCGCCGCGTGAGGTCCTGTTCAATACTGATGAAGTAATCGTTGGAAGGCGCGAGGACCGGCAGGAACAACCTGGGTACCCTGAGCAGGCGGGTGGCTCTATCGAAATAGGAAGTGGGATCGAAGAAAACCTGCCTTCCGCCGCTGAGCACTTTCGTGTATTCGATGAAGAAGGAAGTGCCAGTCTTCCAGATTTCGAAATCAATTCCTGCGCGCAATTCGTCCCCATCGTCATCCAACAGGCGGACGGAGGCGAAGTAATCGAGAAAGTCCCGTTCGGGAAGGGTGCCTTCAAGGGAGACCTCGAAGAGATTCTCAATGTGATAGACGTTGCTGAATTCCAGCCTGAGCCATTCGGCGGGCTCTGCCGCAAGCTGGCCACCGAAGATGCCGCGAATCGGCAGGCTCGAGCGATAACCAGCGTTCACCCCACCGAAAACCGCGATGCTGAAGGGCCCGATTTCATTGATGTCGACGCGAGCGCCATCCATCCTCACGGGCCACACCACGCCGTCCACGGCCTGACGGCCGCCGGTGAAATTGACGTCGCTCCAGACATCCTGGATCTGAAAGTAACCTTCGTAAATCCTGGCGTATCCCGCGCCCGGCAGGCGGGCATCGCGTCCGTCCGCAAATTCGTCGAGCACTTCGATGTTGTCGAGGTCGTCCTCGAAGCGTCCGGAAAAGTGGGTTCGCAGTTTTGGAGAGCCGATCCCTTTTGTGGAGAAGTTGAGCCAGAGCAGTTCATCAAAATCATTCTGGTCAACAATCTGTCCGGTCTGGTCGCCGACAAGTTCTGCTCTGAACTCGTTCCGGAGTCGCATCCTGAATTCGCTGCCGCTGAGCTCCGTGTAGTCCTCAGCGGTCGCTCGATCCCCTGCGAGGGCCGCCAAAGCGAAGAGCATGACAGGCCAACCTGTTCGCCAGGGAGTTGGGGAGTTCAATTTCAGATTGGGTTTGACAGGCGTCCGGCTGGTGGGGGGGTGCATGCAGCCTTGCTTCCCGCTGTTGTTGAAGGTGCAAATCCGAGTCGTTTATCTAAAAAGAAAACCACTCAGCTAAGAGCGGATGCATGTGAGAATCCCAAGCGTCCGACCATGCAACATCTGAGAGGATCTCCTAACTTAACATTTATAGAGGCAATGAGTGTGCCATGCTTGTGACTGGTTCGCAGGAGGCAAGAGAGCGTCGCTAACCCATTGTTAAAAAGGATGATCCAGCATGGTCGAAATGTGGTCACGGTCGGACCGGCCGGAGCGGCCGAGACATTCTCGCCGGTCAAGATTTGAGAGCCGTGGAATGGAGGCTTGTATCACTGCGAGGAATGCGCTTGCCCTACAATGGTTTACGAGCCACCCGTCAAGATCTGACCACCGCCGACATTCTGACCATCAGCGCCGTCGATTCTGGATGCTCGATGCTGCTGGATATGCTGTTCGATCTTGGATAGCGCTTGCCACCGCTTTCAGTTTCCTATGCCCTGAATCTGAGACCGACATCACAACGACATCGGCACTTCAGAATCCAGCATCCAGTATCGAGCATCCAGCATCCACGACAGCCGAAGGACTTCCCTCCTCGCCGAGGCAGTAAACCACTACCCGCATCCCGAAGAATGCGCACAGTTCGGGCACGTGTAGCAGACGCCTGACCGGATCATGATCGTGCCGCAGTCCTGGCAGGCCGGCGCGTCCAGATCGCTCTGACTTGGACTTTGTGATTCAGGCACCTGCACTTTCACGTCTGCCGAGTCTGTTTCGTTTTCCGGATTGGCTTCACCGAATTTCAGGGACAGCCAGCGGAAGATGTAATCGACGGCCGATTTGGCGAAACGGATGTCTTTGTTGGCTGTAATACCGGCGGGCTCGAAACGGGTGTTGGTGAGCTTGCGGCATAAAACGTCCAGGGGCACACCATATTGCAGCGCGATAGAGGTCATGGTAGCGATGGTGTCGACCAGGCCGCTGACAGTGCTGCCTTCTTTGGCCATGGTGATGAAGAGCTCGCCCGGTCGACCATCTGGATACATTCCAGCGGTGATGTAGCCATCGTGGCCGGCGATGTTGAACTTGTGCGTGATGGATTGCCGTTCATCGGGCAGGCGTTCCCGGACGACTCTCGCCGTTGCCGCATCTTGCACCTCCTCTTTCGATTCCTTTTTGCCGGTGTTGAGAGGCTGTACGCGCTTGCACCCATCACGATAGATCGTGGTGGCCTTGATACCGAGCCGCCACGCTTCCATGAAGACCTGCTCGATATCCTCCACCGATGCCGATTCGGGCATGTTCACGGTCTTGGAAATCGCGCCGGACAGGAACGGTTGCACTGCAGCCAGCATCTGTAGGTGGCCCCGGTGATGGATAAAGCGACTTCCGTTCATCGGCTTGAATGCACAATCGAAGACCGGCAGATGATCGTTCGACAAGTGAGGCGCGCTTTCGAGCGTCTCGTTTTCATCGAGGTAGCCCAGAATAGCCTTGCGCTGTTCGGCACTGTAGCCCAGCCTTTCGAGCGCGACGGGCACGGTCTGGTTCACGATTTTCATCGTTCCACCTCCGACCATATTTTTGTACTTGAAGAGCCCGAGGTCTGGCTCGATACCCGTGGTATCGCAATCCATCATGAAAGCGATGGTGCCTGTCGGCGCGAGCACGGTAGCCTGCGCGTTGCGGTAGCCATGGCGGCTTCCGAGCCCGATGGCGTCATCCCACGCGGCGGCCGCGGCAGAGAACAGATCTTTCGGCACAGAATCCGAGTCGATATGATCGAGGGAGGCGCGGTGTTGATCCATAACCCTGAAAAAAGAGTCGCGGTTTTCCTCGAACGCTTCGAATGGGCCCACTCTGGCCGACAACTGAGCGGAAGTCAGGTAAGCTTGGCCGGTCATCAGCGCTGTGACCCCAGCGGCAAACGCGCGGCCCTCATCACTGTCGTAGGGCAGGCCGTTCGCCATCAGCAGTGCGCCGAGGTTTGCGTAGCCCAGGCCCAGCGGGCGATACCGGTGGCTGTTGGAGGCTATCTTCTCCGTGGGATACGAAGCCCGGCTGACAAATATCTCCTGCGCGGCAATCAACAGCTTCACACCGTGCGCGAAGCCATCGGTGTCGAAACTGCCGTCCGGCCGCCGAAACTTCATGAGATTCAGGGAGGCCAGGTTGCAGGCAGAGTCGTCTACAAACACGTATTCGCTGCACGGGTTGGACGCGTTAATGCGGGTGGTATCCGAACAGGGATTCCAGTTATTCATCGCGTCGTCGAACTGCACTCCCGGATCGCCGCAACCGTGCGCGGCATCGCAAATCTTCCGGAACAGTTCACGGGCCCGGAATGTCTCGACCGGCTCGCGATTCGTCACGGCACGTGTTTGCCATTCACCGTCTTCTTCCACGGCCTGCATGAATTCATCGCTCACCCGCACGGACAGGTTCGAGTTCTGAAAGAAGACGGACCTGTAGGCTTCCCCATCGATATCACCGTCGTAACCGGCATCCACCAGGGCCCATGCCTTCTTCTCTTCCTTCCTCTTGCATTCGATGAAGTCAATGATGTCTGGATGATCCGCATTGAGAATCTGCATCTTGGCCGCCCGGCGCGTCTTGCCGCCGGACTTGATGACCGACGAGAACGCGTCGTAGCCCTTCATAAACGAAACCGGCCCCGAAGCTTTGCCACCCCGGACCACCATCTCTTTGGATGAACGAATCGTGCTCAGATTAGTGCCGCAGCCCGATCCGTGTTTGAACAGTATCCCCTCCGTCTTTGCCAGCTCGAGGATCGAGTCCATCGAGTCTTCAACCGAATTTATGAAACAGGCCGACACCTGCGGGTTCTCATCCACGCCAAGATTGAACCACACGGGGCTGTTAAACGCGGCCATCTGATGAATCAGGATGTATGTGAGCTCGTGCTCGAAAACATCCGCTTCTTCGGCAGTCTTGAAGTAGCCGTCAGCCTCTCCCCACTGACGAGTGGTCTTTACAACTCGATCGATGAGTTGCCTTGCGCTGCGCTCGCGTTCAGGGCTGTCTTTGGGCCCCGCAAAATACTTCGAGGCGACGATATTGGTCGCGTTTTCGGACCAGGCTTCCGGCACTTCGATGCCTTGCTGCTCGAAGACCTTTTCGCCTTTGAAGTTCGTAATACAGGCATCCCGTTCCGCCCACTCGATTTCGTCGTACGGGTGGATACCGGATTTCGTGAAATGTCTGGCGATGTGCCATCCGTTTTGGTGGTTCTCGGTGTGGCCAATTTCGGACGTCAGGCTGGCGGGTGCTTTTTCAGGGCTCGGTGAGAGCCGGCTGGGGGTCTGAACGGGCATAGATTCCTCTTTCTACAGGATGCATGAATTGCGTGGTCTGATGTGACACTACAAGAGATGGCGGTCTTTTGCGAAAAGGATGCCCGATGTTGGTGAGGTGGGTGGAATGATGGAGTGGAGGATTGGTGGGGTATTGGTGTGAAGAAGTGGTGGAATGGTGGGATTCTGCAGTGATGAAGTGATGGGGTGATGGGGTGGCGGAATGGTGGGAAAATGGAATGGTGGAATGGTGGAATGGTGGAATGGTGAATTGGCGAGAAGGCGAAATGGTGGAAATGGAGTGCGGGAATGTTGGGCGTGGTATGCTGAATTTCTGGGAAAAACCAGCGCAAAAAGAATCAGTTTTCTAATTTCGCGACGGCGACGCTTACTCATTACTCGTTTCACACCACAAAATACTGCGCAGACATTGCAGTCCACGCCCTCGGCGTCATGCAAAATTTTTACACCTGCGAACCTCGATACCCGAACATGTTGTGGTTTTCTCTTTGAGGCACACAAGCGAGTCATCCACGGTACGTGTTTTTAAGGTGGCACGTACTGTGCATCGGGCGCGCTGCATCCAAGCCACGCAATCTGTCTTCTTATGAATCTCAGACTGATCGTTCGCGAGGTCTTCCGGCGGGAGATTGAGGGCCTTCTGGATTCCTGCGCTGATTCGGTCGAAGTGTCCAACCTGCGGTCCGCCCTTCATAATAGACCAATGGAACTGCGCGTCGAATTGCAGCGGCAGATCGATGCCACCCAGCGGGGGGCTTTGATGCCACATAATCGCGGCACAAACTGGCATTCCCGCGGATGGATTGAAAGCGACTCCCCAAACCGCGAATCCGTGGACCAGACCGGTGGCGAATCGTACCAGACTGCCCGGCGAGCGGTCCAATACAAAGACTACGTGGCGCGCTACGGCAACGACAATGCCCGTTACTTCATATCCGAAGAAGCCCGGTGGAAACAGAATTACGCCAGGCTAGTCTATATTCATCAAGATTTTGGCAACGCGGAACACTATCGCCGCTTTGCGAGAGAACTGTCAGCACGTGATCAGTGGTTTGAAGAATCGCCCGGCGATGTCAGACTGCCCAGCGTGCTGCTCATGGGGACATGGCCGGTAGAGGGCTTTTATGGTCCTGAGACCGGGCGTGTCCCCACGATGTGCGAAAGAACTGTTGGCTGAAATCACCTGAAGTTTCTTGAAAGGAGACTCACAATGCCCGACTACGAAGCCATCGCAGAAGCCGTTATCAACGGCAAGAATGACGTTTCCGAACAGCTCACCCAACAAGCCCTCGACGAGGGGGCCTCGGCTAAAGACATCCTGCAGAAAGGACTCATTGCCGGGATGGACGTGGTTGGGACGAAATTTAAAGCCAACGAGTTTTACATCCCTGAGGTACTGATCGCAGCCCGTGCCATGAAGGCCGGCGTGGCCCTGCTACAGCCGCTCCTCGCCGAACTTGCAGACTCTTCAGATACTATCAAAGTCGTCGCAGGTACGGTCATGGGAGACCTCCACGATATCGGAAAGAATCTGGTGGTCATGATGCTCGAAGGCGCCGGATTCCACGTCATCGACGCGGGTGTAGATTGCTCGCCGGAGACATTCGTCGAGGCCATCAAAGAGAACTCCGCGCATATTGTCTGTCTGTCCGCGCTGCTCACTACCACGCTTCCCTCGATGAAGGATACCATCGAAGCACTCAGTGAAGCGGGCATTCGCGACGAGGTAAAAGTCTTAATCGGAGGCGCCCCTGTAACCCAGGAATACGCCGACGAAATCGGGGCCGACGGCTACGCCCCGGATGCCGCCAGCGGGGTGGATAAAGTGAAGGAGCTCATGGGCGCTGCTGCAGCGTGAGGTGAACGAAGTCTAAGGGTGTGACATCTACCCGTGGCGCAAAAATAATCATGACTGCGGCGTCTCGCCGCAGTCATGAGGTGGCCTCAATCCCACCATAGCGGCCAAGCTGCTCCTCAGAGCGCCGGCGGCGCTGTTGCAGGCGAGACGCCTGCAACACAATGCATACTTCTGAGTATTTATCGAGAGGAGAATTCAGGTGCCCTGATCTCCCTCGCACATCACTTCCGGCAATCCTCAGGCATCCCACCCCCAATTCGTTGACAGACGGGGCAGCAGGGCTTATCTGTACCTGAATTGGGCGATTCCTGCTCCCTTCGGCCACACTCATCAAATCGAAGGTCGACAGGGAAAACACATACTCCAATTAACCGGCATCGGTAATGAGAATGTGTTTACCAGGTTGCCCTTCGATTTTATTTTCGAATGGGCAGGTACCCAATTGGACTTTTCAAAAATCGAACAATCCAAGTCGTAACAGGGAACAGGACTTACTCATTATCCATTACTTAATTACGTTTTCATGAGCATCACCTTCCAACCTTCCGGTATTCGTACGACCGCGGAAACTGGTACGACGCTGTTGCAGGCCGCTATCGACGCCGGGGAAGGCATTGAATCGCTGTGCGGGGGCCATGGCTATTGTGGCAAGTGCAAGGTGCAGGTCGTCTCAGAATCGGACGATGACCTTTTGCCGCCTTCCGAGCTTGATGAGAAGTATCTCTCGGCCGATGAGCTGCAGCGGGGGATACGGCTTTCGTGTCGAGCGAAGTTCGACGGCCGCGACGCGATTGTTCTGGTGCCGGAGTCAAGCCGGCGCGGGCGTCACGTGATTCATAAAGGGGCAAGAGAACTGCCGGTCTCGATCGAGCCGAATGTCGAGTGGTATCACCTGCAGGTGCCGTTGCCGACCCTTGAACAACCGGTCGACGATGTCACCCGCATCGAAGGCGCGCTCGAGGAAATCTATGGGGTGTCCGACCTGAGCTGGCATCCCAGCGTCCTGCGCGAACTCCATCAGAACATTCGCAAAAAGAAGGGCGATGTCTCCGTCCTGGTACGAGAGCTGAGCGAGATCATGGATGTCAGACCCGGCCTGCACGAACAGAAAATCGGACTCGCCGTCGACGTCGGCACGACCACTATCGCCGCTTACCTCACCGACCTGTCTACTGGCCAGATCCTGTGTACCGAGTCGATGATGAATCCACAGGCATCGCATGGCGAAGACCTGATGTCACGGCTCGGGCTGGTACGCCAGAAGCTGGAAAACCTCACGATGCTCCAACAACTGGTCGTCAATGGTCTCAATTCGCTGCTCGACCAGTTCTCTGGCTCGACTGGAATCAAGAGCGAAGAAGTGCTGGACACGGTCATCGTCGGCAACACCGCCATGCATCACATCATCGCTGGCCTCGACCCCCGTGGACTTGCCACCGTGCCGTTCCCACCGGTGGTCACCCGCTCACTCGACCTGCCGGCCGCCGAGCTGGGAATTCATGTTCACCCTAATTCCAAGATTCACTTCCTGCCGATTGAGGCCGGCTTTGTCGGCGCGGATAACGTCGCTGTCCTCGTCGCCGAACAGCCTCACCTTTCGGAAGAGGTGGTCTTGATCATCGATATCGGAACGAACGGCGAAATCGTGCTCGGCAACAAAGAACGACTCTTGTGCACATCGTGTGCATCCGGCCCGGCCTTCGAGGGCGCACACATCAAACACGGCATGCGGGCCATGCCCGGAGCAGTCGAAAAAATTCGGATCGACAACATGTCTCCGGAATACAAGGTGGTCGGTCACGAAGATTGGTTCAGCCCGCAACACCCCTGCCCGGAGAAGATCCGTGGAATCTGTGGCTCGGGCATCGTTGATGCCATGGCACAGATGCTCGACTGTGGCATCATCGATTCCAGTGGACGTATGACCACCGAGGAAAAGACGGGAATCATCGAAGTGGACAGCGATCTGGAATACATCATCGTCCCTGGCGACCAGACCACCCATGGCGACCCGATCACGGTGACTGCGAGGGATGTTCGCGCCTTGCAGAACAGCAAAGGCGCCATCCAGGGCGGCATCCGAATCCTCTTCAATCGCTATGGCATCGATAGACCTGATTCCATCGTACTTGCCGGCGCCTTCGGCATGCACCTGAACATCGAAAGCGTTTTGCGCATCGGAATGCTGCCGGCCATTCCCAGAGAGAAGATGTTCTCAATTGGCAACGCGGCAGGAGACGGCGCGCGCCTGGCGCTGCTTTCCACTCAGAAACGACAGGAGGCCGGCGATGTCGCCAGGCAGACCGAATATGTGGAACTCTCGTCCGACCCAAATTTCAACGATGAGTTTGTGATGGGTATGATGTTCCCGGATGGGTGAAAGTCCATCCGCGGAATCACTCAGGCTGATACTTCCGCGCCACCTCCACCATCCGTTTGATGTTTTCGGGCGGCACCATGGGGGCAACCGAGCAAGCGCTGCTCAAGATGAATCCGCCTGCCTCTGAGCCTGCCCGCAGGCAGCGCAGCGTTTCTGATTCCACCTTCTCTGCTGAGCCGCGCAGGAGCACATTTACCGAATCGAGATTTCCCTTGATGAAGATACGGCCGCCGATCTGCCCGACGGCCTCTTCGATTTCCACGTCTCCAAGCGGTGGTGGATCAAGGCATTCGATACCGTCGATTCCGGTGCTGACCATCTTCTCCAGCCGGTCCCCGATACGGCCGCAGGTGTGGGTGTAAACGAACGTTCCTTCTGCCTTCACCGCACGGGCGATTTGCCGCTCGTAAGGCACGACGAATTCGTCATACATTTCGGGCGACAGAAAACTGCCGCCCGCATAAGGAGAAGAAATCTTGATGGCATCACAGCCGCGCCTTGCCTGCGCCACCGCCCATGCTGCCAGGCGTGGCGTGAAGTACTCGAGCAGTAAGTGCACCCGGTCGCTGTCAGTAATAAACGCCATCAGACCTTCCTGAAGGCCCAGCAGATTGAGCACAGCATCGGTGGGCGCTTTGACCTCCCCATGGATCTGATGCTCCGCACCGGCCACCTCCTGGCAGTGGTCGATAGCCTCAAAGTAAAAGTCAGGGAAGGAGTCCGGCGCATCCCAATCAAACATCCCTTTGTAAATCCAGAAATGCCTCAGTGACTCGGGAATGCCTTCAAGCGGTCGCGATACCTCCACCGCGTCGATGGCAGGATTCCGGCAATCCGCCGGCGGATAGAACTTTGGATCATCGTTGTATGGCAGCTCTGTCCTGCCGCCGTCCCGCCATCGAACGATAACGTTCTCATGTGTCCCGTCATCACCGGCTGTCTCGCGAAGGACTTCGTCGCATCGTTGCTGCCACTCGTGATCTCGTCCAGGCTTGTGCAGCAGAATGCCATCGAAATCGTAGAAGTCGCGAATCCGGAGCAACGCTTCGGCAAAAGACAGACTGCTGAAATTGAAATCAAAGTGACTGCAATTCGTGTTCAGCAGAATGTGACCAATGGAGAGCTGACAATGGACCGGCACGCGCTCGGGTTGGTGGAGGCGCATGGCCGCGGTCATGATCTGTTTTGAGGACATTGGGAGTGGGAGGGTGGATGAGGGTCCGGTTTCAAAGTGTGCGGCTCTGTCCAGAGCTGTCAATGCCGCCATGCTCCCTCCACCGACCCCAAATTGCGCGGCTCACGGGTACCACCTAGAATCCGCTGTAGTTGCCTTAAGCTCGCTCCGGTCGAATACACATGTCCGATCCTGCGTCAAGTTCTGATACCCGTCCCAATCGCTCGCCTGAAGCCGAGGAGGATACGCTCCTCGTCAAGGCAGCCAAGGACGGCGATGAAGACGCCTTTTCCCAGCTTTACGAGAAATACCGTGAGAGGGTTTATCGCATTGCTTACCGGCACGTCCGGGACAAGGAAAAGGCCCTGGATTTGACCCAGGATGCCTTTATCAAGGCCTTCCAGTCACTCCAGCGATTTCGAGAAGATTCGAGTTTTTATACCTGGCTCTTTCGCATCACGTACAACTCCTGCATTGACCATCTCCGTTCCGCAAAAAACAAACGGCTCGGGGAAATCAATGAGGAGATAATGAACCAGGAACGGCTGCCAAACATGAACCGCAGCATCGAGCAGCGACCGGCCGAGGTGGCCGAAGAAAACGAGCTGCGGGAACGGCTCGACGAAGCCCTGGAGCAGCTCCCCGAAGCCCAGCGCTCCGTTTTCGTTATGCATGTGATGGAGCAGTTGCAGTATAAGGAAATCGCAGAAGTGATGGATTGTTCGATAGGGACAGTAATGTCCCGCCTGCACTACGCACGGCAGAAGCTGCAGGGAATTTTGAAACGTTATCTCGTGACCCCTGAATCATGAGTGCTGAAAACCGGCCACAATCCGACGCGGGAAACTCCCCCGCGGAACACCTGGAATTGCTCGAGCAATACGGGGCGATGAATGCCGCCGCACAGGCCATTCCTGCACCCTCCGTCTCAACGGAGGAATGGGGCCGTGTATGGGAACGGATTCGTGACGGCATGCGTGATAACGATCTCGAAGAGCAATCCGATGAGAGCTGGAATGCACTCGAGCAGTCTGCTCAGAACTCAACCGTGCCCGAGGTAACTGAGGAAGAGTGGAGCGACCGCTGGTCGAGCATCCTTCACTCGATACGTCAATCGGCTGACGAAGAACCAGTCGAAGTTTCGCCTGAAATGATAGGGGCATACCTCGATGGAGAACTGGCCCCCGAACAGGCGGAGCTGGTGGACGCAGCCCTCGCGCCCTCCGATGAATTAGACAGCATCGCCCAGTCAGAAAGTGTGCCCCCTGTCGCCGATGAAGAATGGGAACGACAGTGGCAGAACATAGCCAGGGCCATCGAACCTTCGATCAAAAGCACAAGTATGGAAGCCAGGCTGAATGCCTATCATGACGGTGAGCTCGGCGCGGAAGGCCGCGCCGAAGTCGAAGCCTGGCTCGAAGAGAATCCCGCCGGCCGTGAGACTCTTCGCCAGTTCGAGCGACTCGACGCGCTTGCCCGACTGGATGAGGTACCATCGGTCAGCGAAGAAGATTGGGCCGGGCGCCCCAGCGTCATGGCCGAAGAGTCACAGCCCGAGTCGGAGGTCCACCGGCCCGCGTGGGTGACTGTTGGGCTTTGGGCTGCGGGCATTGCTGCGGGGTTGGCAGCGATTATCTGGTCAGCCAGCATGTTTCGGCCTGAGCCTCAGACCCTTGCATGGCAGACCAGGAACGAAAGCTCCGCGGAAGAGATAGATGCCACCAGCGGCGACGCGTTTGTCTATTATTCAGAGGAAGCGGATCTCACTATAATCTGGCAGACCTCCGATTGACCACGTGGGCTCGTGGAGCAAAATCACAAAAACGAAGACAATGCAGCGCTGCACAGACTGAGCGCTCACGGTATCCATTGAGCCTGCTGGCTTGCGGCGGGAAAAGCAACTTCATGAACCATCACACCAGGATTCTCATTCTCATAGCTGCTGCCTTCGGCTTTCTCTGTCCTGACAGCAGTGCAGAAAAAGTTGTCGTGACTGAGATTGAGGCGCATAACCTCACCAAAAAAATTGATGCGAAGCTTGGGCCTGAGATCATCAAGAAACTGAGAAAGTCGCCGATTAAGTACACCAGCTATCGCTACCTGAATCGGCATACATTCCTCGTGTCAGAGAGCAAATTCATCGAACAGATCCACGAAAAGGCCAAGCTCACTGAAGGATACGTCCTGCAGATGCGCTCTTATCATGAGGACGACAAACTCAAGCTCGATTTCACAGTCAAGAAAGGCGACAAAACCACCCTCGGCCCCATCAAAATAAAACCAGGCAGCTCCCCCACCCTGGTCGGCCCCTGCAAGCTCCAGCGCGGCGAATTGATCCTGATGATCATGTTGGCGAAGTGAAAGGCGGAATTCTGAATAGCAGGCTCGTGCTCTTAAGGCCCTCTGACGGCCGCAACTAAATCGTGGCACGGCCGTCTCGGCCGTGAATCACGGACGCCCGTGCCACAATGAGCTCTTCCCCAAGCGAAGAAGACATAAGCTCAGACTCCTTCACCATTCACCATTCACATCTGAAATCGCCATTCACATCTGAAAACCCTGTAAGATCGTGTATACCTCTGCCGACATCTTTTGTGCCGCCGTATCATGTCGGCCTCTCCGCTCCAGCATCGCTCTCCCCACTTTCATGCGATTAACCCTCCTCTCCCTGCTGCTTCCATTCAGCCTGCTGGCTGAGCAAGGCCCCGCGCAACAGTTCAGCTTTCTGCCGGACGCGCTCGCTGAGGATTTTGATTTCAGTGCGCCACTGAATTGGAGATCTGACGACGCCGCCATCGAGGTCGCCCTCAACTGGCAGAGCGCCGCCGATCTCTATCTCATCAAGATTGGCAAGTCCGCGTCTCTTATCAAGATTCACAGAGGCATCACGCTCCCTCTCGCTGAGACCGGCGTGGAAGCCCCTGCGGACACCGACCGCACCCTCTATATAAAGCGGAGAAAGAACACACTCCGTGTCTATCTCAACGAAGCCCTCGTGCTCCATGCGGTCGACGGTACCTATTCGGGCGGCAAGCTCGGGCTGCGAACGGTCGCAGGCAAAATTGAAATGGGCCGGCACAGATATCAGCCCGTCGCATCCATCGTCTTCACCGACGATTTCATGCGCAGCTCGCAGAACCAGGTCTGGACAACCATCGGTGGCGAATGGGGCCTCAAGGGCCGTTCGAACGCCAGCATGAGCTCGAACGCGTTCTACTTTGTAGGGCGCGCCACGGATGGAAATGCCTCAGCGGTGACTGGGCAGCGATTCTGGGATACCTACAAGATGGAATGCTCCATCCGCATGACGGACAAAGAAGGTGGTGGGCTCGTGGCTTGCCAGCAAAACGAGAACAGCTACTACCTGCTCAAATGGAGCGGCGAAAAAATCGGACGGGTCCATCTCATCCGAGTGCTCAACGGTCAGGAAACCAAGCTGGCATCCCGTCTCCTGCCATATCACCTGGGGCACTGGTATCGGATGGACTTTGTCGTGGCCGACGGCGAGCTCGTCGCCAGCGTCGATGGACATGAGGTGCTTTCCGCCAGCGACCGGTCCCTGTATCAGGGCAAGGCTGGCCTCTTCAGCGCGAGCCATGGCGGCGTGCATTTTGATGATGTCAAAATACGCTCGACCGCTGACATTCGCGAGAGATTCGATAATGACGTTCCCGGCAGATGGGCCCTTTATGGCGGAACGTGGCAGCGCGGTGTGTCGACCTTCGGGGGCGTCTTTCCCGGTGACGCGTGCCTGCGGGTGGATGCCGATGATCCGGCGAAGGCGATCCTTGCCAGGGATGTCCCTTCCGACTTTGTCTTTGAAGCCGATACTTTTGCTCCGAAGGGCATCTTTGGCCTCTGTTTTTATTACCGGGACGAAGTGAATTACTGGCTGGCCCGGGTCACTCCCAAGGGCGCATCGCTTATCGAAAAACGTGAAGGCCAACTGTTCGTTCACGACAAAATCGAAAGTGAATACTCACCCGCTTTGCGCCGGATTCGCGTCGTCACAGAGAAGCACGTCGTTCGTGTCACCATCGACGGCCAGGACATACAGGCGGTGGCGGGCGAGCCGCAGGGCCGGATAGGTTTCTATGCGGCCAAGGCCAGCCAGATCGCCTTCGACAACGTGTTCGTCAAAAGCGTCGAGCCACTGACGCCGGTCTTTATCCAGCACGAAGTCTTCAGCGGCGAGCGCACCATGGCCGGATGGTCTGTCGCCCGAAGTGATTGGGATGCTGCCGACCTGGAAGGCATGACCGGCCATTGGCATCGGGGCGCGTTCCCGGGGGATGTTGCGATGCGGGTGCAGCTCAATGAGCGCCCGGCACGCCACTCGGCACTCCGCCTAAAGCTCGGCGGCTCTCGCGCGGACAGAAGTATGGGATGTACCCTCGAGCTGGATTTCGCCAATGCCGCCAGCCTTGCCATCAAGAAAGACGGCAAAGCACTCGCCGAGCAGAAGGACGTGCCTGTCAAGTTTCCGTGCAGTATTCGTTTCAGCCAGCTCGGCCGGTTTGCTGTGATGCACATTGGCCAGCAGGCCGTCCTGTATGCAAAGCTGCCGGAGGATGTCCACGGCCGGGAGCTCGCGTGGGCGTCGGAGGGCTTTGACGTGTCGGCCAAAGACGTGTTTGTCGAGGCACGCAACTGCAACGTTTACACCTTCAAAACTGCCCCGGTGGACTGGGTCGCAGCGAATGGCGACTGGAAGGTAACCAACCGCTGGACGTGCGATCCGCGCTGGTCGTTTTTCTCAGGGCTCAGCGACAACCTTGCAGTGCTCTGGAACAAGCGGCCACTGCGAGGCAACACGGTCGTCGAGTTCGCAGCCGGCCCCAAAATGAACCCTACCCAGGGCGGCAGTAACTACACCCGTTACGCGAAGGACATCAACGTCACTCTCTGCGCGGACGGTAAAGACCTGACGACCGGTTACAGCCTCATTTATGGCGGCTGGAAAAACACACGCTCACGCATTCTTCGTAATAACAAGGTAGTCGCTGAATCGAGTGATGTTATCCCGACCAGTGGTCTGCATCGCCGCTGGCTTTATTTCAAGGCCGAAAAGAAGGGCGACGAAATCAGCCTGACGGTCGAGGGCAAGAAAATCTTGTCGTTCATTGATCCCAATCCTCTACCGGGCGATCGAACTGCTTTGTGGACGTATGAGAATGGAGTCATGGTCGCCCGCGTGCGGATGGCTGCGGACGAAATTGGACGGCCATCATTTCCGGCTTATCCGCCACCGACCTGGGGCACGTGCATCTACAATCATCCTGCCCAGCCAGACAAAGTCTCCGATGCAATCAGTCGCGTACAGGAAGATGATCTTGCCATCGTCGGCAACGCGGCCTACGACCTTTCGCAACTGCGTGAACCCTCGACCATTCCCAACCTGATCCCGCTGTTGAAATCGGAGGACGATAACGTCCGCTGGCAGGCCGCATCTGCGCTGGCATCGATTGGCTTGCCGGGAATCCAGGCGCTTTTGAAGCAGCTCGATACCGATACCGAACAGGTCCGCTGGAAGATCGAAGCGGCCCTCCGTCAGGCAGGCCCCGAAGCCGCGCCACTAATCGTGGACACCCTCCTGAATGGCACAGACATCCAGCGCCGCAGTTGTGCCTACATCCTCAGAGACATTTCCGCAGATGAGACATACTCCGGCCTCGTCGCCGCGATGGCGGATAAAGATTCCGACGTGCGATGGAAGGCCGCGGATTCCCTCGTCAATCTGGGCCGGATGGCCGCGCCGGTCGTGGTGCGAGCCCTGCGCAACAAGAACACTCAGATTCGCCAGACCGCAGCCTGGGTGCTTGGAAAGATACCCACCCACGCGCCCATCGAAGCCCTCATCGGCGCCCTCGGCGATCCTGACAATGACGTCCGATGGAAGGCGGCTACTGCCATCAAAGAGAGAGAGACGCGCCCGGAGGCAGACGTGGTTTCGTCTTACAAATCCGCCGGCCGCGTGGCACGGGAGCACCTGATCTGGATTCTCAAAGCGTGGAAATACGAGGGCCTCGCACAAGTGCGCAGAAGAACTTCACCCGACAATGCACGGAATCCACAAACGAAGGTTCGCGGCGTGAGGATTAACAGCAAGCCGGTCGGTGCCAGCGTTTTCATTAACGGCAGATATGTGGGCATTGCTCCCGGCACTTTTACCGCACCGGTCAGAGAATCGATCGTCACTTTGCATCGCCACGGATATGAGCCCTGGTCGGAATTAATCGCGGCCGAGCTTACCGACCCGTTGCGGGTGGACTTGCAGCCGCTCTCACGACTCGAGCTTACAGTTCTGTCCAAGCCATCGGCTGCAACCGTCTTTCTCGATAATGAATTTCGCGGCCACACACCGTTGACCCTCCAGGGCGTCACGCCCGGTGCGCATAGACTCCGTCTGGAGCGAGAGGGATGCTTCACTGCCGGCAAGGATTTGAAGCTGCTCCCAAACAAGAACCAGAGCGTCCGTCTCGACCTGAAATTCAAAGGCGAGCAATTCTATCTGGACCGGCTCAAAGAGAGGCCGAACATGGCCTCATACCGTACCGAGCTCGCACACCTCTACTTCCTGATGAACGAATTCGACAAAGGGCGTGACCAACTGGTGGCGGCATTCAAACTCGTCAAGACCGGGCGCGATCAGAGCGGGTACTCGAGCCGCCTCACCCAGGAGCTTGGAAAAATGCAGACGGCATTTTTCGACTACGGCGAACAACAGTCTCTGAAAAAAGGCCGACGAGCACTCGAACAGGTTTACCAGCGGCTGACAGCAGATTTTCCGCAGGATCCGAGCTTTTGGACGGCACTCGCCAGGATTCAGATGACCCGCGGGGCGTACCAGCAGATTGTCGACAACATGACCCAGGCTTTGCGCCACGCGCCCAACGACTGGCAGATTTACCTTGCGCTCGGCATTGCTCAGTATTCGCTTGCATCACACGGTCAGGCGGCCTACAAGAGCCGGGCCGAGGCTTCGCTCAACAAGGCCCGGCAGCTTGCTCCAAAAAAATATCGGAGCAAAGTAGACCAATATTTGCAGAATCTTCGGCGTCTGCGGTAATGCATTCATGGCAATGCAACTCTCTATCATCCTGATGGCTCTGGCCGGTACCCTGTCCGCCGATTCTTTCATGATTCGGTACGAGAGCGACATGCTCAAGATGGTCAACCGCGACCGTGCCAGGCACAGATTGCCTGCTCTCGAAATCGATGACCGCCTGACCCAGGTGGCCCGGGGCCACAGCAAAGACATGGCAGTGCACGGTTTCTTCGGACACAAATCCCCAAATTCCGGCGCGCCGGCTGACCGGTACCACAAAGCGAGAATCGCCTCCGCTCGCCTGACCGAAAACGTCGCTCTTCACCAATCGGTATCCGCCGCCCAGAAGAGACTCATGGAGAGCCCGGGCCACCGCAAAAACCTGCTCGATCCCAAGGTCACCCACATCGGCATCGGTATCTACCGTCGTCGCCGAGACCTGTACATCACGCAGAACTTCCTGCTGCCGTTGAAGGAGGTCAACATCTCCTCCGCGCCCGAGGAATTCCTGATGAAGGTAAACGAGCTGAGAAAGAAGAAGGGCCGAAGGCCCCTGGTCCTCGATAAGCGCATCGTCGAGGTCTGCGAAGCCAACAGTCAAATTATGCACAAGAAGGACGACCTCGGCGGCGACGTTGCCCAGAGAGGAATGCGCAGATTGAAAAAGTATTTCCGCGGCTACGCGATGTATTTCAACTTCGCCAAGGAGCTCGATCCTCTGATGGGGGCCGGCGCTCTGATGGATAAAGACATGCACAGCCTGGGCCTTGGCGTGGTAGTAAACGAGAACAAGGACAGCGGCTACGGCATGCTCTGGGTGACGTTGGTGGTGGCTAAGAAGAAGTGAATGGGGTGCCCCAGTTTTTGGCTCCTAAATGCCACTGAGGAAAAAAGGGAAACGCCGCCAATCTGCCCATTCGTCTGTCCCTCTCCGGCTCTGCGACCGAAGGCCGCCACCCAGGCCTGGAGCCGTCACTCCGCCACATCCTCTGATTTGTATTTCAACCAGAGGCCCTCAAATTCCTGCAGGAACGCCTTTACCAGATTGGAATCATCGGTGACCACGATGTTTTCTTCGTTCTGGGTTGCCGCGCTACGGGTCCAGTTGTAGCTGCCCGTGACGAGAGTAGTGCGATCGAAAATGGCGAACTTGTGGTGCATGTGCTTTTCGGAATTGTCCAGTCCCACCTGAATACCAGCGTTTCGAAAGTCCTCGATGTCGGAACCGCGGTCTGCGGATTTGCGGTCATCCGTCATGATGCGTATCCGGATGCTGCGGCGATGCGCTTCAAGGATGGCGTCTGAGATACGATTATCGGTGATCGTGAACACACAGATATCCACCTGTTTTCGAACGTGATTCAGAAGACCGAGGATTCGCTCTGCACATTCGTCGCCGGGGCTGAAGTATGCCTCAGTCGAGCCGATCCGTTTTATCTCGGTGGGGGTGGCCAGCAGTTTCATCAGCCCCTCCAGCCAATCGACCACCGACTTGGAATGGGCTGATTTCAGGGCTTCACGTGCGATGGCAAAGGCCCGGCTTCTCAGAACCCCGAATTCGTGCTCATCAGGCGCAATGTCATCCATTACCTGGTTGAGAGCACGCCGTTCAGATCGGCTGAACTTCACATCATCCAGTGTCTCTTTGAAAATCTCGTCAATCTCTCGAATGTCCATCCTGATTTCCCGGGTGAGAATGAGTTGGAATCTGATTTATAGTGCTGAAGGGTACGAGCACAAGTGAGACATTTGCCCCTGCTCCAGATACAATCGCTCCTCAGGCTTCATTTCCACCGACGGGCGTCCCATTAGCA
>Ga0187827_10002348_pt1 | contig 26025 bp, 15 predicted proteins | sample ETNtaG_39_FD_167969 | JGI IMG/M metagenome (GOLD analysis project Ga0187827, IMG submission 167969) | Marine microbial and viral communities from oxygen minimum zone, Eastern Pacific Ocean - ETNP2014_SV_150_PacBio MetaG (Illumina Assembly) | ecosystem: Environmental > Aquatic > Marine > Hypoxic... | reverse complement strand
CTCTTCAACACATACAACGCTGGTTTCCAGCCCGGTTTGTTCCTTGTGCTGAAGCCACCGGACTCGATGAAGAGATATTCAATACCGTCGATGCTTGTCGGAGTCATCTTCAAGGCCTGGTTGCGGGTCAGGTCCATCAGGGTGTCTCCGGACCAGATCCACATCATTTTGTCGGTCATACCTTGGTCCTTGAAAGTGACCTGCTGGAGTGGCGCGCGCCTGTTTGTCCTGATTCGCTTGCCGGGCGTGTAGTCATCTATCGTGCTGACCTGTCCGAGCTGGGTCCACGTGCCCATGAGTTTGGCGTAGGGGACAAACTTGCCGTCGTAGCGGAAGCGGTTGTCGGAGGTCTGCTGTTCCGCATTACTCGGGTCCTGCTTTTCCTGCCATTCCATCGAAAGCATGGGTACAAAAGTCACCGACTCCAGGATCTCCTTCTCGCCGACGGTTGGCAGTTTCATTTCCTCGAACCAGAAGCTCTGGCGGTTGGCCTTGGCGTTGCCTGCCTTGTTCAGGCGGAGGAAGCCGGAGACCGCGAGAATGATCTTATCGCCCTCAAACTCGGCCCGGAACTTATCGTCAATGGTTCGGCCCCAGGGCTTGCCGCCCTGGCGCTTGCCTACACCGGTGATAGAGGGCTGACCCTTGCGTCTGGTGGTCATGTAACTGCCATTGATCCAGACGTCGGAACCGTCGCCGTTGTTGACGTGACTTCTCCCGCCGACCAGCAGGCGGTAAGCGTGGCCTTTTCGCATCGGCGGAACCTTGACCTCGGCCCGCATCATCAGCACTTCCTTATCCCAGAAGGTCTTAAGTGGTTCGCCGCAGCCGCAGAAGTTGCCGACGCAGCTTCCCGGATATTTCATCTTGCCGTCGTAGCTGCCAAATGGTGCAAAGCCTGTCTTCCAGCCGGCGGCTTTGGGGTTAAAGTCCGGGGCGAACCAGGTCTCCATGCCCGCCGGCCAGGTGACCTTACGGTAGCGCCAACCCCTCTCCCAGAGCTTGCCGTCCTGGGGATCGAAGGTGTGGTAGTCCCACTTGATCTCGGTCTTTTGCGGGCCGAAATGTTTCCAGTCGTAATCGTTGACGCCGGCCTTGCGATAGAGGCTGACAAGACCGTCGACCGTGCGATTGGGCATATGTGACTTGAGTTCGCCCATCAGGCGAGACCGGTTCATGCCGATGTACTCCGGGATCAGTTGATTGATCAGGATCGGCAGAAACGCCTTCTTGACCTGGGGGCCGAATTTGGAGCTATCCGCGCCCAAGTACAGATCCTGATGGGGAAGGTTCTGTCTGGGAAAACGTTTCTTCGCCACGGTGTAGAGTTCGTCAAAGCCCCCCGGAGTATTGGCGATATTTGAAGCGATGCCCTGCATCAGATAATCCACACCTCCGGAAAGATCCTGTCCGCCTGGAGCGGCGAGTTTGGTGGGGAAATCGGCATAGGACTGTCCCAGCACCTTGACCGCAAACTGCTGCACTTCGGGCTCGGCCGTTTGAAGCCGTTGGACGATCCCGCGCACGGGACTGAGTGCGACGGCGCGTTCGTTGGTGGCGATCATCTTGCCAACGATGGGCAGAATCTGTTTGTAGAACCGCTTGTCCGCTGCAACGGGTGTGAGCGCGGTCATGGCGGCCTTGCGGAGCCACCAGTCTTCGTGCTCGAGCCAGAAGGCCAGCCGGTCGACGTGGGTTGCGATCAGTTCGGGCCTGGCCCGTCCCAGCGCACTGAGAGCCCCTTCGACCACCCACCAGGACTCTTCCGGATCGTCGATCATGCCGGCCACGAGTTTGAACATCTCGTCGGTGAGCTGTTCGGCCGCCAGGGCTCTTCCCTTGAACATGCCCGTGATGCAAGTCACGCCTGCATGACGCCCGCGGGGGTCTTTGGATTTGAGCAGCGGCACGACCAGGTGGTAGCGACCAAGTCTGTTGATGGCTCGCGAGGATGCCGAGCGGATTCCCTGGTCAATGTGATGGGCATACATCAGCAACGTCTCATCGCCGACCTTGGAGTCATTGATTACCTGCATGAGGGGCATGGAGGCATCGGTGCGGAGTTGTTCCGCCGAGATGTCCTGCCGCTTGCCGGGCTTGTATTCGCCAGGTTCCAGCCAGAAGAAGATGTCATCTGCTGCCGTTCCCCAGGGCCGCTTGGGCAGTTGATAAGATTTTGAATACTTGGTCTTCGGCGCACCGTGGATGCGGAGACTCTTGCGAGGAATGGTATAAATCATCGGGATGTAGTTGCCCCAGGTTCTGCCTCCCTTGTGCCCGGTTGTGGTGTAGCTGACATTCCAGCCGCTGACCCATCCAAAAGCGCCATCGTGGGTGCGGGCAAGCTCGTACATCCAGCGGCGTTCGTTCATGAACGTGCGGTATTGGGTTGGGCGTTTTTCCTTCACCAGGCCCATGGCCGGGCCGCGCCAGAGTTCGCCAATACCGCCACCGGTGTGACCGTGGAAGAGCCAGGAGGTGGAGTAGAAACTTTTGGTCGCGTTGATGTCGCGGGCTTTGGCGTAGACCGATTTCTCGCCTTCGGGTGTGAGGGATGCGGCCGCGGCCATGGCAAAAGCCAAACCTCCAGTCCTGCCGTTATCGACATAGCCGCCCTCGGGGAGCCCGTCACCGTAGGCAACATTGCCGTGACCGGAGTAACGATAGAAGTGCTTCAGCGAGCTCTGCAGCGTGTGCTCGTCCACATCCACCCCGCACTCTTTGGCGAGCAGCAGGAATGTCACGCAGTGCACACCGGCCGCGTTCATGTGTCCGCCAGCCATGTACCTGTAAGGCGCCCCGCCGCGGCCCGCCCAAGAGCCGTTATAGATCGTGGCCTTCAAATGATCGGCCATGCTCTTGATCGCGGGAAGGACACTCTCGTCGCCCGTGCGCAGGTAATACTCACAGATGGCGGGGCCGGCGTAACCGATTTCCCAGGGGTATCCCTTTTTGTTGGCGGGGAGTTTGTCCTTGAACCAGCGGGTGACCACATCCAGATCCTTCTGCTCACCGGTGGAGAGGAGAAAGAGGGCCGCGCCCCAGGCTGGTTTGTCGACCCTGGCGAGAAAGTCGGCAAAGTTGCGGATGATCTTTTCTGATTTTTTGCAGTTCATCGGCCAGGTGTCGCTATAAGCGCCAAGGGCCGGAATCGTGACGATGACCTCCTGTGCGGCGGCCTTGGGATTGTCTTTGACCATCATCTTCAGCACGCCATCTTTGGCCTCAGCCTCGGTGATCAGGTTGCCGAGAATGACACGGGGATCGATGTCCTTCAGCACTTGGCCGTTGATGCTTTCAATGATCTGCCCCTTCTTGAGCTTCCCGGCAGCTTCCGCCGGCGAACCAGCTTCCACGCCGGTGATGCGCATGGTGAAAGCGGGTTGGATCAGTTCCAATCCGATGCCAACCGGCCCCAGGCGACTGAGCTGGTAGCGGGCGCCCTTAGGATCAGGATGCATATGAAACTGAGGTGGCTCTTTGTAGTAATCCGCCGCAGTCGGGGACGCTGTGAAGGCCAGCAGCAGAGCCGTGAGGGTGAGTCGATTCATGGATGGTTAGTTGTTTATGCGGTTTTTCTTGGAGAAGGGCGTAGCCACAAGCTGCTGCTGCCAGCCTTGTGAGCTTCGCGATGGCCTGCAAGCTGGCAGCAGCTTGCGGCTACGATGAAACCACGAGTTTACGCCCATCGGTCTGACCTGCCTGCATAGGTCGGTGTCCTTTTGCGTCAACATTGGTGTCCGATCGCGGCGGGGCAAGTCTTGTCATATTCATTCACGCCGGCACCACAAACGGCTGCGGCTGTCAGGCTGCAGCAGGAGAGAACCGGATTATCGGGACTGGATGGTTGTCTCTGCAAAGTCATATACCTGCTCGACGGGCCCTACGGTTACGGTGAATCTGTCGCTGCCTGTGCGGGCCTTCAGATACGGACTGGAGTATTTCCATGAAGGCTTCAGGTTCAGCGTCTTGCCGTTGACTTTCGGCAGTCTGAATCTGCCGTGCGCGTCCGCATCATAGCGGAACACCTCGAGGCGTGTTCGCTCAGGCATCACGCGGTATTCCACGGTTTCGGTCTCGACCTTCAAGGGATTGCGCAACACGCTCTCTCGAAACTGGTCGAAAGATCTGTGAGTGTCGATGTCTCCCGCATGAATCAGGAATCGAGAGGACGTTTTGAATCTCTCATACCCGACGGGAGAGGCGGTCTCTTTCGCCTCATCCCATTCGTAATCGTCGTCAAGGAATTTAACTCCGGCGAATGCACTTCCGTTGCTGGCGAATATCCATCCGTCGACTTCAACTTTTGTGAGCCGCCGGCCGTGAAAACGAATGCGGATGTTCCCGGTGCTGTAAGAGCCCATGCGCATGGGATGCTCTGGCTGCTGAGGGGCGATCCGCTGCACGAACATCACGTTCCTGTGCTGAAAATTCCAATACGAATGCTGCGGACGACCACCACGCGTCTTTTCAATGATGGGAAAGATGGCGCAGGGCTCGTCGTCCGTCCGGTGATTGGCCGCGGGGAGCAGCGGATGGCGCGCCTTCGGGTCATCGAACAGTATGCCGCTCCAGCGCTTTTGCCGTGAGATGCCGGCGTATTTCAGTACCGGCTGTCCGGTCTCCGCATCCATCCTTGAGAGTGCCGGATTCTGAAGCGTGCAGCCGAGCAGGTAGTGCCGCGTGCGCCAGGCGTAATTGTTCAGGGACGATTTGGCCGAAAAGCTCTTCCCCTCTTCCTCCAGTTCTCCGGGCAGTCGATTGGTAATGAGGAACGGCATCGCGGCAGGGAACTCGATATGTCGCAGAAGAATGGCCGCGGCCGGTAGCTGATACTTGCTGGTTCCAATGACTTTGGAATGGGACGACCTGGCGGGAACACCTTCCGGTGCGTAGAGCAGATTCTTGTAATACTCGAAGCTGTTGCCGCCGTAGCCTGCCCGGCTCCTCCCGCCGCCGCGGCGCCCACGCACGGAGATCTGTGCTTCCTCGATGAACGCCAGGTCAAGAAGCATCCCGAACCGTTTCCTGACGACGGGGTCGGGCGAAAGCTCATGAAGATTGAAGAGCGCCGGCCAGGAGTATTTCTGGTAGGTATCCGAACCCGTTTCGATCCATAGCCCGCTTTTCACTTTCTCCCGCGGCCACCCCTGAAAGAATCGGTTGTAGGCTGTGAAATGCTCCGCCGGGGTGTGGCCGTCTTCGTATTTGCGTTCTTTGAATTCGGGATCATCTTTGAGCACGGATGCGATCAGATAAAACGCGGGCCTCTGGGTCAGGTCATGGTTTTCCGTGCCCAGAGTCACGCGAAGGTTTTCGAGCGACGCGTCAGCGACCTTGCTGCGCGACTTCACCAATCGCCGGAGAGCCGATTTCATCGCGCCTTCAGTTTCAGCGGATAGTCGGCCGGGGAAGTGCGGGCTCCTGCTGTGGAACAGGCACAGGATGCGAACGTAATCGACCAACCCGAAGTATGCCCATGGAGTGTCTTTCCCGTGTCCCGGCGCAAACGCTTTCGGCTCCTCTCTGCTGAGATACTCACGGGCACGTTTCAGCAACCGTGCGTTGGCTTCGTCGACTCTCTTATTGAGATAGAGGGCCACGAGCGACCACATAGTGTCGCCCCAGGCGCCGTGCGGCCAGCAGGAGTCTTTTGACACAACCGACTGAAGTTCGTTTGTCCGGGCTTCCATCGACCTCCGATGCGTTTCTGCGACCAGTGTCTTGTAGCCGGCGTATTTGATCCTCTGCTGAAGTGGATCGCGTTGGGTGTGGTGCTTACAGCCAGCAATGAAGAACGTGAGAGCAAGGGCGAGGATGAGCCTGGTCAGGGAATGAGTTTCTTTCATGTGATTTTCAGTCCGGTCATTCGATGCGCGGGACGGTGATGGCCGCGGCAAATTAGCACGAATACCTGACTGGAAGAGTCATATCGAAATGCAAACCGCAGCGTAGTCTACTCACTCCGTGATCAATGTGTGCTGTGTCATGTGAAGGGGGTGTCGATACCTCTTGCCATCCATCAATTCTGGTTCGTCCACTCGCGGACGAAACGATTCCATGCCTCCCTGCATTTCTCGCTGTCGCCCATGGTCTGTTCGATCCAGGCATGATGGAACGTGGCGCCGGCCACCGGCAGACGTCGATTCTCGGGGGTGCGCTTTGCGAGGATGGGATCGCTTTCCGGTGGGGTGTGTTTCTGGATGTCGTCGACGAGCCTGGCTAGCCGCGGGCCGATGAAGGTGGGCGGCAGATCGCCGGTTTTCTGGCGGAGTGATCGAGGGGTCATGTACTCGATCAACGGTCGGTCATCGGTATTGAGGGGATACTTGGCAAAATGCTCCTTTGAGGCCGTCAGATTGCCGCAATAGAAGAGCAGGATGGTCTGCTCATTGAGCGGGAGCATCAGGTGCCGTATGTCGAGAAAGCTGCGACCCGCGACCGCAGCTATCTTCTCTGAGCTTGAATCGATCGTGGACGCGGGTAGAGGTGACGCATCACGATGGCCCACCATCGCAACGATCTCGCCGCCGGGCTGAAAATTGTGGCGCCACAGCGTCACCTGCTCAAAGACGGACAGCATCGTCCTGGCAACTATCCCGAATTCGTTTTCTGTCATCTGGTACAGCGGCAGCCACTGGACAAACACCCCGCCGGGATTCAGCCTCGCTATGGAGCTCTCGAAATGTTCACGACTGTAGAGACTGCCGGCGCCGCTCCGATAAGGCAGAAACAGATCGGCATTGATCATGTCGAAGGTGTCGCTGGTGGCCATCAGGTGGTGCCGGCCGTCCTCAACGAGAATCTCTGCCCGCGGGTCTTTGAACAGCCCCTGGGTGAAGTCCGGAAATCGTGGGCTCCCCTGGCCTGATTTCTCTCCGGCCATGTATTTCTTCGCTGCCGTCACTACCTCCGGCACCATCTCGCACGCCACGACACGTTCGATGGATTTGAACTGCGCATCGAGGGATGCGCCTGCCGATATGCCTGTGCCCATCCCCAGGAAGAACACACTCTTCGTCTCAGGAAAGATCAGCAGCGGCATCCGCCCCTGGAACACCTGGAGCGGGGCGGCATCGGTGGAGCCGAGTCGATAGTTTGAATTGATCCGGATCGCACGGTCGCCGAAGACGTTTTCCACGGCGGCTACCGCGCAGTCGCTCGTCTCCCAGGCCTGCAACACCTTTTCTTTTGGGCGTGCGGGGTCTAGCCCGATCACCGGCAGGTCTGCCGGGCTGAAACGGGTAAATAGCAGAATGAGAAAGACGCCCCCGACCGCCTTGATGAGAACGATTCGTTTGTTCCAGGTGACTGGCAGCAGAATCCCGGCAACGAGATACATCGCGGCCATGAGCTGCATGGTGCGCCACATGCCCAGGTGTTCCAGCAGCATAAAGCCGCACAGAAGCGAGCCGAGAATGGCGCCGACTGTATTGATCGCTGACAGGCGACCGAGGACGCGGCCGGGCTGAGTAACGAATCGTTCTTCGGTCTTCATCAGGTATGGAAAGACCGTTCCGAGCACAAGCGCAGGCAGGCCAATGAACACAGACCCCTTCAGGAACAGTTGCAGGATGTAGCTCCGGAACGAGCCGCTCGTCTCCAGCATCTGCAGCTCATCGGTCAAATGTATGAACATGAAAGGCGAGGCAGTCACGGCAAGACCGCTGAGGATCGTCAGCCCGGCCAGCAGCAGCATCGGCGGAAACGCAAGACGGGCAAGCCATGACGCGATGAGTGCACCGATAGCCAGGCTGAGCAGCACGATTACCAGGACGGACGAAAAGCTGTAGATCGAATTCTCATGCACCTGCGCGAACATGCGCGTCCAGAGCACCTCGAGCCCCAACACGCCAAACCCCGAAAGGAAACAGATGAGGTGGATGGCGACTTTATCGAGCCCGCGGTCGCTGTGGCCAGCATCTTTCTCCTGGCGTTTCTTCTTGCTCCTTTTCGACTGGCTGGGCTCGACGTTGGGGTCTCTGTCATCCTCAACGGGAGCCGGCAGGGGTGCCGGCGCGCCCAGGGGAGGAGGCGTGCTTCGACGTGACAGGCGATACGCCGCCACCGCGACCAGACCAGTCGTGACCATGGCACTGATACAGGTCACCTTGAGACCCAGCAGAAACACAAAGTAGAAGCCGGTCATAAACGCGCCCATCGCAGCCCCGGTGGTGTTGACGCCGTAGATTTGTGCCGCGGTTGCCCCAAACTGCCCCTCTGTCCGTATTAGAAACTGTCCGATGACGGGGATCGTACCGCCCATGCAGAAGGACGACGGAAAGATCAGCACCAAAGCCAGCACAAACTTGACGCCCATCAGCAGGGGGCCAGCGCCCACACTCTGGTAGACCGCGGGATAGACCAGATGAAACAGCGACAGCACCACAAAATAAAGGAGCGCCGTCAGTGCAATGCCGGTCTCAAGCCAGGCGTAGACCCGTAGCGGATTGTCCGTCGTGGCCGATCTCCGGCCCCAGAACCAGCTTCCACCCGCCAGCCCGGCAAAGAACGCCGCGAGCGTCGTCGCCGCCGCGTGCGAGGTGCTGCCGAACAGAAATCCCAACTGCCTCATCCAGAGCACCTGATACACGAGCCCGGCAAAACCGGAAAAGAACACCATCAGGTAGATCGGCCCGGGAGAGATGCCAGCGTGATGTTCCGATGAGAGGCTCTGACTTTGGGTCATATGTGTCTCTTCTCAGAGCCGCCTGTTGGTGCTCACCAGGAGTTGCTTCACACGGTGACTATCGCCGGTCAGATGCACAACCTGCCCTCAGTTCTGCTTCCCGCCCGATCCAATCATGGCTTCGGCGAAGGCCTTGCCGATCTGGGACATGATTTTCGCGCTGCCCATGTAGTGATAGCCGGCATTGGAGGCGCCGTCGGCGATGGCCTTGTCCTCGGCCGAGAACACTTTCTCCAATGCTTTCGCCCGGAGCGCCTTGCCTTCGGGCGTCATCCCCTCAATAAACAGTTCCGTCGAACCATACGGTTCACTCGTTCTGCGGTCGTAATGAACGTTGCAGTAAGCGGCCAGTACATTGGTGCCCTTCTTCAAATGCTTCGTCTCGTTCTCTGACAGCACGATGGCCCGATAGTAAGGCTGGTTCTTCCACCAGATGTAGGTGTGAATCTTGTGGCCGTTCAGATAAACGTGGAAGCCCTGCCTTGCCAGGATGCTGAGGCGATACGATTCGCAGTCGACCGCATCGAGCTCAAAGGTCGTGCGCATCAGCAGGAACTCACCAATCCCCCAATCGGAATTGTTTTTCACGGTCGCACGACGATGCTTCCAAGTGCCCATGCCGATGGGCGCTTTGCCCTGCTTCCATCTGCTGTCGTCGAATGAAGGTGTGTGCCACTTGTCCGTGCCGGCGGGCAACGCCACATCGCGGAAACGCTTGCCCTCTTTCTTGTCCAGCTTTTCCGATTCTTTCTGCACATCGAAGGAGAAGTAACGCCAGACTCGGTCCTCCGGCTTTGGCTTACCTATCGCATGCCAGCCGGGGTACTCCTGCGCGTCCCGGTTTAGCGTTCCGTCCTTGGTCAGAGAATGTGCGGTATCCTGAATCCGGTTGAACTTGCCTCTCTTTCCGCTCGCGGCGACCAGGGCCTCGTCCCAGAATGGAGCGGTCTGCACGGCCACGACATTGCCTTTGAACTCCGGCAGCGCGGCGGGGGCTGCCATTGCCTGTCTGAAGGGATTCGGTTTTTCCTGAACGCCGCCCACCCCCATGACACCAATGACGAACCGCATCTTTGGCGCTGAGAATTCCTTGCGCACGTCACGAATGAAGTGGGCCATCAGCTCGCTGTAAAGGTCATAGCCGCCCGGCTTACTCCGATCCGGATACGTGCCGCCATCAACCATGTCGTTCCAGCCCTGAAACCAGACAAAGCCGGCCAACTCATAGCCCTGTTTGGGATCGTAGTCGGGCACCACGCTCTTGATGTTCCCTAGAACCTTCTTCACATGGCCGGTCATCTGACGGTAGTAGTGTCCCGTCTTCGTCGCCCGGTCGGCTTTTATCTGTTCAACATCTTTCCCACGCTTCTTAAACTGCTCCAACTGCGCATCGCTGTATTGGTATGGCCCCCCGCTCGGAGAACGAAAGTCGGTGTTCAGGCTCTTGCCGCCCCAGGCAGTTTTGATGAGGAGAATCGGCTCATTCAAGAGCTTCTGCGCATATATACCGAAGGTAAACTCCGGCCCGATTTTGGGGTCTCTGCCTTTGGCGCCATAGCCGGCGGTCAGCTTGCCGCTGAACACTTTGCCGTCCCCGGTGAGATACGAAATCCATACCTTCTCACAGACCAGCGGTGTGCCGTCCTCACTGCGCATTTCTCTGAGAATCGGGGCCGTCTTTGAATCCCTCCCGATGTAGTCAAACGTACGCACGGCCGCATGCCCTTCCATGTTCGATTGGCCGGCGAGGATGAAGACTTTGAGGGGCCGTTTCTCTGCAAAAGCGTTGCTGGTGATTATGAACGCAATGGTGCAAGCCAAGATGGTTTTGACGAAGATCTTCATTGGGACTCCTTTGATGTCATCGTGCTCTGGCCTCCAGGCCGGATTGGGTTTACTGCGAGCCCATCAGCTCGGAAGAACGCCGCTCTGGAGAGCAGCGCTACGATACCTGCTACAGCCGCTCATCACATCGGCTTCCAGCCTCGCGGCGGAGGACCCGCTCCGAATGTCCTCAGGACTGCTCACTGAGTGAGCAGGCTGCCAGACGTCTCATTTCGGATGCGCCTTCAACAGTTCTGCCGAGGTGTAAAACCCGACTTTTTCTTTTGTCGCGGCACGTATCTTCTTCACTGTTTCCGGTTTCACTACCGAGGCTCTGTTTCCGAAGGTATTGCGGACGAAGGTCAGCACGGAAGCTACCTCTTCATCATTGAACACTTTGTAGGGAATCATTGGGACAATGCCGGGGAATTTTGCTCCGTTGACTTCGATAGGCCCCTGCAATCCGTTAAGAGTCAGTTTGATGAGGCGCTCCTGACTGCCGGTGACCCATTCGCTTGATGCGAGTGGTGGGAACTGCGCGGCGGGCAGGCCTTTACCGTCCGCCTGGTGGCAGGTGATGCAATGCCCTTCACGGCTGAAGAGTTCAGCGCCTTTGAAGAAAGTCGCCTTGCCTGCTCCGGTCAGGTGAGTTTCGTAAACGGGCGCATGATCGGCTTCGATGGCTTGCCCTTCAAGATAGGCTTTGGCCGTTGTGTAGACGGGGCCAGGAATCCATACTTTTCCACGGAAGCCGCGGAATTCAGGTTCACTTTCATCGTCAGAAGTTTCTTGCCGTTCGCAGCGAACGTGACCTGGCCCTCCTTGAAGCGCTGTTCGTAGCCCTTTCGATTGAAGATTTTGACGTTTTCGATTTTCACAGGACGGGGAAACAGAAAAACTCACAACGATCAGGTTGGATCACGCAACGCGAACGATCGCGTCCAAACCGCAATATTTGAAGGCGCATTGAGCCATCCGGCTTTCATTGCCTTGGCTTTCTTTCTTGCGCCGGGGTGAATTCTCGCAGGATCGGCGGGCATTGGGGCGGCAGTGAACGCACTGCTTGAATCGAAGCCGGTCGACGTGACGTAATCTTTGGGGTTGCTGTATTTCTCGGACCTTGGTCGCCACGGACAGCCGAACAAGAAGGGCGGTTGGTCTTTGGAGAAAATGTAGTAATTGGAGTTGATTACGTGCTTCTGTTTTCTGGGGTCGTAGTCAGCCATGTTCCGTTCTTTTAGTGATGCACGCCAGGCGGGCTCTGTTTTGTATTTCTTCTTTTCATTTGGGTGCCAGCCAAAGAAAGAATTGTCATACCAGATGCCTAATTGGTAATCCCGGTTCCCGGCCAACAGGTTTCTAATGACACGGTTGTCGTGCAGATGGAATGGGATGGTTGTCTGCCCATCGTTTGAAACAATATTTCGAGGGCCCTGTTCACGGAAGGCGATTCCGTCCTTGTTCATGATGCAGGTGTTATTCTCGAGAGTGATGTTGAAGCTTTCGGCCACTTTTATTCCGGCTTCGCTCCAGCCAGGTTTCGCTTTACCCACGGCGCCTACTGCATTTCGGATGGCAAGATTGTCGGTGGCTTTGATGTGGCTTGAAATCTCGATGAAGAGACCGCTTCCTTCGTTCTCGAGGAAAACACATTCACTGACGTCCACATTCCTGACATCGATATCAAACCAGAGCCCCGACCCGCCGTTTCGTTTGAAAAGACATCTCTTGAATAGACCTCCGTCAACGCGAGCAAGTTTGACTGCGCCCGCCTCCCATTTTCTCGAAATCGGCTTCCAGGAGTTTCCCTCCCAGACATTGTCCTCATTCACAAAGCCGGAGCCACTTGCTGCGCCGCCGGTATGCCCGCAATTGCGAATAATGCACTTTCTCAAGGTGCCCTTCACGACAACTCCTGTGCCAGCCATCTGCTCGATGATGCATTCTTCAACGAGGTTGTTTCTGCCACCTAAATAGACCGCTCCTCTCTGGGGAAAGGACGCTCCGTAACGAAAGATGAGCCCCTTGACGTGGACGTGTTCGACACCTTCTCTGTTGGCCCAGGGGTTCCAGCCAAAAATGTAGTCACGTGCCGACGACTCAACGAGCTTGCCGTCTGGTGACTTTCCGTCGGCAAGCCATATGTAGAGTTCTTTCTTGTCGACCGTATCCGCAGCAAACATGCCGGCGAATTCGGGGCCCAGGTTGGGCAGCGGAGTATCAAGAACGGCCGTGCGTTTCTTCTGCTTTCTTGCAGCCGCGTATTCCTGCCAGTTCTTTCTCAACTCGGCAAGGGACGCCACAGGTTTGAGCTGCTTACCATCCACTATCACCTGTTCCGTTCGCCCCCACAAAGGCGCATTCGATGGATGATGTTCGATGGGTAATCCATCTTTCTTGCCCACTACTTTTCGTTTCGTCCAGGGCGCCTTGTAGATGGGTTCCTTTCCTGGCAGTCGTTGCCATGCATCCACGACATCCGCGCCGGTAACGATCACTTTGCCCGTTTGTTCTGCAACGTAACGAATGGGATTCTCCGCCGTACCATTGTTCTTTGGTCGCACGCCTTCGCGATAGATGCCAGCACGGACACGGACGAAATCCCCTGCCTGCGCGAGCTTGGCCGCCCTATTGATAGTCTTAAAGGGAGATTCGGAAGTTCCGTCATTCTTATCATCACCCTTGGCCACATCCACATGGTAATCTCTGGCTTGCAGCGGCAAAGCACAGACACAAACCAGACTCGCGACGAGATAAGTGACTCCTCTCATTTCTGGCCTCTGTTGGTGACTAACTGACTGCCAGAACCAGCGATTCCAGGTTGGCAGGCATTTCTCGAAGATAGGACCCTTTTCAATCAGGCTGGCCGGGGGGCTTGATCAGTCGAACCCAAGGTCACTATAGAAGTGGCCATCCTCGCGATAGTCAACTTCACCGCAGATATCCAGCACAATGGAACGCACCCTGTCGGCGATTTCCTCACGGGTGAGAAAAGGAAGATAGCTGTACGAAATGTGCTGCACGAGAGATCGGGGCGTCCCTGCGTGGGCAGGTAACAGAACCTTGTGTGGGCGGGTCACCGCCGCCCCGATAATCGCATACATCGAGAGGCAGATGGGGAACAGCCAAAAGCTCGAGAATTGCAGCGCAAGTTGGAGCGACATCAGACAACCCACACACACGAGAAGCCATACGAGCCACCCCGGCCGTTCAAGCCCGGGCCATCGAACCGGTGTATTGACCCGAAAGTCGCCTACTCTCTCTCTCAGGTCTCGCCATGCCTGTCTGCGGTTCCCGGCCGGCAGCATCTCTTTCAATTGGGCGTCCAATTGAAAATCGTTTCGTTGGCATATCCCGAGCGCCACAGCCGCCTGCCTCAGCCGGTAAAAAATGTGGAGATTGGGACAGAACGGGCGATCTGCTTCCTCCGTGTAGTTGTAGAGGTAATTGATGACGTCGCGAGGAGTCTGCATCTGCCAGGCGTCATCCTCTTGGATAGTCACATCAAACTCGTTCTCGACATCCATAATGAATGAGACAATTTCCATACCCATCTGGCTGACCTCCTTCAATCCTCGGCTTTCAGTGAAAAGGAGCGAGTCCAGGCTGAGATTCCTGGGGGCGTCGCCGGCCGACTCTTCAGTATCTTGGCCTTGTCTCGCGCAGAGTCAATACTCCCATCGGGCATGTAGCGAGGCGGGATCTGCCCAAACGATGAATCTTCTTCGGTATCTCTGATCTCAGTTGCCGTCAACGGGTCTGGGCAACTCGTGGGTGCGATCTTGTCAGAGTTCCAGGCATCTTATGGCTGGCGTCACGATGGCCGGGCTCAGCCCGGATGCGTACTGAAGATTAGACGATAATCTTCAGGTTCGTCTGCCTGGAAAACGCGGATTGCTGTAGACATCACGGCCGTCTTTTCGTTCAAAGAATTTGGTCTTGTCTCAGTGCATTCAGGGATATCTGTTTTCTGCCGAATTTTAGACGCACAGAGCGTCTAGACGATGATCCAGGAATCAGAGGAGACGGAAAACTCCTCGTAGCCTGACCCGCTGTGGGTCGTACCAGACGGGCGTCCTCTCCCTGCAGATTTGAAAGAACATATGGCTATAACGGTCGAATGCACGAACCAGGATTGCCGGCAGCTTTTCAGTGTGTCGGAGAAGGAAACGGGCGAGGCATGCGAGTGTCCTGTGTGCAAGACTGAGATTGTGGTCAAGTCCACTGGTTCGGGCGGGCACTCGGCGACAGGCGCAGTCGAAAAGCTTGGCGGTTACGAAATTGTGAGACTTCTCGGTGAAGGTGGAATGGGGATGGTATATGAGGCTATCCAGGAGGGGCTTCAGCGCCGGGTGGCATTAAAGGTCCTCACTGAGCGATTAACGAAGGACACAACGTTCCTGGATCGCTTCAAACGCGAGGCGCAGGCTGCGGCCGCGCTCAACCATCCGAACATCGTGCAGGTGTTTGAAATCGGTGAGCACGAGGGCACGCATTTTTTCTCGATGGAATACGCTGAGGGCGAAGACCTGCACGAAAAGCTCCGCCGCGGCGGACGCGTTTCCTCACACGAGGCGCTCGACATTGTTAAGCAGACTGCTGCCGCGCTGAAGTACGCTCACGAGGAGCATCACATCATCCACCGCGATGTTAAGCCGGACAACATTATCCTGACAGCAAATGGGAAGGTGAAGCTGGTTGACCTTGGCCTGGCGCGCAAGACCGATACGAATACGCGGTTCACGCAGACCAATGCCGGCATGGGGACGCCCCACTACATGGCGCCTGAACAGACGCAAAATGCGCACTACGTCGATCATCGTGCAGACATCTATTCACTCGGCATCACGCTGTTTTTTCTGCTGACCGGACGCCGTCCGTTCGACGGCGACAGTGCGTTCTCTATCGCGGTTGCCCATCACTCCCAGCCTTTGCCTTCCCCGATCGATTTCGGGATCGACCTGTCGGAAGAAATCTACGCGGTGCTTACGAAAATGTGCGCGAAACTGCCTGACGAGCGCTACGAAGAATACGGGCCACTTATTGATGATCTGGATCGCGCTTTTGCCGGTGAATCGACGGTCGCCACTAAGGAACTTCCAAGCCTGACCGCCAGTGTGATGCCCTATGAGGCCAAGAGATCGACTGAGGAAAAGGAGCTCGTGTTTTCGGAGACCGTATGGCCTGAACAGTTGCCAACGTCTGAAACCCATCAGACGGAAGAACCGCAAGAAGTGGCGGCCGGGCAACTCAGCGACAGGACGTCTGCCTCGAGCGCCACAACGATTGCTCAGCGCGCGGTCACAGCAGCGCTCCAAAGCCGCTGGGGTGTGCTTGCGGTTGGCCTTGCGGCAGGTTGCCTCATCTACGGGCTTTCAAGTTCATTTCGTATCAGCCCGCAGACCCCAGAGCCGGAGGTCCAAGACAAAGATCAGTCACTGACACAGGCAACCACTTCGATATCGAGGCAAGAGCCACTCGCAGGTATTGCGCAGATCTTAAAGTCCCAGCCGTCTCCGCCACCGGAACCTGAGCCAGATACCCCGACCGCATCCAATCGTCTCGTGCCGAGCTTTGGCAGCCCTTTTCAGCAGTCCTCTGCCGATGATCTGTCGAAAAGGTACGAGGGAACTTTAAAGTTCATCAAAGAGAACCCGGACAAGTGCAAGTCTGTCCTTGCTCGGCTGACTGACCTGTCGCGAAGAAGTCTGGGCACGCTTCATGAAACACCGGTCCAGAGCCTTCTGCAGGAATACGAATCGAAAATGGAAAAAGCCGCCGAAGAGGAATTCACGAAACGTACTGCAGAATCTGCGAAGCTGGAAAAGCAGGATCAGAAGGCCGGCATCTCTGAGCTCTGGAGCAAATTCCCGGCGGAACTGCTGTCAGAGAAGATCGAAACCAGAATTCAGAAACTGTTGAAGGAGAAGGGGCTGCCGAAGCTGATTTTTCGTGATGAGCGCCCGACTCCATCTCCCTGAAGTAGCCGGCCACACAAACCCGAGCTGTGCCAGCCTCCGCCCTCCGACAATGTGCCGACAAAGAATCTTAAGTGCGTCGTTATTCAATGCCGTCACTGTAGCTGCCCAGCCTTTCAGTCTGTTGAACTGCCTCGCTCGATCTCTTTCAGCCACTCGATGCCTCTGGGGATGCCCTGGTCGATCATCGATTGGTAGTGATTGCCGGTCTTAACCGTAACGAAGTCGCATCTCAGGGACGACATCCGCATTAGCCTCGCAAAACGGGCAGAAGAGGCGAAGGGCTCGTTGGAGTCATCTTTCGCGTGAAACAGAAAGACCGGGCACCTTATCCGCATGTAATGGGAACGTGGCGAGCCCTGCGTCAGAAACTCCTGTACTCCAGGCAGAAATTTCTTAACTCCAGGATCCTGTATGATCTCTATCATCCTCAACTTCACATCAGTTGCCGGAGCGTACGCGATACACGCTTTAATCCGAGGCTCATGAGCGGCCAGCAGAAGGGATGCGACAGCGGCCGAACTGTGCCCGGCCGCGTATATGCGATTCGGGTCAACTTGCGGCAGTTTCGCCTTCACGAATTCCAACGCATTCCTGCCATTTATCACACCAGCCCCCGCAGCCTTGAACTGTTTGTACGCTGCGGCCATTGCGGCTGTTTCAGCTTGGTCAGATGCACAACTTTCTTTCATGTGACCATCCATGGAATAAAAGACCACGGCCATCCCTGCCTGCGCATAGGGCAGAACCTCCGCATGGTAATCATCATTATCCATTGCATTACCCGAGAGCAGATTGGTGCCTGCCGGCGCCACAAGAACACAGCCAATGGAGCCCGGAGCGTGATTGCCGGGTGGCAGGTAAACGCGCATTGTCATGGCCATCCCCGGTCCTGCGTTTCCAGGCACAGTGCCGAAATCAACGAAATAAACACTCGTGTCTGACGGCGAAAGCACCTTGGATTCGCCCAGTGCTGGAAACTTCGGCAAGGGCAGATTCAATGGGAAAAGCTCGGCGGACGGCTTCTCCGCAGCCTGCTCTTGCATTGCCAGAGAACCATATTGGATCGCTAATTTGGCCAGTGTCGCATCCAGGGGGCGACCATGCATTGCTTCATACTTTGTATGAATTGCCAGAAACTTCTTGGCCGTTGCCACATCGTTCGGCTCAAACTCCGCCTCCCGAATGGTGGATTTGATCTCATAGGCCGTCAGCTTTTCCATGGACATGCTGGTCGAAATGGAAATTGGGAATGTATGTTGTCCGCCAGGTGGAATCCTCTTCTCAATTTTCTTCGTTAACCCGCGGCCAGGCATGGCCATTGGAATCCCTCCCACATCTGAGGAAGTAAAACTCACCTTGCACCTCAGCGTTAATCGGATTACCGGTCGTGTTGACTGGTTGTAAACAGTCATGCTCGTCTTGAGCGAATCATTCATTCGAATCGAACCGACTTTTCTGTAGTGGAACTTCCCTGACGCGCCCGCGACCGCCACCAGGCCTTCTTTGTCATATTTCAGCTCTTCGACCAAGGCCTGCATCTGCGCGATTAATACATCTTCAGCCTGTTTCTTTTTTCTTGCCTCCTCGGCCCTCTCTTTGACCTGCTGAGCCTGTAGAGGCTCTAAGCGTACAAAGAGCTCGTTCAGCTCGGGCGACATTTCCTTGGCCCCGGTTTGCTTGATGAGTTCTCTTGCAGAATTCAGTTTTTTGAAAGCCTCCACATAAAGTTCTTCGGACTCGAGTCTCTTTGCCTCAGCAAGGTTCTGTTTTGCCTGCTGAACCATATTCTCCTTTACCTGTTTTCCCTTCAGAGGTCTGAGGCGTTTGTGAAGCTCGTTGTATTGATCTTCGAATGCCACAGAGCCGCCGCGAAATATGGCGTCTCGGCCTGACTCCAGTTCTGTGAATGCCTTTATGTATGCGCCGTTTTTTTCATGTTGCCTTACCTCTGCCAGGTTCTTCTCCGCCGTCTCGGCCCATATTCTCTTTTTCCTGATCGAGGGGTAGTAAGAGACATAGAAAGCCAAGCCGCCAAGAGCCAGAATTGCGAGAACGATGGCTGTTTTAGCAGCAGGTGAAGTGGGTGCTTTATGCATTTTGGCTCTTCCCATCTCTGCCTCCGAACATGATGAACTGTGTAATCCGCCCTTGAAGGCGCCAGACTGCAAAATTAGTTTTGGCAGCTCATAAAAGCAAGGTCATTCTCCAAATGGGAGGCCTGCCAGCTTGGCCCCAGGTGAATCAGAATTGAATGGATTGAGGAATGCTGAATGTCGATTGTGGATTTCTGATAGCAGCGCGTGGCTGTATCTTTTCACACGCTGGTGCCAGCCTGCCAGGTTCTGTTGCTTTGCTGGCCGTTTCGTTACTTCCGGCCGTAGGAGACATCACCCGGTTTTCATCCGGCGCGGCGTTCTCCGCCTACATCCGATGCGTCCCTCGAGAGAACTCCACCGGGAACGGAAGAGTGCCGGACGGCGAACATGAACGCCTGCCCCTTCGCAAAGACGGCAACCGGTATTTGCAGTCCCACTTCTACCTGGCCGCCGAAGTCGCCCGGCGTTATGACGCCGAGTGCGCCAACATCTACGTCAATTTGATGGCCAAAGGGCGACATCACAAACAGGCCATCATCGCCGTCGCCCGGAGGCTGGGCACACGCCACTACGCGCTCAAGATGCGCCAACAAATCGACCCCAAGGCCAGCTACGAGTTCCGCGATCTGCATGGCCGCCCGATTACTAAGAGGGAAGCCAAAGTAATTGCCGACCGCCTGAACCACGCGCGGAAAGAGAACAAGAAGAAGGCCTCCAGCGCACGCAAAACACAGAAGCCTTCAGCGACGAAACCGGACTCACCTATCCCCGAAAGTTTGGGAAACATCCTCCTCAAACTCGCCGCAGGCCTGGGCGTAGAACCGCACCGCCTTGAGACCCAAATCGGAAATCTACTCCCTAACCAAAAACAAATTAAGAGAAACAATGAAAAGTCAAAAAACACACTTGCGATCACTTAGGAACTATAAACAGCTTTGCGAAATGTGAGGATTCCTCAGGGCCCTGCCTGGAACGACGGTGTTACGTTGGAGGATTGTGATGGTGGAATCCTGGAATGATGAAATGATGGCCTGCGAAAGTTCGTCATATCTGGCGCGGCCCAACAGCCATTAACAACTAATTCTTCTTCGGAGATCCTGCCCTTCCAACTCTCTTCCACTCCATTAAGGATTTACGATGTCGATTGATACCGTTGATGTCACTGCGCTGGATACACCAGCCGTGCTTCTGGATTACGGGAAGCTCGCGCACAACATCGACTCCATCCAGCAAATCGCAGATGCACACGGCGCCGCCGTTCGCCCCCATGCAAAAACGCACAAATGCCATGAAATCGCACGCATGCAACTGGATGCAGGCGCCGTTGGTCTCACAGTCGCCAAGCCCTCTGAAGCTCTTGAGTTCATGTCCAACGGAATTCCGTCCATCACTGTCGCCTATCCGATGGTTGTTCCATCGAAGCTGGCCAGACTTTTCACTGCGGTTTCGTCCTTCGGCACTGACCTGCGACTCGTCATGGACAGTCACGTTGGTTTGGACGCCATTCATGAAGCAGCCAGGCGGCTCGATATCACGGCGAATGTGATGTTGAAGGTCGATGTGGGACTGCACCGTTGCGGTCTGCAGGAAGACGATCCCGAATTACTGCCTCTGGTGCAGCGTGCGGCCGATGCCGGGGAGCTAAACTTTGTCGGCCTTCTGGCTCATGCGGGGCAATCTTACGGAGCTGCGGATGCAGAGTTAGTAAGGCAAATCGCCCAGGAGGAGTGTGAGATTCTTGGTCGCGTGCGAAATCGCCTTGAGGGCGCGGGGATCGAGGTGCCGGTGGTTTCGGTCGGCTCCACTCCTACCATCCTGGCCAGCGAATCCTATGAAGGCATCAATGAGGTGAGGCCCGGGAATTATGTCTTTATGGATCGCACGCCGCTCCGGCTGGGCCTCATCGAGGCTGACCAGATTGCGCTCAGCGTGCTCGCCACGGTGGTGAGCCGAAACTCTGACTACCTGATTGTCGATACTGGTTCAAAAGTTCTCAGCTCCGATCTTGGCGCACACGGCACCAGCGGCGTGGCCGACTTCGGTGTCGCCTATACAGTCGAGGACTTTGCTGCAAAGTCCCGGGGCCACTCCGTTCTCAAGCTTTCAGAGGAGCATGGGTTTCTGCAGCGCAACGGCGCCGATATTCCCATCGGCTCGCAGGTCCGAATCATTCCGAACCACTCGTGCGTGGTGGCTAACCTGGTAGGCAAATATCACGTGATCCGTAACGGCGAAATCAAGAGGTGGAAGGTCGCAGCCCAGAGCTGCGTGGAGTGAGGTGGCACCCATGAAGAACAGAATCACCGCGGCGGCCCTGCTCGTCGTTGCGGCCCTGCCTGCCAGGCTCCGGGCAGATTTCGTCCTTGTCGACAAAGAGGCCGGGATTCAGCCAGCTCCGCTCGTTCTGTTTCCGAAAGCCCCACCGCTCACGCGGGTGGCGGCGGTCGACCTCGCCGATTCCATCGAGAAAATCGGCGGCTCGCGCCCGGACCTGATTGAAACCACGCCCCAGCAGCTGCCGTCTCGCGCCATCTGGATCGGTTACCAACCGGCTCTCGATTCGCTGGATGTTCATCCCGGCCACGCCTTTAAGGATTGGTGGGATCGTTTTCGCAAGACGCACCCGGAATATTTCGCTCTGCAGCCCGCCGGAACCCGCAGCGGGTATCCGTCGCCCAAACACGCAAAGCTCTGTGTGTCAAACCCGGATGTCTGGAAACAATGGCTGGCGGACGTGGAAGCGCACATCCGGCACAACTCGAATCTGACCGTCTTCAGCACCGCGCCGAACGATGGGTATGGCAGCGGTCACTGCGTCTGCGAGAAGTGCAAGGTATGGGACCATCCGAAAGCGGACCTGCGTCCGTTCGTTGGGCTGGCGAGACCGCGCGAGCGCCCGCGATGTCAGATAGCGACGTGATGTTCGCTAACATGTGTGCGCGTCTGCTCAAAGAGCGGTATCTGGATGAAGACTACTATGTCTCATTGAACGCTTACGGCAATGCCCGGCCGGCTCCTCTGAAGACGAAGCCGGACGACAACGTGATCGTCTCGAACGTGGCCAACAACCTTTGATACGTCGACACGCCGGACAAGGATTGCCTGCTGGGAAAGACCTATGCCCGGCACTACGCGGACTGGGGGAAGCTGACGAAGCTGCAGGTCTGGCGTCCCAATACCGGCAATCCCGTCGGTTGGCAGAACGGCTTGCCCGACGTGCCGATCGAGCGCGTCATGGAAAGCTTTCAATTCGCGAAGGATGGGCAAGTAGATGATTCCCACTGTGATCGCTTCGTCCTCGCCCACGCGGCAGCAGCTCACCGTCCTGGTGCCTGCCGATCACTACCACATCCTCACCCCAATCCGTGATCGCCTCGTGACCTTCCGGCATGAAGTAACCGTGATGGCCGTCCTGGCGCACAGGCATCCTGAGGGAAGGGGCGGGTTACCGACGGATCTCTGAGTGACACGTTGGAATGGTGAGGCTGCCTGTGGCTGGCCGTGTCACTTTCGGCCGCCCAGCAGCGTCTTCTCGAAGAACGCTGCCGCATCGGCCAGTGCCTTCTCACCGTGAGGGCCGTTCCAGAAGGAGTGGCCGCCGCTGTCGAGGGTGATCAGTTTCGCCTCGACCCGCGCAGCCTTGAGCTTGCCGAGCAGCAGTGGTGACTGGCTGTAGGGCACGAAATTGTCGTCCTTCGCATGGATGAGCAGGAAGCGCGCGCTGTCGCGGCCAACGTAGGTGGTCGGCGAGATGAGCTTGGCCTGCCCCTTGAGTTTGCGACTTAAGGCGCCGATGCGCGAGAGATCCGCCGGCACGGCCATGGCCACCACTGCATGCACGCGGCTCGAGACACCCTTGTTACCGCCCTTGCCCTCGAGATTGGCCTCCTTGAAACTCGTGCCAAGCATAGCCGACAGATGCGCCCCCGCCGAGCCACCGAAGGCGCCGAGTCGTCCTTGGTCTATGTTGTGCTTCGCCGCATTGGCGCGCACCCACCGTGCCGCGGCCTTAGCGTCCTCGACGCAGCCTTTGATCTCGACTTCGGGCTGCAGCCGGTAGCCGATGCAAGCCGCCGCGAAGCCCTTCGCGGCGAAACCGCTGGCGTAGCGCGCAAACCGCTCCTTGTTTCCGCTGCGCCACCCGCCGCCGTGGATGACCAGGATGCAGGGCAACTTACCTTCAGGCGGCGCCTTGGGCAGATAGAGGTCGAGCTTCACCTCTCGCTGGCCGTACGTCGCGTACACGATGTCGCGAGTCACCTTCACAGTGTCAAGCATCGAAGACTTGCGCCCAGGGGTATCGCCCGCCTGTCTCTGCTGTCCCGACCCGGCGCCCCGCATCAACTCGCCGACCTTGCGGCGGAAGGCATTGCGGTCGGTTTCCCGCAGCTTCATCAGGGCCGCGTGACCCTCGGGATCCTCGGCCTTGTACTTGCTCAGCGCCTCGCGGGCCTTGGCCATTCGCTGGGCCTGCGAGCCGCCGGGCTGCTGCGCCTTGAGCGTGCCCGCACTACATGCAACGAGCAGGGCTAAGACGGGAGTCCAGATTCTCATGATCAACGTTCCTTCTCTCTCAGTTCGGACCTTTGCGAAGAAAGGCGCCAACTGCGCCAGACGATAGGGAACTCCTTGAGCGAGGGACGATGTTAAGCTGGGCCAAACTGCACTGTCAAGAGGCAGAGCCGAAAGGGAGCGAACAACGAAAGCGCCAGCGGCAGCAAACAAGACTACCGCGTTTCGATGACCACGCGGAAGCCGACGTTGTGGATTTTCCTCCATGCCGGGCATTTCCAGCGAAAGCTGGCCGGACGCGGATGGGTCTTGCTCGAACAGGAGCCAATGCTATCTGCGCACTGGTGCCGCTCCCTAAGCCGGGGGACGGCGGAAGGCGCAGGAAAGGGCACAACCTACCTCAGCAAGAACGGCTTCGCCTCGCCAGCCGCCAGCGTCACTCGCCGGCCGTCGGGCAGGGCGGCTGTCTGTGACTCGTCATCATTGTGGTTAACAAGAATGACAAGTCTGTTACCTTCGTCGTCGTGCCATGCGCCGACTTCGACGAAACAGTTGGCCGTGTCGACTATGCGACGACAGCCAACCGAAGTGAGGAGGTCCGACCACCATGTGTAGAGCTCGGGCAGCGTGATGTTGTTCGCTATCAGACCCAGGTCGACAGCGAAGGTGATTGCCCGGCCCTTGCCGAACCGATTCTCGATGACCGCCGGTGCGTTGTCGTCGAACCGCGCCAGCACGCGCGCACCGCGCACCGGCTTCCACTCTGCAACGCATGCCTGTTGCGCAACCCAGCGCTTCTCGTCCGCGAGCGCGTTGAAGCCGGCCAGCGAGATTGCGCCGCGGTCGTCGCTCACAATTTCAGATCGTGCGGCGGTGCCGCTGCCGGCCTGGATACCCAACACGTCGCCGAGGTGCGCGACGGCCAGGGGCTGCTCGAACGACCGCTCCGCCGTGCTCTCCCGGGGCCTTGAGGCGTACGCGTAGCTGTTACACCCCGGGAATCCCTGACCATCCGAGCAGAAGAGCGCGATGAGCGTTCCACCTTCGCGCACGTAGGTCCGTATCGCGTCCTGGATCTCCGGGGCTATGGACACCGTTCCGCCAAGCACCAGCACCTTGCGCTCGCGCAGGTTGTCCGCGGTCATGTCCCAGTCATCGAGCACTGCCGCGTGGAAGTTCGTCTCTCGGATCAGTGCGTAGAGGCCGACTTTCGATTGCCCCCATCGGCCGCCGAAGCGGGCGGTGTTGAAGCCCGCGTCGTGGAACACGGCCACGTCGTCAAAGTGCTCGTAGTGCATCATGTACTTGGAATAATCGAGCACTTCCTTCATCACCTTGATGCCGGCCACGCCGGTCGGCGTGGGCTTGAAGTCGTGGTCAAGCAGTGCGGCCGACCACCAGCGCTTGCCCCAGCTTGGGGTGAGCGTCGAGTATTCGAATCCGCAGGCTCCGTTGGCGATGGAGGTGTACGCGTTGATGCGCCACTCGCGCTCGTCCATGGCCCCGCGGCGGATGTCGCGACTGTACGTCTTCCCGATGGAACCTCCTCGGGGCAGCGGCAGCGTGCCCATGTGCGCGTAGATGCCGGTCCAGTACTTCTTGCCGATGCCGTAACTGTTGGGCACGCCTTCCGTCGTGAGGTGGCCGAAGGTGTAGCTGTAGTCCGCGCCCACACGGCGTGACACGTACGGCCCGTGCGACCAGTTAACGTAACGTTGCGTGAGCGGAACGCCCGGCGCGAGCTTGCGCACGTGGCGGAACATCTCGGCGAGGTAGTCGCCGTAGCTCTCGCTGATCCACAGCATCTTCATGTACGCCAGGCGCATAGGATGGCCGAACCGCTCGTCCGCGTTGAAGCGTTCCGTGTGCGGCACGTTGTCAAAGCCCTTCACTCCCTTGGCGCCGCCGACGTACTTAGCGAAAGCCGCGAAGTCCCCGTCGAAGCGCCTGTGCAGCCACGCGCGCCAGCTCGCCATAGCGTCCGCGGATTGGTCGTCCCACAGCGACGCGTCATCCTCCTGGCTGAACACGAACGCTTTGGGCTGGCCGGCGAACGGCTTGATCCACCCCTCGATGCCCTTCTTGTGGTAGTGCATCGTCTTCGGCTTGATGAACGACGTGTGCGTTTCGCCGCCTTTGCGGAGTTTGTACCCCTCGATCCCCAGGTTCTCTTTGGCCACGAGCCACGCCGGCAGGAACGGCGAGCAGTGCGCCAGGCTCATGGGACACTTGAACGGCAGGTTGTATCGCTGGCAGAGCTGGAGGTCCACGTTGATGCTCGAATCCTCCGGCACGACCACACCTTTCGCACCCTCAGGCCAAAGGCGCGCGAAGGTCATGCCTTCGACGTAGTACGTGTTCACGCCGACACTGGTCTGATACTCGTGACTGCCGCGGGGAAAGCCCTTGACAGCATAGCTCAGCCACGGCTTGCCACGGTAGAAGAGGATGTCATAGCCCTTGCGCGCGGTCAGCCTGTGTGGCGAGGGCTTGAGCGTGAAGTCCATCTTGCCGACCTTGCTGTGGTTGGGCGACAGCGTGCGTGCTTGCACGCGCGTGCCGACCTTGCCGTCGCCGCGCAGAACAAGCCCGGTCCAATTCGTGTTCGCGTTGTTGCGCCTGAACGCAGTGAGCCGCACGAGGACCTGTCGGGCGTCCGGCAGCGGAATCGACCGGCTCGCCCATGCGTTCTCCTTGATGATGATCGTGTGGTCCTGCTTCAGATCGCCCGCGAATAGCTCCACGACAAATCGCGAGCCGTGGTTCCCCTTCTTGACTGAGCGGTCGCTAAGCCCGTATTCAAACCTCAGCTTCGTACCGCCGATCACAACGAATTCGGCAACCGTGGGATTCATGACGCTCTCGCCGGAGAGCAACACTTGCCCCTCGCGGATCTCTCCCTTCACGCCCATGTCATCCGCGA
>Ga0187827_10002347_pt1 | contig 26041 bp, 9 predicted proteins | sample ETNtaG_39_FD_167969 | JGI IMG/M metagenome (GOLD analysis project Ga0187827, IMG submission 167969) | Marine microbial and viral communities from oxygen minimum zone, Eastern Pacific Ocean - ETNP2014_SV_150_PacBio MetaG (Illumina Assembly) | ecosystem: Environmental > Aquatic > Marine > Hypoxic... | reverse complement strand
TCCGCCCAGACGCTCACTATCCAGAATGGTCTGGGCGTTGATACGATACGAACGGCCAACGGTGACCTGCTGCTTCATACAGCCAACATGAACATCGACACAGGTGCTGACCTCGGTATCAATGCCGGTGCGGGAGACATCCTCATAAGCCCGATTTTTACAGGCGTCGGCATCTCTCTCGGCGCCGAGCAGGGCGGGGAGCTCAGTCTGACAGATGGTGAACTGGATGAGGTAAGCACCACCGGTGTGCTTCAGTTGGGTGATACGACCACAAACACGATCACGCTTCGTGCTGATGTGAATCCGTTGAATGTCGCGACGTTGAAACTCGAGACACGGGACAACATCGCCACCACCAACGCCACCCACACGCTCACCGTGGCCAACCTGGCCTTTAATGCGGAAGACCAGATCGGTTCAGGCACGTCCATTCGGATCGATGCGGATACTCTCGCCGCACAGAGCACGGTTGCCGGTGATATCGATGTCAACGATATCGATGGCGTGACGATTTCGAGCGTGGCCGGAATCACCGGCATGAGCACGACGGCCAGCAACATCACAATTCAGACGGACGGCGCTTTAACGGTGAGTTCAGAAGTCAACGCTCGCTCCAATGGTGACGTTTCACTCACCACATCCAGTGGCAATTTGACCCTCTCCGCCGGCGTGAAGAGCACGGCCCTGAGCACCGGCAGTGCAGGCGACGGAGACGGCACGATTATCATTACAGCTTCCTCCGGAAACATTGTCGCTGGCGCGGGAACCGTGAATGCCTCGTCCGGCTCTCTCAAGCTTGATGCCTCCGGCGCAGTCGGCTCATCGGGCACACTCGTCTCAACCAACGTCAGCATCCTTGCGGCCCGCGCGGGCACTAACAACAGCGGAGTTTTCGTTAACGAAAGTGATGCACTCACCATCGACAGTGTCGGGGGCATCAATGGCGTCAGCACGGCCAGCAACGGCGATATCCAAATCCGTACGGGAGGCAATATCGATGTGAATCAGGATATCTCGGCCAATGGCTCCGGTGACATCAGCCTCGATGCAGGAACGAGCGCGTTCAACACCGACGCGAACGGAGAGGTCCTTTCCGGCAGCGGCGCAATCACCATTACTGCCGATTCCATAGCACTCAATGCGAATGTGTCTTCGACAGGGTCTGTGAACCTCGAACCCACCACCCCGGCCAGGCCCATCGTCCTCGGCGCGGCCGGCGGCGCAGGGGACTTTGCGCTCGACATATTCGAGCTCAGCAAACTCGTCAACGGATTCTCCGGCATGACGATCGGCCGTGACAGCGGCCAGCACACCATCACTGTAAACGCGGTGACTTTCCTGGATCCGGTCACTATCCGCACTCCGTCCGGCGGGGCCATCGCAGTGAACGGGAACATCACGGGCGTGGACGACGCCTCTATCACCCTTGACGGGTCCGGCGCCACGACCACGCTTAACGCGGACATCGTTACCAGCAGTACCGGCATCACCATCAGCGACAGCGTGGTTATCCCCGATGGAAAATCTGTTCTCATCAGTACCGACAGCGGCGTTGGCGATATCAATATTTCAGGAACAATCAACGGCACGGCCGGCGGGGGTATTGAAGACCTCACGTTGACATCAGGAACAGGCTTCGTGTTGTTCGGTAATTCTGTAGGGAATACGGCACTTCTGAATTCAATCACCATCACGCAAGCGGGGAACGTCAACGCGGTTGGCTCGGTCAACGTGACCAATGCATTCACGCAGCAGGCGGGCTCCGGATCGACGACCCTTCAGAACAACCTGACTGCCGGCTCGATTGATATCACGAACAGCGTCTTCAACCTGATCAACACAATGACCGCGACAGGAGGCGGCAATATCGATATCACTGCAGATACGATCAGTTTCCCTCTTGGCGACAGCGTCATCGGCACGGGCATAATCACGCTGAAGCCAACCGCTGACGGCACGTCGGTCGGTCTGGGCAGTGCACCCGGAACTCTGAGCCTTCCCAACGACGGCACGGGACTCGGCGCGCTCAAGGACGGTTTCTCTCAGATCATTATCGGCCGCTCTGGCAGCAACGCCCAGACATCCATCAATAACGCCGATTTCAACGACGATGTCACCATCTTCGGTGACGGCATTTCTGTTACTTCGCTTGATGCTGGCAACAACGACGTGACTCTTCAGGCCCTCGGCGGGAATATCACCGACGATGAAGGCGGCACACAGAACGACATCTCAGCCGATTCGGTGACGTTGCTCGCGGCAGGCGGAATTGGTCAGACCAGCAATGCCCTCGAGACGGACGTCAACAGTCTGAGCGCTTCAAGTACTTCCAATGGTGATGTCGTCATCGTCGAAGTTGACGCTCTGATTATCGCCGGCACTGGCGTGCAAACCACGGGCAGCAATATAAGCATTACCGCAGGCGCAAACCTCACCGTCGGCGCAGAGGTCAATGCACGATCCAACGGCGACGTCACTCTGGCGGCGCTGACCCAGAACATAGAGCTCGATAACAACGTTCTCAGCACCGCTTTGAGCGTCGGCAATCTCGGTGACGGCAGCGGCACGATTGCGTTGATCGCACAGGCCGGGTCGGTGACTGGCGCCGCTGCCATCAAAGCCTCGGGCGGAAGTGCAGCCATTGATTCCGGCCAGGGAATTGGCTCGATACCTTCGCCTATCGACACGTCTGTCACCAATCTGGCAGCGCGGGCAACGAACGCCGGCGGTGTCTTCCTCCAGGAGGCGGACGCGGTGACCATTGCATCGGTCGCCGGCGTGAATGGCGTGAGCACCAACGGCGACGCTATCGAAGTCAAGACGACCGACGGCGCTATGACCATCAGCCAGCCCATCAATGCCGGAGCTGGCAACATGCTGCTTGAGGCAAACGGCTCGAACCGTGCCATCGATAACGACAGCGCCATCAGCGGCGCCAACATCGATCTGGAAGCGGATGATTACGCATTGGAAGGCGGGACAATTGACGCCGGCGCCGGCAAGGTCGAAATACGTTCAACAGACAATGCGGGCCGAGAATTCGATCTGGGCGCCAACACTGACGCGCAGGCCAACACGATCGAGCTTTCCGATGCGGAGCTCGATACGGTGACCGCGAGCAACCTGCGCATCGGGGGGAACGTTGCGGGGAGTTTCAACATCACAAGCCCAATCAGTCCGGCAAATGTCACGAATCTCGGGCTCGTATCGAACAGTTCGGTCACTCAGACGCCTGGCTCGACCATCACGGTGGCGAACCTCGCCCTGAGTACGAGTTCGGCTACGCTCGTCGAGGGCAATAATGTGACGCGCATCGCGGCCATAATGTCAGGATTCGGCCAGGATTTGAACTTCAAGACCATCGGCGCACTGGAAATCGGCACGGTCGATAGCGTCTCCGGAATCAGCACAAACAGTGGCAATGCCAATCTGCAGGTCGACGGGAACCTGACGCAGTCGAATCCGGTTTTCGCCAATCTGGGAATTCGCTCGACATCCGGCGATGTCACTCTGACCAACGCCTCCAATCAGGTGAATTCCATTTCCGGCCGGCTTTCCGGCAATGGCAATTCCTTCAGCTTCATCAACAGCGCCGGTGTTGCCATCACTGGCGTCGGCCCGGTCGGTGGGATCGAGACTTCGAATGGAGACATAACCGTGACCGCCAACGGCGATGTTTTTGTCAATGATTCTCGTACGGATCCGGACAATGAAATCAATGCCGGCTCGGGACGCGTCACTATCCATGTGACATCTGCTAACGGCTTGCTCGAGACCGATGACACGCCATCAGATGGCACCAACATTCTCGGCGCTAATATCGATCTGATTGCCGACCGGATGGAACTGGACAGCGTAAACATCAGCGCGACGAATGTCCTGCTGAGGCCCAATACAACCAACGTGGACATCAGCATCGGTGGTGCGGACGCAGTGGGCATGCTCGGATTGACGGACACCGAACTCGATACCATCACAACCACCGGCGAGCTCATCGTTGACGGTAATCTGACTAACAGCGACGTGAGCCTGACCAGTGCTGTAAACCTGGCCAACACCTCAACCATTACGATTCTGTCCGGCGGCACCATTACCGATTCCGGTAATACCACCGTATTCACGGATACCAATCTTGGGCTGATCGCCGGGACTGGTATTGGGTCTCTTGCGAATCCGATCAACATTTCCGTGTCACAGCTCTCTGCGAGTACCGGCAGCGGAGATATCCACATCAACAATAATGGGAATGTGACCGTCGGCTCAGTCGGCGGGCAGGACGGTGTGGAGACTGGCGGAAGCAATGTCTCGCTGGTTTCGGACGGGGACATCACGATTGCCAAAGACGTGACCGCTGCCGCCAACGGTGACATTCTGATTCAGGCCGCGGGCGATATTGCCATCCAGGCCAATATTGTGGATCAGAACCACAACGATGATGTGGCCGTGGTCGCAGGAGGCGTGATCATTACCGACGGCAACGGCGAGGTCCAGGGCAGCTCGGTGCTCCTCATCGGCACAGCGGGGGTTGGCGGCGCTAATTCCCCCATTCAGGTTGATGCCGACACGCTGGCCGGAACGACCTCGGCGACATCGAGTGGTTTTAACGTGCTCGAGAGCAATAACGTGACGATTGGCAGCGTCACGAGCTCTCTGACCGGCCTCAACGCCACGGGCGTCTCCACAACCGGCAACAGCGGGAATATCGAGATTGCCACAGATGTGGGTTCGATGGTTGTTGACAGCCCCATCTCAGCAAACGGCACGGGGTTCGTTTCGCTCCTGGTCGAAGGCGGGGGCAGCGACCTCACCATCAATCAGACCGTCTCGACCGGTGGGGGAAACATTGATATTTCAGGGGCGCAGGGAGATGGATCCCTTTTCACCATCAGCTCCCCAAATGGGCTCCTCTCATCACAGAACGGCGACATCATCATTGCCGCAGATGAGATGACATTCTCGAACGCTACATCCATCAGCGCAGGCTCCGGATCGGTCATTCTGACCGCTGTCAGTCCTGGCCGGAACATTGAGGTGGGAACCGTCGCCGCCGGTAATCTCAGCCTGCTTGATTCGGAGCTGGATCGTATTGTGACGACTAATGTGCTCATCATCGGTGATGCGAATGCCGGCACGGTCCAATTCTCGAACGGAGACATTCAGGCCAACAACGTTGCCGACCTGACGGTGGTTTCCGGGGCCCAGATCCTGACGTCAGCCGCGGCCCGTCTGATTGAAGATGATACTCTGACTCTTGATGCCGCTACCGGCATCAGCGGCAACAGCGGGGTCACGGCCGACAAGTTTGCTGTGGACGCCAGTTCCAGCAGTCTGGCGGCACGGACGCGAACGAGTGGCGACATTAGAATCCAGGAACTCGACAACCTGGCGACTGGCACATCCAATGGGCTGGAATCCAACTTCAGCGGCATTCAGACCGCGGCTAATGGTGACATCGAACTTGAGGTGAGAGGCGGCAGCTTCACGGTGAACCAGGCCATCACTGCGGATGGTTCCGGCGATGTCAATATTGATTCGACAGGTCAGGCCATCACGAATACCGCTGCTATCAGCTCTTCGACAGGCGATATCACCGTCACCTTCGGCAACAACGACGGCAACGTGACGAATCAGGCGTTCCAGTTGTCGCTGGTCTCCACGAACGTTGGCGACGCCGGCGGCAATGTCACTTTTAACATGGCGGACAGCATCTTTGACAGCAACGGGGCCTCAACGAACATCCAGGCGAATGTCTTGACCTTCAACGATCAGTCTGGCGGGTCGGCAATTATCGGGAGCGGAAGTTCTCTGGAGATAGTCGCTAATACAATAAACGCGACAAACGTCGGGCAATTCGATATCGTGACAACGGGAGACGTTTCACTGGGTGCAATCACCACCGTCAATGGTGGCATCAACGTTCAGACCAATGGCAATGTGTCATTTACCGGCACGGTGAGTGTCGCCGACGGGCAAGACGTGGATGTGGACTCGTTGAGTATTGATTTCCAGAACAGCCTGAATGTATCCAACGCCACCATCACGCTCCAGGCGGGCGAAATTGATTTCACCGGCGGCGCCAGCAGCATCACCGGCCCGAATTCCAGCCTGGTGTTCCAGGCTCAAAATTCGGGCGATAACATCAATGTCGGTGGGAATACAACTACAGGCGACCTGGACCTCACGGATACCGACCTTGCTGCCATCGGGGATGGTTTCGCCAGCATCACCATCGGGCAATCCAGTGGATCGGGCAATCTGACCATTACCGGCGCCGCGACTGTGAGTGACCCGACAACTTTCCTGATGGCTTCCGGCGGCAAGATCAAAGTCAATGCTCAGATTACAGGAGCGGGAGATGCATCCTTGACGTTCCACGGAGTGCTGGACACGACGATCCTGAATGCGGACGTGGTGACAGAGGGCAACACGATCACGTTCAGCGATAGCGTTGAAGTGCAGGGAGTGAGAACGGTCGACAGCACCAGCGGCGGCAATTTCAGCGGAGCGAAAATTGATTTCCAATCCGATCTCGATGCCGACAGCTGCACCACGGGCTCGCTGGTCGTGAATGCCGGCACGGGCAATGTCGAGTTTGATGACAACGTCGGAGGTACGACGCCATTGACCGCGCTCAACGTGACCAGCCAGGGGACGACGACCTTCAGCCGAAACACCGACGTGGGCGCTTTGACTGTGAACACTGGGACGCTCAATTACGGCACGTCGGACATTGATGCCGACAGCCTTTCCCTGACGTTCAGTTCACTTGTCCGAACCAGTGGTAAGATAGGAATCACAACCAGTGGTGGGGTTGCGCAGTTTGACACTGGCGGCAGCCTGACGTTCGGAACGAGCGCGAATGAAATCGAATTCGGCGGAACGTTTGGAAACGCCGCACTTTCGGCAAACGCGGATACGGTTGCCTTTGAGGATCAGGCTCTCACCGGCGACAACGCTCTGCATACCATTGCGGTTGCCGGCACAAATGGCGTCACCATTTCCGTCAATCTCGAATCCGGAACGGGCAATATCGATATCGCGTCATCGGGTGGAAATATCAGCGGCGGTACATCCGATCTTGAGGCGCAGGGCGCAATTTCGCTTTCTGCTAATGACATCACGATAGGCAGCTTGACCGGACGTGGGGTCAATGTAAGCGCGACCGGGTCGCTGACCATGGCCAGTACCATCGACGGGGGCAACCAGGATGTATCGATCAGCAGTACGACCTTCGATGCCACCTCGGGGGGACTGACGATTCAGAATGCAGGCAACGTTTCCATCGGCAATACCGGCACGCTCTCAGTGTCAGGGGGCGATTTTGTCATGAATAACATCGGTGGGGATGTCAGCTTCACCGGAGGGGGAACTGTGGTCGTAGAGAATGACGACCTTCTGGTTTCGACAACGAATGGTTCGGTCTCGCTTGGGAACAGTTTCCTCCGGGCGGAGAACATTCAGTTTCTGATCGACCGAGGCGGCATCTCACAGGGACTATTTGGCTCTTTGGGTGTCACGGCAGACGGCGGGCAGGTTATCATTCAGCAGTTCAATTCACTGAACATCGGAAGCAATGTGAAGCTCGGCGGGAACACCTCGTTCATCCGGCTGAGCGCTACATCCGATATGCTGCTCAGTTTCTTTGGAACTCAGCGTCTCTCCAATGCGCTGGCCCTGGATGAAATTATTGCTGTCGGCGGAACAGGCGTGACCGTTAATGGAATGCTGTTGAGCGATCGGTCTCTGCAGTTAACCGCGTCAGCCGGCGCCATCAATGCACACGTTAACCCGCTCATCGCTGCCCGCAACGTTCAGTTGGCTACACAAAGCCAGGGAACGGATTCGGATATCATCGCGGGGACGATTCAGGGCGATGGGGTAAATCTGTTGGCCAACGACACAATCACTCTCGCGAGAACGATAGACGCGCTTGGGGGTGACGTGACCATCGTCGGCAACCGCCTTATCGGTCGAAACGGCCTCGAGATTCGCCATGCAAATCAGGTCAGCAATAACGCACAGATTCAGTTGCTCAGAGGCACCTTCACCATCAACGGCGTCGACCAGAATACGAGCACTTCACTGAGCGTTGCCGATTCGCGAAACGGCATCACCGCGGATCTCGCTACGGTGGTGGAGCGGGCGCTCCAGGATGTTGAGACGGCTGTTCAAGTGCTGCCGGAAGAGGTGATCGATGAAACGATTCGAATCCTCGTCGACATAGATCGACTGCGATCTCTTGCTGACCGGCTCGAAGAAAGGCCGGCTGATTTTGATTTGCTGATTGGAGAGGACGAATGGCTTGTGGAGGCTGTTCGTATGATTGAGCTGACCCGGGAGTCGTTCAGCGCTGCAGGCAAGGCAGACCTGGCATCGCAGGTTTTCCTTGAGCTCTACTGTTCCGGCATCAAAGAGTCTCATCCGAAAACGTACGAGCTGCTGAAGAAGCTCGCTGAAGAAGAGATACAGAAGAAAAAGGCAAAATAACCATGAATCAAGAACCACTAACCATGATTGCTGTCCCTTCCGAGGAAAGACGAATAACACATCTGTTCAACAAAGTTACCGAGCAGTCGCGGAGGGTCTGCGCCACTATGGCATTTGTTCTTGCGTTTCTGCTATTTGCCGTTCAATCGGAAGCCACGTTTCTTTATGTGCTTCAGGATAACGATGGGGCGGCGAATAACATTCACGGCTTCAGCATCAACAGCACCACTGGTGCGTTGACCGCGCTGTCCGGCTTTCCTGTCAGCAGCGGCGGCCAGGGGGATGGCATTCCAGCTACTCAGCGTATGGCCTATGATTTTGTGAATAACCGGTTGTATGTGTTAAACGCCGGCAGTAACAACGTGAGCGTCTTTTCGGTGAATACGACGACGGGCGCGTTGGCCGCGTTGACGCACAGTCCGTTCACGGTGGATTCCAGCCCGTCGGGCAACGAGCGGCTGACCTGCATCGCTGTTCATCCGGTTGCAGGCAACGTGTTGGTGGTGGGGGATGGCCAGGGGGATATGCACAGCTTTCGCGTCACTTCGACTACCGCGACTGAGGCATCGAGCAGCCCTTTCACCACCGGTGATGCGGCGCCATTTTCCATGGCCTTCACACAAAATGGTGCGTTCTTATATACCGGCGGAGATCAGAACGATGACATCGCCGGTTTTGTGGTGAATCCTACGACCGCGGCACTGACCGCAGTGTCTGGCTCACCGTTCGCGGCATCCGGCGATTTCCCCGTTGGGCTTGCGACCGATCTGGCGGGGCGTGTTTTTTCCTCCAGCGCGCAATCCGGGAATGTTGAAGCATTCAGTAATTCTGTGGGAGTGTTGAGTGAGGTGACGGCAAATCCGTTCAATGCGGCATTCCAGCAGGCGCGGCATGGCATATTGCATCCGGGCGGCTTTTACATGGTGGCCGACGCAGGAGCCAATCAGATTGGCGTTTTTGCCATCAGTGGAGTGGCCGCTGCCACAACAATGACTGAGGTAGTGGATTCGCCCTTTAACTGCGACGCAACGACCACCAACATTCTCGCTATCGAGGAGACCGGAAAGTTTCTGTATGCCGCGCATGCGGTCACCAGGAATCTCGTCAGGTTTACCATAAACACCGCAAACGGAAGCCTCTCAGGCAGAGAGACTCAGGCGGTGAACACCCTCGGTACGAGTGGCTTTGTCACCGGGATGACAACTTCTGATCCACTGGAGGGCGCAATCGTTGAGGCCGTTAGCCCGAGCCGTTTACGGTTGACCGGCGGAAGCACAGTGACTCTCATAGGCCGTGGTATGAACACTCTGGGCGATGTGAAAGTCGGCGGGGTTGAAGTGACTAACCTGTCCGTCGCCAGCGACACGACGGCAACCTTCAGAGCGCCGGCCAACACACTTGGTCTGAAGGACATCACGGCCTCGGCTTTCGGCTCATCGGCGACGATAGCGGAATCTGCCATTCGATATGTCGGGGAAGTTACCCGCACTGTTACGGTCGCTGCCGGATCCGAGCAGGCGGACTTCAAAATGATTGGGATACCACTGTCAGGCGGGGGTACTCAGACAACCGGTAATACAAGCTCGGTGACACGGTTGAGTAGTAGCGCAACCATTTTTTCTCAATTGCTGGCCGCGGCAGATGTCACCGACAACTCGGTTGCCAGGATTTTTAGATTCAACGGTACCAATTACGATGAAGGGACAGACATCCCCCTTGACGACCTCGGGGAAGGCATCGGTTTCTGGGGCATCTTCGCGAATGGGCTCAGTCTTTCTGCAACGGGAGGAAATACGAATCAGTTCGACGTGCAGAGCGACGGCACAGTGATACCCACCCCTCCGATCGCTGTCTTCATGCATTCCGGATGGAACCAGGTCAGCCCCGGGGTCGCAGGAAGAAATGTAAATCCTGCCAATGTTTTCGTGACTGATGGCGTGAACACCTTTTCTGTGACGGACTCGAGTAACACTTTGACCAACAAACAATTCTTCGAGTTTACCAACAATCTGACCGTCCCTTACGTAGCCGCAAGTGTGCTCGATGGGGACGAAGGCTATTGGCTTTTCAATTTCTCTGATTCGACGGTCCTGTTGTCTTTTGGGTCGTTTGAAACCAACGATGTGGAACAGGCAGTTGCATCTGGAACCAATGCGTTCAGTTCGGTCGGTCTGACCCGCCTCCGCCAGACGGACCTGTCGACCACCTCCCTCCCAACGTCGGTGAAGTACCAGATGACGGGCAATGCCGAAGGAGTGACCCGTGCGGTGGCCGCCAGCGAAGCATTGTCCCCGCCGTCCCCGCCGGGCGGCCTCGCGAGCAGTTCCAGTGGCGGAGGCGGAGGCGGTGGTGGTTGTTTCATTGCCACAGCTTCGTACGGCACGAAGCTCGACGGTAGAATCAGGCTGTTGTCACGTTTCAGAGATTCAAATCTGATGCCCAGCAGACCCGGGAAGGCGTTTACCGGGACGTACTACAGGAACAGTCCAGCCGCTGCGAGATACCTTCGCAGATCCACCACACTCCGGGCACTTTCCCGGAAACTGCTGCTGCCTCTGGTGAACTCGTGTGATGAATGAGCGAGCGTTGACCGTACGGTGCGCCGGTCTATAATTGTTGTGAATTTGAAGGAACTGCGGGTTGCCTGTGCGCAACCCGTTTTCTTTTTATACGGCGTTCCAATGAGTCTCTCAGAAGACATCCTCAGCAATCTGACCGGGTTCAGCAAGGCCATGTATTCCACCTGGTTTTACTACCGGCCAGGCCGCGTGCTTTTTGATTCCGGCGAAGGGGTCAGCACGACAATGGATAATTTTTCGTTTGGCATCGAGAGCATTTTTCTCAGCCACGGCCACTACGATCACATCGGCGGGCTGCCCGGTCTGATTCATGCCCGCAACTCGGGACGCGGTGACAAGGAGAAGTCGCTGCAAGTTTTCTATCCATCGGGTGACTCCCTGATTGGTGCGCTTCGGGAATACACGAATCGGGTCTGTTTTCGCCTGTCCTATAAACTGGATTGGCATGAAGTCGAGCCCGGCCAGGAGATCCCAATGAGAGTTGGGGGGAAAGGCGCATGCTGCCGAACCTTTCGGACCAGGCACACGCGAACGGCGCTTACCCTCGGCTACTCCATCATCGAGCGCCGTACAAAACTGAAAGATGAGTTTGCCCGGGAACCGCAGGAGAGGATTCGTGATCTAGTGGTGGAACACGGCCGCGATCACGTGATGCAGAGCTACGACCATATTCTTCTCGCTTACGGAGGTGATTCACTCTCACTGAACGCAGAGGACATAGAGGGCGCCGAAGTAGTCGTACACGATGCGACCTTTTTGAACGACAAGGATCGGGATGAGCCGACGCATGCCACCAGTGAAGAAGCCATCCGGCTGGCAAAAGACGCGAACGTTCAATGCCTCGTTCTCCATCACGTTTCCTCCCGTTATTCATCCGAACGCATTCTCAATACAGTCGCGTCACAGGTTCAATCCATCGCCCCGGATCTGAAGGTCATGATCGCTCTCGGCCGGAGCATTCAACCCGCCCGAAAAAAGAGCATGCGCAAAAAAGTCGCTCATGGCTGACTGGTATGAAATCTTGTAAGGCTCTGGATTGGAAGCTCATTTACGCTTATATTCACGGCTCGCCAAGCCAGATATTTCACCGGTAAAAACCAAGGAGGAATCGGATGTTAAGGAAACTCGATCGTTGGTACTCGCGTGGAATGGCCGTCATCATTGCTGGAGGTCTGTGGGCGGTTGCGCTCGGCCTGCCCGGCAGTCTGGAAAGCTCGGCCCACGCGGGCATGGACAAGAAGGAACAGCACGAGCCCTACGCGCTGACGCGCAAAGAATACGCCCAACTGCTCCTCAATTCTCATCCCTACATAAGGATTCTTACGCCTCATCTGACCTCCGAGTATCTGGTTGCTGAAGGGGCAGTGCATCATCTGATCACCTATGACAAGAACCTGTGGGACGAGGCAAAGATCAAGCAGATCCTTGACGTCCGACACAAGAACGCCGTGACGACCATGCGGGCTCTCGGCTTCAAAAGCTTCAACCAGAATGATATCGTTGTGAAGTACGAGCCGTACTAAACCAGCTAAACGAAATCGAAAAGGCAGGGGAATTCTCGTTCTCCTGCCTTTCTTTTTTTGCGAAACTGGCGGAAAGGTTAATAAAGATCCTGACAGTTCGTCGCAGAAACCAACCGGTATATGTAAGCGGATTGTTTCTGGATTCGTGTGGATCGCGTAATAGAATCCACCAAATCGACTCCAAGAGTTTGAAGGCGTGATACTTAGATCACGGCGCAGAAATGCCTGTTAACTGGTCCTCCATTTGCGATTCCTCATCATTCCCAAACTTGGCAGTCCCTGACCGAGAAGACACCCATGCCTACGGAACAGTTGCTCAACGAGCTACGCCGGCGCTACATCTACAAGCAAGTCAATACCACCAACATTGATGCGCTGTACGCCCCGCGTCACATCCTGTTCGCCACGCCGAACACGAATCACATCACCCAGTTTTATCACTTCCTGCATTCAGACTATCTGAAGGAGCCCAGGACGCAGGTTCTCCTCACTGGTTCCACCGCCGAAGAAGCCATTGAAAAGGCCAAACGGGTCAAGCCATGTGTGATGCTGGTCGACAAATATCTGCCCGACAATGGCGGTTACGAATTCTATTACAGGTTGGAAGAGTTTTATCAAGAGGAGATGCCTCCGGCATTGATGCTCCTGCCGCCCGGCGATGAGGGTGAACTGCAGCGTCCTAATTTTGGACTCATCTATCTCTATCGTGGCGTTTTCAAACCCGTGCCCGTGCTGCAGGGGCTGGCCGCAATCCTGGTTCGGATGGGCGAGGGTTCCCCTACCGAAGAATACAAACCTGAGGAAACCGTAGTGGCCACGGCTATAGTCGGTTAGAGGTCAAGTAAAAACTGATTTTAATGATGCCTGCTCCTCAAAAGGGGAGCAGGCATTTTTTTTGCGCGCAGTTCGTCTGTCCTTTAATCGCTTGCCGCTGATTCGCTTACCTTTACCGCACGAGACTTCGATCCGCCCAACTCTGTGGTATTGTGAATTCAGCCGCCGTCACCTTTTCCTGGAGAGGTAACAGACATGACTTTCCGACCACCAAAATCAAGTGACAGAAAAGCCAAAGAAGCAATGGAACTTGCAGAAGCTTCTCGCGAAACCGATTGGCAGCACCCCAGCTTCCTTGCAGAACTTTTCATGGGTCGCTTCAGACCGGATCTGATCTTCCCTTTCCCCGAGCAGACGCCCGAGGATCGAGAGACAGGTGATCGCTTTCTCTTGAAGGTGGAATCCTTCCTCAAAGAGAAGGTGGCCCCAGATGAAATAGATCGCACGAGAGAAATTCCCGACGATGTCATTGACGGGCTAATCGAGCTCGGATGCTTTCGGATGAAGATACCTGCCGAGTATGGCGGACTTGGTTTCTCACAAGTGAACTACAACCGGGCCATGGCAATGATCTCGAGCTACTGCGGCTCGACCGCAGTTTTCCTCTCGGCACACCAATCCATCGGCGCGCCTCAGCCCTTGAAGATGTTCGGGACTGAGGAACAGAAGAAGAAATACCTGCCCAGGCTTTCCGAAGGCGCCATCTCGGCATTCGCTCTCACCGAGCCGGGAGTCGGTTCCGATCCGGCGAAGATGCGGACGACCGCCACGCTCACACCGGACGGCAAGTCATACGTCATCGATGGCCTGAAACTGTGGTGCACCAACGGGCCCGTGTCCGACATCATCATTGTCATGGCCAGGACCCCATCCAAGTGGGTCGATGGCAAAGAGAAGAAACAGATAAGCGCATTCATCGTTGAGAAGGGCATGCCAGGTTTCGAAACGGTGCATCGCTGCGATTTTCTGGGGCTCAAAGCGATCCAGAACGGCCTCCTGAAATTCGACAACGTTGTGGTGCCGAAAGAGAACCTTCTGTGGGATGAAGGCAAGGGATTGAAACTGGCCCTTGTCACCCTGAATACAGGTCGGCTCACTTTGCCTGCCGCGTGTTCAGGAATGGTCAAAGCCTGCCTTCAAATGTCCCGTGAATGGTCTAATGAGCGCGAGCAGTGGGGCCGTTCGATCGGCAAGCATGAAGCTGTGGCATCCAAGATAGCGAAGATGTCTTCGACTCTGTTTGCCATGGAATCAGTCACCTGGCTGACCTCAGCCATGGCCGATACCGGCCAGCACGACATCCGCCTCGAGGCCGCCATGGCCAAGCTTTTCTGCACGGAAGCAGCCTGGCACTATGCCGATGAGACTGTTCAGATTCATGGAGGACGGGGGTACGAAACCGCCGACTCGTTACGGGCCCGAGGCGAAAAGCCGTATCCGGTGGAGAGGATGCTGCGGGACGCGCGTATCAACACCATCATCGAAGGCACAAGCGAGATTATGCGGCTCTTCATCGCGCGCGAAGCGCTGGATGGCCACATGCGCCTGGCCGGAGATCTTCTGAAGCCCCGTGTTCCATTGAGCCGGAAGGCTGCGTGTGCCGCGAAGGCCAGTCTTTATTACGCGGCCTGGTATCCAAAGCAGTGGCTCCCGTTGGATGTCTTCCCGAGGTTTATTGCTCATGGCCAGTTCGGGAAACACATGCGTTTTATCGCACGCTCTTCAAGGAAAACCGCACGCAACATTTTCCATGCAATGATGCGCCACCAGGCCGGGCTCGAGCACAAGCAGATTCTGCTGGCGCGCATCGTTGATATCGGTGCGGACCTGTTTTCCATGGCCGCCTCGATCGCCAATGCAGAAAGGATGCTCGAGGCAAAACCGGATGACAGGACGCCCGCGGCATTAGCCGACGCGTTCTGCAGGCAGGCGACACGGCGTGTAAAGGAAAAGTTCCGGGCTCTCTTCAACAACGATGACGCTCGTGAATACCGTCTGGCCAGGGAAGTGCTCAAAGGAGACATGGAGTGGCTTGAGGACGGAATCGTCCATGTGAATTACACCACCAGTCAGGTGGCCCCGGAAGATTCCGAACCCGCCGAAGCCGTTCGAGAGAGCCGGGTGCCTGAGCCGGTAGGCTGATCAGCCAACAGTTGATTGTCAGTTTTCGCCGTCCTGCTTTCGTGAGGAAATGGAGCGGAAGTACTCCTCCACCATTTCTCGGTACTGAGGGGGCAGGTTCCTGAGCTGCGCTTCGACCACCGCGCTTTCATCGGTTTTGTATTCTGCCTTGACGCTGCTCCCGCTCACATCGCCTGCCACGCCCTCGGATTTCAGAATCTTCTGTTTGGCCAGGGCTATACTTTGTGCCATTTCGAGAAGGTCTTTTTCCAGTTCCTCATCTTTCTGTCCCTTCCTCTCTTTCAACTTCAGCTCTTGAAGTTTTCTGGCGAACTGCCTCGCGGCGGCTTTAGAGAATCCAAGCTCAACAAGTCTGTTTTCGTCCAGGGCTGCAAAATCTTTCAGGTCACGCAAGTGATCCTCTCCGCCAGAAGAAATCTTTAAAGGCAGGCCATCACCGCCCTGACGAAAAACGTTCGGATTGATTTCTGGATTAGCAGAGCCTTTGTCTTCGCCCGCATTGCGTCCTGCACCGGCCTGACTGCTTCGGGCTATCTGTGCCTCCCCCTGGATCGGCTGGGATGTGCTGCCGTTGCCCGCCTGGGGGCTGCCAGAGCCGCCGTTTCCGCCCTGGCTGGAAGACCCGCTGCCAGTGGAGCTGCCGCCTTGAGAACCCTGGCCGCTGGAACTGGCCTGCTGACCCGAACTGCCCTGACCCTGTGAATTCTGGCTGCCGCTTTGTGCACCCGATTGCGAACTGCCGCTCTGCCCGCCGGCCTGGGAACCTGAGCCCTGACTGCCAGATTGTGAATTCTGTCCCTCCCCCTGAGACCCGGCGCCCTGGCCCGCCTGAGACTGCGCCCCTTGTCCTTGAGATGAACCGGGCTGAGAGCCTTGACCTCCGGGCGGCGCGCCAGCACTTTGCCCGCTCTGCGAGGAACCGGGTTGCGATCCCTGCCCAGAAGCACCGGATCCCTCCCCCTGACCAGGCTGAGACCCCGATGGAGTAGAACCGGGCTGCGAATTCTCACCGCTCTGCTGCCCTGGCTGACTTCCGGGCTGCGACCCCGCCTGCTGCCCTGGCTGACTTCCGGGCTGCGAACCCGCTTGTTGTCCCGGCTGACTTCCGGGCTGCGACCCCGCTTGTTGTCCGGGCTGACTTCCGGGCTGCGAACCTGCCTGCTGTCCGGGCTGCGAACCCGCTTGTTGTCCCGACTGACTTCCAGGCTGCGACCCCGCCTGCTGCCCTGGCTGACTTCCGGGCTGCGACCCCGCCTGCTGTCCGGGCTGGCTTCCGGGCTGCGAACCCGCTTGTTGTCCCGACTGACTTCCAGGCTGCTCCCCCTGCTGCTGCCCCGGCTGGCTTCCAGTCTGCTCCCCTTGCTGCTGCCCCGGCTGGCTCACTGCCTGCTGCCCCGGCTGGCTTCCAGTCTGCTCCCCTTGCTGCTGCCCCGGCTGAGTTCCCTCTTCGGCACCTGCCTGCTGCCCGGGCTGTGAATCGGTGCCGGAGTCCTGGCTGCTGTCTGATGCACGGGAAGTGGCAGTGTCCGACGCCTCGCCTTGCTGAGAGTCACTTGGCTGGGTGCCGCTGTTCTGGTCATTGCTCTGGGTCCGATTCGCCTCTGGTTCTTGGCCCGCAGCAGGCTGTGCACCTTCAGCATCGGTACTGCCGTCTTGTGAATCCTCGCTGTTGGTTCCGCTCTGTGATTGCTCGGCATTCTGCTCTGTTGAGCCGTCACCTGCGGTGTCGGTTTCGGAATTCTGTCCTTCGGTCGAATCGCTGTCACTCTGTTCGTTGTCGCCGGCACGCTGTTGTTCGTCCTCTTCGTCCGTCTGCGAGGCTCCTTCATCCCGATCCCCGTCCCCCGCGTCTTCGGAGGAATCAGCTTCATTGGAATCTTCAGCATCAGGTGTCGAGGCCGCACTGTTCGCAGGGCTCTCCGAATCAGCTTGTGAATTATCACGTTCCGCTCTTTCCTCATCAGAGCTCTGCTCGCCCTGTTCCTCGCTTGCCTCCTGTTCTGTCTGATCTGTCTCAACGGTGGTATCGGATTCCTCAGGCGCGTTCAGTGCCAACTGGACTGGTCTGGAATCCAGGATACGCAAACCAAAAGTCTGGGATTCGCCGGCATTTGGTTCATCCGGCTTATTATCCTGTACGAGTATTGAATAGGTTGCTTCGTCCCCTGCGCGCAGGCCAAGAGACTTCACGGGCAACCGGACATTCGCCGTCTTCTCTCGAGTCAGATCTGGAACTACCAGGGGCAGTATCCGCTCCTCCTCGAAACGTGATTTGAGACGGAGTTTTACCGAAGTAAGGCCGAAATCGTCGCGCATGCGGAATACCAGCTCAAGAGATTCGTTCTCCGCCAGTTCCACATCCTGGGCAGGCTGGATGGCCCGCACTTCCGGTGGCTTGTCTTTGAGCGCGATGATGCGATGGCGCGGTGGGTTCAGTTCTTTGTAGCCTTGCGTACTGGTGAGCAGCACCCGGTAGATATCGTTCGAATGCACTGCCACATCGAAGGTGATCCTCTGTGGGGTTGTGATTCTTACAATCGTCGAATCTTTCGAATTCCCGAGCATTACCTGCGCCTGATTGACAGGGACATTGGTCTCCCCCTGGATGGTGGCCCGTGACCCTTCGATGGCTTTGACTGTCCCGCCTTGAAACTCTCTCTTTTCCAGGCCGGTATATGCGGGGAAGAAAAGTTCCCCGCGGATGGATGTCAGCGTCGGCGGATTGACCACGGTGACCACATATCTCTCGCTGCGAGTGTCTCCCGCGGCGAGGAAGTAACGAATGGTGTCTTCGGGCGCCTCCATGCTCGCCTTGAGAATGCCGTTACCTGAGACGGTCATGGGCATGGTTTCCCAGGTCGTGCCGTCGTCCATGCTGTACACGAGGTCGGCCGTTTCCGGTGAGTTGCCTTCAGTCTGAGCCCAGAATTCGACTGGGTTGCCCTTAAGGACGTCCGCATCCCCCGGTTCCACTCTTGAGATCTTTGTCAGTGTTGGCGGGAGGATCTGTTGCGTGGGAAAGATGGCTCTCTTCAGCGAGACGGTAATGCTCTTTTGCGATAAAAGCGCGTACCCATAGATCAGAAGGGAAAGAGCGATAAAGGCCGCGGCGAACGGCTTGAGCACTTTGAAAGAGAAAACACTGGGGACGGCAAATCCTTCGAGTTTGCGAGAGATGTTGTTCGAAATGTCGTGGCGAATGATCGGAGAAGTCTCATTGTCCAACTGCAAATATGTGACGAGCCGGTTTTTCAGCTCTGGATGCTGGTGTTCAATTCGGTGTGCGATGAATAGCTGATTGATACGCCTGAACACGGGCCGCAAGACCAGCCACAGCACAAGCCCGATGGATGCGACCTGATACAGGACAAGCAATCCCAACCGGTAGGGCCGCCTCAGAATGATAAAGTGATCGAGCAAGACCTCGGAGAAGAAGAATCCAAATGTAAAGATCACCATGACCATCCCGCCTATGGCCATGTCAATCAGGCGTATTCGCCGCTGGGCCTGGGTCAGGATTTGTTCGAGGTGAATGTCCGCGTCCATTAACAACTCCAGAATGTGGGAGCTGGGGGTAGTCCGTTAGTATAGCGTGCGTCTGGCAGTATGTGCACGGATAATTGAATGACTTTGGCTCAAGTTCAGTGTGTTTGCATGCGTTATCTGTGTCACTATCTTGAATGCTTGTGATTGGTATACACGCGCTGTGAGATTTTCCCGCGGCATCGGCCGCGACCTGCGAGGCTGACTCAATGAGTGATTTACTTCGTTGTCCATGCGGGCAGATTATGGAAGTCCCTCCTGACATGGAGGGACAAGTTGTCCAGTGCCCTGCGTGCGGCATCCAGTTGCAGGCTCCCGGGACCCCGTCTGGCTCGGGCGCGATGGGCAAAATTCTGGGGTGGACATTTTCTGGTCTGTTCAGCCTTGCTCTCATCGCGGGGCTGGGCTTCGCGGCCTGGCATTTCGGTCTGAAAAACAAGATCTTTCCCGCGACCAATAAGAAAGGAGCGCACAAGTTCTCCGCACCGATTGCAGAAGAAATCGGGGGAGGCGGGAAAGAAAAAGGACCAGCAGTATTCAGGATTCCCATCAAGAAAGTCCGGCCCTCTGATCTGATTCTGGATTTTCCGGCCGGGGTCGTTGGCGGCATTGGTGTCGGCTCTGACATCTCCAGCCTCAAGGGTTTGCACGGAGGGCTCAAGTATGTCCAGAGGGGGAGCGCGTTCTATTGCCGGGAAGCAGGCCTGCGTCTCGAAGTGACCAGCAATCTCATCTACAAGATCACGGTAGCGATTGCTCCTCACCTTCTGGATGGCCAGCACCTCGACCAGTTCCCCGGCAGGCTCGTTCCAGATCTGGGCGTGCAGGTGGGCCGTGAATCGGCTGCCAGGTTGCTCGGGAAGCCTACTTTACAGGATGCTTCCAGCCTGGTGTACCGGACGCTGCGACGGGACGCTATCCGATTGAGTTTCGGCAAGAAGGGAACCCTTCAACGGATCACTTTCGAGGCAGGTCAGGATTTTTTCAAATATCAGAAACTCGCCCGGCAGACACCCGTCCGTCATCCCGATTCCAAGCCATATCAGTTGCCGGAGGGCGGAGGCAAGAGAGCGAATTTTGATCTCGGCAGACAGGTCGGTGTCGGCATGCCTCTCGGCGAACACTATTCGCACATCGCAGGCCTGCCTGACGACATGATCGTCGAAGAGGCCGAGGGGCTGGCGTATTTCGCCCCTGCCGGGCTGGTCGTACAGGTGGAGGAAAAACGGATCATCAAAATCGAGGTCTTCGTGCGGCCCGAATTTCAGGACATTCCGCTCAAGCCTTACAAGGGGACATTTACCCACGGCATCCATTCCAAGGTGAAGCTCAAGGAAGTGAGAGATCTTCTCGGCCCTGAAAACGGTTACGGAGAAGACGCTCGAATGCCTTCGCTCTACTACATCATGGAAAACTCGTACTATCGTTTCAGTTTCACGCCCGGCAGCGAGGAACTGATTTCGGTTACCATGGGGCTGGTGAATGAGGTGGCTGAGATGCCGGTAAAAGAATCGCTCGATTCCCTCAAAGCGATCGTTCAGAAGGGCCCGATATGGCGCAACCAGAAAGTGGTCGCCTTCACGGATGCCGGGCAGGAACTTGAAGCGGCCAGCGAGACAAAGAGCTTTTACAGTGTGAAGACCGGCGATGTTACCGGTTGGATAGCGAAGACGGACGCGCGCAAGAGCTCGGAAAGTGCCATCTGGCTGGAGGTGGCTCATAAGGTCCGATTTCGTGAGAGCGACAATCCCGGAAAACTGATCGATGCATCTTTCATCGGAGGCCCAAATCTTATTGCCGCCGCCGGAGAGTTTGCCGGAATCAAACGGGGCTCACCGGATGGGGGCATTCATATGTATAAGAAGGGAGTACGTGTCCCATTCAAAACCTACAAGGGCCGCCCGGTCACGAATGTGGTCCCTATGCCGGAAAGCGGTGAGTTTCTCTCAATCGCCAATGGCAAAAAAATCCTGACTTTTTGCGTATACAACCAGACGAAGAATCAGCCCCTTTCAGTCCGGCAGTTCGACCACGAGGAACAGCGGAGCGCGGAAATATTTCGCGTGTGCGAGCAGGGCCACACTGCCGCGGTGGTGTGGAAGCAGAAGGTCTCACTCGTCGCACTGCCTGACGCGGATCACATAAAATCTCTCGATACGCAGGATACTATTCAGGACGTAGCCCTATCGAGTGATGGGAAGACTCTGTGGATCCTGCACTCCAGAAGCGTCATCATCTGGAACGCGACCACCGGTAAAACTCAGACAGTCGGGCTTGCCGGCAGGCGGCATCTTTACCGTGTACCGGGGCACAATACCGTTCTCGCCCTTTCAAAATCCAGGCAGAGGAACATCCCGTTTGTTTCAGCGTTTGACCTCCGGAGCGCCCGCCCCCTCTGGCAGTCAAATGACTTTCTTGTCATCCCGCCCAGCATTGGTGGGGCGTCGCTCGATGCAGACGTCCTGGTTGGAGCGTCCACCCTTGGCTCACTCGCAGCCGTTCTGGTGGACCCGCGGACCGGGACTGTCAAAGAGTCCGTCTCTCTGGGCGATGAACATCGCATCAGCCAGCTTCGGGGCCTGAAGATAAGCCCGGACGCGGTTGAACTGTTGGCTTGGTTCAGTGACGGCACCATGAAGAGGGTCGAGGTGGAATCCCGGAGCGCTGAAACCTATCGAGGTTTCATTCGCAGCTTTCATCCCTCTTCCTCTGTGCGGGGCGGCGCCATATCCGTGGTGGCAGAAGGCGCAAAAGTATTTGTTTACGTTGGCAAGGCGAAAGTCCCGGAAATGGTCCTCGAAGCGAGTGCACCAGTCACAGCCCTGGAGATTTCGGCTAAGAAGACCTGGATTGCCGCCGGGGATTCGAAAGGAATTATTTATGTCTGGAACGCGACGAATGGCAATCTCCTCAAGACCTTCAAGGATGATCAGAGCAAGCTGCCGGCCATCAGCAAGATTCGCATCACGTCCGACGACCAGGCGATCCTCTATTCAGCCAAAGGCCATCTATCGGTTGTCATGAATTACCTCGTTCCGCCCTATTCTCGTTTTGAGTTTTCCCAAGGGGATGTGGTCAGCGATTTCGAGCTTTCACCCGACGGGCTCAAGTGCATTTCACTGGCTACAGGAGAGGCCACCAGGCTTTATGCATGGAATCTCGAAGACCGTAAGCGCGAGCAGGGAATAGGAATGGGGCAGCCCGCGAAGAACGGCACGCTGGCATTCGCCCCCGAAATGATCTTCGCCTTTCTTAATCTCGACGGAAAGCTCTTCAAATGGCAACTGCCGAAAAAGGGCAAAGGCCGGGTAAGCCCGTACGAGCTGCCAAAGCCCTACACCGCCGGCCCCGGCCTCATCGCCCCTGATGGCCGGCATCTGTTCCGATTCGAAAAGGAAGGCGTGCGCATCTGGGACATCGTAGCCGAAGAACCGATCGCCTACTCCGCCACAATGCGTCGTGACGGACGCTGGACCTTCTCATCCGACGCTCGCACCCTGACTCTGGCCCTCGACGGTGAGTTGGAGGTACTCAGCCTGATGCGCGAAAAGTGAGTCAAGCCACCGTACCCAAGATCTTCACTGGAACTGTCTCATTCTGGCACCCCCCAAACGCATGTCCTGCCAGATGCACGTGATCTTCTTTTTCTTCACGGTGGAACCCTCCCTGCATTTCCGAAAAACGCCGGTTCCAGGTAGCATGCAAAGGAATGCACTGGTCTGAGGCCAGCTTGAGAACAGAGGTTATGGCCTCAAAGCACGCAATATGCCCGAAAGCATTATTCGCGTCGGGGATCAGAGCGACCGGCCTTGACTCATCGAGACATTTCCTACGACGGGCGACTTGCCTGTTATCACATCAGACCAAAGGAGAAGACCATGGCAGGAATCGGATATGACGATACACCAATGATACCCGGACAGGATTGGCGAGTGCATGACAGCCGCCGTCCACAGCCGCGCATTGTCACTCCACCCACAGCAAGCACTCAGAAACAGGCGGGAAACCCACCGAGCGACGCGGCGGTCCTGTTCGATGGCACGGACACCTCGAAGTGGGTTGGCAGAGATGGCTCGCAGGCAGGCTGGATGGTGGAAAATGATTACATGGAAGTTGTGCCCAAGACCGGAAACATCCAGACCATCGATTCCTTTGGCGATTGCCACCTGCACGTTGAGTGGGCCGCACCCGTCGAGGTGAAGGGCGAAAGCCAGGGACGCGGCAACAGTGGCGTCTTTCTACTCGGACTCTATGAAGTCCAGGTGCTCGATTGTTATGACAACCCGACCTACGCGGACGGTTTGACTGCTTCTATCTACGGGCAGTTCCCGCCGCTGGTAAACGCGTGCTGCAAACCGGGTGAATGGCAGACCTACGACATCTTCTTCTACTCGGCTCAGTTCGATGGAGACGAGGTGGTCAAGCCCACGCGCATAACGGTAATTCAGAATGGCCTGCCCGTGCACATTAATAAAGAATGCCTCGGCCCCACCGGCCATCGCAATCTGGCAGAATACAAGCCGCACGGACGGACCGGACCGGTCATGCTGCAGGACCATGGCGACTTGGTGCGATATCGGAATATCTGGATCCGAAAGATGACGGATTACGACGAACAGTAGTGGAGTAGCTCGATGCCAGTACTCCAGCCGTGAATGGCGCTGACGCGGTCTGGCATCGCTTGTGTCGTTGTGGCACGGCGGCGTCTCGCCCGTGGGCAGGCTACTCGTGATCCTCCACGGGCGAGACGCCCGCTCGCTTGAGTCAGTGCCATTCCTCCTGCTGCTGCCTTCAGCCGCAACCAGAATCAATACCGTTCCCATAGCCTTCTATGTCCTAATCTTAATCCTAATCTTAATCGCTATTATCCTTCTCTATTGTCTTGTCGCGCATCTCGTTATCTGAGATTCCCATCCCAGATTACTCGAAACATGAAACGTGAGTCTCTCGCCAACATCTTCGCATCGCTCTGGGATGTCATTCCCATCGACTTCAGTACCCGAAACTATGTCTGACTTCCTCGGCATCACAGTCATGTCCCCTTACATTCAAAACGAGGGGGTGGACGGCATACTCAAAAGTCTCGATCGAGCCGGTGCGAACGCGGTTGCAGTCAATACTTCTGTCACAGCGCCGTGCGCGGAAGGCGAAGGATTTTGGATGCCGCCGACTGATGCCGGGGCCAGCCCTCGAGTTTTCGACCGTCCGCTCTGGGGAAGAACGGCCCTTTGGGCGCGGGGTGGACCAGCTTTCAAGTCGAAGGAAGAGTTTTACGAAGGCTGCGTCTATCGGCCGCGACAGCCGAATGATCTGACGGAATCAGACGGCGCGATCATGGGCGAGTTCATTCGAGAGGCCAAAGCCGCGGGTCATCGCGTTTACATCCAGATGGGCGCCGCCCAACCGCCCGGCATGCTGGAGGAAGATGTGCCGCGACTACCGGACGGGAGCATCCCGCAGGATCGAATGGCCAATACCGCGAGCCTGGCCAGTGAAGCCGTGCGGGCCTACAACCGGGCATTCATTCGCGATGTATTCGAGGAGTATCCGGAGATAGACGGCTTTCGTCCGGACTGGCCGGAGTATCCCTGCTACAAGCTCTGTGAGGCATTTCAGGATTTTGGCTCGCACGTGAAGCAATGGGCAGAAGAGCGCGGGTTCGATTTTGATTCAGTTCAACGCGAGGTCGCCAGGTTCTACGCTTACATTCACGGTGAATTGACGAACTCGGACCTCGAAGATCTGGCTTCAGCAGACAGGGGGAAGTATTCAATCCTGCACCGGATGAATTTATTCCCCGGCGTGGCTGATTGGTTCAGAATGAAGGCGGAGCTTTCAAAGGATCTGCTGGCGGATTATCGGAACGCAATTACTGAATACGGCGAAGCTGAGAAGGAGCTATCGGCGAACGCTTTCATGCCGCCATTCACATTCATCACCGGTCTTGATTTCGCCCGTGCCGCCGAGGTGTGCGAATCCATCGCGCCGAAGCTCTACACGATGCACTGGTCACTCATCATCAAGTTCTGGGGAGACGAGCTCCTTGCAGCGAATCCTGGACTTGATGAATCGCTGTTGGTCAGAGCCCTCGTCCATCTCCTCGATCTTGCTGAAGGAGAACCAGGCACGAGCATCAGTGATTACGGATACCCCGCTCCTGACGAGCCGCATCCAATCCCGGATGAGCCACAGAAACGAAAAATCCGCCAGGCCGTATCTGCAACTCGCGGCAATGCCGAGATACTGCCGCTCGTCCATGGCTACGGCCCCCTTGATGATTATGGACGTCGCTTCAAATTAGTGGCGGAAAGTGAAGCCGCAGGAGTCTGGATAAACCGGTACGGATATCTGAGCGACGAGAAGCTCGATGTGACGCGGGAAATATGGCAGGCCAGTTCGCGAGCGTGACATACCTGGCGGCACAGGCTGGTGCCAGCTAGCGAGAGCCTCGCGGCCTCTGGCGATCCATTCCCCTTCGCGTCGTAGCGGCGGCGTCTCGCCGCCGAACTTCTGCGGCGGGACGCCGCAGCTACGCAACAGACGGGGCTCTGACTTTCTACGAGCGAATCTGGCAGCCCGTCGCCACGAGGTCTCTTGCAGGCTGCAGCTTACAGATCATCCGCAGGGCTGCGCACCAGATCGCTCGTCCTTGCATTCAACTGCCTCAGAGCATCCACGCTGCTGAAGCGCGCTCTGAATCCTGCCTTTTCCGCTTTGGCTGTATCGACCGTCCACGGATATTGAATGTAGGGCAGATACTCAGGCGGCACTGCGGCGCGGCCGATCTTCCAGAGCATGGCCGTCACACGCATCAACATTTTTGTTGAGTATCGTTTCAGTGGGCGTCCGATCACTTCCGCAATGTCATGGATTCTGATGGTATCCGGCGCGGCTATGTTGTAGACGCCGCGCTCACCATTTTTGAGCAGGCAG
>Ga0187827_10002345_pt1 | contig 26057 bp, 14 predicted proteins | sample ETNtaG_39_FD_167969 | JGI IMG/M metagenome (GOLD analysis project Ga0187827, IMG submission 167969) | Marine microbial and viral communities from oxygen minimum zone, Eastern Pacific Ocean - ETNP2014_SV_150_PacBio MetaG (Illumina Assembly) | ecosystem: Environmental > Aquatic > Marine > Hypoxic... | reverse complement strand
AAAGGCCGCGGTCAATCCACAGCCGAGAGCCAGGAATGGCCAGTCCCGTTCGCCCAGGCTTTCTTTGAGTATGGATACGGCGAGCAGGACGAATAAGGCGGAATCGATGCCCGAGAGCCCTCGGTAGAAAAGGATCTCCGGATGACAGATCCAGACAGTCCCCGAAATCAGGAGTGTGGAAATCACGACAGTCGCCAAGAACCGCTTCTGCGATCTGAAGACGCATAGAGGAGCGAGAAACGCAAATGTCACCGTATCCCAGAAAAACTGATCGAATGTCCAGTGGGTGAAGTGGCCCGTGACGAGTCGCCAGATTTGTCCGTTTCGGATGGCGTCGCGGTCGAACTGCAGCACTTGTTGCAGCCATCCGCCGGCTATCGGCAGTGCGATGATTGCCGAAGCCAGCGTGAGGAGCATCGGGTCTCGAAGCAGACGAAGAGTGTTGCGTTTCGGTTTCGCGGTACCGACGGTGTAATTCATTTCTAGCCTTCCTTTTCCTTCTTCCTGCGAGCGGCGAAGGCAAGGCCGGCAAGGCCGAGCGCGATCCCGCCGGTTATCGGATCGAATGCGCCTCCACCTCCGAAATCGATATCAAAACTGCGTCTTGGTTTCTGCTTCACCGGAGAGGCCGGGCGAGTCTGCGGTTGGGAAGCGGTCGGCCTGTTTGCTGGAGGAATGCGAGGCGTTACCGAGGGCTGAGGAACAGCAGCCAGGGGACCGACATCGGCTGCAGCCCGTGAGCGGATCTTTGCGAGCCTGGTTTTCAGCTCTGACTGAGCGCGACGATCTCGCTGGATGCGCAGGGCGTTGCGGCGGTCGATCTTCCAGCGCCGGTATTCCGCGTCGTTCTCCAGCACGAGGAACGAGGTGTACTCGGTGACAATAGAAAAACCTTCGCCAAGACGGACAACTTCATCGATCACACGTTCCCGTGAGCCGGTTCGGTCCGCGCTCTTAAGAAGCGCGTCCACTTGATGCCAGGCCCACATGCGTTCGATCTCCGGGTTGGATTCGTCCCGCTCGGGAAAATCCAATTCGATGGTCTTCTGCATCGGCTTGCCGGAGATCACGGTACGCATGTCCACCTTGACCGGGCCGGACTGTTTATAGCGACCCATCAGGCGAACGGGCATCCCGTGATAGAGGTTGGGGAGCTTTGGGGGCACGAGGTCATAGACCTCAGAGCCTGAGAATGCGATCTCGATGTCCGAGGCAACCGGCCGAAGCAGTTTGCGCCGAAACGCCTTTGCCTTGCGCTCGAAGTCGTCTCCCCTGGAGATGAACGCGGCGAGGCCGCCGGCATCTTCGGCCACCTGCTGGAGCAGCGGGCGATTTACTTCGTTGCCGACCCCGATGCAGAAGACACGCGTATTTGCAGGCCGGTCTTGAATCAATTGGAGCAGACGGGCCCGCTCCTTCTGTTCGGTCATGCCGTCACTCAGGATGACCACATTGAGTTGGCGTCCTGACTGCGAATGACGATATGCCTCACGAACCGCGGGATGCAGCACGGTACCCCCGCGTGCAACCCGGCTGTCAAGGAATTTCTGAGCGCGCCCATGATTCTCGCTGTTGGCATCTACGAGTTTCTTGAACAGCGGACGTGGAGTGATGTTAAAGGTGATTACCTCGAACCGATCCTTCGGCTCGAGCGATCTGATAAAGGCAGAGATGGATTGCGTGGAAATTTTGAATTTGCCGTCGTCCTTCATACTGCCCGATATATCCAGGATGAATACATAATCCGAAGGGGCGTCGAGCATGGCCAGCCCCTCGCCTGCAGTGACCGTCATGAGAAAGAAGCCGTCCTCACCGGACTGCCGTGATGCGATCAGATCGATGCCCGTCTTGGGGCGCGACAGGTGATAGGCGATGACCAGATCCCTGTTAAGTTCGCCCTTGTCGAGTTCAAGGCTGGCCTGCTGATACCGTTCATTGTGGCTGACGATCTCGAAGTCATCCGTGTGACTCGGGCTGTTCATCGCCTTGATGGGAATGGCAGACTTTGCATCGAGATTCAGAGCGAATTTGCCCCTGACCTTTGCATCCATTTTGGGCCGAGATTGAGTCGCGAGCGGGTAGACGTATGTGCACCAGTCGTGATCGAACTCGAGTTCCTGGTAGTAAGTGATCTGGACGCGCTGCCGCGCCCGCGGCCCAATAGGAAAGATGCGCATTTCGAAGGTCTTGTAGTCTTTCTGCTCGAGCAGACCCGGGTCTCGCCGGACGCGCTTATAGCTGTTGTAGATTTCACGGGCCCGTTCCTTCTCGACGACCTCGCCGATCATCTCCTTGCCGTTGATCCACATGCTGAAGTTTGAAACCGAGGCCCCCTTGGGAACCGGGAACGTGTAGAGCGCCTCTACCTGCCGATTCTCAGTGTTCTGAAAGATCTGGCTGACCTCAGTGACGGCAATCCCGTTGTTGATGGTGACATCCACCGTGTGCTCAACGATCTCGAGCACGCCTCCGAGCCCACCCTGGGCAATCAGAAGTCCTGCCCCGTGTGAACGTGCGCAACAGATGGCGAACAGAAGCGCCGCGGCGGCCTTGTAAGTGGAGGGCTTTGCATAGGACAGTACTCTTCGTGGAGACATGGCTCATTCCTCGGTGCCTGTAGGGAAAAGTGACGGGACAGGCCAGGGCGTAAAGCGAGGAACGATCCAAACGGTGGAGAATACCTAAGGCGTTAACAGGCAAGAATCTTGGTCTGTGAGTATGAAACTGAATTTCGCCGCATGGACATTGAATGTATGCTTGGTATACGTTCAGTGCACGCCTGTTGGCGTTTACTCATTACTTATTACGCCTACCCATGCCACTCTACACCAGGGTCGAACGAACAAGACTGCAAGCCATCTCTGACCTCTGTTACTGCAATCCCTTTTTGCCGGAGCGGATTGACTACGAGCGCAAGATTCTCGGAAGAGACTTCACGGAAACGGACGCGGTCTGGAGTATGCGCGCGGATCAGAGCGTCGAGCGGCAGAACATCCCGGCCATCATGGTGAAGGTCGAGGAACTGGCGGACGCCACGGTTGAACGGTTGAAGTCAGGTATCGCGCTGTTAGAAGGCGAGCAGACTCTCTACGAGGACCTGATCTTCTATCTCCTCTACCATCGTTATCACGAGGATTTTCAGAAGGCCCTGCTGGCAAGGGATGCCGGCGAGCCGGAGACGCGGGTGGTCTTTTTTACGCGGCTCAAAAAGGATGCGGATTTCTATCTTAACAGGTTGGGCCAGCCGGCCCGATTCAGCCTCGAACATCTTTTCTCAGGGCTGTTCCAACTGCGCAGGGCCTTCCACTATATATTCAGTTGCATCGTGGGTGGCGCCATGTCTGCCGCACGCCTCAGGGCGGCCATCTGGCAATCGATCTTCACGCACGATATGCGCCGCCACTGGCGAGTCTTCTATGACAGGATGGGTGATATCACCACCCTTATCATCGGAGCGACCGGCACCGGTAAGGAACTGGTCGCTCGTGCCATCGGGCTGTCGAGATTCATTCCCTTCGACGCAAAATCGCAGCGATTCGTAGAAGATTATTCCACCAGTTTTCACCCGCTCAATATCTCTTCGCTCTCCCCAACCTTGATTGAATCCGAGCTGTTCGGCCATCGCCGCGGCTCTTTCACTGGCGCCATTGAAGACAGGGTCGGTTGGCTTGAACAGTGCCGTCCCCTGGGCTCGGTTTTCCTGGATGAAGTGGGGGAGCTCGATTCGCTGATTCAGGTGAAGCTCCTGCGTGTGCTTCAGTATCGTACCTTCCAGCGGCTGGGTGAAACGGCTGAGCGGGATTTCTCCGGCAAAGTCATCGCAGCAACGAATCGTGATCTCGCCCGTGAGATGCAGCAGGGGCGCTTTCGAGAGGATTTTTATTACCGTCTGTGCGCGGACATCATTCATACGCCGACGCTTCAGGAACAGCTCTTCGAATCGCCGGTAGAATTGCAGAACATCGTGCGTTTCATCGCCTCCAACATCGCAGGCGATGCGGCCGAAGAATTGACCACTGATGTTCTGTCCTGGATCGCAAAGGAACTTGGCAGGGATTATGGCTGGCCCGGAAATTTCCGTGAATTGGAGCAGTGCGTCCGGAACATGTTGGTGAGAAGGGAATACCGCCCGGCTGGGAGAAGAGTGGGAACCACTCATGAACGACTTGGAATTGAGATGACTCGTGGAGATCTCACTGCAGAGGAGATCCTGCAACGATACTGCACGCTCGTCTATGCAAAGACCGGCACCTACGAGGAAGCTGCAAGGAGGTTAAACCTGGACAGGCGTACAGTGAAGGCGAAGATTGACGAGGAATTGTTAAAGGAACTGGCAGCAGGCAAGGCGTCCTGACATTCATAATTCCTTTATCGATACATTCCGAAACTGCACCAGGCTTGACGCAGGACTGTACTTCCCATTGCGTTTGCCGCCGTGATGCTGGAGTGCGATGGGACCTTCTTTGCGTACGCCAGGTAGTTGTGCGTTTTCGATTACGAGTTTGTCATTGAGAATGACCGTGAGGCGATCCCCTTTCATGGTGATTTCGAAAGTATTCCATTCTCCGACCGGATGATCCGCGCACACCTTCGGCGTCACGCCAGCCCTGACTTCTGGTGACATCTTCTTGTTGTTGCGATAGCCATAAACCTCTCCGGAACCGATCGGCCAGCACCATATATTTACCTGCGATCGTGAATTGCCGCGCAAGTAAATGCCGGAATCAGCGTTCGGACGCGGCGTTTTGATTACCTTGCCCTTCGCGTCCTTCTTATAAGTGCCGTCGGGCAGAACATCCGGCATGGCATACATGCCGGTGGTCTGCTTGATGCGCCAGCCAATTTTGAGGGTGAAATCCCTGTATGACTTTGCGGTCCACAGGTTCTTGTCGCCTTTTGCTTCGCTTCCAGCGTCGTAATCGATAACGCCATCGAGGACTTTCCAATGACCATTGTCCCCGGCAGGTATTTTCCAGCCGGTGAGGTCTTTACCGTTGAATAGTGAAACAAAGCCATCGTCAGGCCTGGCCTGGGCAAAGGAAAACTGGCAGAAGAGAGTTAAAGCAGCGATTGGGATGTAGGGTTTCATGTAGATCAGTTTTCTGAAGGAAAAAAGGGCAGACTGCTCAGGGCAGCTACAACTGCTGCGGCAGGCTTGACGTGCGTCTCATGTGTTTGGGATTCGCTTTACGGCTTGAGGCCATAGCGTTTCAGTCTGACGCCGATCATGTCAGGCGGATCAGCCGCGATTCGAAATCCCAGATCGATCTGAGACCGGTCAGGCTCCAACGCGAAGCGGGAGGTCGTGCGGCCCTGGAAATAAGAGGTCTTGAAGCTTCCTCCTCGCAGGATTCTCTGTTTGCCTTCGGTTGGGCCGGTGGGATTGTCCTCCTCGAGCTCCGGGATGTACTCAGGACTGAAATAATCGTGCACCCATTCCCACACATTACCGGCCATGTTCTGGCATCCGTATTTTGAGGCCGATGACCGGTAACTGCTCACCGGCTTAGCATAGACTGATTCAGCATTTTTCTGTTCGTCAACGGACCAGAAATGACCGGCTCTTTCGGACATCTTGGATCCCCACGGATATTTCCGCTTCTGGCCTTGCTTGAAGCCCGGCCCCCATGATGCAGCGCTTTCCCATTCTGCCTCAGTTGGCAGGCGGTAGGTGACGAATTCATCTTTTGCACTTCTCCACTGCGTGTAGGAGTACGCATCAAACCAGTCGACGCTGACTACAGGCAAGTCGGCCTTTCGGCGTCCGACGTTTTTGTCTTCCCACGTGCCGGGCGTGTATGAATTATTCTCCGGTTCTGTTTCGTGGGCGTACGTGCGACCTTCATTTGAACCGGCATCTGCGAGAAACTCGCCATACTCGGCATTGGAGATCTCATACCTGCCTATGTAGTAAGGCCGCAGTTTTACGTGTCGCCGCGGTGTCTCTCTCTGAAACCACTCGGGACTGATAGAATTGCCTCCTTTCATTTTCTGGAGCTTTACCAGTTCAGTTTTCCAATTGCTTACATCAATTCCCATGCGGAATTCATCCGTTGCTTCGATTCTCACCATTCGGCTGTTGAATTTCTCGATGTCCTCATTGAATGCGAGCTCTTCCTGGTACCGCGCCAGAACATCCCCGCCTGCATTTTCAAAGGCTTTCCGGGCAGGTTTCGTTTCACCACACAGAAGAAAGAGGATACCGGCACGGTGCTCGAATTCCGGCCCGCCACCACCGGATGCGAATTCAGCCAGGGTGACAATATCTGAAGGGCGGCTCAGGCGGTCCTTAAGATTCATTTTCTTTCGATTGCGGATATAGGTCATTTCGATCGTGCGATTGTCAAAATCGACTGAGTGCAATTGGGTATCCTGGTTTCGGAACTTGATCATCTGCCCAACCTTTGCTGTCAGATATGTTTTCATCAGGCTGTAGATGCCCGTGCCTTCCTCCACCAGGGCCTGTAGTTCGAAAACGAATTGTTCTGAACCTTTTATATTTCTGATCGAGGCGCGCATTTCCTGGTCTCCCAACGCTTCTTCTGCTGATTGGAAGGCATCAAAAAACTCCCCGGCATCTAACTTCTCCTTGAGTGCCGCTGCTTTGCTCCGAATTTCGCCATCCGCCTTGGTGAAATTCCGAATAGTTGATGTCGCGGAGGAAATGGCTTCTGAAAGCATCCCTGTCTCTGAAGGGGCGAGTTCGGCGAAGCTCTTGAGTGAGATTCTTTGTTTCAGCCGTATGACTTCTGCGAAATTTTCGTTGGCCATCTCTTCCTTGATTTGTGACATCACCGTCCGCATTTCTTCCTGTGCGTTCGTCTTAATACCGGCTTTCAATTCAGCGATTCTTTTTTGAGTGGCGACCGTCAGAATCTGCTCAGGGAACTCATCCCCTTTGGCATAGGCTTCCATGAATTTTTTGTCTTCAAGGAGTTTGTCTACTGCCTCTTCGAGTTTCTTGAATTCCGCATCCGCTTGCTTTTGTCTGGCCTGTTTCGTCCCGTTGACCTTGCTCTCAAATTTCTGCCGATCGGCATCCCCTAGTTTCGAGACATTGAATTTTTCGAGGAGTTCCAGATTGTCTTTGAAATCGTGGGATTGGGAGTCAATTCTTCTTATCAAGTCATTGAGTTTGTTGCTCGCATCCTGCTCCTGTGCCTGCTTTTCCTCGGGTGTCAGGGGCTTGGCCGTCGTGCCCAGAATGCTTGCTTTTCCCTTGTCAGTGGCGACAAGGAAGTAATAGGCTCCGCCGGCTACTGCGATCGCCAGGAGCGCATGGACCAGAATCTTGGAGAGGCTGTATCCCTTTTCATCTTCGCTGTAACGATCTGCACTGATAGTTGTACCCGACATGTCTCAGTTGTCGGGGCGCCCATCATTGGCGACCCCATCGCTGGTGAGGGCAGCACGCCCGGTGCTACAGCGGCGGTGGTCTGGGGATGCTGAGTCTGGATCAGATTCATGCTGCCGAAGTCGAGTGCTGCAGTCTTAGCGGCCTGTTCGGGCGATGCCTGGGGAGCGGACCTGATCGCCTTCTCCGGGTCGACTGCCGTCGTCAGCGTGGCAGGCTGGGGCATTGGAGGTGCCAGAGGGGGCGCTGGCACGGCCGATTCGTTCTGTGGCTGTGCAGCCGATTCCCCGGCGTCGACGGCCTCCGCAGCGGCCCTCAGCTCTTGAGCTGTTTGAATTCGATCTTCCGGCTTTTTCTGAAGGAGCTTCTCGATGAGCGCGCAGAAGCCATCAGACAGATTCTCGGCCTTCGCCTTGAGAGATGGAACTGGATCGTTCAGATGCCTTACGATCACCTGCATCGCGTTCTCGCCATCAAACGGCGCTTCTCCCGCCACCAGGTGATAAATCGACGCGCCGAGCGAATAGAAATCAGCGCGGCCATCAACCTTCTCTGCGCCCGCGGCCTGCTCAGGTGAGAGGTACCGGGGCGTTCCAACGATGGCCCCGCTCTGCGTGATATCTGCGGATACGGATTCTTTGGCCAGACCGAGATCGGCAAGTTTGGAGACCCCGTCCCGGGTCATCATGATGTTGTCAGGCTTGATGTCCCGGTGCACGACGCCATTCTTGTGGGCCTGCTCCAGAGCACTGGCCATTTCTACGATAACGCCCAGCGCAATCTTTTCCGGAAAGCGCCCCTTCCGCTCCAGCATGTCCAGAGTGGTCGCACCATCGACAAGCTCGATGGCCATGTAGTGGTAGCCGCGCTCTTCTCCAGCGGCATAGACCTGGATGATGTTCTGATGATTGAGCCGCGCTGCTGAACGAGCCTCACGGTGAAATCGGTCGACAAATTCCTGATCCGCCGCCAGGCGTGGCGGAAGAATCTTGAGTGCGACATCCCGCTCCAGACTCTTCTGTTTTGCCCTGTAAACAACGCCCATTCCGCCTTCGCCCAGTTTGCCGGTTATTTGGAAATCACCTAAGGCGTTGATCGTCGTTTCTTTTGACTCTTCACTCTCCGGTGGCCGTTCAGGCGCAGGAGCTGCAGGCGGAGGAGTAACGATAGGTGAATCAGCCGGCTTGCCAAGAATGTAGTTCACCTGCTCAACGGTCAGGAAGCCCCTTTCAACAAATACCTGGTACAGGTTCTTGTTCTGTCCGAGCATCTCCGCCTTTGCCGCGGCATCAAGGCATTCCCTTGCCTGATCGTCGGTACAGAGGCTTTTGCGGATTGCTGTCTGAGCAAAAAGGAGATCGTCTTTTGTGGACATTTCCTGCCGCGAAAACGGGTTCTTTGGGTGAGAACGAACTATCTTACATGATTTTGGTTAGTGACCAAAGAGGTGAACTTTCCGCCGATCATGCTTAATGTGAGCCTATGATCTGGCGAAGACACAGACTGGTGCTCGCTGTTTTATCGCTCTCATCCATTTCCTGGACTGAAGAGATATACCTGAGCATTGATGAGACAAGCGGCACAGCCCGAAAAGCCGCATTCGTCTGCACGGGCATACCGTTAGGTCGCGGTGTTGTGAAATCGGCGGATGTGCGGCTGACTTCCCTTCTCGGCAGAGAGCTTCCGGCGTTCATCCGGCCTTTGACTTACTGGCCGGATGGTTCCATCAAATGGCTGCGCATTCAGACGCAGACCTCGCTGGCGGCAAAGGAGAGGAAGAGCCTGATTCTTAAAAACGACCGACCTGCAAATCCAGTCAGTGGACGTTGGAAAGAAGAGTCTGCGGACGATCTGCATCGCGTATCAAATGGTTTGCTGACGATTGAATTCGGTAGCAGTGGGGCTGAGTTTATTCGGTCGATCCGCGTCGACGATAAGTCGGTCATACACGCGAACGGTGAGGCACAGATGGTGTTGGTCACCACGGCAAAAGGGCCTGAGTCAACCGACCATGAAAACTGGTTGCGCGAAGCGGACCCGGACGCAGCAACGGTCACCGCGCATGGGGTCATCGAGGAGCTTTACGTCGAAGAGAAAACACCTTTTCGATATGTGGTGCGATGCGAGGGTGGGATCGTGACTGGCGAAGGTAAACGAAAGTGTTCCTTCATCCTTCGTTACTACCTGTTCAGGGGGAGCGCCCGTGTGAAAGTGGAATGGACGCTTATCTGGGAATCCGATCCGCGAAAGAATTTCATGCGCCAGTGTGCAATCAGATTTCCGGCCACTCTTGAAGGCGCGGCCGTTCAGATCACAAGGAACGGGCCTTCTCCATCGATCAAGACTGCTGAAGAAGTAAGCATCGTGGCTACCCGGCTCGACACGCGTCTGCATCAGGTACCCAGAAGGGCGGCAAAACCTGTCGAGGTCACTTATTGGCAAGATGCGCAGGATGACCGAACGATGATCGGCGCGGGGTCTGGGAAGTCAGGCTGGTTGGATGTGCGGATGCCGGATTTCAGATTTGCCATCGCAGGGGAACGCTTTGCCGAACGCTATCCCAAAGAAATAACGGTCAGCGATCTGGATGTCACTTACTCGCTCTGGCCTGCAAGCACGAATCAGATACTCGACCTTCGGCAGTTTGACGAAGAGGAATTAAGAGACGAAAGGAACCCGCCGACAACGCTGACAGGCCACCCCGCCGGGCTTGCCATAACCGAACAGATCTGGCTGGATTTCTCAGCGGACGCCGAAGGTGAAGACCTGAAGACGCAGGCGGAGAGCACGCTCATCCTGAAAGCAAGACCCTCGCACTATGTGGAGTCCGGTGTTTTCGGGCCGCTGTACCAGCGCGACGCCGGCCTGTTTCCCGAATACGAAGGCGCCACCGATCTCGCCCTGCAATGGCTCATGCGATCACCTGCCGAGTTCAAGTGGTACGGCCTGTTGAACGACGGCGGTGCGCTGGCACATTACAGTCGGTCTTCCACTCAGAATACGAGCAGTGCTTCGAGCACCTGGAAGTGCCGGAGCGACTCCGGTTGGCATATCGAGGCAAACAACGAGAGTTGGCAGATACTGCTGCATTGGCTGCGCACGGGGAACGACGACTATTTTCAGTTCTTCCAACGCTTGTCAGCGCACTCAGCGAATGCAGGAATGATCCATCGGGAAACCGAGAATTCCATTCAGGTGAACAGCAACGGACTGCCTGCGGCTGGTGCCAGTCGTCGATCAGGCGCTGCGCCCTGGGGTCAGCCTACTTCGGGCGATGCTCATGGCGCACGTTCCAGAATCTTCTGGTATTTGCTGTCAGGGCATCTGCGCTCTCTCGAACTGTTTGCAGACAATCTGCGTTTCATGCTTGCTAAAAGGAATCCCTCGCCGCTGAACGTGGCCGAGATGACCCTCGGGTACGAGCTGTTTGATGGAATCTCAAGGAACAGTCGGTCGTTCGTGACCAGGCGGTTGGAACGTCTGCAACGATTCAAGAAGCGTGCGATAGCTAAAAACTGGAAACAGTGCGCGGCCGCGGCTTCAAATTATCTTGCTCTGGAAAAAGACTATTTCAGCAACCCAAATCGCATTCTGGAAAGGGCCAGGGAGGCCGTGCATTCGAGCAGGTCGGAAAAGATGGACCCGTCGGCCAGGTCGCAGTTCGCAGAAGGTCTGCTGCATTTCGCGATGGCTCACGCGGAGGATGCTGCAGAAAGAAAAACGGCACACGAGACCATTCTCAGAATTGCGGAGATTGAGATGGAAGGCGCCGGCGAAGCGGCTTTTTCTGGCAAGGCTATCGCTTTTGCCCATGCCATCCAGCCGAAGGCCGCATATGTTTCCTGGACAAAGAAACAGCTCACCGAAATGTTTGATGAGGAACGAATGGACTTGTTATCGCTGAAGCAAGCGCCTGTTTCCAGGCTGAGTTATCAGGAGCTCTGGCGCCGCCTTTCACTTCACCCGAATCTGTCTGCTCATCAGACCTCGCAGCTTTACGGCCGGCTCATTGGCCGAGTGCCCTGGTTCATGCAGGTCATCGAAGCAGATGCAAAGCTGGAGAAACTCAGATCTGTCAAAACCCGTCTCGCCGTCACCGCGACGGCTCTTAGCGAAGGCGTTCGTATTGCCTGGAAAGGTCAGATTGGATGGGACGCGACCGGATTCGAACTGCATCGCCGCAAGGGACACGAGGGTGAATTCAGCGTCATTGAAACTCTTCCGGACCGCAAAGATTCAGGCTCATATTTCGATAACAAGATCGAGGCGGGGCGCTCGTATCAGTATCTCCTGCATGTCCGCAATCGAGATGGCAAGGTTACTCCGTATGGCGAGCCACTCACCGTCACGCCGCTTACCTGGGTGCGACGGATCAACTGCGGCGGTCCCGAGGTGACCACACCAGACGGCCGGTTGTGGGAAGCCGACAAGGCCCGAATCTCCGGGGCAGGCATCTGGTCCAGCCGTTCGCCCATTCATAAGGCAGGAGATCTTCAGAATGTGTACAAGACAGAGCGATGGGCCAAAGCCTCGCTCACCTACACCTTCGACGCCAAGCCGGGCCGCTACAAGATCATCCTCCATCTCGCCGAAACCAACCGGAGCTTTTCGGTCAGGGGAAAGCGTGTTTACGAAGTGCGCTGGAATGAAAGAAGAATTGCAGGCCCGGTCGACGTGTTCAGAGCGGCCGGCAAAAACACCGCGTGGCAGTTGGAAAAGACCGTCGACCTGAAGACGACACCGGGCAAACTGGTTCTCAAACGCATCAGAGGAATCGGTCCGGCAGTCAAGGGGATTGAAGTAATGAGTAGTGAGTCTCAGTCAGCAAACCTGAAACCGTAGAACACATTCTCCCACTGGCGAATACAGACCTTTGTCTTCCGCCCTCTCAGCTCGCCCAGGCTCTTGCCGCTGCTCCAGATAATCTCATTGTAGAGATCGTCTTCAGCCACAGGGAGGCAATCATCAATAGTGAAGCCCTCGATGGGGACGCCCTGTTCGTCCTGAATTTCCGCCTTCAGCCAGCCGCCGTTTCGACTGTCAGGGATGCAATTGACCAGCAACACCGAGCCGTCCGCCTCGATGGGTTTAGTAACCATGCGTCCGGGATACGGATTCGTGTAGAGGCCGACGAAGCCATCGAGGCGCAGTTTGGCCAGGCCGATGGATGGCTTCAGATCGGGATCGATGGCCGTGTGCGCCGGTGACCATCCCGCGTGGAACTGCGGATAGGCGCCATAGTAGATGTAGAGCTCATCCTGAAATTCGATCGGACGACAATTCGGATAGACCATGCCGCCATCAAAATCACCGGGGTTGCCAACGCTCAGAAATCGGCTCCGCATGGGACGCTGCCAGTGAAGGCAGTCAGCACTGCTTGCCAGCGTCGCATAGATCGGATCGTTGAAATCCGTTGCGAGATGGGCATCAAAATTCAACAGGAAGCCAAGGAAGCCCTGACCATAACGGAAGCCAGTCATCTGGTAGAGATCCATGTCCCGTTTCTTATTCGTCGGCCCAATGCCTTTCGGGTCAGATTCATCCGCTTCGAGAATGACTTTCGGCGCGGGCCAATCGAGCACTTTATCCGTCATGGATACCCCGATCCTTCTCTGCGGTTGAGGCGTCAGAGATACGGGAGGACGGAGGAATGCAACATACTTGCCGAGTGGTTCATCCCAGCCCATGAGAAAGTTGGTGTCGTGAACAACGTCCCAGGTTTGAAAGAGCGGCTTCTCCCTGGTTGGCCATGTCCAATGCAGTCCATCCGGGGAGAGAAGCAAGTGAAGCGCGCGTTTCGAGCTGTCGTACATGAATCGCTTGTAGCGCCGCGCGGGGTCTTGGTCGTGCGGGTCGATCACCACACTTTCTGCATGCACGGAATCACAGATGTTGTTAGCCGCGGAGCCATTGAATTCGAACTGGCCGAGATCCGGTTTCTCCCAGTTAACACCGCACCTGCTGATTGCATAAGCCAGAAGGTGCGGAGCATTGCGGTCTTCAAGTGGCTCACCGATATGCCTCTCAGTGGCGCGTCGCTGTGCGGTGTACCAGGCTTTGAAGAGTTGTGCCTCTTCATCGAAATGCACGCTCGGAAAAGTAGCCCCGTTTCGATCCGTTTCGCTGTCCGCACGGATGACCGGCTCCGGAAGCTTCACCGGCTGCCCCATGACGGGAGTCATGTGCTCCCGTTCGGAGATGAGACTGTCATCGGGAAAAATGTGAACGGAATTGATTCTAAATCTGGATGGCATGTGCTGGCGCAGGATTTCGTGGAAAAAAGGCCACCGGCACAAGGTAATGGAACTCGCCCGGCTCTTCCATATGTCACCGAAATCAGGTACGGCATCCAGGAGAAGGCGAAACAGGACATGGATGTGTTTTCAAAATTCATGAGCTCCGTCACCAATGCCGGAGTTACACGTGGACATCCGAACATCCGTCACCGGCTTCAGAATCGGCGGTTCAGAGAACTGTTGGATGAGTGGCGCCCCTGGCTGAAGGAAAAGCACTGGACGCCCAATCCAAGTGGCAAGGGCTGGTGGGAAGAGCCGCACAACTGGGGTGTTCTCCAGGCTATGGAGGCAATGCACGAGGCCGACCCGAACGGCGGGTGGATGGAACTGCTTCAGTCGCACCTGTCCGTCACCATGGCCAAACCTGATTTCAACGCAGGACGACTGTTTGGAACCGAGACCATACTGCGACTGTATGAAGCCACATGGGACAGCAGCTATATCGAGTTCGCACGGAATCGCATTGAGCAGAATTTCAAAGACATGCCGCGCCTTTACGACGTGCTCCAGCCAATTGCCACAAGACACTCACTTCTGTGGAACGAAGGGCTCATGGAAGTCGCCGGGCCGGCCGCGGCTTACGCACGTGTCATCGGGGACGAAAAATGGCTCGCCATGGCCATCGCGCTCGCGGTAAAGATGCACGAGCTGGTCTGCTGTCCGGAGCTCAAGCTCTGGTATCAGGCAGGCCGGCCAGGCTGGCGCACACCGGCAGTCTGGGCACGCGGCAATGGGTGGGCTCTCGTCGGCCTGACGTCGCTTCTTCGAAATATGCCCACAACGCATCCAAAGTATGGCTTGATTAAAGCCTATGTGGAGGAGTTGATATCCGGTCTCCAAGCTGCTCAAGATGACGAGGGCCTCTGGCACAATGTGATGGAAGATCCCCGCAGCCGTACTGCATTACGGGCATCGAGCCAATTTGTCTGGTGCCTTTCACTGTTGCGCCGCCAGGGGCATATCGCGGGCGAGACTTTGGACGCTCTGCTCGAGAAAGCCTGGAAGGGCATCCGGGGCCGCATGTGGAAGCTCTGCCTCTGCAGCAACTGCTGGGCAACCGGGACTGGCGACTACCAGTACTACATGGCCCGACCGGTGTACTTCACTGGCTCAGCCGAAGCGCTGCGTGCCGGCGCGGAGCTCGTCCTTGCCTTCGGCGATGATGACTTCTGAAACCGACCGCCTCCCAGCCACATTTTCCGCTCAGGCTGCGCCATGACGCATTACTTATTACGAATCACCCAGCACCACTTGTCGTATCTTGTGAATGCTCCGCAGCGCGGCCATATCAGCCAGGCCCTCGTCGTCCAGTGGCGTATCGATATTCACGACCGTTACCGCCTCGCCTCCCGGCGCGTCGCGGCCTACGTTCATGTTGGCGATATTGATCTGATGATCGGCGAGGATGGTGCTGATGTGCCGGATGACGCCCGGCGCGTCTGAGTTGCGTACGATGAGCATGTGGCCATCCGGCACCGCATCGAGGTGGTAACTGTTGATGCGCACGATACGCGGCTCCTTGTGGCCGAACAGCGTGCCGACAACTTCGAGGTCCTCTTCACCAACGGTCGATTGCAGCGTAATCAGATTTGCAAAATCGGCGGATGCCGTGCTTTTCGATTCGATCAAGTTGATGCCGCGCTCCTGGGCGATCATCGGCGCGCTCACATAGTTCACCGGTCGATTCAGAATGGGTTGCAGGATCCCTCGCAGCAGGGCCGCGGTGATCGGACGCACGTCATGGTCATTCATCTCGCCGTGGTAGGTCACGTTCACTCTTGATATTGCCCCCTGGGCAATCTGGACAAAGAACTGCCCGAGCTTTTCCGCAAGGTCGACGTATGGACGGATCAGTTCGAGCACGTCGGCGCTGATGGCTGGCATGTTCAGTGCGTTCTGCACCGGACGGCCACGAAGGGCATCCACGACCTGCCGGGCGATCTGTACTGCCACGCCATGCTGTGCCTCGACGGTCGTTGCGCCGAGATGAGGCGTCGCAATGACATTTTCCAGTTTCAGCAATGGGTGATCTTCCGCTGGTTCGTCTTCAAAGACATCCAGGGCCGCGCCTGCCACCTTCCCCGATTCCAGCGCCCGTTGGAGCGCGTCCTCATCAATGATTCCGCCGCGGGCGCAATTCAGAATCCGCACCCCGTCTTTCATTTTTTCGAAAGCCGCGTCATTGAGCAGGTGTTTCGTTCCCTCAGTGAGAGGGCAGTGGACGGTGATCAAATCCGCCTTTTCGAGAATCTCATCGAGCTCACACAACTGCACCTCGAGCCGGTCAGCAAGCTCCTCCGAAGCGTAAGGATCAAACACAAGAACTTTCATCCCAAACGCTCTCGAACGCTTCACCACCTCCGCACCAATGCGGCCAAGCCCGACGACTCCCAGCGTTTTGCCCAACAGCTCACGGCCGACGAAAGCTGTGCGGTCCCACTTGCCGCCTTTCAAGAGATTGATGGATTGGTTCAGGTTGCGACTCAGACTCATCATATGCGCCATGGTGAGCTCGGCCGCGGAGATAGTGTTCCCTTCAGGAGCATTCATCACGATGATGCCGCGGCGGGTGGCCGCGGTGACGTCGATGTTGTCCACGCCGACACCGGCTCGCCCGACGACCTGAAGTTTTGCGCCGGCCTCCATCACCTCATCCGTCACCCTGGAAGCGCTTCGCACGATGAGTGCGTCATACTCTCCTATGATTTTGAGCAGCTCCTCGGCGGGGAGTTTTTTGTGGAGGTCTACCTCAAGATCTTCCTCTCGTTCGAGAATCTTCACGCCTTCTTCGGATAAATTGTCGCTGATTAGGATTTTCATGGTTCTGTCTGAATCGCCCGAAACATGCTCAATTCGCCGCAAAACCCACAGGGAGAAAGTTTGACCAACAGTGCGGATTTCACAACCGACGCACGGAGGCGCACCATCCGAGTCGTTTCCGCGCCCGCGGACGCTTTACATATTCCTGCACTTGCTGAACCTGACCTGTCCCCTAACATGCCGCGCTCATTTACGGCTGGCATCGACCGTTTGTAGAATAGGCTTCCAGCCTGGTCATTTTCATTACCTGTGCAGGCTGAAAGCCTACACTACCGTTTGCGCGTTGAGCCCTCGCATCCACCGGGTTTTCCTGACAAGTCATGCGGCTATTTCCCTTTCTACTCCTTGCCAGTTGGGCAACCCTCAACGCCGAAGAAGACGCACCCCTTCGCCAGTTCCTCGCACACGAACTGGTGCAGAAGGACGGCAAACTCGACACGGAAATCCCAAAACAGATTCGGCGTCTCATGGAGGTCGTCGAGGATGAAAACACCAAAAGCGGCAAAGCACTTAAGATGCGCGTCGACAAGCGAATGGTTCGCAAGGATGCGATCCCGTTTCTCAAGACGCCTGCAATCCCACGCACGGAAACCAGGGCACCCGGTCTTTACAGGGTCTCCGTGCGACTGAAAATGGAAGGCATGCTGAACGTCATCGGCACGCCGATCGGTTTTGGCCCCCGCTCGAGCTCGGGAAGAAAAACTCGTCTTAAGACCAAGATTTACGGCTTCGAGTTCAGCGAGCAGGACAAGTACCACGAGTTTTCATTTCTGCATGAAATCATCGAGCCTGACATGGTCAGCAAACGCCCGAGCATTCCCAGACCGCAGGGCGCGCTCGGCCAGACGCCCTGGAGGCTCGCGGGTCTGAAAGCCCAGAACGCCGCATATCGCGATCCTGACCTACAGATTAACAAGGAGAAGATCGTCCACGACCAGAAACTCAAAAAGTTGGTCCGCAAACCTTACGGATGGCCTGCCGTGGGCGAGAAAGCGAGCGCGGCCAACTGGCGAAAAGGTTCCGACCTGGCTATCGAGTTGGAGTTCCCGCTTACCAGCCCCAAGGGTGATACCATGTATGGTTTCGATGGCGTCGCCAACACGCTGCAATCGGTGACCATCGATTGGATTAAAGTGGAAGAGGTCGCTCCGGATACCTCGGCCACTGTCCGCCAGGTGATGCCACGCAAGCTCTGGAGCCGCCCCGGAGACACGCAGGAGTTCATCGTCTGGACACACAACCGCAGCGGAAAGCCACAGGCCGGCAACCTTGTGTTGACCATCGAGCAGGGCCTCAACACAAAGGCTCAGGTTGCGAGCAAAGAGGTCACTATCGCCGATGGCGACTATCGCGTGGACAGCATCTTATGGGAGATCCCCAAAGACCAACTGATGTGGGGAGCGCGAGTGATAGCTTCGTTCGAGCAGGAGGGTGAGTCACGCTCTTCCGCGGACGAGTTTTTTTCGATCCATCAGAATCCCTGGGCGGTGATGAATTTCGGCGGCAATCATCGGAACCGCAATCCATACCACAGTCCGACTCCATACCGTAACTACATCGAGTCCTTCGGCGTCAAGGCGTCCGATTCCGTCCAGCCCATGCCGGACGATCCATCGGTGCCCTACATCACCGGCATGAGCGGTTACGCCACGCTCATTGCCCTGCAAAAGGAGATGGCCGACTGGAATCGTTACATCGGCCGTTCCTCGTTCATGTATCTTTCGCCGCTCGCGACCAGCTACCGCGCCGAGCTCAATTACCTCAAGCACCCAGAGTGGTACCAGGGTCGCATCTCGTGGACGGATCAGGCGCATGACATGTGGGTGAATGCAGAGAACGCGGTCATCGATGCCTGGAAAAACAAGAAACCGGGCCCAGGAGTGCCCGACCTCTTCCACATCGAGACCTCACTCAATTTCAACTACGAAAGCCTCGTCAAGCGTACCATCGAGGGCTCGCTCGCCAGCATAGACATGGTCGGCTGGGACGGCATTCGTGGCGACGGCCTGCCCTTGGCGCTTGCCGGCAGAAACTCCCTCGGTCATGCCACCGGCCCCAAGGACGGCATGGAGCGCAAGAAGCAATCGGCCGCTCTGCTTCGGCGTATGCGGTCGACTATCCGCAAGAATCACCCGAACTTTGTCTGGGGCAGCAACGGCGATCTGTATGGCGTCGGCAATGTCCTCACAGATCGGCGCAACGCGACGCCTGATATCAAGCAGTGCCCGGCTTTCATCGCGATGTTCGAAGGCGGCAACCTGGAGGGCGGCAATTACATGGACGAAGGCTGGATGAACGCCTACATGTACCTCGACACCCGAAACATCATCGCCAACTACCTCTACACCTGCCGGCGCCAGGCCGATTTCACACGCCAGGCCGGCGGATTCTTCCACACGTTTTCGCCCCAGCGTGACGGCACCGGGCACTTCGTCCAGAGCGACATCTACTACAACCTGCTCACCATACTCGCCGGCGCTCAATACCCTGGACGGTATTCCGCGACACCTGGATCAGAGACGGGCAGCGCGCAATTCATCACTCGATTCTCCGAATTCCTCTGGGATATCGAGCTCAAATGGATGAAGGACGCGGCCGATTTCATCCGAGTCGATACGGATGAAGAGGTCTGGTACGAAGACACGGTCGTCTGGAAAGACCTGCCCGACGGACGACGCCGGTATGTGATCCCGATCATCAATCCGCCGACCATGGAACGCTTCTACAAGGATCGTTTCAGCGAGGTGGCAGAACCCATCAAAGAGCCCTTCGAGGTGGAGGTCGAAACCCCCGAAGGCTTCGAGGACGCAGATGTGTGGATGCTCACCGCTGAGCCCCACACCGCCGCAATAAAGCTCGATGCTGAAGCAGACGACGCAGCCGTGGTATTCGAGGTGCCGGAGCTTATCATCTACCGAGTCATCGTGATCGAGTTCAAGAAATAACGAAGAGCTCGATCTGACCCACTTCACCAAGGATTTCGTGGAATTCTGATGTACCGCTCAATCCTCCTCATCTTCGCTCTCACCACACCCCTTCTCGCACAACAGCGAGAAGGCGCGCACATTGAGGAAATCGAAGATCAGGACGGCGATCCGATGATCCTGCTCGATTCGGAATACATCAGCATGTACCTCTCGCCGGATTACCAGTCGATGGTCATGCGTTTCGTTTTCCGTCCATCCGGTAATGACATCCTTGACGAGATCAATCCCAAGTTCGTCATGGCCGGCGGCGGGTTGCTGCAGGACAATTTTTGGGAGCAGGACTGGCGGTACTCAGAATTCCGGCGCAAGTTTTACGACTACGAGATTCTCAAAGAAGGCCCCGACGAGGTCTCTGTCGTCTTTTCCACGAAGTCGATCGGCTTCATCCAGTCTGCCGATTCGGGCGTTTACTCCCGGCTGCTCACCGATATCCGGCTCATTCGCAAGGTCACGCTTAAATCAGATGCGCCTTACTTCCGGTTCGACCTCGAGCTCCGCAACGAAGGCGAATGCGCCAAGCTGCCAATGATGTGGAGCCACAATTCATGCCTTATCGAGCCTGACCTCGGAGACCAGGTTCATCGTCCTTCTGCCCGCGGTGTGCGGAGCAATCCATCGGAGAACTATATCTACGATTACAACCACGGGTGGAGCGCCAAGATTTCCAAAGACCGCAAGGAAGGCCTCGTCTACCTGATGGAATACGACTACATCAATTTCATGTACAACTGCGGCACGACCACCGAAGAGTGGATTTACGATAACGTCCTCATCCTCAAGTCTCGTCCTTGGAAAAGCCACATCTACATCCTGCCGGTCATCGGGCTCACCAAGGTCGATTACGCTGACCCGTGGTTCATTGTCGAGGTAGATGGCGAGCGCTCAAAGAACAGTCTCGATTTCAGCTACAAGGTCACCGCTTCTTACGAAAAGGTCAGCAAGATAACGTTCAACACGAATGTCGAGTTTGGCCACCTCACCGAAAAGACTGAGCGCCGTCACCTCGATCCGGTCACCGTTGAGGGGCTTAGTGTCGAGCCAAAGGAGGCGGCGATTTCCATTCCTAATCCGCCGCCCGACCCTGTCCTCTTGAATATCAAGGCATATATCGAGCTCCCCGACGGCAAGCTCATCGAGAAGCAGTTCCAACATTTCCACGTGGGCAACTACCGGTTCAAGGACAACATTCGCCAGGATCTAAAGACTCCCGTCGTCCGTCTCAATCGTCCGATTCAGAATCCGTACATCCCCGTGCCGAAGGAGAACGCGAAGATCAATAAAGATGGTTTCCGCGTCTTCGCCATGCTTGGCAATCACAGCACCCATCTGCAATTGCGCGAGGCCATCAGGAGCATCCCGGACATCAGGCTAGGCAAATATGATTTCGGTTATTCACCTGGATTTGTGGTTCAGCATAATGGGCTGACCGACTTCCCCTACGATTACGAACGGCTCTTCAACTACAGGGCCCTCGTCTTTGCCAACTGCCAGACCACGCTGCCGCGCCGGGTCGGCTCTTCCATCGTGACCAACTACCTGAGGCGCGGCGGTGGACTGGTGTTCAGCGGAGGCGATTCTGCATTCAGAGTCGAATGGGATGATCCCAAACATGAGTTCGATGATTATGTGCCATTCAAAGTGCGGCCCTTCAACATCAAGAAGGGCGTCCTCCAGCTCAACAGCCCCGTTGCGGAACACCCCATCTTCAAAGATATTGACCTGACAAAACTGCCCTGCACCCTCTACTACCACGACCTCGAACTGAAGCCGAATCTGCCATCAAAAGTCCTGATGAAGGTCGGCGAAAGACCATTCATCGTCGAGCTCACGAGGGGAGAGCAGCGCACCATCGCCGTCCTCTCCTGCCCATTCGGCGACCCCGACGTACATCCAGGAAAAGTCCCATACTGGAAATGGCCCGAATGGCAGAAATTGTTCGCCAACATCGTGCGGTACGCGGGACACGATCTTTGAGGAATGGTTAATGGTCTATGGTTGATGCAGAAATGCGGCCGGACCATCAATCATCCATTTGCCATTCTACATTCATCCAACCATCGACCATTAACCATCAACCATGATTACTGAAGCACCCCCAGAACTGGATCAACAACAATTCGACCACATTATCGGCAAACTCACGGCCATCAGAGACGAAGTTGGCAAAGTCATCGTCGGGCAGGAAGAGATTGTCGAGCAGGTATTGCTCTGCATCCTTGCCGGCGGACACAGCCTGATGATGGGCGTGCCGGGCCTCGCCAAGACGTTGCTCGTCAGCACGCTTTCAAAGGTCCTCAATCTTTCGTTCAAGAGGATTCAGTTCACACCCGACCTGATGCCGAGCGACATCACGGGCAGCGACATCCTGGAAGAACAGGCGGACGGCACCAGGCAGTTCACATTTGTTCAGGGACCGCTCTTCGCCAACATGGTGCTCGCCGACGAGATCAACCGCACGCCGCCGAAGACGCAGGCCGCGCTTCTCGAAGCCATGCAGGAACATCGTGTCACCGCGGGCCGCACGACCTACGAGCTCAGCGAGCCGTTCTTTGTCCTCGCCACGCAGAACCCCATCGAGCAGGAAGGCACGTACCCGCTCCCTGAAGCGCAGCAGGACCGTTTTATGTTTTTCCTCAACGTGAAGTATCCCGAGCGCGATGAAGAGGTCGAGGTCATGAACCGCACGACGGCACGCGCGAGTATCTCGCTGGATACCGTCATGACCGGAGAAGAGATCATCGAAGCTCAGCAGTACGTGCGAGACGTCCTCATCGCCGACCACATCACCAGCTACGCAGTCGAGCTCGGCCGATGCAGCCGTACCGACCGCGGCCAGGAAGGTGCCGATGCAATCCCGGATTTCGTCAAAGACCACGTCCATTGGGGTTCCGGACCACGTGCCGCGCAGTATCTGATACTCGGCGCAAAAGCCCGGGCATTCCTCCACGGCCACACCCACGTCGCCATCGAAGACATTGATGCCATCGCCCATCCGGTCCTCCGCCACCGCATCATCGTCAACTTCGCAGCAGAAGCCGAAGGCATCACCTCCGACGACATCGTCGACAAAGTCATCGAGCACGTAAAAGCCCGGCGCTGATCCTCCAGCAACGGCACTCGGCAAGCGTCGCGGAGCGAAGCGGAGTCAGCGCAGCCCCTCAATGAACACCACCACCGCAGTCTCATCTCTGCTCACCGGCGAAATCATCGAGCGTATCAAACAGCTCGAGCTCTTCTCGCGCCGCCGCGTAGAAGGCGCCCTGGCCGGCGACAATCGATCACCATTCAAAGGTGCAAGCACAGACTTCATGCAGCACCGTGAATACAATTACGGTGACAATCTTAAATACCTTGACTGGCGGGTGTACGGCAAAACAGGACGGCTTTACATCAAGGAATATGAAGATGTCACCAACACGCCGCTCTACCTGGTCGTCGATATTTCAACCTCGATGGATTTCCAGGGCTACACCTATTCCAAGCACGAATTCACCGTCCGCTGCGCCGCGCTCATCGCGTACCTGATGCACCTCCAGCGAGATGATTTCGGGCTCTTCCTCTTCAACGAGGCAATCGCCGAATACACCCGCCCGGCATCCTCCAAATCGCATCTGGCGCGCACATTTGAAAAACTCGTCACCACTGAACCGACTGGTGAGACAGCTTTTGAGGATTGTTTTTTGTCGGTTCAGTCCCAGGCCACCCGCAAGGGTCTGATCGTCGTCATCTCGGATTTCATGCATGAGCCCGTGCTCCTCGCACGCAGCCTCGGCAGCCTTCGCTCCAAAGGACACGACATCATCGCCATCCAGGTCTACGACGAACTCGAGAAAGAACTCGACTACATCGAGTTTACCCGTTTCCGGGATCTCGAAACCGACGAAATCACTGCCATCGATCCGCTCCTTATCCAGCGTGACTACAAGGAACAGTTCGAGCTGCACCTTCACGACATGAAAGCCGAGTGCCTGAAGCAGGGCATCGACCATGTTGCCGCCGAAGTGTGCGACAATTTCGACACCGTCCTCGGCACCTACCTGCAGAAGAGGATGGCATTGATGCTATGAGACACGGTTCTGGATACTGGATACTGGATCCGCATTAACACAAACTGCGGCGGGCAAATCGTAGGATGGGCGTCCCCGCCCGTCTGATTCCGCTTCTGCCAGAGACGGCCGAGACGGCCATCCTACGATCTGTCTTGCGCATCTCCGTTCAGCATCCAACATCTGAAATTACTTATTACTCATTACTCATTACGTGTCCTATCTCTCCTCCTCCTTCCTGTCATTCCTGCCGCTGGCCGCCATCCCGGTCATCCTCTACCTGCTTTTTCGCAGGCGAAAGAATGATGTGGACTGGGGCGCCACCTATATCCTCAAGAAGACTCTCGAGGCGAAGAATCAGCAAAACATCTGGCGGCAGGTCGTCATACTGACCATCCGCACTGTTTTCATTGCGCTGCTGGTGTTCGGTTTTGCGCGGCCCAACACGCCCACGAGTGACGCCGATACAGGTGCGTTTCCGCACGGTCCGGGCGCGCTGCACCGTATCGTGCTCTTCGACAACAGCGAGAGCATGATTGCTCTCGATGAAAGCGGTTCGAGAGAAGAGATCGCCAAGTCTGCATTAAGGGATGCGATGATCGGAATGCGAGCCGGTGACACGTTTCAGTTGGTCCTGCTGGCGCGCACACATTCCGCTGCCTCCGAACCGCAGATCCTTAGCCTGCCTTGTCCCATCGGCGAGGAAGAGGCCCTCGCCGCCATCTCAAGAATCGTGTTGTCAGACCAGCCAGTGGATTTTGAGGACTCGCTCAGACTTGCCAAGGACCTGGTCGCCGGCTCACACACTTTTCGCAAACAGCTCATCTTCATCTCTGATTTTACGGACAAGGATCACATCTCTATTGAAAAGTATGAAAGCTTCGCTAGGGCGATTCTGAAAACAGATAACGGAGAAACTTCCTCTGCCGAGCTCCTCTGCTCCGCGCTCTTCCTTGGGCGAGAGCATTCACATAATGTTGGCATCCAGTCACTCACCCTTGGTACGGATCTACTCTTCAAAGGGCAGCCGACACAGGTGTACGTGACCGTTCGGAACTTCGGCGAGAAGCCAACCGAAGAGACGATGCTGACACTGTTCGTCAACGATAAACACTACATGCAGGAGCCCTGTGGACTGAACCCTCGCCAGCAGAAAACATTCGTCTTTCCATTTGTGCCTGAGACAGACAGTCAGCTCGAGGCCCGGCTCAGCAAAGACGTCTTCGAGCCTGACGATCAGATTCGGTGCGCGGTGCTGGTTGCCAATCGGCTCAAGCTGTTAGTGCTGCATCGCGATGAATCCGAGGTCGAAAACGATTTTCTCAAAGACACCGAGTTCCTTCGTCGCGGCCTCGATATGCCGGCAAAGGCCAGTGCGATGGTCGGCAAAGTTGTGGTCGAAGAGTTTGATGCCACCACAGCCTATCGTCGCCGGGAGATGGGACTGAAGATCACAAAGCACAACGTCGAATCCGGCGCGGTCAAATACGAGGTGGGCTACACCTTCCAACCGACCTACCGTAAGGCCGACCAGATCACTTCGCGCGAAATTGCCGGGTACGACGTCATCGTCTGCAGCCAGGTAAACATCCTCAGCGAACCGGTGAAGCAGGAGCTCAAGAAGTTCGTCCGGCAAGGCGGCGGGCTCTTCATCGGTGTGGGCCCCGAAACGGACGCCGGTCTGGTCAATCAGGCATTTGAATCGCTGCTGCCATTCAGCCTGGACGGGCAATATCGTGAGCTGCCGCCTGATTTCAAATACGATCGTTTTTTCAATATTCAGGCGGCGGATATCCCTCAGGGCCTTCTCAAGGAATTTGAGGATCGCAAGAACGGCAACATCGCTGACGGCCGCATCTACAATCATTTCAAGCTGCAGTTGCCCGAAGATACCCCGGAAGAAGACATTGTCCTGCGGCTTACTAATGGCGATCCACTGCTCGTGCAGAAGCGTGTTGGAAAGGGAATGGTCTTCCTGTGGACGACGACCATCGGCGGAGGATGGAATTCACTGGTAGTGAACCAGAGCTTCATGCCGCTGCTGATGCGGACGATGAATTATGCGGCTTCCTTCAGACCTCTATCGAGAAATCTTTCCCCCGGGCAGCCAATCATCCACGAAGTGTCTGAGATTCCGGGCACGCTCTTTCTGGCCACGCCAGGTTTTGAGCTAGTGCCGCTTGAGCGTATCCGGCATGAGGGCAGGCAGTTCATTCGTTTTGAGAAAACAGAGAAGCCCGGTGTTTATGAGCTCCAACGCTCGGATGGTAAAGATGCTGCCAGTTTCTTTGTGCGCAGCCCAGAGGAAGAGTCAGATTTGCTGCCTCTGAGATCCGAAAAGGAGCAGCAACTCATCGCCGCATTCAATCTGAAGACTGCGCCCGATTCTGACCGGTTGCCCACCAATGTGAGTGAGCTCAAAGATGCTCTGAAGGAAGCCGGCGATGCCTCCGAACGGACCTCACTGTTCCTCATTGCCGTGCTGTTGCTCATCACCCTCGACGCCGCACTCGTCAAGCTCTGGTTCTCATGATCGCCTTCGCCAACGTCACTT
>Ga0187827_10002342_pt1 | contig 26081 bp, 25 predicted proteins | sample ETNtaG_39_FD_167969 | JGI IMG/M metagenome (GOLD analysis project Ga0187827, IMG submission 167969) | Marine microbial and viral communities from oxygen minimum zone, Eastern Pacific Ocean - ETNP2014_SV_150_PacBio MetaG (Illumina Assembly) | ecosystem: Environmental > Aquatic > Marine > Hypoxic... | reverse complement strand
GTGTAAGGAAGTCCTACATATGGATGTAATGTGAAAGTTATTGCAATTAAAGAACCTGCCACACCACAAAGTGCTGCATTTATACCAGAAGTAGCAGCATAAACTTTTTCAGTATCAACGCCTAAAATCTTTGCCGCTCTAGCATTTTGTGCAGTTGCTCTTATTGCGCGACCTAGTTTAGATTTTTTCATATAATAAACTAAACCAATTGCAAATATAATGCTTACAACTGCTGAAAATATTTTTGAATTTGGAAGAGTTACTGAATTATCAAACAACATTGTGGTTCCAAAGTTTGAATTAGCAACAACAACATCAGCTCCAAAAATAAAATTCATTAATTGCTGGGCTAAAATGCTTATTCCAAACGTTGCTAAAATTGAGATAAACATATCTCTGTCGACAACTTTATTAATTACTAATTTGTAAAGTCCTACTCCAACAAAATACATAATTATCGGAGAAACAATCACGCCAAATGCAGGATGAATGCCAGCCACATACATAAAATATGCTATGTAGCCACCCATTATAACTAGTTCGCCTTGGGCAATATTTATTATATTCATCACGCCCCATTGCAATGCCATACCGTATGCAATAAGAGCAAAAAGAATTCCAAGTAAAATACCATCCATGGATGCTTGGACTATCAATATTGGCGCTTTAAAAATTAATAAATCCATAGATTTTAAAAAAAATGCCCCCTATGAATTAGAGGGCATTAAATATTATTTTTTATCTTTCAGACCACTTAGGAGTTGGATGAACTAATTTATGAGAAGCCCATTTAGTTGGAGCAACTAATCTATTAGCGCAAGAATCTCCTTCGCATCTAACTTGGAATAATACCATTGGCTTAGCAGTGTTTTGTCCGCCTGATCCAAATTTTACATTTCCATAGAAAGTTTCCATATCAGTTTTTGCTAAAGCATCTCTAACTTTATCTTTATCTAGAGAATTTGCTCTTTCAAAAGCACTTTTCCAAACTAATAGTGCTGCAGCAGATTCAGCTGCTTGATAAGGAGGAGCATATCCATATGCAGCATTAAAGTCTTTATCGAATTTAATACCATTTCCAAAAAACTTATCACTATAAGTTAACTCTTTATGCCATTGCGCTGCGCAAAGTGCATACTCGGAGTTTTTGCCATGTTGTTTTGCTAATTTTGAAGCATCACAGTGTGTCATAGCTAACATTGGAACATCAACTTTCATTTCAGATATTTGTCTGATTGCAGTTAAAGCACCTTTTGAGTGACCCGATACAACTAATACATCTGGCTTAGTAGCTTTAACTTTAGCCAAAGTTGCTGCCATATCATTTAGTTCTTTTGGCAATTTGTCATCAATAGTAATTTTAGAACCTGTTCTTTTAGCTGCATCAACAATACCTAATCTCACGTCTTGAGAAAAAGCATCTTGTTCGAATGCCATAGCAATCTTAACTGGTTTTCCACCATTTTTTTCAACAGCTAAATCTATTGCTACTTCAAGATATTGGTTTGCAGGCGAAAGTACTGCAAATAAATATTTATATCCCTTTGTAAACAATGATCTAGAAGCGCCATTTGCTTCAACCATAGGAATTTTATTTTCCTCAGTTACTGGCGCCATCGCTTTTGTTAAACCAGAACTGTAAGGTCCAAGCATATAGTGAACACCGTCTTGTTTTATTAATCTTTCCGCAAGTTGTGCTGCTCTACCAGAATTTGACTCGTCATCGTAATATATAATGTCAAATTTATAAGTTTTTCCACCAACGCTAACACCACCCATACTGTTAATTCTTTCAACAGCTAAATTGTAGCCGTTTTTAGTATGTTTTCCGTTAGTTGAATACTTCCCTGTTAAAGAAACAGCAGCGCCTAAAATGATTTTATCACCTACAACTTTAGAAAAAGAAATTGTAGTTGAAGTCAATATTAAAGCAATTGCAGAAACAAATACTAAAATAAACTTATTCAATTTATTCATTTATTTCCCTTCTTTAAAAATTAATTTTTAATTAAATAATTAAACAACCATTTAATCAAAAAAACAATATATCTAATTGACTTAGGTCAAACTTAATAATTTTGGGTAGCGGCAATTATAAGTGCTATAATTAATAAAACACACGCTGAAATTGTATTAATTACTCTTGGGTTTGTTTTTATCCAAACAATCAATTTATTAGCAAGAATTGCATAAGCAATTAAAGATACAAAATCCAAAACCATGTAAGTTGTGATTAAAATAAAAAATTGAACAATATAATTAGAACTAAAATCTATAAATTGTGGAAAAATCAAAGGAAAAAATGCCCAAGCTTTAGGGCTAGTTCCAGCAACTAAAAAACCATCTTTAAAGAAAGAAAAAATACTTTTTTCTGAATGATTGTTTGAATTTATATCTTTTGGTTTGCTCTTATAAATATCATAAGACAAATACATTAAATAAATTATACCAATCCATTTAAAAAAATTTAAAAAGTTTGGATTATCAGAAAAAAAAGACCCAATAACAAAAATTACTAGAGTTCCTTGAATAAAATTTGCTGTAACGTCTCCTAAAGCTGTCCAAAAACATTTAGAAACTCCGTAATTCATTGAATATGAAATAATAACAATTCTTGGTGTGCCTGGAGTTATAAAAAGAAATAAAATTATCTGCAAAAAAAGAAAATAATCTAAAGGGAGCATTTTTTGAGGATAGCCCTAAAAAACCGGGAGCTAAAAATGGCTAGATTAGGACTATCTAAAAGTCATAATATCAAAATCATTAAAAATTTCATTAAACATTTCTTTCATTTTAAAGATTTTTTTAAGAAAAATAGTCACAGTCAAATTTAAAAATACAGCAAATTGTCAAATAGTCCAAATTGGGTTTTTGGAAAACTCTGTTTTTAATGTTTTAAAATTTAAAAATAAAAATGAAGAAATTAAAAAAAAAACGACTATATATGAATTATGAAAAAAGTGACCGTCTATACGGGACCTGGATGTGCTTTCTGTAATGCAGCAAAAAAATTACTGATAAGAAACAACATTCCATTCAATGAAATTAATATTGCTATTGAAGAAGGATTAAGAGAAGAAATGATCAAAAAATCAAATGGTAAAAGAACAATACCACAAATTTTTTTTGATAATTATCACGTTGGTGGTTACGAAGAATTAAGAGTGTTAGAAAAAAAAGGTGAACTACTTAATTTAATTAAATAAATCTATTGAATTGTTATTTGACAATATGGTTCTTTTAGCCACATGACGCAAGCGTCATCTGTTGCTCCAAGTGCTGTATTGGTGTTAAAAATTACCTTAATTAATGGTGATTTAATTCCTACTGTATAGGGCGAAGTAAGTTCATAAATCATTACCATATTTCCACCGTCTAAAGTCATTGTGGTTGCATATGTCGGCGATGAGTAAGACATTGGAATATCTGAGCCACCCGTTGAACCATCTGAGGCATCATAAGTTGCAGCATTTGCTAAATACATTGTTGTTGAAACTGCAGTACCTGTGCCAGCATCTAACATACTTGTAGCAGTGCTATCAGTTCCCCCGTCAGTAACACAAGTTGTACTACCAGCTGTCACGCTTCCTGTTGCAGTAAATGATCTGCTAATAGTTACTCTAAGGTGAGAATAGGTTGTTCCCAAAGGTAAACCAGTAGTAGCCGCATAACTACCAATGTCACTTCCTGCACTTGTAGAAGCAATATCGACAGGCATAGTGGATGAACCAATGACAGTTGATGTAGCACAAGCGCTATCTTCACAGAGTTCTACTTGTTTCATTGTTACTACATATTCCGTCGCTGCACCTATTCCGGATGCTGCGTAACTTTTATTAAAAAACAAAATAGTTAGAGCAAAAACTAAAAATATTTTTTTCATTAATTTGCTCCTCGTGCTATTACTACTCCGGTAGTTTCGATTTCAACGGTTATTGTGTTAGTTCTTCTAACTTTAGTTAACATTTCTCCACTAACATCTGACATTTCAAATGCTACATCGGATAAACCATCAAGTGCGGTTGGTCTATCTTTGGGAGGATAACTATAAGTAAGTTTCAAAAATTCTTCTGTCTTTGTAATATTGTTGTCGTCAAAACCTGCTTCGAGTGTCACAGTTTCAGTTAAATTTAATTCTGTTTTAAGGATCCTTCCTTCAGAGTCCTTTGAGTTTTTTGACTTCATCCATTTATAATCTGTATAAACAATATTTGCCCAAGGCAAGTTGGGAACTTGACCTACCAAATTTATATCATAGCCATCTAAAACTCTTTCTACGGTGGCTCCAACATCATTTCCACCACCATCACTTTCTGTAAGAGCCTTATAAAAGTTACCATTTGCTTCAAATACAGAAGATTTAATTTCTGCTCCAACGCTCATCCTACTATTAGAAAATATATCATGATCTAAAAAAGTATTTACTCCAACAAATCTAGTTTTATCATTTGAAAGAAATCTATGTCCATATCCTACATTCAAAGTTTGTCTAGAGTCTCCTTGAACATAATTGTTGCTAATTTGTAACTGATAGAAATTAAGTCTATCATCATGAATATTGATTGGTCTAACAATCATTATACTGTATTCGGGCTTGCCTTCTTTTTTTGCATTAATAGAAATTTCTGTATCTCCAGGTCCATCAAATAATTTTTCTGCAATGAAGCCTTCTAATTTATTTTCTCCTTTTTCATAAACTTTATTAATTACACCTTCCAACGAATCGGCAAATGAAATTGCTGGATAAATAGATAAAAAAAATAATATTAAAATTTTTCTCATTTTTCTGATTTTTCATTAAACATTATTTGATTAATAAAACAACCTGTAACTTTGGTATTGAGCTATATCAATTATTAATAGCTTAATAATAATCTATAATTAATATTTCATTTTTCTTTAAAAATCAGGCAAATTCCATTGTTACAATACCTTTTGCCTGTGGGTTGTGGTCCATCTTTAAAGATATGTCCGTGGTGACCGCCACATTTTTTACAATGATATTCTGTTCTTGCGTATCCTAAATGATGATCTGTTTTTGTTTCAAACACATCGGGCAATGATTCAAAAAAAGATGGCCAACCCGATCCGCTTTCATATTTTTTTTTAGAATCAAATAATTTTGTATCACATCCCACACAATAGTAACTGCCTTCCTTTTTTTCATTGTTTAAAGGACTGCTACTTGGCGCTTCGGTTCCTTCTTCATATAAAATATGTTTTTGTTCTGCTGTTAAATCTTGTTTTTTATTCACTCTATAACTCTAATTGGTTTTCCATTCACACATGCTTCTAAATTTTCTATCATCTGGGAATAAAATATAGAATAATTTTCCGCCGTTACATAACCTAAATGAGGAAGCAATAATGCATTTGGTAAAAAACGTAACTTATGGTCATTAGGTAATGGTTCTTTTTCATAAACGTCAATACCTGCTCCTGCTATAACATTGGTTGATAATGCTATTATTAAATCATCTTCGTTTACAATTGGTCCTCTTGAAGTGTTAATTAAAAAAGCAGTTTTTTTCATCATATCAAATTCTTTCAACTTTATTAATTCTCTGTAACGATCTCCTAAAACTACATGAATTGAAATAAAATCTGAAGTCTTTAATAAATCTTCTTTGCTAACTGGAAGAATATCTAATTTTTTACACTGGTCTAGATCTAAGTTTTCACTCCAGGCAACAACCTGCATACCAAAAGCTTTTGCTATTTTGGCAACTTGAGAACCTATTTTTCCAAGACCAATTAACCCTAAAATTTTTCCTTTTAATTCAACACCAATGGTTGTTTGCCAATATCCTTGATACATATTGTCAATTTCAGATTTAATATTTCTGGCTAAACCTAAAATTAAAGCCCAAGTTAATTCAGCTGTAGGATTAGCGTTTATATCTGTGCCAGAAATTATAATATTTTTTTTTTTTGCGACTTCTAAATCTATTGCCTTGTTCCTCATGCCACTAGTAATAATAAATTTTAATTTTTTTAAATTATTAATTAAATTTTTTGTAATTTGTGTTCTTTCTCTCATTATTAAAAGAGCTTCATATTCTTGAAGACTTTTTATTGCCTCATCTTCATTATTGAAAGGTTCGTTAAAAATCTTTATTTCGTATTTTCCCTCAAGCTTTTTTAAATCTACAAATTCTTGTGAAGCATTTTGATAATCGTCAAGTATTGCAACTTTAATCATATTTTCTTTCTATTTGATAAAATTATGCCGCTAAAAATAAATATTGCTCCTAAAAAATGATAAAACATAAATTTTTCACCAAATATTATCATGGCCATTACGGCTCCAAAAATTGGCATTAGATGCAAAAATATTCCTGAACGATTTGCTCCAATTATTGATATGCCTTTAATCCAAAAGAAGAAAGAACAAAGACCAGGAAATAAAACAACATATGTCAAAGTTAAATAAAATGGTTTTCCTAATTTTATTAAATATCCCATGTTCATTTCAATAAAATATATAGGAATTAAAAAAACTAAACCAAATGTAATAACAACTTCTAAAAGTGATATTTGTGATAATTCATATTTTTTTTTCTTTAATAATGCTGAATAGGTTGCCCAAGAAAACATGGCAACAACCATAGTTATATCTCCTTTATTAAAATTTAATGTTTTTAATATTTCTATATCGGCCTTTGTTATAATAAAAACAACGCCGGTTAAGGAAAGAATTACACCAATAATTTGAAAGACATTTGTCTTTTCAATTTTTAAAAGAGATGAAATAAATATAATCATAACAGGAATTGTTGAAATCATTAAAACCCCACTAATAACCTGCGTAAAATTTAATGAATAATAAACTATTGAATTAAATATGGTTATACTTGTAATTCCTAAAATTATAAAAAAACCTACATTATTCATAATGTAATCCTTTTTTTTAATTATTTCTTTATATGTGAATGGAAAGAGTATTAGCCAAGCAAAAAGCCATCTGTAAAAATTTAATGAAAATGGAGGAATCTCATAAATACTTGCTGCCTTACCTACAATAAAATTTCCTGACCAAAAAAGTGTTGTTAAAAACAACAAAAGGTAAGCCAAGTTATTTTTATTTTTCATGAGTTTATGAAAATCTTATAGAGCTGTAAGGCTCTAAATTTAGGTTAGTATTTTCATTTGCAATCATTCTTGAAATAATTTTTCCTGAAATAGCTCCTAATGTCCAACCTAAATGGTGATGACCGAATGAATAAAATACGTTTTTATAATTTTTAGAAGGACCTATAACTGGAAGGTAGTCTGGCAATGTTGGTCTAAAGCCTAACCATTCGTCCTCATGCTCTGGCAATCCATCTAATAAAAATTTAGCATTATTTACTAAATTTTTTATTCTACTTTTGCTTATTGGATTTTTCAAACCACCAAATTCTACTGTTCCTACTACTCTTAACCCTTGTTCCATAGGCGTCATTCCAAAACCTCTGTTTTGAAACACAACGGGACGTGAAATTAAATGTTCACAATCTTTAAAGTGAATGTGGTAACCTCTTTCTGTATCTAAAGGAATTTTTTCATCCATTTGATCTGTTAATATTTTTGAAAAGGCACCACAAGTAATTAAAATTTTTTCAAAATTAAAGGAATTTTCTGTTGTTTTTATTATTGGTTTTTCTTCTGAAAAATTAATAGTTTCAACATTGCTTTTTAAAAATTTTCCTCCCTTTGATAAAAATAAATTAAATAATTTTAACCAAATTTTGCCAGGATTTCTTGCATGTCTAGCTTTTTTATAAAAAACTCCACTGTGGTAAACTTTTTTAATGTTTGGTTCTAAATCGTGAATTTCTTTTTTACTAAGTAGTTGCTGTTCTGCCCCTATTTCGTTTCTAATATTAATTTCTAACTCTCTACTTTTCAAATTCTGATCATTCCAAATATACATAATTCCTTTATTTTCTACTAATCCAGATAAATCAATTTCCTCAAACAATTCGTCATACGCTGGCAAAGCTAAATCTAATATCTGGTGCATATATTTAGCGGTATGCATCATATTTTTTGTGCTACAATTTTTTAAAAATTTTAAAAACCAGGGAATCATTTTTGGAACATAATTCCATTTTAAAGCTAGAGGTCCAGTAGAGCTCAAAAGCATTGCTGGTATATCTGCCAAAATATCAGGTCTATTTAAAGGAATAGAAGCATAAGGTGAAAAATGTCCCGCATTCCCATATGATGCTGCTAAATTTCCAGGTTCGTCTCTGTCAAACAAAGTTATTTCATAACCTTTTTTTTGAAGAAATAGTGCGCTGCATACTCCTTGAATTCCAGATCCCAAAACTCCAATTTTTAAATTTTCTGACATAATCTGAATATATAATAATATAAATTGTTTTGTTTTAGGAAATTAATTGACGATGATATATTTTCGCACTCATAACAATACTTAAACCTATCATTGTAGCTAACATTGAAGAACCACCATATGAAATTATTGGCAATGGTGAACCCACTATAGGTAATAATCCTAATACCATGCTCATATTTACAACTACATAAATAAAAATTGCCGCACCAAAACCATAACAATATAATTTAGCAAAAAAACTTCTACAAATAGTTCCTATGAAAATTATTCTATAAATCATTAATGAATAAATTGATAATAAGGCTAATGATCCTAAAAAACCAAATTCTTCTGAGAATAATGTAAAAATAAAATCTGTATGTTTTTCTGGCAGAAACTCGAGATAATTTTGCGTTCCTTTTAATAATCCTTTTCCCCATATACCACCAGAACCAATTGCAATTTTCGATTGAATTAGTTGATATCCAGAACCCAAGGGATCTCTTTCAGGATCAAAAAAAGCTAATATTCTTAATTTTTGATATGGTTTCAAAAAAGATATAACAAATGGAGCTGAAATTATTAAAACCAAACCAGTATAAACAAAATATTTGACATTTACTCCAGATAACCAAATAACAACCATTCCACTTGATGCAATTAATATGGACGTTCCAAGATCTGGTTGAGTTAAAACTAGTCCAGTTGGTATTAGCAAAACCATTATTGGACTTAATAAATTTCTAAATTTATTTACATTGTTAACTTGCATTCGATGATAGTATTTTGCAAAACAAATAATTATTGCAATTTTCATTAATTCTGACGGTTGTAAGTTTATAAAATACAAACTAATCCATCTTTGAGAGCCAGAAGCTGTTATTCCATAAAAAAAAGCGTATATTAAAAGCAAAACAATTATAAAATAAAAAAAATATCCCAGGTCATACCAAAATTTAATTCTGATAAATGAAAAAATTAACATCAACGAAAAAAATATTACAAATCTAATAAAATGACCTTTTGTATAATATAAAAACTGCCCTCCTTCAGAAGAGTACATTGAGATAACACCAACAATTCCAAGAACCAACACAGATAATATTAACCAAATATCAAAGCTTCCAACTTTTTGAAAAAAAGTTAATTGGTCTGAATATATGTGTCGTTGAAACATTTTATGTATTAACAAATTTTTTTAATCTGTTCTTTTCTCTTAAGTCGTGTCTATCTATAACTAATTTAAATATTTTTTTTGCAATTGGTGCTGCAGCAACACTTCCTGACCCCCCATGTTCAATAACAACACTTACAGCATACCTAGGATTTACATAAGGTCCGTAAGCAATATACAACGCATGATCTCTTTCTTGATAGGGTATCTGACTTATATCTAAATCTAACTCTCTTTGTGATTCTGTTATTCTTTTTACTTGCGCTGTTCCGGTTTTACCTGCAAATTGGTATTTTTTGTCATCATATCTTGAAGGATATGAAGTCCCATATAATTCGTTGGTAGATCCATACATTGCTTCTAAAACAAATTTCACATTTTCCTGGTTTCTAAAAAGTGTTCTATATTCATCGTTTTTGTAGTTTAGAAATTTTTTGCCTGTTTCTATTATTCCTAGCTGATCTTCTTTTTTTTCATTAATTTTTTCTGAAATTTTATTTTTAATTATTTCTAAAGAATCTTTACTGTCATTTAAATTTATTTTTGGATAAATTTTAAAACCACCATTTGCTAGTTGAGCTGTCATCAAACATAATTGCAATGGTGTTGTTTGAATATAACCTTGTCCAATACCAGTGATAAGCGTTTCTCCTAAAACCCAACTTTTTCCCAGATTGTTTTTTTTCCATTTGGTTGAGGGAACAAGGCCTCTTTTCTCATCTAAAAAAATTCCTTCCATTGTCATTTTACCTAAACCATATTTTTTTGCAGTTAAATTTAATCTATCTACACCTAGTCTTCTTGCAACTTCATAAAAATATGAATCACAAGATTGCTTAATTGCATTTCTAAGTTTCATATATCCATGACCCTTTTCTTTCCAGCAATGATAGGTTTGGCCGTAAAGTTCTGTTTTTCCTGTACATTCAATCGTAAGATCTGGACTAATCACATCATTTTCTAAAGCAGATAAAGCTACCAAAGGTTTTATTGTTGATCCCGGAGAATAAAGTCCTGAAATTGTTTTGTTTAAAAGTGGTTTTAAAGGATTGTCTATAATTTCTTTCCAATCGTGATTACTAATTCCATGAAAAAATAAATTTGGATCAAAAGAAGGGGACGAATGCATGGCAACAATTTCTCCTGTATATATATCCATTACAACTATAGAGCCTGACTTGCCGTATAATAGTTCATTTGTTAATTTTTGAACTTCGATATCAATGGTTAGATAAATATTTTTACCTTTGACTGCTTCGATATGATCTATTTGATTTATTCTTTTTCCATATGCATTAACCTCATATCGCTGAACACCATTAGTTCCAATAAGATCTTTTTCAAATGTTTTTTCTAAACCTATTTTTCCTACTCTAAGTCCAGGAACATGATTGTTTCTTATTACTTCATTTTCATTTAAGTCAGATACGCTTGCTCTAGATACATATCCCAACACATGAGTAAAATTTTCTTTATATGGATAACTTCTCGAAATAGATAAAACTGGTTTAGCTCCGTCTAATTCATGAAGGTATAGGTTTAATTTAGAAAATTGTTCCCAAGATAAGTTTTCAGAAATTATTAAAGTTTCCCAGGGTTTTTGTTTTTTTCTTCTTCTTAATATTTTTATGTATTCTTTTTCCGTTAAGCTAAGAATTTTCCTTAACCTAACCATAAGAGTTTTAAAATTACTGACTTCTTCAGGTATAATGTGCAACTGATAAACTTCAGTATTGTTTGCTATAACTTTTCCAAAATAATCTAAAAAATCTCCTCTAATAGGGGGAAGTCGCCATTCTCTTAAACGATTTTTGTCTGAAAGGGTTAAATATTTTTTATTTTCACTAATTTGTAAAGAAAATAATCTTGTTACGATTCCTCCAAACACAATGATTTTAGCCGCTGAAAGAATAAACATTCTTCTATTAATTGTGTTAAGTTTTCTTCCTATTCCACTTTCACCTATGTTAATCAATTAGATTCCTTTAAATATTTTTGTTGATAAATAAAGAATAGATTCGCAAAAATAATATAAAAAATAAATGTAAAAAAAATATTAAAGAATAAATTTTTATAATTTAGGTCAATAGAGAAGAAAATATTTAAAACACCATAGCTCAAGGAATTTACTACTAAAATTGTGAATAAGAAAAAAAACCAATCTTTAATCATACTAGGTCTTAAAGTTATAGTTTTAAGATAAGCAGCAAATCCACATATCAATAGATAATTAAAACTACTTATACCAATTGGAAAACCTGTCACGACATCATTAATTAGGCCTGCTAAAAAAATATAACCATATCCCAAGAGTTCAGTTTTCCTAAGACTCCAAAAAAAAATTAAAATAAATGAAAAATTTAATGAAAATATTTCTAAATAATTTAAATCGATTTCGTTGAATACAGATATAAATAATAATATTAGAGGAACTGATCTTATAAGGTTTTTAATTATATTTTCTTTAGGAAATTCGCTCATTATTTATTCTCTTCCTCTATGTAAGATAACACTTGCACGTATCTCAATTGTGTAAAATCAATAAAAAAATCTGTAAAATTTCGATTTTCGTTACTGTAAATTTTTCCAATAGGTATTCCTGGTTTTAACAAATCGCCAGTTCCAGATGTATAAATTATACTACCTACATTTATAAGAGTGTTGTTTTTGGTGTATTGAATTATTCCAGAATTTTTACCATCTCCAGATAATATAGATTGAATGCTTCCAGGTTCTAAGGACACTGGAATTTTACTATTTAAATCAGACAACAAAAGCACTCTCGATGTCGTATAATTAAGCTCAACTATTTTTCCAATTAAATAAGCATCACTTAATACTGCCATGCCCTTTTTAAGACCATTTCTACTTCCTTTGTTAATTATTATAGATCTAAGAAATGGACTTTGTTTATCAATTAAAACTTTTGCAAATACAATGTCTGAAGAATAAGTAACATTATCTAGAATTTTTTTTAATCTTTTATTTTCATTTTCTAAAAATTTTGCTTTATATTTTTCAGTTTTTAATTTTTTTAATTCTTCTTCTAATGAAGAATAATCCTTATAAATTTTAGCATGCGCTCCTATAGCTTTCAAAGAATAGTCAGCATATTTTTCAGGTAAAGAGGCAACAAAAGAAGTGCGATAAACAATTTCGTTAAGTCCAGTTTTTAAATGTTTGATTGGTGTAAAATTAAACTTTCCTAAGATAATTAAAACAACTGAAAATAATAATAAAAAAGTTAATGAAAACCTTTGCTTTGTTCCTTTTTTTAAAAAAGCTGATCGAATAGCTATTATAAAATCATCTCTACTCGGTTCCATTTTGTTTCACGTTACTCAAGTATTATTAATACTCGGACAACATTGTATTAAATGTTTCTTCCTGTTCTAAAGCTTTTCCTGTTCCAACGGCAACGCAAGCTAAAGGATCATCGGCGATATGAACTGGTAATCCAGTTTCTTTAGAAAATCTTCTATCAATATTTTTTAATAAAGCTCCTCCGCCTGTTAAAGTTAGACCCATATCAACTAAATCAGCTGATAATTCTGGAGGTGTATTTTCTAAAGCGTCTTTAATTCCATTTACCATATTACGTAATATACCTGAAAGTGCTTCTGAACTATCCTCTTCAGTTATATTTACTTCTTTTGGAGTTCCAGATCTAAGATCTCTACCTTTTACTGCGTAAGTATTGTTGTTTGTTGGAATTGCCGTTCCTATTTCTTTTTTAACTTTTTCTGCTGTGCTATCTCCAATTAATAAATTGTATTCTTTCCGCATATGGTTTTTTAATGCATCATCCATAGCATCGCCTGCTATTCTTAAAGATTTTGAATAAACAACTCCGCCTAGAGACATAACGGCTATCTCAGTAGTTCCACCACCAATGTCAACTACCATTGATCCTGTTGCTTCAGAAATTGGAAGATTTGCGCCTATTGCAGCAGCAATGGGTTCCTCAATTAACTGAACTCTTCGAGCTCCTGCGGCTAGGGCACTATCTTGGATAGCTTTTCTTTCAACTGGAGTAGATCCTGTTGGAACGGCTATTAAAATTCTTGGATTTGCAAAAGTACTTCTTTTATGAACTTTTTTAATAAAATGTTTTATCATTTCTTCTGTTACTATAAAATCAGCTATAACGCCGTCTCTTAAAGGTCTTATTGCACTAATATTTCCTGGAGTTCTTCCCAACATTGTTTTTGCTTCATCGCCTACTGCTAAAACAGATTTTTTTCCTTTTTCTTCGACAACGGCAACTACCGATGGTTCATTTAATACAACTCCTTGTCCTTTGAGAACTACTAGTGTGTTTGCTGTTCCTAAGTCTATTGCCATATCTTGGCTCCAGATTTTTGATATACTTCCTAAAACTCCCATTTTATATTCCTTTCACTTGTTTAGATTTAGTTTGTTTTGTTTCAATGCTATCAGGTGCAAAATTTCTCTTTCTTTTTATAATCATTTTATTCAATGCATTAATATAAGCGTTCGCAGAAGCAACTAAAGTATCTGTGTCGGCTGCTTGACCAACGGTAGTTTTTCCTTCTTCTTCAATCCTAACGCTTACAGTTGCTTGGGCATCAGTTCCTTCTGTTACTGCATGAACTTGATAAAGTTGTAAATTAACTTCATGCGGATAAAGTTTTTTAACAGCCTTAAATATTGCATCTACCGGTCCATCTCCTGTCTCTGTGGCTTTTTTAATTTCTCCATAAATTTCTAAAGTCATTTCGGCTCTTTGGGGTTCTCCAGTGCCGGCAAAAACTTTTAAAGATTTAAGGATAATTACACTATCTTCTTTAATTAAACTATCGTCTACTAAAGCGGCTATATCATCATCATAAACATGTTTTTTCTTATCAGCTAAAACTTTAAATTTACCAAAAGCCGTTTGAATAACATCATCCGTAACATCAATGTAGCCAAGTTCGTTTAATTTGTCTTTAAACGCATGTCTTCCAGAATGTTTTCCCATCACCAAAGAAGTTTTTTTAACACCTACGCTTTCTGGAGTCATAATTTCGTATGTATTTCTATTTTTTAGCATTCCATCTTGATGAATTCCTGCTTCATGGGCAAATGCATTTTTTCCAACAATTGCTTTATTGAATTGAACTGGAAAAGTTGCATTTGAAACAACCTTAGAAGCCTTACTTAACAATGTTGTATTAATTCCAGTTGAATAAGGCATTAAATCATTTCTAGTTTTTATTGCCATTACAATTTCTTCAAGAGATGCGTTTCCAGCTCTCTCGCCAATTCCATTGATTGTACATTCAACTTGTCTTGCTCCCGCAGAAACTCCTGCTAAAGAATTTGCAACAGCTAAACCTAAATCGTTATGACAATGCACAGATAAAATTGCTTTATCTATATTTGGAACCTTGTTTAACAAAATTTGAATAATTTTTGTAAATTCTGATGGTACCGTATATCCTACTGTATCAGGAATATTTATAGTTTTGGCCCCACATTTAATTGCAAGTTCTACAGTTTTACACATAAAATCCTTATCAGTTCTGGTTCCATCCTCACAAGACCATTCAACATCATCAGTAAATTTCCTTGCATAAGTTACATGTTCTTTAATTGATTCATAAACTTCTTCAGAGGATTTGTTCAACTTGTGTTTCATGTGAAGTGGGCTAGTTGATATAAATGTATGAATTCTAAATCTCGGAGCATGCTTTAATGCTTCATAACATCTATCAATATCTTTTTTTGAATGTCTGGACAAACCTGCGGGAATAGATTTTTTTAATATTTTGCTTACCTCAGTTGTTGCTTCAAAATCCCCAGGCGATGCAATTGGAAAACCGGCCTCGACAATATCAATTCCAAGTTCATCAAATACCCTTGCAATTTGAATTTTTTCTTCCAAACTCATTGATGCGCCTGGAGATTGTTCACCATCACGCATGGTAGTATCAAAAATATAAACTTTGTTTTTATCAGCCATTACAGTAAATTTTTAGCAAACTATCATACAATCTCTAGGAGAGATTGCAAAATATTTTAGATATTTTAACCTTAAATTAACAGTTTAATCTATTTCTTATCGCTATCGACTAGTTTCTTCTTAGATATCCATGGCATCATAGCTCTAAGTACAGCTCCAACTTTTTCAACTGGGTGCTCTGCCAGCTTTTCTCTAGTTTTTAAGAAGTTTTTTTGACCATTCTTACACTCATCCATCCATTGTTTAGTAAATTTGCCAGATTGTATATCAGTCAACACTTCTTTCATTCTTTTTTTTGTTTCTTCCTTATTAATAATTTTTGGACCCGTTACATACTCTCCATACTCAGCAGTGTTTGAAATAGAATAATTCATGTTTGCAATTCCACCCTCATAGATTAAATCAACAATTAATTTTACTTCATGAACGGTTTCAAAATACGCCATCTCCGGTTCGTATCCTGCTTCAACTAAAGTTTCATAACCATTTTTTATTAATTCTACTAATCCACCACAAAGAACAGTTTGCTCACCAAATAAATCAGTTTCGACTTCATCTTTGAATGTTGTTTCAATAATTCCAGATCTTCCCCCGCCAATAGCTGAAGCATAAGACATAGCAAGATCTCTCGCTTTTCCTGAGCCATTTTGATGAACAGCAAATAAACATGGCACTCCAGCACCTTTTTGAAACTCACTTCTAACTAAGTGTCCTGGCCCTTTGGGGGCTACCATAAAAACATCTAAATCTTTTCTTGCCTTTATTAAATCATAATGAATATTCAAACCATGTGCAAAAGCTATTGAAGTTCCTTCTCTAACTCTTTGTTCAATATGATTTTTATAAATTGTTGCTTGTAATTCATCAGGTGTTAAAATCATGACTACATCGGCCCATTCAGCAGCATCTGATAAATTCATAACTTTTAATCCTTTAGACTCAGCTTTTGCTTTGCTTGAAGATCCATCTCTTAGGGCGACTACTACTTCTTTTACTCCACTATCTTTTAAGTTAAGAGCGTGAGCATGTCCTTGACTTCCATAACCAAAAATCGCTATCTTTTTGCCTTTAATTAAATTCGCATCAGTATCTTTTTCGTAAAACATTTTCATAGTTTCTCTCCTATTAAATTATTTGAATATCTCCGAGCCTCTTGTCATTGCAACTGCGCCCGTTCTGGATACACTCACCAGACCAAATTTTTTTAATTTTTTTGACATATTGTCTATTTCTCTTCTTAAAGCAGTTATTTGTATCACGTATGATTTATTTGTCTTGTCCAATATAACTGGATTGTATTTTTTGCAAGCTTTTAAAGCTTTTTCTTTTTTGGAGTTATTGCTAACTATCTTAAATAAAGCCATTTCTTTAAAAATTACATTTTTATCTTCTCTTTTAAAATCAGCCACTTTATGAACTGGTACAAGCTTTTTTAATTGTAATTTTATTTGCTCTATGACTTGTGGTGTTCCAGTAGTTACTATTGTAATTCTGGAAATATTTAATTTAGGATCAATTTCCGCAACAGCTAATGATTCAATGTTGTAGCCGCGGCCAGAAAACAAACCAACAACCCTAGCTAAAACTCCAGCTTCATTATCTACCCATACTACAATTATATGTGTATCAAGTTTTCCTTGTTTCCCTGGAGTGCTGTAAGCTGATTTTGAATTGACCATTAAACTAAAGTTTTCCTTTCCTAGTTATTTTGTTTTCTTTTTGATTTTTTGGTCCTAAAAGCATTTGATTGTGCGGTTTTCCTGATGGTATCATTGGAAAACAGTTTTCTCCTTTTTCAACTAAACAATCAAATATTACCGGTCTATCTGTATTGATCATTTCAATAATTTTATCATCTAACTCTTCAGGTTTGGTAGCTCTCATTCCAACACAGCCATAGGCTTCGGCTAACTTAACAAAGTCAGGCAATGCCGCCATGTAACTTTCAGAATAATTTTTATCATGAAGAAGTTCTTGCCATTGTCTAACCATTCCCATGTATTGGTTATTTATTATAAATATTTTAATCGGTAAACTATATTGAACGGCTGTAGACATTTCTTGCATTGTCATTAGTACGGATGCTTCACCTGCAATATCAACAACAAGTTTGTTTGGATGGGCAACTTGAACTCCTACTGCTGCTGGCAATCCATAACCCATAGTGCCCAAACCACCAGAAGTCATCCAACGATTTGGTTTATCAAATTTATAATGTTGTGCTGCCCACATTTGATGTTGTCCTACTTCAGTTGTTATATATGTGTCTTTGTTTTTAGTTAATTCATAAAGTCTTTGAACGGCATACTGAGGCTTTATAGTTTCAGTGCTGTTAACAAAATCAAAAGAATTAATTGATTTCCACTTTTCGATTTTTTCCCACCATTTAAAAATCTTTTGTTTATTTGATTTTGCAAAATCAGGTTTTATTTTTTTTATAGTCTTAATTATAGAAGTAATAACTTTGGCAACATCTCCTACAATTGGTAAATCAACTTTAACATTTTTGTTTATTGAAGAAGGATCAATATCAATGTGAACTTTTTTTGATTTTGGTGAAAACTCATCAATCTTTCCTGTTATTCGATCATCAAATCTTGCACCAATATTTATCATTAAATCACAATCGTGCATTGCATTGTTTGCTTCAAAAGATCCATGCATACCAAGCATTCCTAAGAAACGACTATCTTCACCCGGGTAAGAACCAAGCCCTTGCAAAGTTGTTGTAATTGGAAAACCAGTTGTATTGACTAACTCTCTTAAAAGTTCACTTGCTTTTGGTCCTGAGTTTATAACACCCCCACCTGTATAAAAAATTGGTTGAGATGCTTTGCTCATTAATTTTATCAATTCATCAATATCTTTTTGTGAAAATTGATTATGAACTTTATCATTTAGTTTTTTTTGTTTTTTAAATTTTGTGTAACTTGTTTTTTGAAATTGAACATCTTTTGGAATATCAACTAATACAGGACCTGGTCTTCCGGTTGTTGCAACTTCAAAAGCTTTATGAATTGTTTTTTCCAATTCTTTAATATCTTTAACTAGCCAATTATGCTTTGTGCATGGTCTTGTTATTCCGGTTGTATCAGCTTCTTGAAAAGCATCCGTTCCAATTAAGTGTGTTGGAACTTGTCCTGAAATACAAACTAAAGGAACCGAATCCATATAGGCATCTGTTAAAGCAGTAACTGCATTCGTTGCTCCTGGACCAGACGTAACTATAAATACTCCTGGTTTTCCAGAAGATCTTGCATAACCCTCTGCAGCATGGCCAGCTCCTTGCTCATGACGAACTAAAATATGTTTTAAAAAATTAAAATTTTTTAATTTATCATAAATAGGTAAAACTGCTCCACCAGGATAACCAAAAACAAATTTTACTCCTTGGTCTTCCAAGCATTTAAATACAATTTCAGCACCTGTATACAATTTTGACATTCATGCAATCTAGCTGAACTTGTGCTAATAGGTCAAGTTTAAGACCTCAATTATTTTAACTTTTTTAATGTTAGGCTTAAATTGTTAGGATTAATTTTTTTCCAAGACGTCATTTGCCCTCTAGCCCATGTGGTTTGTCTTTTGGCATATTGTCTAGTTTTTATAAAAATTCTTTCTTTTGCTTCAATTAAATTAAGTTCTCCATTTAATAATTTGCTTATTTCTTCAACCCCAATGATTTTCTTAGAACTGTTATCTTTTTTAACTTTCAATTTGTTAAATTTTTTAACTTCAACGACTACTCCTTCTTTAAACATTTGATCTACTCTTTTTTTAATTCTGTTAACTAATTCTTCTCTAGGAAAATCTATATATATTTTTAAAAAACTTGTTGGATCAAATAAAATTTTTGTTCTTTTAAACCATAGAGTAATTGATTTTTTTGTAAACTTTTTTATTTCAAAAGCTCTTATAGTTCTTTGAATATCATTTGGGTTAATTTGGTTTTTTATTAAAGGATCAATTTTTATAAGATTTAGATAAAATTTTTTTTGACCTAGTTTTTTTTGTAGTAATCTTATTTTATTTCTAAATCTAAAAGGAATATTTGGCATTTTAACTAGACCATCTGTGATCGATCTAAAATAAAGACCAGTGCCTCCTACCAAAATAGGTACTTTATTTCTTTTTTGTATTTCTTTAATTTTGCTTTTGACGAGCTTCAACCAAGCGCCAGTAGAAAATTTTTTTGTTACATTTTGAAATCCATAAAGGTGATGTTTAATATTTTTTTGATCTTTTTTGTTGGGACGTGTAGTTAAAATATTAAGTTGTTTATAAACTTGCATACTATCTGCATTAATAATTTCTCCATTGATTTTTTTTGCAACCTTTATTGCAAAACTTGATTTTCCTGAGGCAGTAGGGCCGAAAATTAAAATTATTTTGGACTTAATGTCCATTAGTTAATTTAATTTAACACCAATGTATCTTCTTTGGTTTTGATTGTTGTAAATTACTAATAGTAAAGTTTTTTCACTTAATTTAAGCGCTGCTTTTACGGCTATTTCTAAGTCCCCGATAGTTTTGATTGCTTTCTTCTGAGCTTCTATAATTATATTTCCAACTTCTAAATAATTAATCGGACTGTCATTTGATATTTTAGTTATAACCAAGCCTTTTGTATTTTTAGTAAGACCTCTTTCTTCAATATCTTTTTGTTCTGTAGGTCTTACATTAATTTTTAATGACTCAATTTCAGTGTCCTTTGTTTCTTTTGGTTTTTTTGTTTTAAAATCTTCAGATGTTTCAAGTCGTCCTAATTTTATTTTTTTTGATATTTCTTTGCCATTTCTCCAAATTTTAACTTCAACATTTTTGCCTACTTTTGTTTGGGCTACAATTTTTGGTAATTCTTTCATTTCTTTTATCGGTACTCCGTTAAATTCTAAAATAATATCTCCAGCTTTAACTCCTGCTTTATCTGAAGGACTATTATCAGCAACACTTGCAACAAGTGCGCCTCTTGGTTTGTCTAATTTTTCTACATCAGCAATTTCTTTTGTAACAAATTGTATTCTAACTCCAAGCCATCCCCTTTTTGTTTCTCCAAATTCTATTAATTGTTCAACAACCTTTTTTGCACTATTAGACGGTATGGCAAAACCAATGCCTATTGAGCCTTCTCTACCAAGTATGGCAGTGTTAATTCCAATAACATCGCCATTCATATCAAACAATGGTCCACCTGAATTGCCAACATTAATTGAGGCATCTGTTTGAATAAAATCTTCATATCGATTCATTCCAATATCTCTATTTCTAGCCGATATAATTCCAGAAGTAACAGTTCCACTTAATCCAAGAGGATTGCCAATTGCAATAACCCAATCACCAATTCTTGCTTTATCAGAGTCACCAAATTTTACAGGAATAAATTTTATATTAGATACAATTTTAAGAACAGCCACATCTGATAATGGATCAGCACCTATAACTTCTGCTTTATATTCTGTACCATCATCTAATCTTACAAAAATATCTTCAGCACTCTTAATAACATGATTGTTTGTTATCACTATTCCTTTTGCATCAATTATAAAACCAGATCCTAAAGCTGTTGCTTTTCTTTTTTGTGGAGTTCCAAATTCTTTGAACATATCCTCAAATGGTGATCCTGGAGGAAATTCAAAAGGAAATGGTTTTACATTAGTAACTACAGTCTGTGTGGTCGATATGTTTACAACGGATGGCATTAACTTTTCTGCTAGATTAGCAAAGGATTCTGGAACTGATTTTGCATTTGCAAAAAATGACAAGTTAAAAAAAACTATTAAAATTAAGATTATTCTTAAGTTTTTAAAATTCATTTTATCTCTTTAGATACCAAATAATAAGAAAGCCAATTATTGCGAAAATCAACCCGCCTGATCTTAACTGACTTTCTTTAATAGTATCAATTTTTTTTAACATATTTTTCATTTTTGATGGAAATAAGGCATATAGAATGCCTTCTATAAAAAGAAATAACCCAAAAGCTATGATTAACTCTCTCATAACTGTCTAATATTAATCTATTTTTGGTTTTATGTTTCCGAAAAATTTAAAGAATTCACTATCAGGAGATAAAACTAAAGACGTGTCTCCACCTATTAAAGCCCTTTCGTAAGCTTGCATAGCTCGATAAAAAGCAAAGAATTCTGAATCCCTACTAAATGCGTCTGCGAAAATTTTATTTCTTAAACCATCTCCTTCACCTTTCATAATCTCAGATTGCTTTTTTGCGTTTGCTAGAATAACAGTTACCTCTTTATCTGCTGTTGAAGTAATTGTTACTGCCATTTCAGCACCTTTTGCTCTAAATTCTTTTGCTTCCCTCTCTCTTTCGGTTTGCATTCTTCTATAAATTGCTTCGCTGTTCGCTTGGGGAAGATCGGCTCTTTTAATTCTAACATCAATAATTTTCATACCAAATTTTTCTGCTTCGTTATTTACGCCTTCTTGAATAATGGCCATTTGCTTTGTTCTGTCTTCAGACAATAAAGTTGCAAGACTTTGTTTACCTAAAACGTTTCTTAATCTCGAATTTATAATAGTAGCCAGTCTTGATCTTGCCACTCTTTCATTCCCAACGGAAATATAAAACTTTAAAGGATCTACAATTCTAAATCTTGCAAATGCATCAACAATTAAACGTTTTTGGTCAGATGCAATAACTTCTTCTGGCGGAGGATCTAAACTTAATATTCTTCGATCTAAAAACACAACATTCTGAATAAAAGGAATTTTCACTTGAAGACCCGGTGTAGTGATTATTTTTTTTGGATTACCAAATTGCAATACTATTGCTTGATTAATTTCTTTAACAACAAAAACTGAAAAGAAACCTACTGCAAATATTGCTATAACTATTGGTAATAAAAATTTTCTCGCTTTCATTAATTTGATGCTTTCTTTTTACCTAGCTCTGGTAATGGTAAATAAGGAACAACACCTGAGCCTACGCTTTTTTCTATAATAACTTTATCAACATCCGCTAAAACTTTTTCCATTGTTTCAAGATACATTCTTTTTTGGGTTACTTCTTTTGCTTTTGCATACTCATTATATATGGCCAAAAATCGACTCGCTTCACCCTCAGCTGCAGCAACAACTTGTTTTTTGTATGCTTCAGCCTCCTGTAAAATTTTTGCAGCTTCTCCTCTTGCTCTTGGTATGACATCGTTCTGATAAGCTTCAGCTTCATTTTTTGCACGTTCCATATCTGCTCTAGCAGCTTGAACATCTCTAAAGGCGTCAATTACTTGATCAGGTGGGTCGGCTTTTTGAGTTTGTACTTGTGTGATCTGTATCCCAGATTCATACTCATCTAAAAGACTCTGAGCAATGTCTTGTGTTTCATTTTCAATTTTAGATCTACCTTCAGTTAATATTGATTGAAGTTTGCTTTTTGCTACGACTTCTCTCATGGCTGTTTCTGCTGCAGCTTTTACAGTAGTTGCTGGATCTTGAATTTTAAATAAGAAATGTCCTGCGTCCTTGATAACCCAAAAAACTGAAAAATCGATATTTACAATATTTTCATCGCCGGTTAACATTAAGCTTTCCTCTGGAACATCTGCAATACCTGCTGAAGAAAAGCCGGTGTCGGCTCCAGATCTAAAACCAATATCCATTCTATTTACTTTTGTAACCTTTGGAGTAAGGACTGTTTCTACTGGATATGGAAAATGATAATTTAAACCTGGTTGAGTTGTGTTAACAAACTTTCCAAATCTTAATACCACTCCTTGTTCGTCTGGTAATACTCTGTAAAGTCCGCTTGCTGCCCACACTATTGCTAAAATAATTAAAATTAAAATTATCGGCTTTCCACCTTTTGCTCCGCCACCAGGTAAAAATCTATTAATAGTTTTTTGAATATTTTTTATGATTTCTTCTATATCAGGTGGTGTAGGTCCTCTTCCTGAACCGTTGCCTCCTCCTGGGGGTGATTCCCATGGGCTGCCACCTCTGCCTTTAAAATCATCTGCCATGCCAATGTATATAATGTTTTTACAGGGAAAAACAAGTTAAGATGAACTTATGCCAAAAGAAAAACCAGAATTAAGTGACGCAATGAAGAAAAAGATGGGTGGCAAAACCTTTGAAAAAAACCCAATTAAAGGGACGAAATATACGATCGCTATATCAAGCGCAAAAGGTGGTGTTGGGAAGTCAACTTTTGCTACAAATATTGCCTTAGCTCTAAAAAAAATTGGATGTAAGGTTGGTTTACTTGATGCTGATATTTATGGCCCGTCAGTTCCTAAAATGTTTAATATTAATGAAAAGCCTCAAAGTGATGGTCAAACGTTAAGCCCAATTATAAAATATGATATACAATGTATGTCCATAGGTTTTTTAGCTGACCAACAAACGCCAATGATATGGCGTGGTCCAATGGTTACCAGCGCTATTAAAACTTTTACTCAAAAAGTTTCATGGAAAGATTTAGATTTTATAATAGTTGATATGCCTCCAGGAACTGGTGATACCCAATTAACTTTTTCTCAAGAGATCAAAATGGATGGAGCCATAATAATTTCAACTCCTCAGGAAGTAGCACTGCTTGATGTAAAAAGAGGAATTAAAATGTTTGATAAACTTGGTGTTAAAATTTTAGGTTTAGTTGATAATATGAGTTACTTCACTGGTGATGATGGTAAGAAATATAAAATATTTGGTGAGGGTGGAGTTAAGAGAACAGCTGAGGAGTTTAATAAAGAATTTTTAGGAGAAATCCCAATTAACCCTGATGTTGGAAAGTGTAGTGATGAAGGAAAGCCAATTGTAGAAGCTAACCCTGACCATGAAATTTCAAAAATATATATAGATTTAGCAAAAAAAATTAAACAAATTTATAATTAGTATAATTTAAACTTATTTATTTTGTTTCTAAAAAATTATTTATAAATTTTCGAGCTGAAAGATAGATTAAATTTGCTCCTTTTTCATTGGGATGCAAGTCAACATCAATAAGGTATTTCTTTGGATTATTATATAAATCAATCATATTATAACTTAAGTCATAATAAAGAATACTATTTGAATAAAAAAAATTTTTAGCATTTTGTAAAAAAAATTTATTTGGATTATTTTCGCTCATTTCATCTAAATTTGCCCAACCTGTATATATTATTAGCAATTCTGCTCCGCAACTCTTTGTAATTTTTTTTAATTCTTTAAAAATTTTTTTGTTAAGTAAATTAATTTTTAATATTTTTTCTTTTTCTACTTTAAAATGTGGATGAGGATAATAATAAATAATTTTTTCATTTAATTTAGGCGAACTTTTTAAAAAATTATAAACAATATTTCTTATTAAAACAAAGGAATGACTATTTTTTTTCAAAAATAAATAAAATGGAATATTTTTATCAAATTTTGATAACTTACTAGTATTGTTGTATGAAATTCTATTTTTAATTAATTTTCCATCAACTAATTTGTAATAACGGTTATGATAACCTCGATAAACGTCATCAGTGTTTAAAAAAACTATAATTTTTTCAGGTTTAATTTTTTTACAATAAAGTTCTGTATACATGGTATATGCAGAACTTCCCCACGCTCCAACTGAAGGATTTATAAATTCATAATTCATATTATCCAATTGTAATTTATGAACATATGTTAGCTTATCTTCTAGTAGCCATCCAAAAGTAAAAGAATCTCCCAATATCAAGACTTTTGGCAAGTATTTTAAATTTTCATCTTTTAGAGTTATTCTATTTCTATAATCTCCAAATAAATAAGATGCTTTTATATTTTTTAGCCTATGTAATTTGTAATAAAAATTTTTTTTATTTACTATAAGTCCATACTCTTCTTCATTGACAACCCAATATCTCTGTAAACTTTGTGGAAAAAAAATTCTCACAAAAATTTCTGAAAGTAAAAAAGTTATTAAAACTACTGAAAGGAGAAGTAACAAATTTTTTTTCATTTGTAAGAATAAAATTATTAAAAAAAATTAGACTAATTTATCTTTTATGTTAAAAGCTGTCATTAGTTCGTTCCATTCTCTCTTTGATAATCCCGAGTCTTCTAGCTTTATTTTCTCTCCATTTATTAATTTTTTAATTATTATTTTACCTTTTGCAGAAACTTCTGTGCCTCCTACTCTGTAATCCATGAATGCATCATAAGTTATTGGTACCCATTTTTTTAGAGTATCTAGCATTGCGTCAGCATAAGCTCTTATTTCGTATTGTGCATGATCATCTGCTCGGAGCCTTAAAAAATTCATAAGGTTTAACAAGTCTGTTTTCCAGTACCACTGAGTATAAGTATTTAGTGTTAAATTCATTCTGGCTAGCTCTCTTGCCAATCCTGCTTTTTTTTCATCAATTACAGTACCATCATATCTTTCGTTAAGCATTTCTTCATAATTTTTATAAGTTTGTTCTGCATCATTTTTTAACAAATCTAAAACTTGTTTTGCTTGTTCTCCTTCAAGAACATTTCCTCTTCCCTGTCTGTTAATTTTAGATTGTGCTGCCAGATGTTCTGTTTTGGGTAGATAAAATTCTTTATCTAATATTGAATATCTTGCCGAATACTCATTAACATTTGCAGTTCTGTGTCTAATCCATTGTCGTGCAATAAAAATTGGAAGTTTCACATGATATTTA
>Ga0187827_10002341_pt1 | contig 26084 bp, 28 predicted proteins | sample ETNtaG_39_FD_167969 | JGI IMG/M metagenome (GOLD analysis project Ga0187827, IMG submission 167969) | Marine microbial and viral communities from oxygen minimum zone, Eastern Pacific Ocean - ETNP2014_SV_150_PacBio MetaG (Illumina Assembly) | ecosystem: Environmental > Aquatic > Marine > Hypoxic... | reverse complement strand
CTTTAGGCTCTTCCGCTTTAGGCTCTTCCGCTTTAGGCTCTTCCGCTTTAGGCTCTTCCGCTTTAGGCTCTTCCGCTTTAGGCTCTTCTGCTTTAGGCTCTTCCGCTTTAGGCTCTTCCGCTTTAGAAGTTTCTTCCTTTGATTCTTCTTTATTCATAACTTTACTCTTTAAAATTCTTCAGGTTAACTTGATATTTAAATTTAATATTTAAAATTTTTACTCTCTTAAAGCCAAAAGCTATTCTATATCTGTCATCATCAATATATCAACGTTTTATTATAGAAATTTTAAGATTTATTCGTTGATTAAGTCAGGTCTTCTTAAAAAAGAACGCTTATTTGACTCTAATTTTCTCCATTCTTCAATCTGTTTATGATCTCCTGATAAGAGAATTTCAGGCACTTTGAATCCTTTATAATTTTGAGGTCTTGTATATACAGGTCCTTTCAATTTTCGTTGATATTTTTCAGAAAATGTATCATGATCTGCAGAATTCTTTGATCCTAAAACTCCAGGGATTAATCTCACAATAGAATCTGCAATTGTCATCGCAGGGATTTCACCACCACTAAGAATATAATCTCCTACACTTATTTCTTCATCTACTAAATGTTCTGAGACTCTATTATCAACTCCCTCATATCTTCCACATAAAATATAAATAACTTCATTTTCTTTTAATTTTTCAACTAAACTTTGATCCAACACTTTTCCCTGAGGACTTGTAAGAATAACAAAAGGTTTTTTATTTTCCTCTTTTGATAATAATTCCACACAATTAAAAAATGGCTCAGGCTTCATTACCATTCCTGGACCTCCCCCGAAAGGAGTATCGTCAACTGTCCTATTTTTATCTAAGGAATAATTCCTCAGATCATGTAGTGAAATTTCTACTTTTCCTGAATTTACAGATCTTTTCAAATTTCCATAATCAAGAAAACTAGTACACATTTCAGGAAATATTGTAATAATTCTAATAATCATATTGAAATTAATCTCTAAACATAGGATTAGGCCACCAACTCCATTTATTTACTACTACAACCATACTGGGAACTAATAATCCTCTGACTATGAAAGTATCCAATAATACACCCAAACTAACTCCGAAACCTAATTGTGCTATTGCTTGTAATGGTAATGTAAATAGAACCATAAAAGTACCAGCCAATATAATTCCTGCTGATGTAATCACACCTCCTGTTTTAGTTACTGCTTCCTTGGTTCCTTCAATGATCCCTTTTTTCTTAACCTCTTCCTTTACCCTAGACATAATGTAGACATTATAATCTGCTCCTAGTGCAACCAAAAATACAAATAACCACATAGAGTTATCAAATGCTACTCCTGAATGTCCAAGGATATATTGGAAAAATAATACAGATAACCCAAAAGCAGATCCGAAACTTAAAAGTACTGAAAAAATTAAATAAGTTGGAGCAATTAAACTCCTTAATAATAAAATTAAAACTATCCAAATAACCAAAATAATAAGAGGTCCAACTACAGTTAAATCATGAATTGTAGCTTGCTTTGTGTCATAACGAACAGCTGTTTCTCCGCCTACAATAACCTTTTTTTCATCCCATCCGATTTCAGATGAAACATTTTTCACAAAAGATCTAAAATCTCCAATCTTAGAAATTGTTTTATTTGAATAAGGATCTGAATCCCAAACAATATCTAAATAAAACATAGAATTATCAGAAGACAAAAATCTCATAGCAGGACCAATAACTTGCATTATTGCAGGATCATTAGGGTTAGAATTAAGATTTTGAATTTCTTCAATTGATAAATAAGGAGGATCTCCAGTAGGACGAGTAGGACCATAAATTCTTACAACTCCTGGATATTCAGATATTTTTTCCACAAACTTTTCTACATCTGAAAATTGATCAATCAATGAATCAGATTTTGATTCCATAAAAATTTTTGTAGGAGCTAGATCACCAGGGGGGAATTTTTCTAAAATTACTGAATAACCATTTTTTGAATCAGTTCCATCAGGAAAACCATCAACAAATGAAAAATTTGGTTTTAATAACAATGTTGCAGAGCTAGATATCAAAAGGAATATTAATGTTGTAACTAAAACCACAAAACCTTTTTTTGAAACCAAATCAGCAATTTTTTTCCAAAACCTTGAGTCTTTTTGAGTACTTTCAAATGGATTAATAGGCCAAAAAGCAACTTTACCTAATAAAACTACAACACCAGGAATTACTGTCAGACCCACTAGCAACATTACGAATACTGCCATCGCCAACATTGGACCAACAGAGACAAAACTTCCATTTGTAGCAAATAATAGTACAAGCATAGCTACAATTGTAGTTCCAGCACTAGTTGCAATAGCAGGACCAACATTTTCCATAGTCACTCTCATTGCTTCCCATTTATTAACTTTTGACATCCTTTGTAACTCTTCTCTATATCGTGATATAACGAACAATGAAAAGTCTGTACCTGCTCCAAATAAAAGAACAGACATTATTGCAGCCACTTGATCGTTTAACGGTAAATTAAAATTTTGTGACAATAATGCAGCAATTGATCGAGCAGCATATAAAGTAAAAGCTATTATTATTAAAGGCGTAATAGCTAGCACAGGGGATCTGTAAATTACAAGTAACAATACAAGGACTAATAATACAGTCGCGATAGTTACAGTAAGATCTATACTTTGAAAAACTTTTACTGCATCAATAATTATTCCTGCAGGCCCCGTAACGTATACAGAAAGCGAAGTGTCTCCAAAAACATCTATTATTTGATCTCTCATTCTATCTACTGCTTCTTCAAAAGAATCATCACTAGGAGCACCTTGCATATTAATTAAAATCTGCATAGTAGTTTTATCAGAGGAAACCATAGATTGTTCCATTAATGGATTATCTATTGGAGAAATTATTCTTCCTATAACTGGTTGTCCTTCTCTATCTAAAATCTCTGAAGAATCTATCAAATCAATAAATTCAGAAATTTTTTCTTTATCGTCAAAAGTTATTTTTTTTTGAGAATTAATCACTATGACTGCAGGCAAACCAGAACTAGAAGAAAATCTTTCCTTGGCTAATTCTAAAGCTTTTAATGATTCAGAACCCTTAGGTAAAAATTCTGATTCTTCATTAGTAGTCACTGTACTCAATTCAGGAGCAACAAATGCCAATATACCAACAATTCCTAAAAAAATAATAATGGAAGACATTATTTTCAACCTTGATGTTAGTAAAGAAGCCAAGAAAATAAACATAATTAAACTTTATGGTTTGTAACAGTAAATATATTTCTAAAGTTTAATTATATATGATTATTTTTAACTGAACATTTAATTACTTCTACTTAAGTTTGATCAAAAAATCAAAAATTCCACTTAAGTGGACTCTAAAATACTTGAAAATTTTCCCTCTACTTTGTTAGGAATAACTTAAAGGTTTTTTAAAAGTATCACTATGTATATCAAAATGACTAAAAATACTTATCATACACCAGTACTTGTACCAGAAATTCTTGAGGGACTTCAAGTTCAACCTGGAGGTAGATATATTGATGGAACTTTAGGCGAGGGAGGACATTCTGAAGCTATATTATTAGCTTCGGATCCAGGAGGACAAGTTCTAGGGATAGATGCCGATCATGAAGCTGTACATGTAGCTAAAAACCGATTGAATAAATTCAGATTAGAAGATTCTTTCATTGCAGTTAATAATAAATTTTCTGAAATGAGAAATATAGCTTCTGAGTTAAATTTCATTCCAGTACATGGTGTACTGTTAGATTTGGGCATTTCTTCACTACAGCTTGATTATGAAGAAAAAGGTTTTAGTTTTAAACAATCAGCACCATTAGATATGAGATTCAACTCAGACCAAGATATCACAGCAAGTCAAATTATTAATACATTTCCTATGGAAAGGTTATCAGATATTATCTTCAAATATGGCGAAGAGCCTTTTTCAAGAAGAATTGCTAGAGCAATAGTTAAAAATCGCCCAATTCATACCTCTTCTGAATTAGCCCAAGTTATTGTAGATGTAATAAAAAAACCTATAAGGAAACATCATCCAGCTACTCAAACGTTTCAAGCTATTCGAATAGCTGTAAATAATGAGTTGAAAGAACTCGAATCAACTTTAAGTCAAGCAATTTCAGTCATAGGTCTTGGAGGAAGATTAGCTGTAATCTCATATCATTCTTTAGAAGATAGAATAGTAAAAAAATATTTCAAGGAACAATCATCAACATGTGTTTGTTCTGTGGAAATCATTGAATGTGTCTGTAACCATTCCCCCACTATAAAAATCATGACAAAAAAACCAATTGCTCCTACAAATCAAGAAAAAAAAATCAACACTAGAAGTAGAAGTGCAAAACTAAGAATAGCTGAAAGGATATAAAAAATGACTGATATGAATAAAGTGTTAGCTTTCGACATAGGAACAAAAAAAATATCTTGTCTTGCTGCCTTGAAATCAAAAGAGGAAACTATAATTTTTCAACAATTTGAAGAATGTGATTCTAATGGAATCAATAAAGGAAACATTGTTAATTCTGAACAATTTGAAATCCAAATCAGGGAATTATTGAATTCCTTCAAACCTTATCTTGAAGAAAACCCAATTATATTAATTGGAAATTCAAGTAAAGATATTAGATCTTCTATGAAAACGACAGAAATATTCTCTTCAGATAAAGTCAAAGTAATATCAGAAAACGATCTAAAAAAATCCATCCATTTTGCTAAAAACAAAAATCTTCAATCTGATCAAAAAATCCTTCATGTTATACCTTTAAATTTCAACTTAGATGGAATCCATGGAATCAAACATCCTTTAGGAATGCATTCAAGGAAATTAGAATTAGTAACCAACAATATAACCACTAAGAAAAACTCAAATGAAATTATTTTAAAAACATTCTCTTCAATTGATTTAAAACCTGATGCAGTTCTAGCTAACTCTGTTTCAGGATCTTATTCAACCATCACAAAGGAAGAAAAAGATAATGGAGTTCTAGTATTAGATATAGGAGCAGGCACAACAGATATATCAGTGTTTTTTCAGGGAACTAATATTTATAATGATGTTATTCCTGTCGGTGGGAACCAATTTTCCAATGATTTGTCATTAGCACTAGATATACCTTTCTCTGAAGCAGAAAAAATTAAAATTGAATTTGGTACTGTCACACCAGAACTTCTAGGTAATCCAGAAGAAATCTCTTGTGTGAATAATGAAGGATCAGAGAGTCATCATACTAAGAGAGAAATAGGTCAAATTCTTAAGGAAAGAGGACAAGAATTACTACGATTAGCAAAACTAAAACTTGATAATAGTTCAATCCATAAAATACCTATTAATAGATTAGTTTTATCAGGAGGAGGATCAAAACTTGATGGAATGCAACCTTTAACAAAATATATATTTCAATATTATGTTCGATTAGGAATGCCTTCAGATACTGCAAATATACCTGAATACTTAAATAAACCAGAATTAAACCCTTTAATAGGAATTATTAAATTTTTCTTTAATCATAATGATTTAATTGAACATGATAAAAAAAAGAAGAAAAGTTACATCTCAAAAAACAAAATACTTGGTAATTCTACTATTCTAAAAATTAATAATATTGGGAAATATCAAAAATTAATAAATATAAATAAATTAGAAAAAATATCAATACCTATAAAAAAATTTATAAAAAAGAAAACAGAAACATTTAATCAAAGCTAGGGGGAAATATGACTACTTTAAAACAAAATAATATTAATGTGATAGATAATGATAACGCCAAAATTAAAGTACTAGGTGTGGGTGGTGGTGGCTCTAATGCTGTATCAAGAATGTTCAAAGATAAAATTCCAAAAGTAGAATATCTTATTTTCAATACAGATTCTCAGGCTTTAGAGCAAAGTGATGTGTCAACAATTGTAAAGATTGGAGATCAGAACGCTAGAGGATTAGGTGTGGGTGGAGACCCTGAAAGAGGTAGAGAATGTGCTGAAGAAAGTAAATCTTTAATCAGAGAACTAGTTGTAGAGTCAGATCTTGTTTTTGTTGCGGCAGGAATGGGTGGAGGTACTGGTACTGGTGCTGCTCCAGTAATCGCTGAAATTGCTAGAGAATGTGGTGCTCTTACTATCGGAGTAGTAACGAAACCTTTTGGATTTGAGGGTGTTAAAAGACGCAGACAAGCTGAAGAAGGAATTGAAAAACTGAAAACATGTGTAGACACACTTATTGTAATTCCTAATGATAGGCTTCTAATGATGGCGGACAATAGCATGACAATGGAATCAGGTTTTAGAATGGCAGATGATGTTTTAAGACAAGGAGTACAATCAATAGCAGAATTAATTTTAGTACCTGGAGAAATAAACCTTGATTTTGCAGATGTTAAAACAATTATGAATAATGCAGGGCCAGCTTGGATGGCAATAGGAAAAGGATCAGGTGAAGAAAGAGCAGTAAAAGCTGCCAAAAATGCTATAGAAAGTCCTCTTCTTGAAATGTCCATAGAAGGTGCTAAAGGTGTCATATTTAATGTGACAGGAGGCACAGATTTAAAAGTATCAGAAGTTCAACAAGCATCTGAGATTATTGCAAGAGAAGCACATCCTGATGCAAATATTATCTTTGGTATGGTAACTGATCCTAAAATGGAAAATGAAATAAAACTTACAGTTATAGCTACAGGATTCCCTGACACAGAAATCAGTTTTGAGGATCAAGACAAAATTGAAAAAACATTAAAAGAAACTATTGAAGATGATTCAGTTTTAGATCTACCTCCGTTTCTTAGAAATTACCCTAACCAAATAGAAAATAAAAAGTAATAACTAAAAAGTTGAAATTTTATAAAAAATTCTGCCTATAAACCCTTGACAAAACACTAACTATAGTGGCATCTTAAAAAGACCACACTAGATACAGTGTAAGTCCCTGAAGGTAAACATGGTGTTAGGAGGAATTTTTGAACTGCCCATTTTGCGGAAAAAATAGCTCTAAAGTAATGGAATCTAGAGATTCCTCAGATGGTTTAAGACGTAGAAGAGAATGCTTAGACTGTAGTTCTCGATTCACTACATATGAAAAAACTCACTCTCTACCCTTGACTGTAATCAAAAGAGATCAATCAAAAGAACCTTTTTCTTTACAGAAACTAGAGACAAGTCTGAAAATAGCATGTGCAAAAAGACCTGTGGAAGAAAAAAATATTACAGAAGTAATGTTTGAAATTAAAAAAATACTCCATGAATTTGGCCATCAGGAAGTACAAAGTGATCTGATTGGTGACATAGTCATAAGTAAATTGAAGACTCTAGACCCCGTTGCTTACATTAGATTTGCATCGGTCTACAAAAATTTTCAGGGAATTGATAACTTTATGAAAGAGTTAGAAATATTATCTAAAAATAAAGATGACATTAATAAAATCCCTGTTAATCAAATTAGTTTCATAGAACAGATAGAAAAATAATTAAAAAATAATGAGGTAGAAATGGCAACAAATACATCAAAAAACAAATCAAACCCAGAAACTGCAACTTCTTTTGCTCCTGCAATAATTTCGGAAAATGCTAAAGTAGTATTAAAACATAGATATCTTTTAAAAAACGATAATAATGAAGTGATAGAAACGCCTGACCAATTATTTAGAAGAGTAGCAAATGCTCTCGCTGAAGAAGACAAAGAGTACGGTAAGAATGAAGAAGAAATCAGAATCACTTCTAATAAATTTTATGAAGCTCTCTCAAGTCTTGAATTTTTAGCTAATTCACCCACATTAATGAATGCAGGAACACCTGCTGGTACTCTGTCTGCATGTTTTGTGCTACCTCTTAAAGATAGTATGGAAGGTATTATGAAGACTGCCCATGACGCAGCCATGGTTCAAAAATTCGGAGGAGGTACAGGATTCGCTTTATCTGAGTTAAGACCTAAAGGATCAAGTATTAAAACTACCCATGGAAAAGCTTGTGGTCCTATTGCAGCTCTTAGATTATTATCATCTGTTTCAACACTAGTAACTCAGGGTGGAAAAAGAGATGGAGCCAATATGGCAGTCATGAATGTTCATCATCCAGATATTTTAGAATTTATAGATTGCAAAACTTTAGAAGGAGAAATACATAACTTCAACATTTCTGTTGGTGCAACTAATAATTTCATGGAAGCAGTAGTATCAAATGCAGATTATGATTTAATTGATCCTGTAAGTGGTAAAAAAACTGGGTCCTTAAATGCCAAAGATGTTTTTGAGAAAATAGTTAAAGGTGCTTGGAAAAATGGAGAACCAGGAATGATATTCCTAGATGAGGTTAACAGGAAGAGTCCTGTTAACCATATTGGAGAAATGACAGCAACTAATCCATGTGGAGAACAGCCCTTATTACCTAATGAATCATGTAATTTGGGATCCATAGATGTATCTAAATTTGTTATAGAAAAAGAAACAAATAGTTATATAGATTGGAACCGATTAAAAGACATTGTACATTTAACAGTTCACTTTCTCGACAACACAATAGACGCAAACAAATATGCTATTCCAGAAATAGAAGAAATGAACAAGCAAACCAGAAAAATTGGTTTAGGAGTGATGGGATTTGCTGATTTGTTAGTTAAATTAAACATTAGATATGACTCTGAAGAAGGCTTAAATACTGGTAGAAAATTAATGAAGTTTTTTATGGAAGAATCAGATAAAGCCTCAGAAGAATTAGCAAAAGATAGAGGCCCTTTTGAAGGTTGGGAAGGCAGTAGACCTCAATTAGAAGATAAAGTTCCATTAAGAAACGCATGTAGATTGACAGTAGCTCCTACTGGAACAATATCAATGATTGCTGGATGTTCTTCTGGCATAGAACCTATTTTCTCTTTAGCTTTTAGAAAACAAAATATACTTGAAGGAAAAACTTTATATTATGTTGATAAAAATTTCGAAACAATAGCTAAAGAAAGAAATTTTTACAGTGAAGAACTATTGGAATATTTATCTGAAGGCGGTTCTCTTCAAAATAGAGATGACGTTCCAAATGATGTTAAAGAAATATTTAAAACTGCTCCAGACATATCACCTGAAAATCACGTTAGGATGCAAGCAGCTTTTCAAGATAGCGTTGATGCCGGAATTTCTAAAACTATAAATTTCCCTAATTCAGCCACAGAAAATGACGTATCAAATGCTTACATGCTTGCTTGGGAATTATCTTGTAAAGGAATTACTGTCTATAGAGCAGGAAGTAGAGAAAAAGAAGTACTAACTTCTGGAACAACAGAAAATCAAAAAGAAACTGAAGAAAAAGAAGTACTTAGATATGTAGTACCTATAGAAAGGCCTTCTGAATTATCAGGAGTAACACAAAGAGTAAGAACTGGAAGAGGCAATTTGTACATTACTGTAAATATGTCTAAAGAAGGATATCCTTTTGAAGTTTTCGCAACTCATGGAAAAGCTGGGGGCAATGATGCTGCTATGGCAGAAGCTGTATCGAGAATGGTTTCTTTATGTCTGAGATCAGGAATTGATCCTAAAGATGTCACACTACAATTAAAAGGAATATCTGATGTGCCTGCTTGGGATGAAGGGGAATTAATAAGATCTGTGCCCGATGCAATAGCATTAGTATTAGAAAGAGTTGTATCAGGTAAACCTGCATTACCCCTATCATTAAATGAAACTAGCCAAACTAAAATGTTTGAGTCTCCTTCTAATGAAACACTAGGAATGATGATTACTGACCAAGTAGAAGATGTAAAAACTGAAAATAATCCTTCTATATTAGCTGGTGTCCCGTGCCCTGAATGCCAAAACTTACTTGCTTTTGAAGAAGGCTGCGAGAAATGCTATTCCTGTGGATTTAGTAAGTGTTAAATTTACACATTTTTAAAAACTCATAAAAATGAATTTATTCAAGTATCCCTAGGAGAGTCTAGGTGCCAAAAAGTATTAAATTAGGAATCACACTAGGAGATCCATCAGGAATAGGACCTGAAGTAATTGCAAAAGCAATAAGTAAGGGTAATTTCAAAAATATGATACCTCTAGTAATAGGTTCTTACGATGTATTTCAAGATACTTTAGAAAATAATAATATATCTATCAAAGCAATCCCAATAAACAATATCTCAAATTTATCTCTAGATCCTTTAGAAAGAACAATACACGTATTGGATACTAGATCACCTATTAAAACAGATTTCCCTCTAGGAGAAGTGAATTCAAAATCTGGAGACTATTCACATTTTTGGATAAAAGAAGCAATAGAATTAACTCTAAAATCAAAATTAGATGCAATAGTAACTGCACCTATAAACAAACAATCATTTTATCTTGCTGGAAAAAAAGAAATTGGACATCAAGAAATATTAAAAGGCCTAACTAATTCATCAGATGTTTATACAATGCTAGTTTCAGGGAATTTATCATGTGTCCATCTCTCAACTCATAAATCCCTCAGTGATGCTTGTAAGTTCGTAACCAAAGTTAACATCATGAAAGTTATATCAAAAACTCATGAACAATTTGAAGAATGGGGAATCAAAAACCCTAAGATAGCTGTAGCTGCATTAAATCCTCATTCGGGAGACAACGGCCTGATTGGAAATGAAGAAAAAACAGAAATTATTCCAGCAATAGAAAAAGCTAAAAATTTAGGAATTAATGTTATAGGCCCTATAGCTGCTGATGTTATTTTTTACAAAGCAATTCAAAAAGAATTTGACGTTGTAATTGCTATGTACCATGATCAAGGACATATAGCTATAAAAGTACATGGGTTTGAAGAGAGTATAAGTGTTAATGTAGGTTTGCCAATAATTCGAACATCGGTAGATCATGGCACTGCTTTTGATATTGCAGGAAAAGGTATAGCTGATGAAACAAGTATGATAGAAGCCATGAAGTTAAGTATAAAATTAGTTAAAAAAACAAATAAAGTGGAAAAAGAATAATGGCAATAATTACTTTTTTGGGAGGTGGGAAAATGGCTAGAGCTTTAATAGAAGGTTTAAAATCAATTTCTCATGAAGGAGTAATACAAGTAATTGAACCTGAAAAAAAGATTAGAGAAAATCTGAAAATTGATTTTGATGTAACAATTTCGGAAGAAACCATAGAAAAACAGTATGAGCATCTGATTCCCACCTCGGATATTTTAATATTATCCATAAAACCTCAGACATTCAGAAAAATTTCCAGAGAATTCAAAAATCATATTTCAAATAAACAAACTATTATCTCAATTATGGCAGGGATTAGCATTCCTACAATAACTGATTATATTAACTCAAAAAAAATAATCAGAATTATGCCTAATACTCCAGTTCAAGTTAAATCAGGAATGTCAATGTGGACATCTTCAAAACATGTAGATAAAAGCTCATTAGAGTTTTGCAAAAATTTACTAAAATCTATAGGAAAAGAGATTTACACATCAAATGAAAATCATCTTGATATTGCTACAGCTATTAGTGGTAGCGGGCCTGCTTATGTATTTTTAATGATCGAGAGTCTTTCTGAAGCAGGAATACAACTAGGATTAAAAAAAGAAATCTCATTAGAACTAGCTATTCAAACTGTATTTGGATCAGGGAAATTAGCTCTTTCTTCAAAAACTTCTCCTCAAGAACTAAGAAAAAATGTCACATCACGAGGAGGCACAACTGAAGCAGGTATAAAATCAATGCTAGATAATGGAATAGATCAAAGTATAATAAAAGGTGTAAAAGCAGCATTTGAAAAATCTATAGAATTAGGAATAAGGAAAAATTAAATGGAATTATTAATAAGATTATTTGTTTTTATTCTTCATATTCTTTCTTGGGCTATTGTAATTAGAGCTTTAAGTTCATGGTTTCCAAATGCGAGAAATAATCCATTAATGCAAATTCTCTATTCAATTACTGAACCAATTCTAAAACCAATTCAGAAATATCTACCAAATTTTGGTGGGATGGATTTCAGTCCTTTAATAGCAGTATTAATCATGCAGATTCTTATCGGAGTCTTACGTTAGAAATTTATATTTCTTGAGAGTTTCAGTGGTAATTGGGATAAAAACCTTTTTACTTCTAGATCTATGACCTGAAATGATTTTTAAATCTTGTAATCTCACATTTAAATAAATTGAAAGGTTTTTTAATAATTGTTTGTTGGCTTCATTATTGGTTGGAATTTTAGTTAGCTTTACTCTAAAATTTTTATCACCATCAAAACTTATTTTATTAATACTGGAGCCAGGTATAACTTTTAGATTCATTATCAATCCTTTAGATCTAGAATTATTAGAAAGAAGATTTTTATTTTTCATTTACAATTGTTATCTCTTCGCTAGATAAAAAAGATTCTTTACCCGATGAGTTTCTAATCTTTAGTCGTCCAATGCTATCTATATCCTCTACTATAGCGTTCAAAACAATCTTATGGTTTGTCATAAAACTAAAATTTATAGTTTCTCCAATTAAGTTTAAAGAATCCTTCCATTCCTTAAAAACATCTTCATCATTCAATTGTTGTGCAAATATTTTATTAAGTTTATTCAAAAAGTTATAAAGAATTCTCCTCTTGTTATAAGTTTTTCCTGTTAAAGATTTCAAACTTGTTGCTTTTAATTTCTTTGATAGGAAAAAATCTTCATCAGAATTAACATTCAAACCTATTCCTACTATCACTAATGCTCTATCAGAAATTAATTCGGTCTTAGTTAAAATCCCTGCGATTTTTTCTTGATTACAATAAATATCATTAGGCCATTTTATAAAAACAGAATTGTCTACCATATCAGAAACTGTTCTTAATAAACTTATAGAATTTATAAACAACATAGTATGAAGTTGTTCTATTGGAATATTCAAAATATATGAAAATAACAGATCTTTTTCATCATCTGAATGCCATTCTCTATCAAATCTTCCTATTCCTTTCGTTTGCCTACATGAAACTACTACTCCTCCAGAAGTAGTTGAAAATTCTGATTTTACAACGTCCATTGTTGAAGAAACTTCTTCAAATTCGTATATTGGATTTCCAACAACAACTGTATCAATTTCGTTATAATTCCATTGTTCACGGAGTTGATTTAATGAATATTTTTTTAAGATTGTCATTTACTTTTATTATGTTAGAGTATTATTGAAATATACAATTAAAATTCGGTACAATTAGTAATGCAACGACTTGTTGAATTAGTCAATTTTCTTTTCTTTTCAAAAAGAACTCAAGAAAAATCTGCAATATGGACCTTAAGAGTTTTATCTAGTATTTCAATATTTACAACTATTAGTATATTAGTAACCTTAATATATCAATCTGCCATATTTTTTAATGAAGTACCAATATGGGATTTTCTTTTAGGAACAAAATGGACACCATTATTTAAACCTCAATCTTTTGGGGTATTACCCTTGGTTGCAGGAACCTTGATAGTAACTGTGATCGCAAGTTTTGTTGCTTTGATTTTTGGTTTAAGTAGTGCAATATTCCTTTCAGAATATGCACCAGAAAATGTCCGAAGAGTTATTAAACCTATTTTAGAAATTTTAGCTGGTATACCAACAGTAGTTTACGGATATTTTGCATTAACAGTAATCACTCCAGTAATAATGAACATCTTCCCAGATGTAATCATTTTCAATGCTCTTAGTGCTGGGCTAGTTATGGGCATAATGATTACGCCTATGGTTTCTACTATAAGCGAAGATGCACTTATTTCAGTACCACAATCATTAAGAGATGCAGCTTTTGCTCTTGGAGCTAGAAAATATCAAGTTTCTTTTAAAGTAGTATTCCCGGCAGCTTTATCAGGTATCACAGCATCAATCATCTTAGGATTATCAAGAGCTATAGGAGAAACTATGATTGTCACAATTGCTGCTGGAGCTACCCCACGGTTCACATTTAATCCATTAGAATCAGTACAAGCAATGACAGCTTACATTGTTCAACTGAGCTTAGGTGAAGCTCCTCATGGATCTCTAGAATACAATACAATTTTTTCGGTTGGATTACTTTTATTTTTCATGACTCTGTTAATGAATATTTTTGGCAGATGGATCGCTACAAAATTTACACAAAACTACACTATTTAAATATATGAAAAAACATATTGATAAAATAATTCTAGCAGGATTAATTACTGCAATAACCATAGTTCTAGTAGTTTTAGCAACTTTACTCATAAGAATAATTATGGATGCATGGGGATGGATAGATTGGCAATTTGTTACGAGTTACCCATCAAGAAAACCTGAACTTTCAGGAATTAAATCAGCATTACTAGGGTCTCTTTGGGTAATTGGATTTACTTCTCTTATCAGCATCCCTATTGGAATAGGAACTGCCATATACCTAGAAGAATTTGCAGAAGATAACAAATTCAATAGATTTATTAAATTAAATATTGCTAATCTAGCAGGTGTACCATCTATTATTTACGGGATTCTTGGATTAGCTCTTTTTGTAGAGCTTATGAAAATGGGAAGAGTAATTCTAGCAGGATCATTAACTATGAGTTTATTGATTCTACCAATCATAATAATTACTAGCCAAGAAGCTATAAAAACTGTACCTAAAGATTTAGTTAATGCTTCTTTAGCTCTAGGTTCAACCAAATGGCAGTCAGTTATTAAAGTGATACTACCGATTTCTGTACCAGGGATGGTAAGCGGCATTATATTAGCTATCTCTAGAGCAATAGGAGAATCTGCTCCTATGATAGCAATCAGTGCCTTAGTATACTTAACTTTTATACCCAAAAGTCCAATGGATAGGTTTACTGTTCTTCCAATACAAATATACAACTGGATATCACAACCTCAAGATGATTTTAGATCAATAGCTGCAGCTGGAATTGTAGTATTGATGATAGTATTATTATCAATGAATTCAATAGCTATATGGATTAGGATAAAATTTCAGAAACGTTTTTGAAAAGAAAATCACTATGGTAAATACTTACTGGTTAATATCCTTAACTGAGGATAATTATAATATTACAAAAAATCTTGGATTTAGTATCCAAGGATTTAATATATACGAAAAAAGAAAAGTCAGCAGAATGAAACCTGAAGATAGAATAGTATATTATTTAAATGACTTAAAGGAATTTGTTGCCACAGCCACAATAAACTCAGAACCATTTGAAGATAATACTAAGTATTGGAACCACTCAAATGAAGAAGAGAAATTCAAAGATCGTATTCACATAAAACCTGATTTCATTTTAGATTCTAAAAATTATATTGATGGAAAATTAATTGGCCCTAGTTTAGAATATATGAAAAGATGGAGACCAGAAAAATGGCATCTTTCTTTCTTTGGTATGCTACATATTATCCCTCAAAATGATTTCAGATATATAGAAAAATCAATTCAATCTAATACCTCTAAGTCATTTAAAAATAAAAAATCTAGAAAAATCAGAAGACTATCTAGATAATTTGAATAAATCTAAAGCATTTTTTGTGGTTTGATCTATGACTTCTTCTATAGGAATATCTTTTATAAAAGATAGTTTTTCTGCAACTAATAAAATATCTTTAGGTTCAGTCCACCGTTCTCTTTTTTTCTTAAAATACTGAGGGTATGAATCAGTTTCTAAGACTATATGATCTATTGGGATTTTCTTTGCTATTAATTGCAAACTTTGATCTCTCAAAAGAGGTTTAGCAAAAGAAACATACAATCCCATTCCTATTAATCTCTCAGCATCTTTCAGGCTACCTTGAAAGTAATGTGAAGCACCTCCAATAATTTTTTCTATATTGTCTTCCAATATATTCAAGGTATCTTCATTAGATTCTCTCATATGAAAAACTATTGGCAGATTATTCTGATAACTGAATTCTATTTGACTTAAAAAGCAGTATTTTTGAATATTAATATCTGGAGAATCAGATAGATAATCCAACCCTATCTCACTGATTGTAATTACTCGATCATTTATCAAATTAAATATCTTATTCATTTGGTTCTTGTAATCATCTGTTATCTCTGTTGGATGCAAACCTATCCCCGCATAAATATGTTTGTATTTTTTAGATAGTTCTATAGATTCAAAACAATCATTAGGATTTGTGCCTGCAGAAACAACAAATCCGACATTATTTGCCTGCCATCTTTCAATCATAAGATCTAATTCATCATGATTGAATTGAGAAATATGAGTATGTATATCGAATAACATATATAATTTATTAAAAACTAAATTATTCTAATGTTAAAACAAAGCTATCAATATGAAAAAATTAAAAACTTAATTCTTTTGATTCACAAAGATAGTATAAAGTTTAATATTATTCTAACTGGAGCAGGATTTTCATTTCTTAATTGGCTTTTAATGTGTGAAGGAGCTTCAAATACTATTCTCAAAGTTACAATTCCTTATAATAAAGATACTCTAATAAAACTTATTAGAAACAAGAGTATTATCGATAAAAATCCCTTGGTTAGTAAAACTATTTCATCACATCTTGCAAAATTAGCAAAAGAAGAAATTAAAGAAATAAAAACTAGCAACTCTTCTGATATTTTTGGTATTTCATGCAGCGGATCTATTTCTACAAATTATCAAAAAAAAGGTAATCATCATGCATGGATTTCAATATATGGAAGACATAAAAACTCACCTCAAAAAAATCAGATTCTCAATATGTATATTCAACTCGAGAAAGGTCTTAGAAATAGAGAAGAAGAAGATAAAATTATTTCATATGCGATGATAAAATTATTATTGATCTTTAATTTATCAAATTTTGAAATTCAAAATATTGATTATTCTAAGTTACTTGATATAAAGCTTTCAGAGAATGAAATGATAACTCTCTCAACAATTATAGAAAATGAGTAGAAATATGAAGGATTTTAGTGTTGAAGATATTTACTCTTTATTAATTAAAACAAAATCTGAATTACACTATTTAAATTCTGAAGGAAAATCGATTCCAATGAAAGAAAAATTGTTATCAGGATCAGAGACTAGAACAATCTTATCTGGATCTTTTAATCCTATACACTCTGCTCATATAGAATTAGTTCATATAGCATCTAAAATTGTTAAAAAACCAATATTGTTCGAACTATCTATAAAAAACCAAGAATCTACAAAAGGATTACTAGAAAAGGATGAATTAGCTAAAAGAATACTTCAATTTAAAAATATCGGAGATCTTGCTATCACTAATTTACCAACTTTTGAAGAAAAAAGTTTCTTTTTTAAAAATTCAGTTTTTGTGGTTGGATACGATACTGCAATGAGAATTTTAGATACGAATTATTATTCAGATAGATTAGAGAAATCTATAATAAAAATATTGTCTGCAATAAAGAAAAACAACTGTAGTTTTATAGTAGCTGGAAGATTACATTTAGACCAATTTAGGACATTAAAAGATTTAAAAATACCTAAAGGTTTTGAGTCAATGTTCAAAGAAATAGATCAAAAAAAATTTAGGAGTGATCAATCTTCTACTGAAATCAGGAAAGTGTTCTAAATGATTCATAAGCTGATTTGATCGTTTTATCAATATCATTTGTAGAATGAGCTGAAGACATATGCCATCTACCATTCTGAGAGAGTCTTATTCCATTCAAAAGCATTAATTTAGAAAATTCTTTATATTTTTCTTCATCAACGTTATTTGCATGTTCTCTGTAATTTTTTATACTTTTTAGATTAGTAAAACTCAAGTAAAAAACACTACCTAATCCTTGAATTAAAATATCTATATTATGTTTTTTAGCTGCATATTTGAGTCCTTCAATAAGAACATCTCCGTTTTCGTTTAATGATTTATAAAAATTTAAATTATTAAGTAAATAATTAAGAGTTGCATGTGATGCTGATACGGACATGACATTGGTATTAAAACTGCCTCCATGAACTACTTTACCGTTGGCCATATAATCCATAATCTCAGGTTTTCCAGCAAGCATTGCAATTGGAAACCCACCTGCCATTGATTTTGCATATGTAGATAAATCAGGCTCAACATTATATATTTCTTGAGCACCTCCTAAAGCAACTCTAAAACCTGTGCCTACTTCATCAAAAATTAGTAACACATTGTATTTATCACAAAGATTTCTTAATTCTTGTAGGTAACCTCGGTTAGGTAATATAACATTCGAATTCCATAATATTGGTTCGGTAATAATTGCTGAAATATCTTCACTTTGATCTCTTAAAGTAGTTTCAAGTGCCTCAACATCATTCCATGGGGCAATTACTACTTCATCTGCTGTACCTTTGGATATTCCACCTGACTCAGGGACTGGTTCATATATACTTTCCTCTGACGACACATTGGGATGAGAGTTATATAAAACAGAATCCATCCAACCATGATAATGTCCTTCAAATTTAAGAAATTTATTTTTATTAGTATATGACCTAGCAAGCCTGAGAGCGATTTGAACAATTTCTGTTCCAGAGCTAGCATATCTAAATTTACGTTTAAACGGTAGAGTTTTTGAAATAAATTCAGATAACTCATTTTCTTTTCTTGTTTGTCCGGTCAAGCAAAATCCGTCTTGCATATCTTTAAAAACAGAATTTGTTATAAATTCTGGAGAATGGCCAAAAATATTAGGCCCCATTCCCATGACATAATCAATATACTCGTTTCCATCTACGTCAAACATCTTACTTCCCTTTGCAGATTCAAAAAAAAGAGGAACTGGCCATTCTGTTTGCCTTATACTACTACTTACACCACCTGGCACCATTTTTTTAGCTTCTTCGTAAAGTTTTTTGCTATTTTCAAATCTCATTATTTACCTTAGCTAAAATTTATCATTAGAAGTTCCTATCATTTCTAATCTTTCCCTAGATATGGAACCTAAGCTATCAAAATTAAACTCAGTATAAGAATGTATCCAATGAATTCCGATTTTTCTAGCTTTTTGATAAAACTCTTCATTAGCATTAGGATGAAGTTTCATTATATCTTCAAACTCAGAATTAAAAATATTTCTTACCTGTTTGAAATCATGTATTGCTCCAGTATTTTCACAAACTGATCCATGAATTAATCTTTGAGAAACTTGTGAAACAGAAATACGTGCAGTTGCTAAATCTTCCATCAAAGCCGGGTGAACTCCCGGTTTTCCTTCTAAGCTATCAATTCCTTTTGCACCTTTATCATTTAACCATCCTTCTAAATATTCAATGATTGAGCGAATATTTCTCCTTGTACCTTCCATAGTTAAAGAGCCTTTCGGAACTTCTAAAAATATAGGAAAATTATCAGGATTTTGTTGATACTCATCAGGCTTTAATCCTGATTTATGTATTTCTTTAAAAGGAATAGCCGCAGTTTTCATATGATAAATATGAGATACCCAAGCCCTTAGAAAACCTTGTTGAGCTTCCCATTTTTTATCTTCAATTATAGAAATAGCAGCTAATTTATTAACTTCTGGATCTTTACTAGGGAGAGCAGTTGCCATACCACCTATTGGTACAGCTCCATGTTTGAGACATATAGCAACCAAACGTCTAAAAATATTACTCAAGAAAGGAGTTTTTTTAATATCAATATCAAATCTGTCAGGCCAAATAGATTTTTCATCTGATAAAACATACTCAAGCATACTTGCCTTTAAATCCCATCTAGCTGCATTTAAACCAGCTGCATATTGACCTAATCCATAAAGCATCTCTTCCATTTGAAAGACTGCTGGAAGAGATTCAATTAAAATAATTGCTTTTATAAATGATTTCTCTAAATAATTTAAATGGTTACATGAAAAATCAAAAAAATCTTTCCAAAAAACAGCTTCTTCAAAACCCTCTAATTTAGGTAAATAAAAATAAATTTTTTCTCGTTTCTCAACATGAGCCTTGCCAGCAAAAAACAAAGTTAAACATGTCCCTAAAATACTTGCAGAAACAGGGCAATCATCAATAAGAAAATCTACTTCATCTAACATTAAGCCTCTTTCTCTGTGCATTAAGAAAGGTAATTTGCCATCAGCAATTTTATATTGACGATTTCTAGATTCATCAAAATATTCCAATGATCTATTTACAGCTCCTTCACGATTTAATGTTGCTTTAAGAGTGTTTGAAAGAGTATGAGAAGCAGAATCTTCATCATCATCTAAGTCTCCATCAGCCCTATAACCTTCTTTATCTGGATTCAATCCATTTATAAACATTGGAGTATTTGAAGCTGGGCCAGATATTTCTATACCATATGTAGTTAGATCTTTGGGAATATTAGGGACCATCCATCCAGAATAATCAATTGAATTATTAGTTAAACTTGTTGGTTGTATTTTATTTTTTATTGCATCATTTAAAATGAGTTCACGATTCTTCCTGATTTTTTGTATTCGATTTGAAAAATTATCATGTACTTTTAGTAGATACTCTAAAAATTGATTTGAAAAAACCCTTTCATGACCTTCAACATTTTTATATTTAACTCTTCCATTAATAATTTGTTTCATGAATTATTAACGTTTAGGATTATTTATTGTAATTTCTGCAATATCTAATTTTCCTGAAAAAATCTCATTATCACCAAAAACTTTAAACAAAAGAGGAGCATCCACACTATTTGGTTTTAATGTAATTTCAATAGAATCTCCAGATGAGGATCCACCAATACCTCCATCAATTAATTCTACTTTGAACATAGCATGTTCTACTTCATCCATTTTAATATCATCAAAAATTTCAGAATTTACTTTGGTCTTAAAATTAAAATCTATTATTGCTATGCCATCGAATGATAATCGATAACCATTACTGTCATATTGAGAAACTTTAAAATTGCTAATAGACTTCGCATTTATTAAAAGATAATAAGAATCTTTTAGAATTTCCAAATTATCGATAACGTCAGTATTAAGAAAAAAATCTCCTTCATTTCCGGAAGATTCATATAGAAAATGATGCCTATCAAAAGAAAAGAAATCATTTAATTGAACAATTGAATCAGATTTTGATGAAGGGAAAGACCTAGTAATTTTGCCTCCTCCACTAGCAAAATTATGGTTTATTCTATCTAATCTGTCCTCCATCTCCAGAATAAACATTTTTTGATTGGTATTCTGAATTTTCATTTCTTCTACTTCTTTAGAAATGTTATTAATCCTGAATTGTTGAACTAGAAAAATAACTAAACAGATTAATACTAAAAAGACAAAATAAATAAACTTATTAAATTTTTTATTGATTATAAATTCCATGTTTAATAAATATTTTTATTATATATTACAAAAGTTAACACTAAATACTGCAAATGATAAAGTATCAATATAAAATATTTTTGTCCAAAAAATTAAATTTAAGGGAGTAACAACAATGGTTAACAAGCCAAATTTCGAACCTGTTCCATACTGGTCTCAAATGCCTCACGGTATTTCTTTTGCAAACGATGCGACTTCTGTTGCAGTTGATTCACAAGATAATGTTTATGTATTCAATAGAGGGCCAGATCCAATAATAATTTTTGATAAGAATGGTAACTTTCAAGGCAAATGGGGCAAAGGAGAATTTGTTAGACCTCATGGAATTTATATAGATTTTGAAGACAACTTATACCTTGTTGATGATGATGGGCATTTTGTAGATAAAAGAACTAAAGAAGGAAAATTAATTTTTCGACTTGGGGAAATAAATAAACCTGCTCCATGGCAAAGTGGAGGAATGTTTAACAGACCTACTGATGCAGTAGTAAACTCAAAAACTGGAGATATTTTCATCTCAGATGGATATGGAAATTCGAGAGTTCATAAATTTGATAATAATGGCAAACACATACTTTCTTGGGGGGATCCTGGAAGTGATAATGGAAAATTTAGTCTTCCACATAACATTACTTTGATAAATAATGAAAAAATAGTAGTGGCAGACAGGGAAAATTTTAGATTACAAATATTCTCTTTAGAAGGAGAATATTTAGATCAATGGCATGTTCACCACCCTATGTCTGTAGGGATAGGACCTGATAATAATATATATGTAGGAGAAATGGGTCCTCCTCCGGTACAAGAAGGTGTGAAAAATTTGGGGAATTGTGTTTTAGTACTTTCAAATGAAGGAGAAAAAATTACAAGATTTGGAGATGAACTCCCAGGATCAGAGCCTCATCAATTCGTTGCTCCACATGGAATTGCAATAGATTCAGATAATTCTGTTTATGTAGCAGAAGTTGCATGGACCTATTGGTATTCTAGAAAAGAAAATCCTCCAAAAGGAGAAATTCCTAGCATAAGAAAATGGGTCAAAAAATAAAATAATATGGATCAAATCACAATATTGATCATCATAGCCATTATTGTTATTCCTATATCTGGAATTGTTACGGGATATATGATTTTTTACTTATTAAATCATAAGAAAGATACCAGTGATAATCCAGAAAACATTCTACTTGAAGAAAGACAAAGAAATATTAAAGAAGAATTAGATGGAATCAATACTAAATTAACACAATTTTCTACAACTTTCGATAATGCTATGGGGTACAACAATACAACTCTACAAAGCTTACAAAAAAGTTATTCAGATTTCACAGGATTAATGAAAAATAATCAACAAAGAGGAGGTTATGGAGAACAAATAGCTGTTGATATGTTATTGGAAACAGGAATGATGGAAGGTTTTTCATGGGAAAAACAAAAAGCTTTAGCTTGGACAGATGAAAATGATAAAAATCTAATTCCTGATTTCACTTTTAAGCTACTAGGTGAAGAAAAAATATTTAATATGGATTCTAAATTCCCTTTTTCAAATTTTGAAAAAATATGGCACCATGATGGGGATGTTGTGGAAGAAGAAAAAAATAAATTCATTAGTGCTGTTAGAAAACATATAACTACAGTCAGTAAATACATTAATACTTCAGAAAATACTGTAGATTTAGCAGCAATGTTTATACCTATTCCAAGAATTTTAGATGCAATCATAAATTTGGATAAAGATATAGTAAATTATGCCATTAGAAACAAAGTAGTCTTAGTATCACCTGCAAATTTTTATGCTCTAATTACCTTTATTAAACATTCAGAATTAATTTTTAATCTACACGAACAACAAGAAGAAATAATGAAAAGATTTAAAGATATTAGTTATCAATATCAAAAATATTCTGAGGGATTTGAAGATATAGAGAAAAAATTATCTTCACTTACTACATCTATAAATAAGATGAAAGAAACTAGAACAAAAATGCTAGGAAATAGTGTTAAGAAAATTAAAGAATTACTGGAAAAAACTAACTAGATATTAAATCTACAGTGCTTACATATCCACATAATTCACATTTTGGATTAGCCTCTGGAATTAAATCAGAATTTAAAACAGAAAAAATTTCTAAAACAGTTTTTTGAACCCAAGAATCATCTCCTTCATAAGGTATAATCTTAACTTTAAAATCTAATTTAGAATGAAAATTATCTTCATCTTGTAATGCATTACAATACACAAAATAGGATATATCAGAAACATTTAAATCATTATGACGAAGAATCCATTGATAAATTTCAGCCTGTGTTTTGTATCCTGGCCACATATTATAAACGTTAACTTCAGCTAAGCGACCATCTTTGGATTTTGAAGTTGCTTTGTAATCAACAACAAATACTTGATTATCAATATTGATCCATAAATCATCTATGGCTCCAGTGATTTCAAAATCAGTTCCAAAAACAGGTGTACGAACTCCTTTAAAATTTTGTCTCCAAATTTCTAAAGAAGGATGTTGCATAGGAATTGCATTAATACCATATTCCAACATTAAAGGATGAGATTCTTTTTTTTCGCGAAAATAATCAAATTCTTTTTTTAATAATTTATCCACAGCATTATTCAAATTAAATGGAATAGTTGAAGGCTTAGACACTCCTAATCTTCTGTCTAAATAAAAACATTTTTTACATTTTAAAAAATCATCTATTTTACTACGACTGAGAGGATACAAACGTTTATTTTCACCTGGTTTATAAAGATTTCGAGTCCTAATCATATTTATCCGACATATTATTATCTAATAACGACATATTTTATATTTAATAAATTAAAATTTTATTATATTATGACATATATTATTAATTATACGCCATGATTAGAGATAAAAGATACAACCCTTTTAAAGATTCCATACAATTTGTTGCTCAAGCAATGTTAATAAATAATTTTAATACTTCAGCAACAAAAATCCATAACGATTTTATTTCTCATATGTTTTTTTTAAGTGAAATCAATCTAATAAGAAATTTAATTTCATCTAATCATAAAGAAATTAACGTCAGAACAGTACAAAGAATAGTAAAAGAAATTAAAAATCAATTTAGTTATAGCTATTACGAAAAATCACAATTCTTTATTTGGAATGAAAACTTAGAGGAAGATTACAACATTCAAAATCCAAATGCTGTTTTAAGGGCTAATTATATTTCTTCTATTTTATTTGGTAGAAATCTTTGGAACCACGAATCAAAATGGGTAGATAAATTAGCTCCCTTCACTAAAACACTGGATCCTATCCCTTCCCTAATACTTTCAAAAGAATATTCTCTAAGAGAAGAATATCATTTTCTAAAAACAGGAAATATAGAAATTAAAATCAATGAAACTTATGATTTAGACAAAATTATTTCTCTACAACCTTGGGAAAATAAAATTAAAAAAGATATATCAAATAACATTCTATTTTTTCCTACTTTAATTATGTCTCCATTCAATGATCAAAAATTTATAAAAATGAAAACATGGATATTACATAGTCTTAATCATCATCGAGAAGAAATAGAATTTAACACAAATTTTTGGAATGATGATGGTAAACCAATATCATGGCATACAATTTTGGATAATTAAATCAATGCCTTGCTCAATGTTGTGCAATAGATATCAATCTTGTGCATTCTGATATTACTACACATGTTACTTCACAGATTTAAGGGTTTTTATGATTCTAATCCCCTACTCTCCACATAAATATCTGTATTAGATAAAATGTAAGTATTATGAAGAAGATTTTATTTACAGCAATAGTCATTTTAATCCTATCTGCTTGTTCAACAAATGATCTAGAAAAAATACAAGAACCTGAAATAGATCCTTTTACATATAGCTTTACAGAAAAACCTGACGCTGAGTTTATTTTAGAAGATTTTATAAATTTAGGATGGAAGAAATCAAAATCTTTTCCAATTGATGCAGTAGATAAAAACGGAGAACCAATTACCCCGGATGCAACTGAAATTTGGTATGGGTTTTTTAATAGAAAAGATATAGAAATTAGATTCTATCCAACTCATGAATTAGCATTATCTTCAGGTGTCCAATCTGCCGAAAATGCAGTTGGAAGAGCAGTAAATTCAAATTCTAAAGGTGGAATTATTACTTCGAAAAACAACAGAGTGTCATATAAATCATATCTTGTATCTGGTAATACAGTCATTTTATGTCAAGACGTTCTGAGCTATTGCCGAGATCTTACGTCAAATTCAAAATCAAAAAAATAATTTTCAACACTTGCATAAGGTAAGATATAGATATGAATACAGTTAATGCTTTAAATATCTATTTAGGTAACAAGAGAAAATATCTTTTAATAACTCTTAATATAGTCTTAGTTATATTTATTAGTTTAGAGATTATGGTTTGGAATGAAGTGAATGGTCTAGTGTCTGCAGAAGAACGTGTAAAGCTACTTGAAAAATTTTGTAAAGAAAATCCTTCTTATGTAGGTTCCTGTAATAGAGGTGGGAATCTCCAAAAATATGATTAAATCTCAGCACTCGTAGTAGGAGATAACATTATGACTAAATTAACTATTATAGGTTCAGGAAGCATGGTATTTACTCGGCGAATTGTAACGGATTTACTTTTGATGGAAGAATTTTCTGAAATGGAACTATCTTTAATGGATATTGATCCAGAACGATTAAGAATTTCAGAATTAGTAGTAAAAGCTATAGCAAATGAAATAGGTGTCAAACCTAATATAACTTGTGAATGGGACTGGGCACAGTTGGCATCACTCACCAAATCAACTTTTTCAAATGATCAAGTATGGATTAGATATTATTGATCCAAATTATGAAGGAAAAATGATTG
>Ga0187827_10002332_pt1 | contig 26127 bp, 20 predicted proteins | sample ETNtaG_39_FD_167969 | JGI IMG/M metagenome (GOLD analysis project Ga0187827, IMG submission 167969) | Marine microbial and viral communities from oxygen minimum zone, Eastern Pacific Ocean - ETNP2014_SV_150_PacBio MetaG (Illumina Assembly) | ecosystem: Environmental > Aquatic > Marine > Hypoxic... | reverse complement strand
TGGAATGACGGACCTTGTGAGCTGCTAAAGGAGAAAGGAGCAGAGCTTATCCTTACATTAACAGCATCCCCATATTTCAAAGGCAAAGAAAAAATTAGAGAAGAGGAAGTTCTCAGCAAAAGGTGCAAAAAAAATAAAATTCCAATGATATACTGCAATATGGTTGGCGGCCAGGATGATTTGATCTTTGACGGCCACAGTTATTACTTTAACAGCAAAGGTGAAAAAATATTCGAAGCGCCAAGTTTTGAGGAAGGGTTGTTTTATGTAGATACAGAAACTCAGGAAAAAAAGAATTATGAGATAAATGATACTGAACAAGTTTACAAAGCGCTTATTTTGGGAATAAAAGATTATTTCAGGAAAAATAATTTTGAAAAGGCAATTGTTGGGCTTAGCGGTGGCATTGACTCTGCACTTACAGCTGTTTTAGCAGCAGAAGCATTAGGGAAAGAAAATGTTATTGGTGTAACTATGCCCAGCAAATACTCTTCCAAGGGAAGCGTTGATGATTCCTTGCTGATTGCTGAAAATTTAGGCATATCAATAAAAACAATTCCAATAAAAGAAACTTTTAGTTCCTATATCTCTACCTTGTCTGATGAATTCAAAGGCAGGAAAGAGGATGTTGCAGAAGAAAACATACAGGCAAGAATAAGGGGAAATTTTCTGATGGCATTATCAAATAAATTTGGCTATATAGTTTTATCAACAGGAAATAAAAGTGAGATTGCAGTTGGCTATTGTACGCTTTATGGGGACATGTCAGGAGGATTGGCTGTGCTTTCAGATGTCCCTAAAACAATGGTGTATGACTTAGCAAAATATTATAATAAAATAAAAGGAAAAGAAGTTATTCCCTCAGCTATAATTGAAAAAGAGCCTTCTGCTGAATTAAGGCCAAATCAAAAAGACTCTGATAGTCTGCCGGAATATGAGATTCTTGACCGGATATTAGATTTATATATTGAGAAAGGTTATGGAAAAGATGCCATAATCAGTAAAGGGTTTGACAAAAGTATTGTTGAAAAAGTAATTAAGCTGGTTAAAGCAAATGAGTACAAAAGGTACCAGGCAGCTTTGGGATTGAAAGTAACTTCAAAAGCATTTGGCTCTGGAAGAAGGATGCCGATAACAAACAGGTGGGCAGGATGAAATACAATGCTCCTGAATTTCCAAGAAGGATTGAGATTGAACTGGCTAGCTCCTGCAATCTTAGGTGCATCTATTGCCCGCGGCATCATGTAGACAATTTAAACGGATTTATTGATTTGGATATGTTCAAAAAAGTAATATCAGAAATTGAAGAATATCCTGAAACAGTATTGGTTTTACATAGGAGGGGAGAAAGTTTACTGCATCCTGAATTTAAAGAGATATTCAATGCTGTTGCTGGTAAGTTTAAAGAAGTTCAAATGGCCACTAACGCTACTCTTTTAACGCAGGATAAATATGAAAGTTTAGTTAAAGGACTGACATTTATATCTTTTAGTATAGATACCCCGCAAGAGTTTGATAAAACCAGAATACCTGCAAAATATAAGGATGTTGAGAAGAACATCTTAAATTTCTTAGAATACAATAAAGGAAGAGTTAAGACGCAGGTTTCTATGGTTAAGACATCAAAAACACCACAGGAAAATTGCGAATTATTCAAGAAAATCTGGGCTGGAAAAGTAGATAGGGTCAGGATATATGAAGAGCATTCTGTAGGTGGGGTTTTCGGCGCTACACACAATCCAAGAGACCAAAGAAAACCTTGCGTAATGCCGATATATGAGCTTCTTATCTATGAAGATGGCACAGTTGGCAGGTGCAATCATGACTGGAAAGGCGAGCCAATGGGAGACCTTAAATCCAATACAATCAGGGAAGTATGGAACAGTACAAGATACAATGATTTGAGAAACCAGCACAAGAACCTTAAGTTTACCGATAAGGTTTGCAGGGATTGTGACTCATGGTATCCTAAAATTGGAAATCAGGATACGGGCGAGGTTATTTTAAATGAAGCTTAGAAGAGAATTTATTCCATTGGCAAAACCAACTATCGAAGAAAATGAAATTGAAGAAGTAGTGAAAGTTCTAAGGTCAGGATGGCTTACAACAGGTCCTAAGGTTGCAGAGTTTGAAAAAAATATGCAAAAATATCTTGGATGTAAAAAAGCAATTGGATTGTCTTCATGCACAGGCGGATTACACATAGCTTTAGCAGCTTTGGGAATAAAACAAGGAGATGAAGTCATAGTTCCTACTTATACATTTGCGGCTACAGCGCATGTCGTTGCCTGGCTCGGAGCAAAGCCTGTTCTTGTCGATGTGGAAAAAGATACATTCAATATTGACCCTAAAAAAATTGAAGAGGCAATAACAGATAAGACTAAAGCGATTATTCCTGTCCATTTTGCAGGGCATTCCTGTGATATGGACAAGATAATGGCAATAGCAGAAAAGCACAATTTGTATATTATAGAAGATGCTGCTCATGCAATTGGAACAGATTATAAGGGCAAAAAAATCGGCAATTTTGGTAATGCTACAGCATTTAGTTTTTATGCTACAAAAACAATAACCACAGCAGAAGGGGGCATGATAGTTACTAATGACGAAGAGCTTGGAAAAAAGCTCAAGAGATACTCATACTTCGGAGTTGACAAAGATGCGTTTAATCGCTATGCAGATAAAGGAAATTGGTATTATGAGGTTATTGAATTAGGCTATAAGTACAACATGGATAATATCCCAGGAGCGTTAGGAGTAGAACAGCTAAAAAAACTTGAATCATTTATTGAAAAGAGAAGGAAGCTTGCAAGCCTCTATACTGGCTTGTTGAAAGGAGTGCCCGGAATTATCGTTCCTTTAGAAAAAGAATATACGAGGCATTCTTATCATTTATACCCTATTCTGTTGGATATTGAAAATATAAACATGACTAGGGCTGAATTTATTGATAAGCTCAAGGAGTATAAAATAGGGGCAAGTGTACATTTCATTCCTCTGCATCTTCACCCTTATTATCAAAAGACCTATGATTATAAAAAAGGAGATTTTCCAACTGCAGAATATTTGTTTGACAGGGAGGTTTCTTTGCCGTTATATCCCAGACTAAGCGAGGAAGATGTAAGGTATGTTGTGCAGTCCATTAAGGAAATCTTGTCAAAATAGCTTTTTTTACGTAAAATGGAAAATAAAAAAACCGAAGTATTGGTTATTATCCAGGCCAGGATGGCCTCTGCAAGGCTGCCTGGAAAAATATTGATGAATCTGGATGGAATTCCTTTGATACAGCACACAATAGAAAGGGCAAAAAAAGCGACTAATGTTGATAAAGTTATATTAACAACATCAAAAGATAAGTCAAACGATTCTATAGAAAAACTTTGCAGGAATCTCGGTGTTATTTACTTTCGCGGTCAGGAAAATGATGTTTTAAGCAGATTCATTAAAGCTGCGGAAGAATTCCATCCCCATATTGTTGTAAGGATCTGCGGAGATGAGCCACTCCTGGATTCAAAAATATTAGAGAAAGCTATAGAGATGCACAAAAATACAGATGCTAACTACTCTACTACAGTAGGCTCTGTGCCAAAGGGGCTTGATGTTGAAGTTATAAACTATAATACACTTAAAAAAGCTGATGAGCATGCAAAAACAGAAGAGCAAAGAGAGCACGTAACTAAATACATAGTTGACAATCCCAAAGACTTTAAGATACAAAAGCTAAATTTTGGAAGGCATTTGGCAAGGCCCGATATTGTACTTACTGTAGACACAAAAGAAGATTTTGAGTTTGTTGAAAAGATTTATTATCTCCTTAAAAAAAATAATTTATTGTATTCTGAAAGTCTTGCAGAAAAAATAATAGAAATTGTTGATAATAATCAAGTAGGAAGAAAGCCTATAATTCTTCTAAGGGCGGATTGCTCAAAGGAAAAGGGCATAGGAGACATTATTTCTCTGATAAATATCTCTAAGAATCTTAAGGATAATTTTGAGTTTAAATTCGCTTTAAGGGGTTATAATGGGGGAATTGATTTTGTTAAAAAGAAGGGTTATGATGCACTTTGCCTTCCTGTTGATAACACTAAAGAAGAAGAAATAAGGCAGATTGAAAGTTATTGCAAGTTGAATAAGATTAAATACTGCATAATTGAAATAGTGCCAAATGACGCGGCTTATGTTAAGAAGATATCTAAATTTTTGAAGGTAATGATGGTGGATTTTGAAGGTAATATTGAAGTATATTCAGATGTTCTGCTTTCCTGGAACATATCGGCTGATAGTTTAAACTATGATTACATGAACAAAAATACGCTAAAGCTGATGAGCCCAAAATACATCCCTTTAGAAAAAAATATTTTAAATTGCCAAAAAAAGATCCAGGATAAAGTTATTAAAAACATTACGATTGTATTTGGCGGGACAGATGCCTTCAACTTAAGCTTTATTTTGCTTGATGCTATATCAAAAATAGAAAATAAGTATAATTTTACTTTTATATTGGGGCCGGGTTTTTCCAATAGTGGTTCTTTTAAGGAAAAAGCACAGAAAATTAAATGTGAAGTAATTATCTCGCCAAAGAGTATATATGAAATTTTTTCAGGGAGTGACTTAGTTATATCTGGTGGAGGTTTAACTTCTTTTGAATTGGCAGGTCTAGGTGTGCCTTTTATCGGCATAAGCAAAGTCCCCTGGGAAATAAAAAGATTAAAGAAGATGGACTCATTAGGCACCTGCAGGTTTATAGCTGCTGACAATAAATTGAGTGGGAATATTATATCTATTATAGAAGAGCTTTCAAGCCAGGAAAAAAGAATGAAAATGGCAGAAAACGGCAAAAGACTGGTTGACGGAAAAGGCTGCCAGAGAATTGCAGAAGCAATAAAATCAAGATGGAAAAATGACAATTAAAATTAGAGATAAAAAAATTGGGGCTGATGAGCCATGCTTTATAATAGCAGAAATCGGTATAAACCATAACAATAAAATAGAAATTGCAAAAAAAATGATTGATGCAGCAGCTGATGCCGGATGCGATGCTGTCAAATTTCAGGCTTTTAAAGCAGAAAGGATGTATCCAAAATCTGCAGGGAATATTGATTGGAAAGACAAGGATAAGGAATATTCCTATGATATTTTTGAAGCGAATAAGTCTTTTGAAGTTCCAGATAATTGGTGGCCAGAGCTGCAAAAATCGGCACATAAGCACGGTATGGCTTTTTTTGCAAGTGTCTGCGATGAAATAACAGGTTCTAAAATAATTAAGTATTTAGACTTGGTTAAAACGACTTCATTTGCAATAACTCATCTGCCCCTATTAAAAAATCTAGCGAAATGCAACAAGCCATTAATCTTTTCAACAGGAACTGCTACTATTGGGGAGGTTGAGGAAGCATATGATGCAATAAAGAACCTAAACAAGGATATAATTATAATGCACTGTGTTTCAGAATATCCTACATTATTGGAAAACATTAATATTGCAACAATCGACATGCTAAAAGAGAAATTTCCAAATGCAATTATCGGATTCTCGGATCATAGCGAAGAAATATATGGAGCTGGTGTTGCAGCTATAGCTCATGGAGCAAAAGTGATTGAAAAGCATATTACTTTGGACAGAAAAATGAAAGGCCCAGACCATTTTTTTGCTCTGGAACCAGAAATGCTTAAAAAGATGGTTGCTGAGATAAGAAATACAGAAGAGCTGATCAGAAAAAATAAGCATATTGAGATTAACCCAAAACTTATCGGATCAAAGAACCGCAAATTATCAGAAAAAGAGGAATATATGAGGGTCTTCGCAAGAAGAAGCGTAATGATGAAAAGGGCAATGAATGAAGGGGAAAAACTTACTGAAGATGATATAATTGTTCTCAGAAATGGTAAAAAGAAACCCGGATTAGCGCCAAAATGGTATGATATCATATCAGAAGGAAAATATGCACTAACAAAACAAGTTGAGAAAGAATATGTTTTGCAAAAAGAGGACATTAAAACTGTAAATTAACTAAAAATGAAAATTCAAATTTTATCAGATAATCCGAAAAGCTGGTTTATTAAATATATAAATGTCTTAGTTGAGTCTATTAAAAATATGAATCATGATGTTATTTTTGTTATGGACTTCAATAAGATAACAAAAGGAGACCTAGTTTTTATTTTAAGTTGTGATAAGATAATTCCAGAAAAGGTCCTAAAATTAAACAAGCATAATCTTGTAATCCATGCATCTGACGTTCCAAAAGGCAAAGGGTGGTCCCCAATGACGTGGCAGGTTTTAGATGGAAAGGATATGATCCCCATCTCCTTGTTTGAAGCATCTCCGGAAGTTGATAGCGGAGATGTTTATATGAAAGATTATATCAAACTGGATGGGACTGAATTAATAGATGAGTCAAGGAACATATTGGGAAATAAAGTCTGTAACATGGTTATGGATTTTTTGGAATTATATCCAAATATCAAAGGAAAAAAGCAGCAAGGAGATGCTTCATTTACAAGGAAAAGAAAACCAGAAGATTCAGAACTTGACATTAACAAAACAATTAAGGAACAATTTAATCTTCTTAGAGTGGTTGATAATAAGAATTATCCGGCTTTTTTCATATATAAGGATAATAAATATATCTTATCAATCAAAAAAGGGAAGTAAAAAGGAATAGTTCTTGTTACAAAAAATAGCAGATATAATAAGATTAAGATGACTAGAAACGCCCACATCTTCCGGTTAAAAATTTAACCTATCGGGAATTTATCACTGGTTATCTTCCTAAACTTCACATAACTCTCTTCTTTTTTAAAAATGCGTAGAAGGTATATATGTTAGCAATATCTGTGATTCCGCTCTTTATTACTTTTAAATTTGCCTTATCTAACAAAAACTTGATTGACTTTTCTGTAAAGATGTAATAATGGGCTATGTCAAATCCTGATTGGTTAGTTAATTTTGTAAATATTTTTGCAAATGGAACTTCAATATACATGACCCCTTCATCTTTTAAGAAACGCTTTGCATTTTCTAGCATTCTTAATGGGTCTTTGCTGTGTTCTATAACATTATTAAGCGTTATAAGGTCAAATTTAATATCCGTCTTTAAATTCTCCAATGAGCTCTTAAAGCCCTTAACTCTGACATTTTCTATTCCATGTTTAAATGAAGTCTTATCAGGATCCAGGAAATAACAGTCAAATCCGTATTTTTTTAATTCTCCCAAAAAGACACATAATCCGCTCCCTATATCAAGAACCTTACTAGATTTATTTATAAATTTAACAATTCTCTCAACTCTGTGCTTATTGCAGGATATTTCAAAAGGGTAATTCATTATCTTATTGTAATTTTCCAATATTTTGTTGTCATAAGTATCTTTGTTATATTTGCCTGAATAGATTTTCTCCATGTCAAATTTGTGGTGATTAAAATACACCTCGCAGTTGTTGCAGAAATAGATCTCCCTATGGTAGTTTTTTAGCTTAAAATCTGTTTCTTTCGGTGGTTTTTTTGTAAATACTTTAATCAATTTACAATCTGAGCTTCCGCATAAGTCGCATTCCATTTTCTAAGACAAGGTGATTTTAGGATTTAACCTATAATGGGATTGCCTTGCATTTTCCCCATGAATTATTTTATTAGATATTATCATATTTGTGGAATAAGCGGAATATTATAGCATTTCCGTAAAATAACAATTAAACTGGTTGCTTGGCTATAACAGCCTCCTGCATATTTTCTTCTTTAAGATAAATAGGGAAAGAATAGCTTGTATCCATCCGCAATATAATTAAAGCTAAATCAACCCTTTTTTGGCCTTCTGGAAAAGAAGTGATGTGTTTAATAGCATAATCACGCATAAAATATGAATAAACTACCTTTTCCTCCTTGAAAGAAGGATATTTTACTTTATCAATCCTGTTTGCAAGAATATTGGGTATGTCAAAATCAAGTTCTGCCTTGATAGGATTTTCCTTGGTAGGTATGTTTTTTCTATCCTGAAAAAATTTATATTGGCAGTCTGCCTGGGCTTTGATATGAGATATGACAGAATTTCCTATTTTAATGACATCATTTGAATTTGGATGCTTCTCCAATAGGTATTCACGAAATATTTCAGTGACAAAATTTCCCCATTCTCTGGCATTGCAAAAAACAACTGACTTATAAGTATGCGAAAGATTGATGCCTTTTTTTCCGCTCAAGAGATCTTTGTAATTGCTGTCATCAGAATAATATGCAACTAAGTCTTCTTTTGAATCAAAAAGCTCTCCTTTTGTATCATTAATAAAATCTTCAATTACTTTATTTGGGAATCCATCTCCGAATTCTTTTCTTCTCTGCAGAAGGCAGTAGAAAAAATCTATGACATCTTCACCTAAATAAATAAGATAATTGATTAGGGGCTTATATGTATTATTACTGTAGATATTGCTGGTAAGGAAAAATAAAGTCCTCATTTCCAGATATTCCTCGAAACTAAGATCTTTTGTTCCTACAGAAACTTCTTCAACCTCAAAGCACCTTTTCCCTTCATATTCCCCAAATTGTGTTGGTATCAGGCGATATTTTGCCACATATTTGTATTTTTCCCTAGACTCATCAGTATAAAGCTCAGTTCCAGGAAGAAGCATTAATGTGTATTGGCATATTAGGTTGGATCCTATATTAATCAGCTTCGTTAATGTGCTAAGATGGCTTTCCCGGGTTTCTTTTGGAAGGCTAAGAATTATCTCCGGGTTGCTTATTTTGCCTTTTTTATCTATCTCAGCTTGGCTGTATTTCAATTGGTCCAAGGGAAGATTTATCCTATTAACTGCTTTAAGCACATTCTCATCCAGTGACTGTACGGAGTTCGTCAATCTAAGCTTTGGATGGCTCATTACGGTATCGAGAACCAAGTCAACTCTGCCTTTGCCGGTGCTTGAGCCTATATTTAACGGAAAACCGGTTCTTTCAGTTATTGTATTTAACCATTTACCGAACTCTAAATCCTGGGGCCACATCCCAAAATTTGAATCTGCAATCTCAAGACGGGTTTTTTTCGGATTAGATACAGTTTTTACTATATGTTCGATCTCTTTTTTTATACTATCAAGAGAAAAACTTCTTCCCTGATTGTAATAGCTAAGTCCAGTATGGCAATATGAACAGCGAAACGGGCATCCTCTGCGAGTTTCAAGCATGGGATGAAAACCTTGTTTTAGAAATGAATCTAGCCATCCTTCAAGATATGGGGAAGGAATGCTGTTAATATCTTTAATTTTGACACCAATGTTATTTCCAATGAGCTCATTATTTTCAGAAATAAAGAATGAGCCGTCAAAACAGTTTTGATGTATTGACTTAAGCTTTTTAGCATCATTGCCGAACTCCAAAACAGCTTTTGTAATATTCAAAAAAGGTGTTTCTCCTTCAAAAGGAATGTAAAAATCTACATACTGCCTGTCAACAAGGTACTGTTTTGCCTTATGCAATTCATTCACCGGAAAGTTTGGCCCACCCCATACTGTAATGCCGTCTTCCTTGACTTTTTTATAAAACTGAAAGACATCTTCAGAAACAGACTGGCACCAGATATAATTGCTTAAGCCCAGTATATCAGGAGGATCTTTTTTGATATCATCTAAAAGCTTATGCGGGTTCTTGTAAAGCTTAATATCAACCTTATCCTTCAAGATGCTTTTAACATAAGCTGCGATAAATCCAATGTTTATAGGTGTATGGTTATTTGTTAGTATTATAGTGGAATGTGCCAAATCACCAATAAAAATTTTCATTTGAATACCATCCGAATATTATTTTCTATTATTCAAAAACTCTTCAGCATGCTATGACACTCATAGCCACTAACGTCGGACTTGCATAATAGATGCAAACCTCCAGGAATGAGTGAAATTTTGCTGTTTAAATGTACTGTTAGCTTTCTTTAGCTGATATTTAAATTTATTGATAGAATTAAGCAAAGCTTTTTAAACAAAAATAAGTTATTTATTTCGACTAAGATATTGATAAAACAGATGCAGCTGAGGGGTTTAGTATAGATGAAAAAAGATACTTATATTTTTGTCAGAAATGACTGCGATCTTAAGAATATAAAAAAATTAGTTAGTAATAATAAAATCAATTTAAGCTCTTCCTTATTTGTGCTCTGGAACAATTCTATGGCGCCTTATTTTCAGAATACAGGAGATTATATCCTATTAGAGCAGTATTCCGAAAAATTTGATTTGTACCCAAACAAGAAAAAAACAATGGATTTTATCAAGAATTTTCCACATAAAAAAATACTGGATAACAAGTCTCTGGTAGAGCTGCTCAAGTATAAAGGATATTCATTATGGTGGTTTGTAAGGCAGGGATTCTTTTGGCATTGCATAAGGGTTATAAAAGAAACCCTTGCTATTAAATCGTTAATCAAAAACAAAAAGATTAACAAAATTATGATATTGAATGACGGCAATGAATTTGTTGCCATAGTAAAAGAGGCAGCAAGAAGCTCAAAAATAAAGGTTGAAATTATTAAAAAAGATTGTAAGCCAAATAAGGGTAAGTATTTGAAAAATAAAAAAGATCTTGTTTTGAATTATTTTCCCAGATTCATTAGAATTTTCCAGGGTTTTTTTAGGTCCTTAAGAACTAAAAATAATCCCGGGGCAAATAATATTATTTTGGTTACGCAATCCCATATATGGACAAGTTTAGCTGAAAAAATAACTGGAGACCCGAATTCTTACACAATATTAAGAGATATGATTAAAGATAAAAAATATAATGTGCTTCCTATAGACCTGGCTCTTAACAAGGATGCAGCATGGAGAGGTATAAAAGAGAAGAAAAAGCCATTTTTGCCTTTTGATTATTTTATTTTCAAGAGCTTTTTTGATCCCAAAATAAGAAAAAACCTGAATTCCCTAAGAACAAGATTAAATAAATTAGCTGTATCTTTGGATAAGTCCTCGGCATTTAAAAAAGCCCTCACCTGCAGCGATATAAGCCTTTATGATATTTTAAAGCCGCAAATTAATAATTATTTTTTTAATGAATTTGATTCTTTTATTGGAGCTGCCAGGAATTTTGAGATTGGAAAGAAATTGCTGAAAGATTACAGCATAAATGCAGCAATTTGCCTGGATGAAAATGGCACTTCGAGATTTTTAGTTTTTGCAGCAGATTCCTGCAAGATTCCGTCAGTGGGATTACAGCATGGCATAATACCTCCATTACCGGGCTCAAGCTATAATTACAGCAAGAAAGACTTGTATTCCTACAAAAACAACTTGAACTGCTTGCTGCCTGATAAGACTGCTGTATTTGGAAATTATTTCAGGAATTTATTGGTAAAATATGGGAATTATGATTCCAGTAAAGTAGCTGTAACCGGACAGCCAAGGATGGATATCCTATTTGAGCAGAGAAAAAACTATTCAAAAAAAAATCTCTGTAAAAAACTTGGTATTGATGCAGGAAAAAAACTGGTAGTTTATGCATCGCAGCCATTCAAAGAAGAATCGATAATAGCATTTTCTGCTCTTGTTAAATCCTTAAAACGCTTAAAGAATACGAGGCTTTTGATAAAATTACACCCTGTGGAAGGTCCATCCCAGTGCAAAACTTTGCTTCAAAAGCTTAAATATGATGCGATAATATCAAGATATACAGATTTATACGAGATGTTTAGCTGCTCTGATCTGGTAATCTGCATAGAATCAACTGTTATTCTTGAGGCATTAGCTTTGGAAAAACAGGTTATCCAGCTTAACTTAGCTGAAAAGCATGAGGTTTTTGGCGAATTAGCCAGCAAGTGTATCAATAGAGTTACTAAGGAAAATGAGCTGTATGGTGCGATTAAGGGCCTTTTATACAATAGGACTTTGCCTGAAAAACTAAGCAAAGAAAGGAAAAAATTCATTTTAGAATATTACTATAAGATTGATGGTAATTCAACTACAAGATTTATTGGGTTGGTTGAGTCTGCACTGGCAAAAAAATGATTGAGACTTTTTAACTGTAAATATAATAGTAAAGTTTAAGAAAAGGTGTAGTTAACTGGCATCTATGAAGAAAGGAAAAAAAGCAAGTATAAAACCGTCAATAACTTTCATCATTACTGCCTATAATGAGGAAAAAAATCTGGAAGATACTATCAATATCTGCGATGGCATCGCCAAAGACGTACTTGATGATTATGAGCTGCTCATAGTAAATGACGGCAGCAGTGATTCTACAGGAGAGATAGCAAAAAGATTGCTTAAAAAAAATCCTCATGTCACAGTTCATCATAATAAGAAAAATATGGGCCTTGGATATTCTTTGCGGAAGGGCAATCAGCTGGCAAAGAAAGAGTATTCAATTTGGATTCCGGGTGACAACGAAACTTTAGCCAAGTCTATCAAAAAAATCCTCAGCCATGCTGGCGAAGTTGATCTAGTCATCCCTTATACCAATAATCCTTCAGCCAGACCCTTCTATCGGCGAATTATTTCCAGATTATTTATTAGTGTCATGAATTTACTTTTTGGTTTAAATCTGAGATATTACAACGGCGTGATACTGTGCAAGACCAAGCTAATGCAAAATCTCAAGCTAACTTCAAACAGCGTTGGCCTGATGGCAGAAGTTATCGTCAGCCTGATTAAGACAGGCCATACTTACAAGGAAGTGCCGGTATATATACGTAAAACCATAGAATCAGGCCATATTTTCCGGATCAAAAATCTTGTCGGGATAGTAAAAACAGTTTCAAGTTTGTTTTTTAAGTTTCAGATTCTTAGAAGCAATAAGAAAGTTTTGATAAAATAACTGCCAGGAATAGTGTTTATTCTTGTTGATATGAGTTAGAGTTATTTAAAATAATAACTGCTGTTTTTCATTATTCACAGCCAACTATAAACTTGTTGCCAGCTTCGTATACTACATTTTCCGGATTCATCAAATAAAATTCTTTCTTGTTTTTTGTAATATTTCGAATATGAATATGTGTATCAAATGGCTCGTATGGCTCAGTGTAATAATGTTCCTGGCTTAAAAATTCTTTATTAAAATGCCCTTTATCAACAACAATATGGGTTACACCGCTATTTTTACAAAATTTCTCAACTTCCTGCTTATTGCCGTAATAAGCAGAAAAAAAGTCAGATTCATGTTGTTTGATTATTATATTAAAGTCTTTATGGAAAGGTGCATCTAACAGGCTCATAACAAATGGATTTCGCTGTCCGAACAGCGCAATACAATTCATATCAGGAGGATAGCCTGCAATTAGGCTATCCTTGGGTGATGTCTTTATGAAATCATAAATGCCTTTATCTGCACAATCAAATATCTCTCCTGGAGTCATAATTAATTTAGCCCCATAAAATGCCAGAAGCACTAAAATTAAGGCTGTAAAAACTGATTTTAATTTTTTATTTATGGATAAAAGGTAAATTCCATGAGCAAGAATTATCATTAAAAATAATGGAATGGTATAAAATACATATCTAGAAGGCACATGCAGCCTAAATAACAATAAGACTGCTAAAGACTGCAATACAAGCGATGAAATAACTAACAAATAAATTTCTTTTGGGAGCCTAAAGATTTGTTTTCTATAAAGTACTGCAAATATAAATGACAACATTATAAGAACAAACAGGCCGTTGGTATAAATCGGTCTGTTTATGCCAAAATTGTATATCTGTATCAAAGAACGGATTGTTGATTTAACATCAGAAGTAAAAGGTACAGTCCCCATAAAGACTGGAACTCCAACACCCCCTTCATAGAAATCTGGAGATAAAATCGCCTCTTTAAGTGTTATTTGCTCAGTAAAGCCATAATTAATCAATGACATGGGCACCAAAAGAGCCATAAAAGAGAGTATAACAAAAATAAATACCAAATAATTCTTGTTTAATGCAAGATTTATTCTCCTTTCTTTTAGGTTTATAAGAGATAGGCCATAGATAAATAATGAGTTCAAAAATATTGTTGGATAAAGCATAGCTTCCAGTAATAAGACAATTGATAATTTTAAGTTATCTTTCTTTATAAGGTAGTAAATAAATGCTATCAGAAGGGGAAATGCAAAAGACCTTGACAGGCCTCCAGAGAATTGCCAGTAAATCCAGGGCCGTAACAAAAATAAGAATGTTAAAATCAATGCAAATCTTTTGTTTTTAATTATAGCCCCTAATTTATATATAAAGATAACAGCAATTAAGAACGTAAAAATAGGTATCACCTTAGTGATGTAAATAAAGTCTATAAATTTATTAATAAATATATAAAAATTGGAAAGATAAATGGTTGTAGCGACCCATTTACCATAGGAATACTGGGCAAGAGGGTTATCTTCTAAATTATCCGGGAAGTTATTTATGTAAAATAAGTACATTACATCATCCTGTACTGAATAATAGTCTGCATAGAACTTATATTGCAGCGTTAGTAGCACAAGAAAGAATAAAATAACATTCAAAATAGTTAAATATCTGTTTTTCATCCTTTCTGGGAAAATAAAATTATTTAAATAAGTATTGCTTTTTAGAATATAATGTAGAATAAACACTTAGAGGATAAATAATAAATTTAATTTTCCTTAAGATTGCTTTGTATAATTTTAACAATCTTCTCTGCGCTTTTGCCATCGCCGAAAGGATTTTTCCAATCAGTTTTTTTCCGGAACATGTTTTTAACACCATTAAATATGCTGCTTGGTTTGACCCCCACAATAGTATTGCTCCCCACTTCCAGTGTTTCCGGCCGTTCAGTATTATCTCTCAAAGTAACACAAGGGATTTTCAAAATGCAGCTTTCTTCCTGTAGTCCGCCAGAGTCTGTCATGATCAGGCTTGCTTTCTCCTCAAGTTGGAGAAACTCAAGGTAGTCTATTGGATTGATGGTCTTAACAAGCTTGGGCATAGTTAAATTAAATTCCTTGAGCACTTTTACTGTGCGTGGATGGATGGGCCATATGACTGGAGTATTATAGTGCTCGCTGACCTTTTTTATGCCATCTAGTATATTTTTTATTCTGTTGTATTTATCAACATTTTCTTGGCGATGTAAAGTTAAAACAATGTAATTTCTTTGTTTAAGTTTTAATCTTTCTAAGACATTAACTTTTTTCTCTGCAATCTTAATATTTTGATACAAAGCATCAACAATAGTATTTCCGGTAACAAAAATTTTTTTTTCTGATATTCCTTCTTTCAGTAGATTTTTTTTTGCACATTCTGTTGGAGCAAAGAGATAATCAGAAATGTGGTCTGTTAATTTTCTATTTAGTTCTTCTGGCATTGTCAGGTCATAGCTTCTCAAACCAGCCTCTACATGACCAACTTTAATATTTAGTTTGTTTGCTGTTAAAGCACCAGCCAAAACACTATTTGTATCACCTTCAACAAGCACCATATCTGGCTTTTCTTTCATTAATATTGGCTCAATTTTAATCATCATTGAACCAGTTTGTTTTCCATGTGTAGTTTCTTTAACTTCCATATTGTATTTTGGTTGGGGCAGCTTTAGTTCATCAAAAAATATTTTATCCATATTAAAAGAGTAATGCTGCCCGGTATGGATGATGAAGTAATCTAATTTTTTTGATTCGCAATACTTTATTATTGGACTCATCTTTATTATTTCTGGCCTTGTTCCTAAGATAATGCATAATTTCACCTTGACCACCTATATTTAAACAAGCTTAAGAGATTCAATACATACTTAGGACCCATTTTAAAAAAGTTGAATTTAGATGTCCCTATTTCCCTGTTTTTTAAAATAAATGGGATTTCTTTGAACTTGCAGTGCTTTTTCATTAGATAGGCAAAGATTTCGGCTTGTGATTCAAAACCACTCCTCCTTATCCTAATATCTTTAATTTTTTCAGCTCTATAAATCCTAAATCCGGCAGTTATATCCTTTATATGAGAAAAAAAGACAATTCCTAACAAGATATTAACATATTTGCTAATGAAAATTCTCCATCTGGGAACGTTTTTCACTCCTCCACCCTGGATATATCTTGATGCAATGCATACATCATTGTTGTTTTTGCAGCATGTAACAAGTTTAGGAATGAAACTAATAGGGTGTGTTAAATCAGAGTCCATAGTGACAATATAATCCCCTTTTGCATTTGAAAATCCAGTTTCGAGTGCTTTTCCTAGACCGCGGTTGATATTATGATTTACCAGCCTTATGAATTTGTGCTTTTTTACGTATTTCCTTACAATTTTTTCTGTAGAGTCTGAACTGCCATCGTTTACTATGATAAGCTCATACTTATCTTTTAGTCTTATTTCGCTTAAAAATGATTCTATAAATGGGCCTATTGCCTCTTCTTCATTGTATGCTAAAGCTATTATTGAAATCATTTTTGCTTTGTTGAGATGAGCCTTGTTGAATGCTCCCCCAAAGTAACCAACTTAACTTTCTTAGATAAAAGCTTTAAGGCACTATCTGTCCTTTGTATAGTATCTTTTAAATGTGTATATACTGCCAAAGGAAGTCCCTTTTCATATGGTATCTCAGGTACAACATCACGTGCATGATAATTGATATTAATATTTTTTGGATTTGATAAGTTCAGCTTTAGGAACCACTGTCCCAGCATCCTTATTGAAGTGCCAATCAAAGGTAATCTAAATAAGAATGATGTTGATAAAGGTATTTCAAGAACACTGGATGAACCTCTTCTTAAAAAATTTTTTCTTGATGGAAAATACGGCTCTTTTGGAATTTTTAGCCATGATAGGGGAAATACTAAAGGATAAAATGAAGGAGATACTGAAGAATCATACTTGTATCCCAGGTTTTCTAGTACATTTAACACTTTCTCATTGAAACTATAATTGGGTGCACGAAACCCTATAGGGGTTACTTTAAGCTTATCCTTAATAATATCGTGACTCCTCTTAATTTCCTCTTTTATTACTGCTGGTGATTTTTCTTTCAGATTGTGAAAATGAGAGTAAGTGTGGTTAGCAATTTCATGACCATCCATTATAAGATCTTTATATAATCTTGGGAAACTTTCAACATCCGGACCAAGAACAAAAAATGTAGCCTTGATTTTATATTTATTGAGCAATCTTCTTATTCTGGGTATACTTTTTTTTATTACAAAGTCATTCTTTCTAGGTATAGATTTTCTTTTAATATCTAATAACGCCCACCAGGAATCCATGTCAAAACTAATGTGTCCATATTCCATTTTACACTTTTTTGTTGAATAAACCATAAAGGACTAAAAATAAAAAAGGTCTTATTTTTATGCATTTAAATCTTCTGAATAGCTTTCTTAGCATTTTGGTGTTATAGGTCACATTTACCGGTTCATCATTCTGGTTTTTTCTATTTGTAATGCAGCTACGGATAAATTCGGAATTGTATATGCCATAATTCCGCGGGACTTCAAAAATATTCCTTTTTTTCTCGCTTCGTACCGGTCATTTCGTGCAGAATTAATCCAATATTTTTTAACCTTGTTTTTAAGGGTATTATGATTCATGATTTGGTAGTATCTAAAATTTTTATAAACTTTTCTATTAATGTGCTTTGATAAATAACACTAATTAATTTTTTTCATTAGTCTTTTAAGAATCACCCTTATAGCCCTTTCAGTTTTTAATGTTTCATTCCCGGAAATTATGTTAAAAATACTAAAACTTAGTTTCATAGGATGAAATAGGACTTTATTGAAATAAAACCACAGATATGCCGAACTGTTAAGCAACAAAAATTTCTTATCTGAAATGAATTCAGAATAAGATACCATTATGTTAGATACCTCTTTATAGTCTTCTGGAACCATATTCTTTGCTTTTAGTTTTTCATAGAGTTCAGAGCCGGGTAAAGGCACAAAATGCCCAAAATATACTTCATCTAAACCCATTCTTGCAAGTTTTCCTCCAAACATAATTGTTTTAATTACATCTTTTGTTCTTTCTCCAGGAAGACCCATCATAAAATATGCAGCAACTTTCAGTTTTAAGCTGGTTGCATCTTTAACAATATTGACAATTTTCTGTAAGTCTTGTTGTTTATTCATTATCTCATTTAAAACAAATTCTGAACCGCTCTCTGGAGCTACAGTAATATGATAACAGCCGGATTTTTTCATCTTTTCAAGAATTTCCCTGTCTGTTACAGAAGCCCTTATTCCGTTAGGTGTTTGCCAGCTTATCTTAATGTTCCTCCTTAAGATTTCATCGCATATGCTGATAATTCTTTCTTTTTTTAGAGTTAGATTTTCGTCTTCAAAATGAAATTCTTTAATTCCGTATTTTTTAATGCAATGCTCAATTTCGTCCACAACGTTTTTTGCAGACCTTGCTCTCCATCTCTTGCCCCACAGCTTTGAAGTGCAAAATGTACAGGAATAAGGGCAGCCTCTTGATGTTAATATTGGAGTCCATTTTTTGTGTGCAGCGCCATGCGACTCATTTATTTCAAAATACTTATCCATATTTATTGAATCTCTGTCAGGAAAAGGCAAACTATCAATGTTTTCAATAAAAGACGTTTTAGGATTTATAATTATCTCTGTATTTTTTTTATATCCTAATCCAGAAATGTTTTCAAAACCATTCCCTTTTAAAATTGCTTTGTAAAGCTCCAGCATTGTCTCTTCTCCTTCTCCTAAGACTACGAAGTCTATGTTTTTATCTTTAAGAACGTCTTTTGCAGTTGCTGAGACATGAGCTCCCCCAATAACTATAGGTTTATTTAGATTTTGTTTAAGGAAAGCAGCAAGTTTTAGGATAAGTGGGAAGGTAACAGAAAAAAGATTGTTTATACCAATAATCACAGTATCTTTGGGGATTTTCTCTAGTATCTTTTCAAAACTAAGCCCTCTGCCAAAATAATTTTTATCCACCTCATATACATTATTTGGGTCTTCAGGAACAGAATCAATCAAAGTCACATCTATATTATGCTGCTTTAAATAAGAAGAAATATACATTATTGATAATGGAGGGGTTACTCCTGTTTCGAATTGAGAGCTTGTGAAGGCTATAGGTGGATTTATTAATACTACTTTCATGCGCATTGAAGAATGCAGAAATTATATATAAAAGTTTGTGTAATTAAGATGCTGGCTTATTAAAAGTAAAAATTTGTATATGCCTATATTTTTTTTCTTCAATTAACTTATAATTTTGAATGTAATATTTTAGTATTATACCCTCCGTATCTACATATTTTGCATTATAAAGTATTAGAAATACCCTTTCATTATTGATTGCAGATGCAGAGGCATTAACTTTTTTCTTATACACCCCATAAACATCCTGTATAGACATACATCCTGTCAGATTATCACTTTTAAAGCATTCAGGGTCAAAATAATATGCAAAAGAGTAAATGGCGCTAGATACATGTAGAACTACGGCATCGTTTTCATTCTTATTTATCTTAATGTAATCTGTAGTGTCTTTCCATCTTCCCTGATTGTTTGTTTCAAAATCAACGTACAGCATCATTAAGGAAAGAATAATAATGCTCGTCATAATTGCCATTTGAGTTTTATTATTAAATCTGGTTATTGATAAAGCAATTAATATATAAAGTGCAATTGATGATACAATAATAAACCTCACAAAATATACAGAATGAGAAACATATGATTGCATAAGGAGCAATAGTATTGGAACAGCTAACCATAATAAAAGAAAAATAGTCTTGTTTAAGTTTAAATATTTTTTATTTTTTACATCTTTAACCATCTGAAGTAGAACTAAGAATAGTAGTAAGAAAAATCCTATTGAAATAAAACTGCCGATCGCCAAAGCCGTAATCTCGAATGTGCTTCCTGCAGAAAATATATAAAATGTTTTGAGTAATGTTACTATGTTCGGCTTGGGTATCACTACATACTCAGAAAAACCAGATATACCGGATAATGTTACTAGCAATAATGGCAAAAAAGATATAAACAGCGCAAATTGGATAAAAATCCATTTTTTAAAATATTTTTTGACAAACAACAAATAGTGTATATTTTGGAATACTAAAATAAATATTGCAGGAGCGTGTGTGTTAAGCATTAAAAATGTGAATAAAATGTAATAAATCATATGCTTCTTTTTTTGTGATTCTATAAACCTGAGGTAAAAATAAATGGAAGACAATGACAAGAGAACAAGTAATGTATAAACCCTGGCTTCTTGTGAGTAGGATACATTGAATGGAGAAAGAGCCATTATAATAGCAGAATAAATTCCTACTTTTTTGTTGAACATGAAAGTTCCTATTTTAAATACTATATATACAGAAAGAATCCCAAAAATTAAAGACAAAAACCTGACACTAAATTCTTCCAATCCAAAAATTTTCTCCCATGAAGATAAAATTACGTGATAAAGTGGAAAGTAACCTACGCTTAAACTCCATTTGATATTATGCAATACTGACTTATGGGCATGAAAAACTGTACCCCCCTCATCAGGCCAAATATTTTCACTTTGTAGACCATAGACTCTTACAAAAAAGGAGATAATTAATATCAAAATCAAAATTAACAATATTTTATTTTTTTGAATAGGTTTTTTAATATCCATCATTTTCTAAATTTTTTTTTAAAATGTGACCAATAATAGTCAATATAAGTTAAAGTTTCATAATCTTTATCTGAAATTACTGAATAGAGTTCGATAAGCAAGATTATAAAAAAAGGTGTAAAATGAAACAACTTGTATATTTTAGTCTTATAGAAAAACCATAGGAGTGGTCTTGGGAAAACTGGAATCAGTTTAAAGAAAACATCATAATTTTTACAAACTTTCTGAAACTGTCTATCTTTAACAGAACCTTTGTCGTGATACATTTTTTCTTTACCGGAATCTATATTTTCCAAATCATTACCTGTCAAAAATCCACGCTTATAAGCAATATCAATAATTTCGGTTTTGGGAAAATATGCCAGCCAAAAACAAGCTATCCTATGAGGCTTATATTTAATATACTGCTTCAATGCATACTCATAATCTTTCTCAGTTTCAGTAGGTATCCCAAAAATATGGTCTACTGCATAATTAATGCCTCCAGCATTACAAACATCCATAGCTTTGAATATAGATTCATTAGTTTCATATCGTTTCAAAATATTTCTTTTTGTATCTTCATTCATAGATTGTATGCCCATTGATAAACAATAACAGCCAGCATCTTTTAACAAAGACACAATTTCAGAAGTGCAAAAATTGGGATGTGTTATAGCTCTAAAAGGAACATCAATCTTTTTCTTATATTCTCTAAGGAATTTTTCCAACCAACTTTTGTCAATTAGGAAAACATCATCAATAAAGCTTACAGCTTTAAAATTAAACCTCTTTTTAGCCTTAACCAGTTCTTCTATAACATTTTCTACACTTCTTCTACGCAGATATTTATCATTGGGATGCAACTTCCGCATAAAATTATTAAAACAATATGTACATCCATATGGACAACCACGTGAGGCCATTATTAGATAAGTATTTTTTATTCTAATATCGTCAGCAAAGATTTCTTTGTCAGGGAAAGGCAGAGTATCCAAGTCAGCAATTAAAGGCCTTATAGGATTTTTTATAATTTTACCATCTTTTTTTATCCAGAGATTTTTAATTTTAGAATAATCTTTTTTTTTTTGTATTTTTTCCGCAAGTTCAAGAAGAGCCCCTTCGCCTTCGCTTAAACACACCATGTCAACGCAATCATTATCTCCTAATACTCTCTCTGGAACTGCTGTTGGATGAAACCCGCCAAAAATAACGGGAATTTTTAAGTGTTTTTTTACTTCTTTAGCATAATCAAGAGCCCAAGAATAATTATCCGTAAAGACTGAAAAAGCCAATAAATCAGGCTTCGAATCAAGCATTCTCTTCAATACCTTCTCTCTCTGAGAAAAAATCTTTCCCAATAGAGGTATCTTGAAATAATACTTGTCATCAAACAATCCTGGATCAAAAATTAGTTCAACATCATGTCCAGCCTGTTTTAAAACAGCAGAAAGGTATTCTATTCCCAAATTCTCTGCTCCTATACATACAAATACTACTTTCATTTCTCAAATTTTACCAGGTAAACTATTTTTTATTGTTAATCTTGGTCTATTAAAATATCTTTCGGTTGTATATAATGAAATTAATGAAATATTTTTATAAAATCCACCCCGATAAAGGGGCCATTATTAACAAAAGTAAAGGGAGTAAAAAGATTTATATATGAACTTAAAACCCTTGAAAAATGACTAATCTGTATTTTGCAGGGTGGGCACTATAATGAAAAAACTGAAAAATCGCATAAACTTTGCTTTTGATTATCTTAAAAAAAGAAAAAAACTGAAATCTATGCCTATTGAAGCTTGTATTGGTTTAACTAATGCCTGCAATGCAAGATGTAAGATGTGTCCTAATAGAACATCTAAACGTAAGATTGGTTTTATGCCTTTTTCTACATTTAAAAAAATAATCGACCAACTTAAAGGTTATGTTGAAATTGTGTATTTACATTCGGATGGAGAGTCATTGCTTCATCCTAAACTTTTTGAGATGATTAAATATAGTAAGCAGCAAGGAATTACAACAGGACTTTCTACAAATGCAATAGTCTTGGATAAAGAAAAATCAGAAAAAATTATCGAGTCTGGATTAGACTATTTTATAATTTCTGTAGATGCTACTTCAAGAAAAACATACTTAAAGGTAAAAGGTGTTGATAAATATGATGATGTTGTTAATAATGTAAAGCATTTTTTAGAGATAAAGCAGGACAAAAAACCATATACAGTTGTTCAGTTGATAGAGATAAAAGAAAACAGCAAAGAAGTCAGGCAATTTAAACAAATATGGAAAAACCCAAATGCAGGCATTAGAATCAGGCCTGCCATAAGCTGGGGTGGATTTTATAAAAATACAACAAATAATCCATTGGGTCCTACTAAGGCGTGTATTTTATTGTGGAGAATGATGGTTTTCTTTTGGGATGGCACTGTAGCCATGTGTTGTCATGATATACTTAATAGCAGCCCAATAGGAAATATAAATAAGAACAGTATTGCTGAAATTTGGAATGGAGAAAAGATGATGGAGTACAGGGAAATGCACATAAAGAAAGATTATGGCAAAATCAGCCTATGCAAAGACTGTGATGTGCCCGCAATTAATTTGCCCTTTCTTGCTGGAAGTGTTTTTCTTGACACTTTCACTATAAAAAAACTGATAGTTAAATTAGAAAAAATACCCTATCTGAGAAAATACGTTTAAGATGAAAATACTATTAATAAACCCTCCTTGGTTTGAAGGTTCTATTTTAGATAATCTGGTTTCTAATAATCCTCCTATGGGTTTAGCTTATATTGCTGCTGTTTTAGAAAAGGGAGGGTATAAAGATACTATAGTTCGTGATATGAAAGTTTCTAAAATACCGATAGATAAAACTGGAAAACTCATTGATGATTTTAAACCGGATATTGTCGGCATACGTTCTGCTACTGGACAAATAACATCTGTAATTAAGATGATAAGAATAATAAAATCAATTGATCCCAATATTATATGTGTTCTTGGAGGATCCCATCCTTCAGTATTGCCTGAAAAAACCCTGAAAGAAACAAATGCAGATATTGTTATTTTGGGTGAAGGAGAAATAACAATGTTGGAACTTGTTAAAGCAATTGATGAAAAAAAGCCAATCGATAAAGTAGCTGGTTTATATTATAAGAAAAATGATAAAATAATTTTTACAGGAAGAAGGCCTTATATAAAAGATTTAGATACTTTGCCTATGCCAGCATGGCATTTATTGCCTGATTTATCATTGTATTCAGATACATCAGCTATACATGAAACAAAAAGACATGCTCAAATTATAAATTCCAGAGGTTGTCCTTTTAGTTGCCTTTTCTGTGATAAATCGGTATATGGCGGTACTTATAGAGTAAGAAGTGCGAAGAATACTGTAGATGAAATGGAGATATTAATTGATAAATATCATCCTGAAGAGATAAGATTTTTTGATGACCTTTTTACTGCAAATAAAGACAGGGTTATTGACCTTTGTAATGAAATGATGAGAAGAAATATTAAAGTCAAGTGGGCCTGTGAAGCAAGAGTTACTACTGTAACACCTGAGTTATTAGAAATAATGAAAAAAGCAGGATGCTGGGCTATTAGTTACGGGATAGAATCTGGCTCCCAGAAAGTTTTGGATATACTTAACAAAAGAATAACTATAGATGATGTTAAAAAAGCGGTCAAATGGACAAAAGATGCAGGAATAACATCAAGAGGTTATTTTTTGATCGGTGCGCCAGGGGACAGTGCAGAAACAATTAAAAAAACAATAAAATTCGCAATGAAACTCAATCTAGACCATGCTGCCTTTTCATTATTTTCTCCCTACCCTGGCACCGGAGTATATAGAAATCCTGAAAAATATGGGAAAATTACTGCAAAAAAATGGGATGAGTATATTTCTTATGGTAAACCTGCATTTATTCCTCATGGTTTGACAGAAAAAGAGATTCAAAAGTATTACAAAATGGCTTACTTATTATTCTATATAAGGCCAAGAAATTTATTAAGGCTATTGCAGAGGATCCATAGTTTTTCAATGTTTAAAGAGTATTTCAAGGCCTTTTTATGGAGTATAGGAAAAAGTGATAGATAATTCTGGTTAGTTGTTTTACAAAAGAAAGATTTTTAAAATAATATCATGTCTCTTCCCTTATATGAGTCACATTAAGCATACTCTTCATATGGAACAGCCTATTGGTGTAGCATCAGTTTTTGACGATACTCTAACTTTGGCCGTCATTGCTTCGAAAGAGCCTAAAGGGAAGGTTCTTGATGTAGGTACTGGAACAGGTTATATAGCAATATATCTTGCCAAGCTTGGTTTTGATGCTGATGGAGTAGATATAAATAAGTCTGCTATATACACAGCAAAAAGAAATGCCAAAAAAAACCATGTAAGTTGTCATTTCTTTATTTCTGACTTATTTTCGGAGGTAAAAAGTAAATACAATATCATTGTATTCAATCCCCCTCTTGGCAATGAAGGGGGCAATAAAGTTTTTGAAATCATAAAAAGTGTTATTAGAAAGAGCAAAATTTTAATTAAAATAAGTGAACCTGTAGCACTTCGCCTTTTTAAGAAAAATAGAAGATCTATTTTAACAGAGTTTTTTTCAAATGTTGATAAACTCATGAAGAAAAATGGAAAGGTCTTAGTATTAGTCAACAATGTGGAGGTAGATTGGTATAAAAACTTAATTCCGGACATATTTCAGATTGAGAAGATTAAATCTCCTATTAATGGGGATGACCACGTTGTGTTAAGGTTGTCGATTAAGAAATCAATTTAGAGATATTATTTATTTTTATTAATTATGTTGATAATTGATTTTCCAATAATCTTTCTAACTAGACTTACTCCCTTTAATGTAATTCATGGAGTAAATTGCAATCCAAAGTAAATAAAACCAACTCACGTTATCCAGCTTCTTAGTACCCAATGCATAATTAACTTTGAAGATGAATTCAAATAATCTATTATGTCTAAATTTAATCAGCCATTTCATTACTCTTCTTGGAATCCTAAAAGTAACTCCGAATTGAAATAATTTTTGAAGATTAACAATTTCATTCTTATTATCAATAACCAAGACCAAATCATCAAAAACCGAATTATCTGCATCTTCAAAACTATATTCCCCTTTGATAAGCTTTTGTTTCTTTGCAATCTCCATAATTTCTGTCTGTGGATAAGGCTGCAGCAATGAGCACCAAGCATGGTCTGGTTTATATTTATAATTAAGCTCATAAGTTTCTAAAGCTGTATCCAAAGTTTCTCCAGGCACACCCAGCATATTAAAAATCTGAAATTTAATTTGATATTTTTTTATAAGCTTAATAGCATTTATCAGTTGCTCATTTGTAAGTCCTTTTTTTAACACTACATTTCTCAAATAAGGATTCGCAGACTCCAAACCAACCCTTATAGAGTTGCATCCGGCTTCTTTTAACCATTTAATTTTTTCATCATTAATTGTATCTGCTCTAGCGTTTATACTAAAGGGCAAATTAACTTCTTGTTTATATCGCTCTGAGAACTCTTTAAACCAGTCTCGTGAACCTATAGTGAATGTATCATCATAGAAGACT
>Ga0187827_10002331_pt1 | contig 26129 bp, 12 predicted proteins | sample ETNtaG_39_FD_167969 | JGI IMG/M metagenome (GOLD analysis project Ga0187827, IMG submission 167969) | Marine microbial and viral communities from oxygen minimum zone, Eastern Pacific Ocean - ETNP2014_SV_150_PacBio MetaG (Illumina Assembly) | ecosystem: Environmental > Aquatic > Marine > Hypoxic... | reverse complement strand
TCTGAGTTCGGAGTCAGTTCCCACTCACGCAGGAAGCTCTCGCTATCCGGGGTTTGCAGCCGGGTACCCCGGTCGGGGACCTCGATGCGACAGACCAAGTCGGATATACCGGCAGATTCGAACAATGGCCGCAAGCGGGTCCAGTCGATCTGGGCGGCAGCAAGCTGCCGACCCGTGCCGACGATGCGGTCGAGAGTGGTCGACATCTGAGCATCGCACAAGAGCCGGATCCCCAGTCCCTCCAGCGCATTCTTGTCGTCGTCTGTGACCATTCCGCCAGCCTCTACCGGTCCCCACCAGACACTGTTGCCCGGCATTTTCCGGGCCTGACGGTCTGCGGCGAAGGCGTCGAGGAAGCTGTTGGCTGCCGCGTAGTGGGTCTGTCTCTTCGAGCCCCAGAGGGCGGCGATGGAGGAGTAGAGAAGGAGGAAGTCGAGTTGAGGCCCGCCGAAAAACTCCTCCAGGTGCAGCGCCCCTGCGATCTTCGGCGCCAGCACTGACCGCAGGGCATCGGCACTTTGTTCGCTGATCGACGACACCCCCGGCAGACCGGCAGCGTGGATGATGCCCGCCACCGGGGGAAGCTGGGTTGCGATCTGCTGGCGGACCGCCTGCATGGTGCCATGGTCTGTGATATCTGCGCTGAGTACGAGGGTTTGAATTCCAAGCGCCGTCAGATCCGCTACTTCGTCCTCGACTGATTCGGTCAGTCCGCGTCGTCCGAACAATACGAGATACTGCGCCCCTCTTGCGGCCAGCCAGCGGGCAGCTCGCAGTCCCAGACCGCCCAACCCGCCACTGATGAGATAGGTGGCATCAGGACGGATCTTGAGTGCCGACGGGGCAGGCGTGGGTGTCGACTGGATCCGGGGTACGTGGGCGATGCCTGTGCGGAAGGCGACCTGACCGTGAGCGAGCGCGGGCTGCAACACCGACCACAGACGATCTGCGCTCTGCGACGGAGAATCGTCAGGATCCAGATCAACCAGCCCACCCCAGCGATCCGGTAGTTCGAGCGCCAGAGACCGGCCGAATCCCCACAGAGCCGAAGAGGAGAGGTCTGCAACCAGCTCTGCCTGCTCAATCGCTATGGCTCCCCGGGTGACAGTCCAGAGTCGCGACTCAGCATCCGTAGACTGCAACAGCTTGGCTAGATTGAGCAACGCCTCGCACCGCGCGACAGCTTCCGTCGACAGGCTGGTTCCCTGAGATGGATGGTCAGTGGCCCATAGGTTAGCGATCCCGACCGTACCGTCTCCCCGTGCCAATCGTTCGCGCAGATCTTCAAGCGCGTTCGTGGTGCCTGCGTCGCCCTCGGCTGGTGGATCGGCGTGGAGACAGATCACATCCAGGCCCGTCAGTTGGATCCGTCCCGCGAGATCATCGCCGATGCCACCACGGTCAGCGAGGATGATCCATGCATCGCATGGCACCAGCCGCCGCGCCAGAGATGACACCTGGGTCGGTTCCCAGTTCAGCCCGTAATAGATCCCGGCAGGTGATGTCGACTGCACCGCGTGGAAGGGTGTACCGTCGACCCAATAGGACTGGCGCTGGAATGGATACGTCGGCAGCAGGTCCGGGTGCGTGAATGGGCGACCCATGATCTGCTGCCAGTCCAAGTCATCACCTCTGGTGTAGCTCTGTGCCCGGTGCCGCGGCGAGCCCTCGGGGTGATCTGCTGTCTGGTCAGGCAGTCCAGGTCTGTAGACATCAGGCAATGGTGTGGTGCCAAAGGCGGAGCGCAGCTTCTGACAGATGTCATCCGCTGAGGTCCCCAGGACGGCCAGTCGATGCGCGAGGTGATCTCTGCCGAGGGCGGCACTCGCACAGAAGTCCATCAGATCAATGGCTGGGTTGCCTTCCAGTGCGGCGGCGCAACGCTCGGCATGATCTCGCAGAGCATCCTCTGTCCTGGCGGAAAGAACCAGGAGGGCTGCCGGATCATCCGCGACCGTGGTCGATACTGATCTCAGTGATGGTCTTGGTCCTTCCGCCACGATGACATGGGCATTGGTACCGCTCATACCGAACGAACTGACGCCTGCGAGCCGTTGGGTGGCCTCGTCCCACGCTGTCGTCTGTGCCGCGACTCTCACAGGGATCTCATCCCACGCGATATGCGGATTGGGTCGTGTGAAGTGGAGGTGGCGGGGAATCGATCCGTGCTGCAGAGACAACACGGTCTTGATCAGGCCCGCAATGCCCGCAGCGGCCTCCAGGTGGCCGATGTTGGACTTGACCGAGCCGATGTACAGGGGACGATCCTGCTCACGATTCCGGCCGTAGACTCTGGCCAGGCTCTCGACCTCGATTGGGTCGCCGAGGACCGTACCCGTACCGTGAGCCTCGACGAATCCCACCTCTTCCGGGTTCACTCGGGCCTGCCTCAGCGCCGCCTGCAGGAGGGCATCCTGCGCCTTCTGGTTCGGTACGGTCAAACCGCTGCTGGGGCCATCGTGATTGATGGCACTGCCGCGGATGATCGCCAGGACCCTGTTGCCGTCTGCCAGGGCGTCGGCGAGGCGTTTGACCAGGACCACACCGGCTCCTTCGCCGCGGCCGAATCCGTTGGCATGAGCATCAAAGGCCTTACATCGTCCGTCCGGTGCCAGCGCACCGGTTCGGGAGAGGAAGACGCCGACCTCAGGCGACAGATTCAGATGGACACCACCGGCCAGAGCGGCAGAGCACTCACCTGCCCGCAGGCTCTGGCAGGCCAGATGGAGGGCAACCAGCGAGGATGAGCACGCCGTGTCCAGGGCGATGCTCGGCCCCTGAAGCCCCAGGACGTGCGAGATCCGGCCGGCGGAGAAACTGAAACCGTTGCCGGTGCCGTCGTAGGCGTTGATGGCCGCCAGATTGCCGGCATTCAGTTTCCACTGCGAGTAGTCGTTCTGTCCGATGCCCACGAACACCCCCGCCGCCGATGCCCGCAGTGACGCTGGGGGTATGCCAGCCCGCTCCACCGCCTCCCAGCAGATCTCGAGGAGCAGGCGCTGCTGTGGATCCATGCTGATCGCTTCCATCGGCGAGATGCCGAAGAAGCCGGGATCGAACTTGTCGATCTCCTCCAGAAATCCACCCTCCCGCGCCGCGATGCCGCCGGCCTTCTCTGGATCAGGGTCGTAGTGCTCATCGATATCCCACCGGCTCTTCGGGTAGGGGACGATGGTGTCGGTGCCCGTGGCCAGCAGATCCCAGAACGACTCAGGTGTGTTCGCTCCTCCAGGAAAGCGACAGGCCATGCTCACGATGGCGATCGGGTCCTCGTGGGGCGTCGTCTGCCGGTCATGGCCGAAGGAGGCCGGGTGTCCCGAGGCGGGAGAATCGCGGCCAGAGACCCTGTCCTCAGTGACTTCAGGGCCCGCGATCGCCTCTGCCGGCGAGAGAGGATCCAGCGAAATCTCCTCCAGGATCTGCTGCCCCATTTCGCGGATCGTCGGGTGGCGGAACACCGCGGTGCTCGAGAAGGAGCAGCGATAGCCGTCGTTGATGCGCTTCGTCAGATCCAGGGCCATCAGTGAATCCATGCCTAGGTCGAAGAGGCCTTTGTCCAGAGGTACCCGCTCGGGATCGTCGAAGTCGAGCACGCCGGCCACCAGTGAGCCCAACTGCCGATGAATGGTTTCGATTCGACCCGGAGCATCGATGGCGGCCAGTTCGGCGAGCAGCCTGTCATCGAAGGCTTCGGTGCGAGATTCCGCTTGCACCAGAAACGAGAACTGGTCGATGCGATGATCATCCGGGAATCGTTGCAGGAATCGTTCCCAGTCGACGTCCAGCACACCGATGTGTCCGTGTGGTGCCGCCAGGGCCAGCTCGAGGGCGCTCAGATTCCTCTTCGCGTCCAGCGGGGTCACGCCGATGGCACGCCATTGTGCCTGCCGCTGGTGGCCGACACTGCTCGCCATCCCGAGTCCGTCCCAAGGTCCCCAACTGATTGCCAGGGCCGCTTGGCCCTGCGAACGTCGGCGGGCGGCAAAGGCATCGAGAAAACTGTTGGCGGCGACGTAGTTGCCGAGTCCGGCGGCGCCCACCATCGAGGCGATTGATGAAAAGCAGAGGAAGAAGTCCAGTTCGCCGGCTGCCGATGATCGATGCAGGTTCCAGGTGCCGATCACCTTTGCCTCGAAGACCTTCTCGAACAGCTCCCAGTGATGATCGCGCAGCAGACGATCGTCGTACACGCCGGCGGCGTGCACGATGCCTCGGAGTGGCCGATTCGAGTCGATGGATTCCTCCAGCCGGCGGATATCCTCAGCGACGGCAACGTCTCCCTTGAAGAGGGCGATATCCACTCCACGTCGTCGCCACGACTCGATACGTGCAAGTGCGTCAGTCGCCGCGTCGGACCTGGCCATCAGGATGATCGACTGCGAACCGCTTGCGATCAGCCATTCGGCCACCTCAAGTCCCAGCGCGCCGAGGCCACCGGTTATCAGGTAGGTGCCGTCTGCCTGGATGGGAAGTGGCGCCCGGTCTGGGGCCGCCACCCTCTCGAACCTCGGTACGAGCACCTTCGCGCTTCGGATGGCGATTTCGGTCTCGGTTGGGTCGTCGTGCAGCAAATGGCGGGTGAAGGTCTCCAGGTTGTCGTCGCGGGAGGGATCCAGGTCGACGAAATGCACCCTCTGCTCGGGATTCTCCTGACCGATCACTCTGCCTAAGCCCCAGACGATCGCCTGAATGGGGTCGATGGCCTGGTCAGCCGGCAGACCCTGAGCGCCCCTCGTCACGACCCATACGGGTGTCGCTTCGAGATCACCAATCAGAGCCTGACTCAGATGCAGGATCGAGGCGCATCCAGCGGCAGTGGCGCGACGCAGGCTGGCCGGTTCCAGCATCTCGAAGGGAGGTGTCTGGAGATTCCACAGGTGAAGAACTCCGCGCAGGGCCTGTGCAGGGATTTCCTGCAGGAGTCGAACCAAGTGCGTCGGCGAGAGAGGATCGATCTGGAATATCCTGTCGGACACTCTCTCGAACTGGCTGCCCACATAGACCTGAATGCAGTCGAGGCCGCTCCTGGCCAAAGCTAGGCTCGCCTCCTCCCCAGTCGGTGAGTCGTCGCCGAACACCAGCCACGTACCTCTCGAGAGTTGGGTCGCGTTCGTGCTCTTGCGCCCGAGGATCAGCGACTGCTCGAAGCGATCAGCAGGGCCAGCATCTGCAGGCGTCAGGGCCGTCGTCTGCTCAAAGCCACTCTCATCGAGCAGCGACGCCCACGCTGGACAGGTCAACAGCGGACCCCAGGAACGAAGATCCGCGTCACTGAATCCCCACCATCCATCGAGGAGGCCGAAGGTAAACTCGAGCCACCGGGCGCGTCCCGTTACCTCGGATAGCAGCAGCAGTCCGCCCGGCACCAGCAGCGACTGCACGTGACCGAGGGTGGTGCGAAGATCTGCCGTTGCGTGGATGACATTCGATGCCAGGATGATGTCGAAGGTGCCTTTTCCGAATCCCTGTGTTTCCGGCTCGGCCTCGATATCGAGCACGCGATACTCAACGGACGGATACTGGGCGAACTTCTGCTTCGCCGATCTGAAGAGCGCGGTGGAGATGTCGGTGTAGACGTAATCGAAATCGACGTCTCTCAGTACGGGCAATACGTGAGACGTCGTGCCCCCCGTGCCCGCACCGATTTCGAGGATCCGGATGCGTCCGCCCCCGGCTGCACTGACGGTTTCCACAATGGCCTGGGCGAGGGTCTGGTTGACGACGGCTGACTCGATGGACGTTTCGTAGAGCCGCTCAACGAGCGTGACATCGCCTTCAGGGAACAGCAGCCCCACCGGGTCGATCTTGCCCAGAAGCACGTCCTTCAGGCCGGCGCCGCAACGGTTGAGGACGGCCGCCTCTGCCGCAACTTCATCCACTTGGCAAACCTGCGGTTGAGGTGCCTGGTGAGGAAGGTCGAGCAGGAGTTCGAAACCATCGTTGTGAACACGGGCTAATCCTTCATCTACCAGTACTCGCACCATTGAGCGGAGGATCGGCAGGCGTTCGGCAGAGATGCCCGCGCGCGCCACGGCTTCATCGAGGCGCAGACCCTCGCCCTTGTGGCCAGGCAGGTCCAACTGTTGCCACGCGGTCAGGACAAACCTCAGACAGACCGGGTCCAACGAACGATAGAGACCTCGGATCCGGTCGACCCCCATCTCTTGTGAGCGGGCCCTCAGATCGGGACGAAGACGCTCGTGAAGGGCGCTCGGCGCGGGCAGGTGAGATGGTTCGATCCGATCGAGGTGGCGCAACTCAGACCACTGTCTCGTGTAGAGGCAGTCCTGCGTCGTCTTCGCCTCAACCGGGGCAGACTCGTGGACCGATGCCATCGGCTTTGGCGTCGATGCCGCTGTCGCCAGCCAGAAGCGTCGACGCTGGAAGGGATATGTGGGAAGACGACACCGTCCGGCGGCGTAGGCCTCATCAACAGCTGCAAAGTCGATGGCGGCGTTGCGAACGTATAGCTCACCCACCGATCGCAGCAGCTGTTCCCAGTCGCCGACGCCCGGACGGAGGCTGGGGAGCCACCCAATCTGAGGATCGTCGAGGACGTTCCGGCCCATGCCGGACAGAATGGGGGCGGGGCCGATCTCGAGGAAGAGATCACATCCTGCCGCCGACAGCTGCTCAAGGCCCTCTCGGAAGCGCACGGGCCGGCGGGTGTGCTGCGACCAGTATGCAGGGTTCATCTCGCCCGGATTGATTGGGCGCCCCGTCAAGTTCGAGATCATCAGAAGCGTTGGATCGCTCAAGCCAATCCCGGCGACGACCTTTTCCAGGTCACCAAGCATGCCATCCATGTGAGACGAATGGAACCCGTGTGATACACTCAGCGGCCGACAGGTGAGTCCTGCTGATTCCAGCTGGTCGCTGGCCCGTCGCAGGATCGTTTCGTCCCCGGACAGTACGAGATGATCGGGGCCGTTCAAGGCGGCGATCTCGACTGCTGTCCCAAACTGCGGCAGGATCTCGCGAACCCGCTCTTCGGCTCCCAGGACGGCGATCATTGTTCCATGGTGGGGCATTGTCTGCATCAGACGCGCCCTCTCGGCAACGAGGCCTAACCCCTGCTCCAGATCGAAGACGCCTGCCGCCCAAGCCGCTGCAAGCTCACCGAGACTGTGCCCCATCACGGCGTGGGGGTGAATGCCCCAGGATTCCCAGAGCCTGAAGAGGCTGCACTGCAGCGCGAACAGGACCGGCTGGGTGTATTGGGTCTGATCCAACAGGCCGGTCTCGTCATCGATCAGCGATCGAATCGATCTGCCCAGGTAGGGCTGCAGGATCCTGTCGCACTGATCGAGGGTGTCGCCGAAGACCGGTTGAGTTTCGTACAGCTGGCGCCCCATCCCACGGTACTGGGAGCCCTGACCGGTGAACAGGAAACCGATGCGTGGGATCGGAGCAACGGGTGACGGGGCAGATATCAGGTGGCCGCCCGCCTGGGCGAGTTCTTCTGATCCAAGTGGACGCACGTGAGCCTGGAGGGCCCCGAGAAGTCCATTGTGAGACGAGGCCACGAAGGCTGCTCGTTTCTCGAGGTGAATCCGTCCGGTGTTGGCAGCACAGCACAGATCCGCAAGGGGCGGCGGCTCCGGACCACGCAGCAACTCGACGTAGTTGGTGGCAACAGCAGCCAACGCGGCCTCAGACTGGGCGGACAGGGACAGAACGTGACACGGTCGTTGGGCAGGCTTCCTGGTCTCAGCATCGTCGCTGTACTCTTCGAGGATTACGTGGGCATTCGTACCACTCATCCCGAAGGCGCTGACGGCCGCTCGGCGGCCCTCCCCTGAGGCGGGAGGCTCCCAAGCTTCGGACTGGCCTGGCACCTCGACGGGCAGCCGTGCCCAGTCGATGAATGGGTTGGGTTGTGTGAAGTGGAGGTGTGGTACCATCTGACGGTGTTGCAGCAACAGGACGGTCTTGATGAATGCCGCAATCCCTGCAGCCGCTTCCAAGTGTCCGATGTTGGTCTTGACCGAACCCATGCGCAGGGGGCGGTCTCTGGTATGACCGGGGCCGTAGACATTCCCGAGGGCATGGACCTCGATCGGGTCACCGAGAGATGTGCCCGTGCCGTGGGCCTCGATGTAGTCGATCTGGTTCGGTTCGAGCCCACTGTCTTTGAGCGCTTGCTGCAGCAGACGCTCCTGGGCCTGACCATTGGGTGCTGTCAAGCCGTTGCTCTGCCCGTCGTGATTGGTCGCGGTACCGCGGACGACGGCGAGAATCGTGTCGCCATCCTTCCGGGCCTGCTCCAGCCGCTTCAGTATCACGATGCCGCAGCCTTCTCCCCGGACATAGCCGTTGGCCCCTGCGTCGAAGGTTCGGCACAGACCGTCCGGTGACAGCGCCCGCAGCCGGCATAGGGTTATCGTCGAACGGGGGTCAAGGATCAGGTTGACGCCTCCCACGATCGCCGCCGACACGGAGTCGTTGCGCAGATCGCGACATGCCTGATGCAGGGCCGTCAGAGAGGAAGAACAGGAGGTGTCCGAGGTCAGTGCGGGGCCGTGGAGGCCGAAGGTGTAGGCGATTCGGCCCGCTGCCACGCTGCGCATGGTGCCCAGACCGTTCCATGCATCGATTGACTCGTGCAACGCGGAAGTCAACTCGCCGTAGTCGTCCGTGCTCATGCCGATGTAGACGCCCGTGTCACTGCCCTTCAGAGCGGACGAAGACATCCCGGCCCGTTCCAGGGCCTCCCACGAGACCTCCAGCAGCAGCCGCTGCTGTGGGTCGAGACCCTTCGCCTCTCGAGGCGAAATGCCGAAGACATCGGGATCGAACTGCTCGACATCACACAGGTATCCGGCTCGTTGTGTATATAGCTTGCCGGGGGCATCAGGATCCGGATCGAACCAGGCTTCAGGATCCCATCGGTCCTGAGGCAGATCCGTGATGGCGCAGTGGCCTTCCTGCAGCAGTTGCCAATAAGACTCGGGAGTGTCGGCCCCACCAGGGAAGCGGCACGCCATGCCGACGACGGCAATCGGTTCTGTCTTGGGCCGGGCCAGATCCAGCGCGGAACGCAGTCGCCGGATCTCACGCAGGGCATCTCGCAGCGCGCCCGCACTATCGGGCACGGCAGCGCCTGATGGCGTCTTATCCGCCGGGCTCATCTGTCTGGATCTCTTCGTACAGGAGTCCGACGAGTTCTTCCTCGCTCAACTGATCCAGGTTGTCATCCTGCTGGCGGGCCGAGATCTCCTCATCTCGTACCTGAGGTGGCGGCGCAGCCGCATCGTCATCCCGCACCACAAACTGAGCCAGGTCCCAGATCGTCGGGTAGTTCCACAGGGTGGTCTCATCGATCGACTTGCCCGTCCAGCCACTCAGATCGTGCACGAGGTCGACGGCGGACAGCGAATCCATGCCAAAAGCGTCAAAGGGGTCGTGGGGACGGATGTGCAGAGGATCGCGCTCAAGTCTTGCGGCGATCCATTTCACGATCCAGTCCTGGATGTTGGGTGCCATCACGGCAGGCATCGCACCCGGCGATGACGTGCTGGCACCCGCAGCACTGTCAAGACGCCAGGATGCGATCGTCGGGAAGCCGTCATCCAGAAAGAGATCGCGGCACGCCCGTCGCTGGATCTTTCCACTGCTGGTTTTCAGAATCGACGCCGTGCGAACCAGAACGATCGCATGCGCGGCCAGTTCATGCTCCTCGAACAATGCTCGACGAAGGGCGGTCAGAATCTCGTCAGTGTTGGCCTTCTTCAGGTAGGTCCGCCGAATCTCCTGAACGACAACGAGTCGTTCTTCGTCTCCCACGTCGACTGAGAACGCGGCACCGCAGTCGGGACGCAGGGCCGGATGTGATCGCTGAACGGTCAGCTCAATGTCGTGTGGATAGTGGTTGGTACCGCGGATGATGACGATGTCCTTGAGGCGACCGGTGACATAACACTCACCGTCGAGGACGAACCCCAGGTCGCCCGTTCGGAGGAAGGGGCCTTCGCCGGTATCTGAGAGATGCGCCTGGAAGGTCTCCTGTGTTTTCTCGGGTCGATTCCAGTATCCCTGAGCGACGATTGGTCCCCCGACCCAGATCTCGCCTACCTCTCCGTCCGGACAGGCCTGGCAGGTCGCCGGATCGACGATTACCAGTCGCGTAGTCCCCAGCGTATGTCCCGAGCTGACCAGTGTCTGGGTGCGCGGCGGCGAGTCAATCGTCTCCCGTTCCATGTGACCTGCATCAGAGGGGCTCACGGCACGGTTTCGTCTCAGATCTTCGGTGCAGACCTCGGTGAAGACACTGTCTTCATGACGGCACGTCGTGGTGATCTTCAGGGTGCTCTCCGCCATGCCGTACCCCGGGGTGAACGCGTTGAACCGAAAACCCGCGGGGGCGAAGAAATCCACGAAACGCTGCATGGTTCCGGCTCGAATGGGCTCGGCGGCAATCGTTGCGACCTGCCAGCAGGACAGATCCAGCTCTGCTCGCTGCTGTGGGTCGATCTTGTCGACACACAGGTCGTAGGCAAAGTTGGGGGCCGGTGAGTGGGTTGCCCTGAAGGTTGAGATCGCCTGCAGCCAGTTGATGGGCTGCTGCATGAAGGTCAGGGGCGCCATGAAATAGCCGGGGATCCCGCTGTAGGCGGACTGCAGGATTCCGTAGATGAGCCCCATATCGTGAAAGATCGGCAGCCAGGAAATCATCTTGTGGCCGGGTAGCAGATTCCAGCTCAGATCCCCTTCATGCATGACCCTCAAGAGATTGCCGTGGGAAACCATCACCCCCTTGGGATCAGAAGTGGACCCCGAGGTATACTGCAGGAAGGCGAGGGAATTGAGGCCGACATCCGGTGCCTGCCAGGTCGCTCCATCGCATGGTTCGAGTGTGTCTGTCGTCAGCCATTGCGTCTTCTCCAGGACGGGAAGGCGATCGCGAACCGCCGCCATGGCGTTTCGTGTCATTTCGTCGCAAAGCGAGATCGCTACATTCGCATCACGGGCGATGCTTTCCAGCCGTGGATCGGGCTTGTTGCGCCTCGGAGGATAGGCGGGCACGGGGATCAATCCGGCGTACACACAGCCGACGAAGGCGACGACGTATTCGAGGGACGATGGATACAGGAGCAGGGCGCGGTCGCCCGGCGCGGCCGATCGAAGGAGCCGAACGGCCAAGGTTCGGGCCCTGGCGTCGAGTTGTGAGAACGTCAGACTCTCTCCCGCCTGGGTCCCGCTGACCAGGAAGGTGTAGGCCAGATCGTCCGGCTGCGTTCGTGCCCGGTAGCGCAGCACCTCCACAAGACTCGACATGGAGTATTCGGGTTTTGGCGGGCCTTCAGGCTGGGGTATGTGCATTGCCATCCTGCATTAAGGTTGGGAATCGCCGTTCACCGGAGCAGAGCCCTTCGGGCTACCCCAAAAAAATCGAGCTAGTGATTTTAAGAGTCAGGGTGATACGCGTCAACTGGGAAGAGGCGACTCCAGTTGCTGTATCTCTCCTGCCAATTCGCCAATTGGCGGGAGTTCGGGCGCGGGCCGAGGAAGGCAGAGGCGATCCCTCAGCTTCCAGCAGATCTGCGGTTTAGCATTGACGCACAGTTGCTGTCATCGCAGACTTATAACTCTTCTGCCCGTTTGAGGCCCAGCAGCCCCGACAGAGGAGTCGTCCGCAACCTGGTATCCACCAACGTGAGCGTAGCCTTTTTAGCCAAAACAGGGACACTAATGCGATGCTGGTGAAGTTAAGAAGGTCCCTGCGGGACAACACGCCCCGTCTGGTTATCTTCATCCTCTTCATCCTCTTCATGTTGGCCTACCTGTCTCCCCGGATTTTCGTCACGATCCCAGCGGGCCATGAGGGCGTTCTGTACCGCAGGTTGCTGGGCGGCACAGATGTCAGCCATGTGTATGAGGAAGGTCTGAAGCTGTTCTTTCCCTGGGACACGCTGACGCCGTACAACCTTCGCGAGCAGATCCTGACGGTCGACATGAATGCCCTCACCGCAGACGGTCTCAACGTCAAGGTGACGGTCACGATCCGCTTTCAGCCCAAAGCACGGATCGTTGGCACCCTGCACAAAGAGCACGGGCCCAACTACGTCAAGTCGTTTTTGGCTCCAGAAGTCGAGTCGGCATCGCGCTACGTACTCGGGAGGAGCAAGCCGGTGGAACTCTACTCCAGGGCCAGAACTCACATCGAGAGTGAGATCAGTCGACATCTCCAGCACGAGTTGCGCCAATACGAGGAGTTCTTCGCTGGACACTGGCCTCACCCTGAGCCCGGTCAGACGTACGAAGGTGAAGTGGCCAACAAGGTCGATGATCATCCGAATGTCAGGATCATTCTCAAGCATTTCTACGAGCACGAAGAAGAAGACTCCGAACTGGCACAGAGGGTCCGAAAGGTCGGCTTTGTGCATCTGTTCAGGCAGATGCACGAGCAGGAAACCCAGTTCGAACAGGCCAAGATCTTCTTCCGGAGAGAACTGGACAGGTTGGCCGGTGAGATCATCACGGCAAATCGGAAAGTGGCCACGCACCACATCTACGGAGATGACTACGATGACGCCACACCAGCCTTGCCCGGGAGCGACGCAAACGGGACGGCGTCTAGCACCCGAGCCGTTGAGCAAGCGCTGGAACTCTACTCCAGGGCCAGAACTCACATCGACAGCCTGAATGCAGCCAAAGGGAAACTGGTGCAGCAGAAGGTCGAGATGATTCAGCAGCAGCAGGCGCATACCGCTGATTTCAAAGTTCTACAGAAGTCTTACGACCGTTTCTTCAAGATCATTGAACTGAAGGATGTCCTGATCAGCGATATTGAGCTTCCTCCCGATATCAAGGCCGCCATCGAGTCGAAACTGGGACAGGAGCAGGTGGCCGAAGAATTCGATTTTCGGATTGAAAGAGAACGAAAGGAAGCTGAGCGCAAGCGCATCGAGGCCAGGGGGATCAGGGATTTCCAGGATATGGTCGCAATAGGTGTTGAGGAAGGCCTGCTGAAATGGAAGGCGATCGAGGCGACACTGGAGCTGGCCCGATCGCCGAATGCCAAGATCATCATTATTGGCGCGGGCGAAGGCGGGCTGCCCGTGATCCTGGGAAACCAGGGCTGGGAGGATTCCACACCCATGCCGAGGGACACCCTCAGCCTGTCCGAATCTGTCGCCCCTGTCACGAGTCCATTGGCACCATGAAACAGGCTCAGGCAAGCCGCCGTCGAGCCCTCGAGGTCGCCAAATGAACTCGAAGCTCATCGAGCTTCTGGTCCGCGGATCGACCCCACAACTGCGACGCAATGTCGTGTTCACGGCTGCCGTATCGGGTGTCGCCAGTGCGGCGATCTTGGCCATCATCAACGCCGCCGCCCACGCTGTTGAGGTCGGCAATCTGAACTTCCGGTACTTCGCCATGTTCGGCGTGGCGATCGTGATGTACATCTACTGCCTGCGGTACACCTTCGATCGTACGACGCGAACCCTCGAAGACATACTCGATCACACACGAAACCGGATCGCCGACAAGATCCGGCACTCTGAACTGATCGTGCTGGATCAGATCGGCCGCGCGCAGATCTACAGTCGACTTACCCAGGACACGGCCGTCCTGTCTCAGTTGGAGTACTACCTGGCCTCGGCGATTCAGTCGATGTCGATGGTCCTGTTCATCGCCCTTTACATTATCTCCCTGTCCGGTTACGCCTTTGCCATCACGGTCGTACTCCTCGCGGGCGGATTGGCCATCTATCTGCGCAACGATCGACGCCTCAACAGGAACTTCGAGTATACGTCGATGAAAGAGGTCGAACTCTTCGAGCACGTGACCCATATCATCGACGGGTTTCCGCAGGTGAGGCTCAACCAGGAACGCAGTGACGATCTGTACGCCGACACCGTTGATGTCTCCCGATCCGTCCGTGATTCAAAGATCGAGACAGCGAAATCGTACAACGAGAAATACATCCTTTCCCAGGTCTTCTTCTACTCCAATCTGGCGGCGATCGTCTTCGTCCTGCCGCAGCTGGTGCCGACGTTTTTCGAGACGATCACCCAGGTTACGGTGGCCATCGTGTTCTTCGTGGCGCCCCTCACGTCACTGGTTTCGAGCATCCCGGCCTACTTCAAAGGGAATGCAGCGGCCGAGCATATTTCCGAACTCGAGACACGGCTCGACAGGCTGCGCAGCACACCGGCCGAGGACCTGCAACACATTGAGTCATTCTCAACGATCAGCCTGAGGGACATCGAATTCTCCTATACCGATGCCCGGACAGGTCAGTTCACACTCGGTCCGCTTTCGCTCGACATCCATGCGGGTGAGATCCTGTTCATCAGCGGTGGCAATGGCAGCGGCAAGTCGACACTGCTGCGCCTACTCTCCTCATTGTATCTGCCACAGAGGGGCACGCTGCGAGTCGACGACCTGACGATCGATAGCGAAACAATGCACGCATATCGCCAGCTGTTCTCGATCGTCTTTTCCGACTTCCATCTTTTCAGCGTGTTGTATGGCATGCGTGACGTGGACCCGGCCAAGGTGAATGTATTGCTGGAGAAGATGCAACTGAATGGCAAGACCGCCTATCAGGGGGGGCGATTCAGTTCACTGGACCTGTCTACGGGGCAGCGGAAGCGGATGGCGCTGCTCGTCGCTTTGCTCGAGGACCGCTCGATCTACGTCCTCGACGAGTGGGCTGCTGAGCAGGATCCTGAATTTCGAGAATACTTCTACGGCGAGCTCGTGCACGAGCTTCGAGACAGTGGCAAGACAATCATCGCCGTATCTCATGACGATCGCTACTTCCACCACGCGGACCGGGTTATCAAGATGGAACTCGGCAAGATTGTGGAGGCGGGCGAGACGTCAACGCCGCGATCGTGAGCCCGCACGGTCGTGCCGGGCAACGGCGAAGCTGACAGATGTCGGTCCGTCACTTCTCCAACAGTCGTCTTCTGGTAGCGGCCTTCCTCCTGTGTTCGTTGCCCGCGTCGGCGCATGACGGTGGCGTCGCTCAGGCGGTCCCCATCTCACCGATCTACGTCGACGGCCGTCTGGACGACTGGCCCGATTCGATGGTCGCCTATCCCATTCTCTCCGTTCACCCGGATCGGCACGATCCACCGTACGCGGACACCGATCTGACAGCCTCCTTCCGCGTCGGCTACGACAGCACCGCGGGACAGCTCTACGTCGCCGTTGTCATCGACGATGATGATGTTGTCACGCGGCCGTCGCTGCCTGCAATGCAGGATCGGTGCGAGATTTTTGTGGATGGCAATCACGGCGAGCAGGACACCCGCGTTTCAGAGCTCGAATCCAGCACCTGCTGATGTCACCCGGCCCCGCCAGCCAACGTGTATGGCCTGGGATCGGTAGGGTGTGGCAGCTCCTTCAACGACGCATTTTCAAATTCAAGTGGTTGCTCAATTCGCAACTCTTGGATACCACGCGCAATCCGCGCCCGCGAGATCCCCGTGGCGCGATACACCATGGCGATACCGCCATGACCAATGGCCTCCGCCTCGGCCGCCGCCCACAGACGTCGGGTGCGCTCCGTCAAAAGCGGAGAAAGAGGCTCGTATTTCCTTCGGAGCGTTTCGATATCCACGCTCCAAACATGACTCCAACTACATCATGAAGTCTAGTGCTTATTTCTCGGAGAGCCCTAAGGCCCATGGCTGAACGACCGACCCGAACCATCGACTGGTATCGCACGCCCATCCCGCGTGAGCAATTGCGTGAGCTGAATCGGTGCAGCGATCTCAAGGCGGCATTGCAGATCCTGGGGCATCTGTGTCTGATCGCCATCACGGCGACGACGGCGTGGATGGTACAGGATCGATGGATGCTGTTACTGCCGACCTTGTTTCTGCACGGTACGGTCTATGTCTTTCTGCTCAATGCGACGCACGAACTCTCCCACGGCTCTGTCTTCCGAACACGTTGGCTGAATCGTCTCTTCCTGCGCCTATTCTGCTTCCTCGGATGGCGGAATCACGTCTTCTTTTGGGCGAGCCACGCTGAACACCACAAGTACACCCTCCACCCACCGGATGATCTTGAGGTCGTGATGCCCACCCGTCTGCGGCTGGTGGACCTCGTACGTGTCACGATCTTCGACCCCCGTGTCTTCGTTGCCACTGTGCGCAAGACGCTGATGCAGGCGATGGGAAGGGTTGAAGGCGAGTGGGAGGAGCATCTGTTTCCTGCAAGTGACCCGGCCAAACGGGCCCAGTTGGCTCGCTGGGCTCGTGTCCTGCTTCTCGGGCACGCAGGGATCATCGTGGCATCTGTGATTTCGGGGCTGTGGCTGGTGCCCATCCTCACGACCTTCGGTGTGTTCTATGGTGGTTGGCTGCGATTCCTGTGTAACAACACGCAGCATGCCGGGCTGCAGGACGATGTGCCGGACTTCCGCCTGTGTACGCGTACTGTTCTGCTGGGTCCGCTCACACGCTTTCTCTACTGGCACATGAATTACCACATCGAGCACCACATGTATGCCGCCGTACCGTGTTACAATCTGGGGCGCCTGCACCGAGCGATCCGTCATGACTTGCCCAAGTCACCGCAGGGTCTGTGGGCCGCATGGCGGCAGATCGTCACGGTCCTGAAGCGCCAGGCTGCCGAGCCAGAATACCAGTTCATGGCGACGCTGCCGCCGACACCTACCCTCCAGACACAGGACTGAGATCCCTTGAGCGTGATCGAGCCGATCGGTTGGATCTCCTGTCCCCAGCGATACCGCTACGAGGCCCCGCGGCAGGGCGTGTTGCTGCCGGAACGCACGGCTGTCATTCATCTGCACGAGGGTCGAGACTTCGAAGCCGGCCTGGATGGCCTCGACGGATTTGAACGAATCTGGGTCGTCTTTGAGTTTCATCTGAACGAAACCTGGCACCCCGTCGTGCAGCCGCCCCATGAGGGGGAGGCCAGGCATGGGGTCTTCGCGACACGTTCGCCGCATCGGCCGAATCGGGTCGGTCTCACCTGCGTGCGGCTGGTCCGTGTGGAGGGATTGCAGTTGACCGTAGCAGGTCACGATCTGCTGGATGGCACACCCGTATGGGATCTCAAACCGTACGTGCCCTATGCTGATGCGTTCCCTGATGCCTCTGCAGGCTGGCTCGACGAGGTGGACGCGCAGCAATACGAGGTGGAATTCACCGCACAGGCGGCTGCGACGGCCGCCTGGATCCTGGCCCATGGCCATCTCGACTGCGTGAACTTCGCGCAGGTGCAACTCATGTCGGATCCGACCGATGCGGAGCGCAAACGCATCACGCGGGAAGGTAGCAGCTTCGTCATCGCTTACCGGACATGGCGGCTGCACTACCGGGTGGCCGAGCCGGCGCACTCAGTGACGGTGACGCGGATTTCATCCGGCTACAGTGCTCGGGAACTGGAGAAGACGGAGGATCGCCACGCGGTCAAGCAGGTTCACCGCGACTTTGCCGGGCGGACCACTGACGCCAACACCGCCGACGAAGCTGGAGAATCCAGAAGGGGAGAATAAGCACCATGGCAGATACGGATCGTCCACGTGTTCTCATCACTGGGGCGGCTGGCTCCGTCGGACGAAACCTGTGGCAGGGCTGGGAGGCGGCCGGTTGTTACGACCTGACGCTCACAGACCGCCAGCAGATCGAGGGCAGCAACTCGCGGATGGAGATCGGTGACATCGCCGACAAAGACCTGGTCTGTCGCCTGTGCGAGGGGCAGGATGTACTCGTGCATCTGGCCTACATCCCGCACAAGCCACTGGCAGATGTCACCGACATCGGTGTGGCCATGCAGTTGTTCGAGGCGGCCAGTGCAGCGGGGGTGAAGCGTATCATCTACGCCTCCTCCAACTCAGCCATCGGCATGAATGAGCATCAGATCCGACCGCCGCGTTTCTCGACGGGGGATCAGTTCCGTCCGAATGGGTGGTATGGGGCCCAGAAGTGCATGGCAGAGATGGCGGGCAGTCATCTGGCCGCGCGTGAAGGGGTCCGCTTCATCAGCATCCGCATCGGTACCTTCACCGGTGGCAGTGAGCCGGTCGATCTGCGGCAATGCACGACGCTGCTGACGCCACGTGACGCGCTGCAGCTGTTCACGCGTGCCATCGACTACGACGGGCCGGTGGAATTCCTCATCACCTATGGTACCTCAGGGAATCACTCTGGCCATCAGGTGGGATTTCTGGATATCTCCGAGGCCGTCGAGATCCTCGGCTACGAGCCGCAGGACAACATGATCCGGGATCATGCGCACCGTTTCGCAGATTAATGGTCACCGCAGCGCTCTGCTTGTGCAAGGCAGTACCCCATAGCATATTCGCAGCATGACTGTCTTACGGACATCGACACCCACATCGCGTGCCCTGGGGATCCTGATCCTCGGTGTCATGGTGCTGGGCACAACCGCAGCTTTGCCGCTGCTCCACGACGCGTTTCACGCGCCCAGGGCAGCGGAGACTGAATGTCCGGTCCACATCCTGCAGACTGGCTTCTCGCTGGTTCTGCTCGCCGTCGTCCTCTTCAGCGCCCTGCTGTCGCGTGCGACGGGCAGGTTGCCGCTGCGGCGTGCGCCCGGGTTCGTTCACGACCCACGATCGACGGCCCACGCTCCGCGCGCCCCACCGGCTCTCTCCGTCTGACGCTGTAGGAACCGATTCCCGACAGGCGAGTTAGCGCCTGACGGGGAGTCTGCCTCTGCGCGCGCAGAGGACCTGCAGAGCTGTACCTCCAAAATCAATCCGCGTATTCGGTCGGGCTCCACTTTCCTCGTCGGAGAGGGAGATCCTGTCGTCGCCGGGCGACCTGTTTCGTGTCTTCAGCAGAAGACATCGGACCTGGGGCTGCCATGGCGCGTCGGCCACCGATACGCCCATGCTTTCTAAGACGGAGCAACCTGAAATGACTGTGATCATCAATCCCCGCACCATTCACCGCGGCGCGCTGATTCCCTTTCTGCTGGCGCTCTTCGCCGCCTTCCTGTTCGCCGGATGCGATAATGACAATCCCGTCGACGACGACCACGACGAGCACTCCGAGGCGTTCGGCCTCGTCATCCTGAACTCAGGCGAGGAAGTGGCGCGTGATGAGGGCGGTAGCGTCACCGGTGCCATCGAGGTGGGCGTCGAGCGTGAGACAGCGCTGCTGTCGATCCGCTTTCTCGCCGAAGACGGCGACCAGTTCGTCCCCGAGGGCGAGCACAACAGCCTCGCCTGGGAAATCGAGGACGAGACGATCACCGAAGTCGAGCATCACGAAGAGGATGGCGCCTGGGCGTTCCACATCGTCGGTCACGGGGAGGGGACGACCACGATCCGCGTGAAGATCCTGCACGACGACCATGCGGATTTCGTCTCACGCCCGATCGAGATCCGTGTCACCGTCGGCGGCCCCGGCGAAGAACATGACGAGGATGATGACCACGAGGGCTGATCGCCTCGTGTGGTCGCGGGCAACCGGCGTCGTGATGGCTGCGTTTCTTGCCATCGCGGCGCCGGGCTCCACCCGCGCCGAGACCGGGCTCGAAGGGCAACTCGTCGATGCTGTCACTGGCGAGCCCGTCGGCTGGGCAATCGTCTTGATCACCGAGCTGGATCGGCACGCCCACGCCGATGTGGACGGGTGCTTCCTCCTCGCCCCGGTCCCGCCCGGCAACTACACCCTCCGCGTCGTGCGAATCGGCTATCACCAGACTGAGCAAAGCGTCGTCGTCGGTGACGACGGCATGAGCACCCTACACGTCCCCCTCAAGTCCAAACCGGTGAGGGCCCACGAGACACTCGTGGAGGCACACGAACACCGATCCGCTCTCGAGGCGCCCGCTCAGGTCATGGAAGGTGGGCGTCTGCGCCAGAGTCTTGGCCGCACGATCGCCGAGACGATCGCCCTCGAACCGGGGCTGTCCCAGCGCAGCATGGGACCGGCCCCGGCGCGCCCCGTCCTGCGGGGGCTTGGCGGTGACCGCCTCCTCGTGCTGGAGGATGGTGGCCGCACGGGAGACCTGTCGGCGACCTCGTCAGACCATGCGGTCGCCATCGAACCGCTGACCACTGAGCGTGTCGAGATCGTACGTGGCCCGGAGGCGATCCTCTTTGGCGGCAACACCCTTGGTGGTGTCATCGATGTCGTTCGTGGCGCCGTGCCCACCGAGCGTGTCGATGACGTGGTCGGCTCCTTCGCGTGGCAGGCGGAGACGGTGAATATGGGCGGTGGGGGGGGGATGGACGTGAGTCTGCCCGCCGGACCACTGACTATTCGTCTCGACGGAAGTCTGCGGCGCTCCGACGACACAGGCACCCCCGCCGGCACGCTGGTCAACACCGATCTGATGACGGACAACGGCGCTGTGGGTACCGGATTCGTGCGCTCCTGGGGATCTGTCGGCGGCGCCTATTCTCTCTACGATTCGGACTATGGGATACCCCCCGACCCAGAAGGCGGTCATCCGTCCGGGGTCGACATCCGCCTCGATCGCCGCCATCAGGAACTGCGGGCCGATCTGCACCCTGCGCGCTGGCCCTGGTTGCAGAGCCTGGACCTGACCTACACCCACAATCGCTTCTTCCAGGAGGAGATCGAAGCGAGTGGTGCGATCGGCCTCGAGTTCGGCGTGCTGACGACGAATGCCGAAGCGCGGGCACGGTTGGTCCCAGTCGGCCCGCTGCAGAATGTCACCGGTGGCGTCTGGACGGAGCGCCGGGACTACAAGACCTCGGGACTGAGCTTCACTCCCGACACGCGGGAGACGGCCGCAGCAGCCTTCGTCTACGGTGAGTGGCCCGCCGGTCCATGGGCTTACAACGCATCCCTGCGCTGGGACGGCCGTCGCCTGAAGCCCGAGGAGGAGCGGTTCTCGGAACAGGTCGGGCTGATCCGGGAGCGCACCTTTCAGGGGCTCTCGGGTGGCCTGGCCGTCGAACGACAACTCGGCGCCTGGCATCTGGGTGCCACCGCCATGCGATCGTTCCGTGCACCGCAGGTGGAGGAAACCTTCTCACGCGGACCTCATCTGGCGGCATATTCTTTCGAGGTCGGCAACGCCGAAATCGAGTCGGAACAGGGCTTGGGGTTGGAATTGACCGCACGCTGGCATAGTCGGGCGGGACGCGTTGCATTCGCCGTGTTTCGCAACGCCTTCGACGGCTACATCTACCCTCGCAACACCGGTGAGATCAGTCTGCAACGGGGTGACCTTTTCCTGTATCGGTTCGTCGGCGAGGATGCCCTGATGTGGGGCGCCGAGGGCACCTGGGAACTCCACCTGTCCAGCGCCCTGGCGACGGATGGATCGGTCAGCTTCGTGCGGGGTAGAATCGACGACGGTGAGGATCTGCCGGCGATGCCGCCGTTGCAAGGCAAAGCGGGATTGCGCTGGCAGGCGCGTCCGAATCTCGAAGGCCGCATCGCCAGTTGCTTCGCCACAGAGCAGGGCCGGCCTGGCCCTTTCGAGAATCCGACCGACGGATACGTCGTGCTCGATCTATCCGCCTCGTGGCATCGGACCGGTTTCGGCCTGCTGCACACACTGTCGGTGAGTGTCGACAACGTGCTCGACACGACCTATCGCCGGCATCTCAACCGGGTGCGGCAGATCATGCCCGAACCGGGACGCAACCTTCGCATTTTGCACAAGGCGTTTTTTTGATGAATTCGGTAAGTGCCCAGCTCCAACTCAGCGATCGGCATGAATGGGCATCAGATCCGACGGATCACGCCTGCGTATTCCCCCTCCTGACTGAGCAGGACGACGGGACAGTGGGACTGGCGTGCCACCTGCAGGGCGAATTCACCGAAGATCTTCCGTCGACGGTGCACGTGTTGCAGTCCGAGTACGAGCAGATCAGTCGAGGCGGTTCGTGTCACGACCTCATTGACGCCTTCATCGCTGCGCACAATCCTGGCCGTCCCAATGCCTGGCGCCTTGTCACGGGCCATACGTGCCAGTCGGCGTCGGGCTCTGGCCTCGGAGCGCGGTGATGTGGTCTGTGGAAGCACGCGCAGGAATTCGACTTCGCGGTCGTGGGTGCGCAGGAGGCTTCCCAGCAGCCGCGCCCGCAATTCATCGTGTGAGCCGTGGCCGCCGATGGGCACGAGAATGCGTCGTGCGTCGGTGAGCTTCCACCCGTGGGGTGCGCGCAGAATGGCCACGTCGCAGTCGAGGCTACTGATGAGGTCTTCCAGGTGCCCCTCGACACCATCATCGTTCAGATCGCTCAGACCCAGCAACAGACAGGCACAGCGATGACGCTGGGCGACGCGGCCAATCTCATCCCACGGTGTAGGGGCGACGCTGACCAAAGCCTCGGGGGACAGGCCGGCCGCGAAGGAGGCCGTCAGAGCTTCCCTGAGTACGTCCTGTGCATCGCGCAGGGCCGGTGGGGTTTGCCTCGCGGGGGTTCTCCCTACATGCAGCTACCCGTGTGGAGGCCACCGATCGTGTCCGGCTGGAGCAGTTGTGCCGCTACGTCATTCGTCCACCCCTGGCCGCCGGGCGTCTGCAGATTCGGGATGCCGAGCATGTGGCGTTTTCGTTGAAGTCCGTCTGGTCCGATGGCACGTATCAGATCGTGAGGAAGGTCTCCAGATGCTCAGCCAGGACTTGGTAGAGGGGCTCCTTCTCGGGCGTGCGGCGGCGGTAGGCAGGGGCATCGGCATGGGTGTGGGCGAATGACATGCCACCCACGGCTGCAAGACGGAGACCAGCGGCGACACCAGAGTACCCACCGCCCATCTGCAGCATTCGCTGCCGTCAACGGCACCCACCTGTGTATCCTGTGCGACACACACAGTGCAACCAAGGCCAGGGCTCTACGGCCCATGGTGACCAAGTTCATCCAGCGGCGGGCTTCAACCACCCAGCGCCTGATGCAGATGGTCAACTGAGTCGATCGTGCGCTCAGCCGCCAGCCTGCCACGACATAACCGTCCGGGTAGGCGAGTTGCTCGGTGAGCGGATCCAGCGGATTCAACAGCTCACTCCGCCAGATCGATGGCCAGCACGTTCGAATATGTGGAGGGCAACGCCTCCGGCAGCTGGACCGTGAGCGTGCCGAAAGCCTGGCTGAACTGGCAGGGCCCCGCGCCCAGGAGTTGCACGCCGGTCACCTTCTCAGCCTCCGTGAGACTCTTGACCACCGCGACCCGGTTCGACGGGGCTGCCAGCATGAAGGCGTAGAGGGTGTTCTCTTTCTGCGTGAACCGATAGTCGGAGGAGTTCCAGGCCACCTGCTCCTCCTTGAAACCGTCGATGGCGACGAGACTGTCGCCCTCGCCGGATTCGCGCCAGGGGCGGGTGCCGTGAATGGCCTCGCCGTTGATGGCAAACCAGTCGGCCAGCTCATCGAGCAGGAAGTGCGTCTCATCGTCGATCGAGCCGTCCGGCTTCTGCAGGATATTGAGCAGCAGGTTGCCGTTCTTGGCGACGATGTCGATCAACATCTCGATGACATGGCCGGGTTTCTTGAACTCCCGACGCACGTCATAGAACCAGACGCCGATGCAGGTGTCGGTCTGCCAGGGCACCGGGTTGATACCGGGCAGCTGGCTGCGCTCGATGTCGAGCATGCCGACGCAGTTCACCTCGGTGCGGCGGTCCTTGTGATTGTAGACCGCCCGTGACGCGCCGTGCTTCCGGGCGGACGTGTTGTAGAGATGGGCCACCACATCCAGACCGTGGTGAAAGTCCGGATCACCTGGTGGCACGTCGGGTGATCCGAAGGGCAGCGAGCCGTCCGAGTAGAGCAGGTCGGGCGTGTAGAGGTCGATGACCTCCTTGATGACGGAACGCCAGTAGTCGCGGAAGCCTTCGTTCGGCGTATACCATGGGCGCGCCTGTGTCTGGGTGCGGTCCACGCCTTCGACGTGCTCGTAGTTGTCGAGGTAGAAGTCCCGGTATTCCGGGTCGTTGCCGTCATAGGGCACGCCGGCGTGGGGGCCCTCGGTGTCGCACCACTTGTTCGTCCGCCACCAGGAGAACGTGGCGCCCAGGTGCTCGGTCAGGCCGAAGGCCATGCCCTCCTTGTCCGCCGCGGCTCTCCACAACCCACAGATGTCCTTCATGGGGCCGACCTGCGTGGAGTTGAAGCGGTTGAGCTTCGAGGGGTAGTTGAAGAAGTGATCGTGGTGCATGGCCTGCCCCACGAAGTAGCGCGCCCCGGCCTTCCGGTAGAGCGCCATCAGGGCTTCCGGATCGAAGCGTTCCGCCTTCCACAGAGCACAGATGTCTTTGTAGCCGAAGGTCGAGGGATGCCCGTAGTGCCGTACGTGATACAGGTTCTGGGGATGGCCCTGGATGTACATGTGGCGCGCATACCAGTCGCCATACATGGGTACACTCTGCGGCCCCCAATGGCTCCAGATACCGAACTTGGCGTCACGGAACCACTCCGGACATTCGTAGTCGGACAGCGATGGGAAGGTCGGCTCGTAGGGTTGTGATGACATCGTGTCTCCTGTTCAGAAGGTGGGGTCGATGGGGGTGATGGCCCCCAGTCCCGCACCCTCGAGGGTCTCCGCCACTTCGAGGCACAGCAGCTCACTCCAGCGCGGGCCATTGACCAGCACACCCACCGGCAGACCGTCCACCAGGCCTGCGGGCACAGCGGCCGATGGCAGGCCCAACAGGTTGGCCAGCGTCACCGCTCGGGCGGCCACCAAGGTGGCCAGCGAACTCTCGGAAGACTCGGCGTCCACGCCGTGAACGAAGGGGAGGTCGGTCCAGGTCGGTGTGAGCACCACGTCCCAGTCGCTGAAGAAGACATTCCAGTCGCGCATGAGCGAATGACGCTGCATCCATGCCAGGCCAAGGCTCTCGAGCGTGGGCGGAGCCTTCAACTCACCGGCCATGCGCAGGAACGCCGTTGCCTCCGGCGACAGGATCGGCTCCAGCAGCGGCAGGGCCATGACGACCTCGCCCAGCACGAGGGTTTGCCAGCAGTCGACGACCTCGTCGAAGCGGGGGCCGTCGATTTCTTCGACGTGGCACCCGGCCGCTTCAAGGGCGGCGGCGGCGGCGCGGGTCACTGCGGCGACACGGGGATCGGTCGTGCCACCCGGTGGCTCTGCCATGACGGCCACTCGACGCCTTGCTGGCTCCGGTGCCGTGAGGGGCAGGGGAACCGATTGCGGATCGCGCACATGCGCCCCGGACAGGGCGGCCAGACCCAGGCGGACATCGGCCACGGTCCTGGCCATCGGCCCCTGCACCGCGAGCAACTGCAAGGTGATCGAAGCATCGGGCCCGGGGTAGGTGCTGGCTGATGGCACTCGCCCAAGCGTGGGTTTGATGGAGGCAATCGAACAGCAGCTGGCGGGGTTTCGCAGCGATCCGCCGAGGTCGTTGCCCAGCCCGATGGGCGACATTCCCGTGGCCAGGGCAACTGCCTCGCCACCAGAGCTTCCGCCTGCGGTTCGCTCCGGATGCCAGGGATTCAGCGTCAGGCCGTGGAGCTCGCTGTCGGTGTGGATTCTCAGTCCCATGTCAGGCAGGTTCGTGCGCGCCAGAGGGACGGCGCCGGCGGCTTTCATCCGTTCGACCACCGGTGCGTCGAGCGGAGCGATGGCGTCGGCCAGCGCCTGAAGCCCATGGGTGGTAGGAAGGTCGGCGACGTCGATGTTTTCCTTGATGGTGAAGGGAACACCGCCCAGCGGACCCAGGTCCTTGCCGGCGGCAAGGGCCGCATCCGCGGCCTGCGCTGCGGCGCGCGCGTCGTCGGCGAGGACCCGCACGATGGCATTCACCGAACCGTTTACCTGCTCGATGCGGCGAAGGTGGGCGTCGATCACGTCGAGGGAGCTGGTCTCGCCCTCCCGGATCATGGCGGCGAGCTCGCCAGCGCCGTGCTGCCAGAGTTCGGTCATGTCTGTCCTTCCCGCTTCTAGTCGAACCTCAGGAACCCACGCACTCCGGCCACAGCACCAGCGATGGCCAGCAGGCTGAGAGTCAAGAGCAGGACATGGAATCGATGCAGCAGACGAAAGGCCCGATCCGAGTCGCGCTCTGCGAACTCCTTGAACCACCGATGGAGGAAGAGGGGCTCGAAGACGAACAGTACGAGAGCAAACACGAGCCAGACAAACGTCATCAGGTGGGTCCACCATAGCGACGGATCCAGGTATCGACTCCAGGCGTCGAGCCCATCCATCATATAGAACCCGGCA
>Ga0187827_10002328_pt1 | contig 26141 bp, 23 predicted proteins | sample ETNtaG_39_FD_167969 | JGI IMG/M metagenome (GOLD analysis project Ga0187827, IMG submission 167969) | Marine microbial and viral communities from oxygen minimum zone, Eastern Pacific Ocean - ETNP2014_SV_150_PacBio MetaG (Illumina Assembly) | ecosystem: Environmental > Aquatic > Marine > Hypoxic... | reverse complement strand
CCAAGATCAAGGAATTCCGGGGCATTGCTACGCGCTACGACAAAACCGACACAAGCTATGCCGCAAACTTGAGCCTCGTCGCCACCATCATTGATTTGCGTTAATTGTCAACGGACCCTAGCCCGCCAGACGCACCACCTCGACCTTGACCAGCGGTCGCCGCCCGCTGGCCGCCCGGGCGGCCCGGCGCACGGCCACGCGCACGGCCTCGGCCAGCGCCTCGTCGTCGCGCCGGCGCTGGCGCGAAAGCTTGTCCAGCGCGCCTTCGGCCGCCGCCTCGAGGGCGGCCGGCAAATCGGGCTCGATGATGGCATCGAAGGCTCCAAAGTTGCCTACCCTGAGTGGCGCCAAGACGCTGCCGACGGCGTCGATCACCAGGGTGACGGTAATCAGACCATTGAACATGATCTTGCGCCGCGCACTTAATGCCTGGCCACCCTCGGGCACCAGGTTGTCGCCTTCCACCAAGAGGCGCCCCACCGGCACCCGCTCGACGACCTCGGCCGGGCCCGGCGCCAGGCGCAGCATGTCGCCGTTGGCGATCATCACCGCTTCGGGCACGCCCAGCGATCGCGCCAGGCGAACGTGGGATTCCAGATGCCGGGCCTCGCCATGCACCGGCACCGCCAGGGAGGGTTTGAGCCAGCCGTAGAGCTCGGCAACCTCGTCACGTGCGGGATGGCCGGAGACGTGGACGAAAGCGTCCTTTTCGCTGATCACCTCGACGCCGGCCAGCACCAGGTCGTTGTGCACGCGGCCGATGGCGAGTTCGTTGCCGGGAATGATCTTGGAGGAAAACACCGCCAGGTCGCCGGGATCGAGGTAGAGCCGCGGATGGCTGCCCTGGGCCACACGCGTCATGGTGCCGCGGGGCTCGCCCTGGCAGCCGCTGCACATGAGCAGCACCCGGTCCGGCGGCAGGTGGGCGAAATCGTCCTCGCTGAGGATCTCCGGCAAATCGCCCAAATAGCCGCACTCACGCGCCGCCTCGCTGTTCCTTCTCAGCGCCCTGCCGGCCAGGATGAGGTGGCGGTCGAGCTCGGCCGCCACCCGGGCCACGGTCTCGATGCGGGCGACGTTGGAGGCGAAGGTGGTGACGGCGATACGGCCCGGGTGCCCGCTCATGATCTCAAGTAGGCTGGAGCGCAAGTCGGCCTCGGAACCCGAACGGCCGGGCTGCAGGACGTTGGTCGAATCGCAGACCAGGGCCGGGGCGTTCTTGGCCTGGGCGGCAAAGCCGGCGGCGTCGGTCAGCGGCCCCACCACCGGTCCCGGGTCGAGCTTCCAATCGCCCGAGTGGACGACGCTGCCGGCGCTGGTGTGAATGGCCAACGAGCTGGCCTCGGGAATGGAATGCGTGACGCCGAGAAAATCGATGGTGAAGGGCCCGAGCTCCAGCCGCTGGCCAGCCGTGATGACGTGCAGCGGCACCTCTTCCAGAAGCCCCACCTCGTCGAGTTTGCGGCTCAAGAGGTTGGCGGCGAAGGGCGAGGCATAAACCGGGCAGCCCAACCTGGGCCAAAGGTAGGGAACCGCCCCCAGGTGGTCTTCGTGGGCATGGGTCAGCACGATGGCCAGCAAATCGTGGCGGCGTTCGCTGATGAAGCCGGGATCGGGCACGATCAGGTCGATGCCGGGCTGGCGTTCGTCGGCAAAGGTCAGACCCAGATCGACCATCAGCCACTTGCCGGCATGGCCATAGAGGCTCGTGTTCATGCCGATCTCGCCGCAACCACCCAGCGGCAGCAAGACCAGGTCGGCAGGATCAGATCTCATAGGGTTCATTCTGTGGCCCGGTTGTGGCGGTGAAGCGCCACCAGGCCGCGCAGCGTCAATTCGGCGTCGACGTGCTGGATGACCTCGGTGCCGTCGGCAAAGAGTGGCGCCAGACCGCCGGTGGCGACCACGGTCATGTCGCTATCGTCGATGGTGGCGCGATATTCCTGCTTGATGCGCCCGACGATACCCTCGATCAGGCTGACGTAGCCCCAGTAGACCCCCGACTGCATGCAGGCCACGGTGTTGCGGCCGATGACCTCGGTCGGACGCGCAACCGCGATGCGCGGCAGAGCAGCGGCTGCCGAATGCAGCGCTTCGAGGCTGAGATTGATGCCGGGCGCAAAGGCGCCGCCGCGGAAGTTGCCCGCGGCGTCGACCACGTCGAAGGTGGTGGCGGTGCCGAAGTCGATCAGGATCAAGGGCCCGGGATAGCTTTGATGGGCCGCCACGGCGTTGACCAGGCGGTCCGAGCCGACCTCGGCCGGGTTGTCGACCAGGGCCTCGAGGCCCAGCTCGACGCCCTGGCCCACCACCAGCGGCTCGCAGTCGAAGTAGTTGCGGCAAAGGGTGCGCAGGCTGAATAGCGCCTGCGGCACCACCGTCGAGATGATGGCGTCAATCACATCCTCGCGGGCCAGATCCTTGAGCGCCATGAGCTGCGACAGCCAGACGGCGTACTCGTCGGCCGTGCGCGCGGCGTTGGTAGCGGCCCGCCATTGACCAAGAACGTCGTCGCCGCGGTAGACGGCGAAGACGGTGTTGGTATTGCCGGCGTCGATGGCTAGCAGCATGGCGGCCTCGTCAGGTTGGCAAATGTGTTCGCACCATCTCGCCGGAACCGACGCTGTGGCGCTGGCCGTCGTCGTCGGCCAGGATCAGGGCACCGCCGGGGTCGACGGTCTCGAAAATGCCGGTCAATGTCCGATCGCCCAGCCGCATCTCGATGCGGCGGCCCTGGCCGCGGCAGTCGGCCAGCCAAGCCTCGCGCACCGGGGCAAAGCCTTCTTCCCGCCAGCGCCGCAACCAGCCCAGCAGGTGCTTCGAATAGTTTTCCAGCACGGCTTCCACCTCGGCCCCCGAGCCCTCGGCGCGGAGCGAGGTGGCCGGCCGTTCCGGATCAACAGGGTGGTGTTCGACGTTGATGCCGGTGCCGATGATGACCCAGTCGACCGGGCCGGCGGGCGCAATTTTCGATTCCAGCAGGATGCCGGCGATCTTGGCATCGCTGATGAGCACGTCGTTTGGCCATTTGAGGTCGATCTCCGGCACCTCCAGCAGCTCTCCCAGCGCCCCGGCCACCGCCAGCGCCGCCACGAATGAGAGCTGATTGGCCTGGGCCGGCGGGCAATCGGGCCGCAGCAACAGAGAGCAGAAAAGATTGCCCCGCCCCGATACCCAGTGCCGGCCGCGCCGGCCCCGGCCGGCCGTCTGCTCGCGGGCCCAGACCAGCACTCCGGCCTCCTCGCCGGCCGCGGCCAGGCGGCGGACCTCGTCGTTGGTGCTGCCCAGACTGTCGTGGGCGAAAAGCTGGAAGAAAGGGTCGAGATGCAGGCTAGAACTCACGGAAACAGCGCCTGGGCGGCACTTTGGGCACCGGCCAGGAGCGGCACCGGATAGACGAAGAAGAGTAGCGTAAAGATGCTGCTGAGCGCGAGAATGGACCCCATGGCGGGGCCCAACGGTCCTTCGAAGGGCTCGGCCGGGTCGTCGAAGTACATGATCTTGACGATGCGCACGTAGTAGTAGGCGCCCACCACGCTGGCCAGTACGCCGATCACCGCCAAGGTGTAGAGGCCGGCGTTCAGAGCCGCCATGAAGATGTAGAACTTGCCGAAGAAGCCGGCCAGCGGCGGCACGCCGGCCAGGGAAAAGAGGAAGATGGCCATGGCCAGCGCCAGCATCGGGTTGTTGCGGGCCAGGCCGGCCAGGTCGTCGATCTCTTCCACCATGGCACCCTCGCGGCGCATGTTGAGGATGACGGCGAAGGCACCGACGTTCATGGCGAGATAGATGGTGAGGTAGATCAGCACGCCGCGCAGGCCCTCGGGCGTGCCGGCGGCCAGGCCCACCAGGGCATAGCCCATGTGGCCGATCGACGAGTAGGCCATCAGGCGCTTGATGTTCGACTGGCCGATGGCGGCGAAGGCGCCCAGCACCATCGACAGCACCGAGACCAGCACCACGATCTGCTGCCAGTCGTGCACCATGGTTGCGAAGGGATCGAGCATGGTACGCAGGAATAGCCCGAGCGCGGCGATCTTGGGGGCCACGGCGAAGAAGGCGGTGATCGGCGTCGGCGCCCCTTCGTAGACGTCGGGCGTCCACATGTGGAAGGGCACGGCGCTAACCTTGAAAGCCAGGCCGGCGAGCACGAAAACCAGTCCGACGACGACGCCCAGCGGCGCCTCGCCCTGGTCCAGCAGGCGTCCCAGATCGGCGAAGTTGGTGCTGCCGGCAAAGCCGTAGATCAGCGAAGCGCCGTAGAGCAGGATGCCCGACGACAGCGCGCCGAGCACGAAGTACTTGAGCCCGGCCTCCGAGGAGCGCTGTGAATCGCGCTTGAAGGCGGCGACGATATAGAGCGACAGGCTTTGCAGCTCGAGGCCAACGTAAAGCGAGATCAGATCGCTGGCCGAGACCATCATCAGCATGCCCAGCGTCGCCAGCACGATCAGGATGGGAAACTCGAAGCGCTCCATGCCCTCGCGGCGCAGATACCCCAGCGACATGACGATGGCCAGACCCGAGCCCAGCAGGATCAGGATCTTGAGGAAAGTCGAGAGGGGATCGACCACGAACATGCCGGCGAAAGTGAGCGTCGCCTTGTCCGGCCCCATGACGACCAGGAAACCCGCCACCACGAAGGACACCACGGCCAGCCAGGAGACGCTCATGGTGGCGCCGTTGCCGCGGAAGGCGCCCAGCATGAGGAGCGCCATGGCCACGAGGGCGAGGAAAATCTCGGGCAGCGCCGGGGCCAGATCAGGAACGATTGCAGGCGACATGGGATTCGGTTCTCCGGTTTCGCCTAGCGTGCGGCCAACGCGGTTTCGGCGGCCCGCAGCGCCACCTCGTGGTTCTCGATCAACTGGGCCACCGAGACGTGCATCACGTCCAACAGCGGCGCCGGGTAGACGCCAAACAAAATGACCAGTGCCAGCAGCGGCGCGAAGATCAGGATCTCGCGCTTGTTCATGTCCAGAATGTCGGCCAGATCCGCCTTCCCCAGGGTGCCGAAGATGACCCGGCGATAGAGCCAGAGCGCATAGGCCGCGCTGAGCACGATGCCGGTGGTGGCCAGCATGGCAACCCAGGTGTTGACCTGGAAGATGCCCACCAGGACCAGGAACTCGCCGACGAAACCGCTGGTTCCGGGCAGGCCGACGTTGGCCAGGGTGAAGATCATGAAGGTGGCGGCGTAGACCGGCATGCGGTGCACCAGCCCGCCGTAACGCTCGATCAGGCGGCTGTGGATACGGTCGTAGACCACGCCGACGACCAGGAACAGCGCCCCCGACACCAGGCCGTGGCTGAGCATGACGATGAGCCCGCCCTCGACGCCCTGGACGGTGAAGCTGAAGATGCCGATGGTCACGAAGCCCATGTGGGCGACCGAGGAATAGGCGATCAGCTTCTTCATGTCCTCCTGCATCAGGGCCACCAGCGAGGTGTAGATGATGGCCACCACGCTGAGGCTAAAGACGAGCGGTGTGAAGTAGGCCGTGGCGTCGGGCAGCATGGGGATGGAAAAGCGCAAAAAGCCATAGGCGCCCATCTTCAACAGCACCGCCGCCAGCACCACCGATCCCGCCGTCGGCGCCTCGACATGGGCGTCGGGCAGCCAGGTATGGAACGGCCACATGGGGATCTTGACGGCAAAGGCGGCAAACAGCGCCAACCACAGCCAGCGTTGCCAGGCGGGATCGAAGCCGGCGTTCATCAGCGTCGGGATATCGGTGGTGCCGACTTGCAGGTACATATAAAGGATGGCCAGCAGCATCAGCACCGAGCCGAGCAGCGTATAGAGGAAGAATTTGAAGGTGGCGTAGACCCGGCGGGGGCCGCCCCAGACGCCGATAATCAGGAACATGGGGATCAAGCCGCCCTCGAAGAAGAGGTAGAAGACGACGAAATCGAGCGCGCAGAAGACCCCCACCATGGTGGTCTCGAGCACCAGGAAAGCGACCATGTATTCCTTCACCCGGGTGTCGATGGCGCGCCACGACGCCAGGATGCAAAGCGGCATCAGGAAGGTGGTGAGGATGACGAACAGCATCGAGATGCCGTCGACGCCCAGGTGGTAGGCGATGCCGTCGCTGATCCAGGCCTTCTTTTCGACGAACTGGAAGGCCGCCGTCGAGTTATCGAAGCCGGTCCACAGCAGCAGCGACACCACGAAGGTGATCAGCGTCGTCCACAGCGCCACGTTGCGGGCGTTGCGGGCCACCAGTTCCTCCTCGCCACGCACCAGCAGGATGAAAGCGGCGCCCACCAGGGGCAGGAAAATGACGATCGAGAGCAGCGGCCAGTCGCTCATGGCTAGCCCCCGACCATCAGGTAAAGCGACCACGAAACGAACAGCACCAAGCCGACCATCATGGCGAAGGCGTAGTGGTAGACGTAGCCGGTTTGGATGCGGCCGGCGCGGCGCGCCGTGCGCAACACCGTGGCGGCCACGCCGTCGGGGCCGAAGCCGTCGATGATGCGGCCGTCACCGCCGCGCCACAGCGACCAGCCGATGAACTTGGCCGGACGCACCAAGAGAAAGTCGTAGAGCTCGTCGAAGTACCACTTGTTGAGCAAGAAGAGATGCAGCTCGCGATGCGCGCCGGCCAGGCGCTCCGGGATGGCCGGGCGCTTGATGTAGAACCACCAGGCCAGGAGGATGCCGGCGAGGCCGATGGCGGTGGGCAGGATCTTGACCCAAAGCGGCACGTGATGGGCCGCCGCGACGCTGTCGTTTGCCGGCAATACCAGCAGCGAATCGCCCCAAAAAGTGCTGCCCTCGCCGACCAGCAGATCGTAGGCCAAGAAGCCCGAGAACATGGCGCCGACGGCCAGCAGCAAAAGCGGGATCATCATCACCTTGGGCGCCTCGTGGGCATGGGCCATGACTTTTTCCGAGGCCCGGGCCTTGCCGTGGAAGGTCATGAAGAGCAAGCGCCAGGAATAAAAAGCGGTCAGGAAGGCAGCGATCACGCCCATCACGAAAGCGAAGCCACCGACCTGGGAATGGGCCGCATAGGCCGCCTCGAGCACGATGTCCTTGGAATAGAAGCCGGCGAAGAAGGGCATGCCGGCCAGCGCCAGGCTGCCGATCCACATCACCGTGTAGGTCAGCGGCAACAGCGTATAAAGGCCGCCCATCTTGCGCATGTCCTGCTGGTCCGAAAGGGCGTGGATGACCGAGCCGGCACCAAGGAACAAGAGCGCCTTGAAGAAGCCGTGCGTCATCAAGTGGAAGATCGAGGCCGAATAGGCCGAGACGCCGGCGGCGAAGAACATGTAGCCCAGCTGGCTGCAGGTCGAATAGGCGATCACCCGCTTGATGTCGTTCTGCACCAGACCGATGGTCGCCGTCACCACCGCCGTCAGCGCTCCCACGATGGTGACCACGGCCAGCGAGACGGGAGCGTATTCAAACAGCGGCGAACAGCGCGCCACCATGAAGACACCGGCCGTCACCATGGTGGCGGCATGGATCAGCGCCGACACCGGCGTCGGGCCCTCCATAGCGTCGGGCAGCCAGGTGTGCAGGCCGAGCTGGGCCGACTTGCCCATGGCACCGACGAACAGCAACAGCGTGATCAAGGTAAGAATATCGACATCGGTACCCAGGAAGTCGAGCGACTTGCCGGCAAAACCGGGGGCCGCGGCGAAGACGGTATCGAAGTCCACGACCTGGAAGATCAGGAAGATGGCCATGATGCCCAGGGCAAAACCGAAGTCGCCAATACGATTGACGACGAAAGCCTTGATGGCGGCGGCGTTGGCGGCGGGCCGGTCGTACCAGAAGCCGATCAGCAGGTAGGAACACAGCCCCACGCCTTCCCAGCCGAAGAACATCTGGACGAAGTTGTCGGCCGTCACCAGCATCAACATCATGAAGGTGAACAGCGAGAGATAAGCGAAGAAGCGCGGCTTGGAGCCGTCGTGCGACATGTAGCCGATGGAATACCAATGCACCAGCGCCGAAACCCCGGTGACGACGATCAGCATCACCGCCGTCAACTGGTCGAAGCGCAGCGCCCAACTCACCTCGAAGGCTTGGCTATCGATCCAGGTAAACAGATGGACGATCTCGACCCGGCCCTGCAAGCCGACCTGGTAGAGCACCAGGAACGAGATCAGGGCCGACAGCGTGACCGCCAAACAAGTCACCAGCATGGCCGCGCGGTCGCCGATCAGGCGGCCGAAGAAGCCGGCCACGATGGCCGCCGCCAGCGGCAGGAAAACCAGGGCTGCGTAAATGTTGATCATCCGCCTCAACCCTTCATGACGTTGAGGTCTTCGACGGCGATGGAGCCGCGGTTGCGGAAATAGATGACCAGGATGGCGAGCCCGATGGCCGCCTCGGCCGCCGCCACCGAGAGCACGAACATGGCGAAGACCTGCCCCACCAGATCGCCGAGGTGGCTGGAGAACGCCACCAAATTGATGTTGACGGCGAGTAACATCAATTCGATCGACATCATTATGACGATGACGTTCTTGCGATTGAGGAAGATGCCGAGCACACCCAGCGTGAACAGAATGGCCGCCAGCGTGAGGTAATGTCCGAGCCCGATGGCCATCAGATACCTCCCCGCGGCGTTACCTTCTTGAGCTCCACCGAATCCTCGCGGCGCCTGGAAACCTGGTCCGATATCTTCTGCTTGCGCACGCCCTCGCGCACCCGATGCGTCAGTACGATGGCGCCGATCATGGCCACCAGCAGGATCATGCCGGCAGCCTGGAAGAGGTAGACGTAGCGCGTATAGATGAGCTCGCCCAGCGCATGGGTGTTGCTGAGCTCGGCCGGCGCCGGCGTCGGTGCCGCCGCCATGGCCGCAAGCTCCGGCCCGGCCGCCCAACTGCCGATCACCAAAAAGAGCTCGACCAGCATGATCAGGCCGACCAGCGCTCCGGCCGGCAGGTAGACCAGAAAGCCCTGCCTCAGTTCGACGAAATTGATGTCCAGCATCATGACCACGAAGAGGAACAGCACCGCCACCGCGCCGACGTAGACGATGACCAGGATCATGGCCAGGAACTCGGCCCCCATGAGCACGAAGAGCCCGCCGGCGGTGAAAAACGAAAGAATCAAGAACAACACCGAATGTACCGGGTTGCGGGCGCTGATCACCATCAGCGCCGCGGCCAGCAAGACGGCGGCAAACAGGTAGAAGGTGAGGGCCTGGACGATCATCGGTAGGGTGCATCCAGTTCGAGATTGCGGGCGATCTCGCGCTCCCAACGGTCGCCGTTGGCCAGCAGTTTGTCCTTGTTGTAGTAGAGCTCCTCCCGGGTCTCGGTAGAGAACTCGGTGTTGGGGCCCTCGACGATGGCATCCACGGGGCAGGCCTCCTGGCAGAAGCCGCAATAGATGCATTTGGTCATGTCGATGTCGTAGCGCGTGGTGCGGCGGCTGCCGTCGTCGCGCGGCTCGGCCTCGATGGTGATGGCCAGCGCCGGGCAGACCGCCTCGCAGAGCTTGCAGGCGATGCAGCGCTCCTCGCCGTTGGCATAGCGGCGCAGCGCGTGCTCGCCGCGAAAGCGCGGGCTCAGCGGGCTGCCCTCGTAGGGATAGTTGATGGTCACCTTCTTGCGGAACATGTACCTGAACGTCAGCGACATGCCCGACAGGAGCTCGAGCAGCAGGACCGAGCGAAGGGTGCGATCGATGAACGACATGGCCCGCCTGCCCTCCTACGGCGCCAGATCGAAGGCGGTGACGACGCCGGCCGTCAGCGCCACCCAAAACAGCGAGGCCGGCAGGAACACCTTCCAGCCCAGCCGCATGAGCTGGTCATAGCGGTAGCGCGGGAAGGTGGCGAAAACCCACATCATGACGAACAGCACCAGCGCCGTCTTGAGGCCCAGCCAGAGGACGCCGGGGATCCAGTTGAAGGGCGCCACGTCGATCGGCGGCAGCCAGCCGCCGAGGAACAGCACCGACATCATGGCGCTCATCAGGATCATGTTGGCGCGCTCGCCGAGATAGAAAAGGGCAAAGGCCATGGCCGAATACTCGACCTGGAAGCCGGCCACCAGCTCGGCCTCGGCCTCCGGCAGATCGAAGGGATGGTGGCTGAGCTCGGCCAGGATCGAGACGAAGAAGATGACGAACATGGGGAACAGCGGCAGGAAAAACCAGACCGTGCGCTGGGCCTCGACGATGTCGGAGAGATTCAAGGATCCCACGCAGATCAGCACCGTGATGATGACGAAGCCCATGGAAACCTCGTAGGACACCATCTGGGCCGCCGAGCGCAAGGCGCCGAGGAAGGCATAGCGCGAATTCGAGGCCCAGCCCGCCATGACGATGCCGTAGACGCCCATGGACGAGATGGCGAAGAGGAACATGATGCCGACGTTGATGTCGGCCAGCACGACGCCCGCCTGGAAGGGGATCACGGCCCAGGCGATCAGGCTCAGCGTGAAGGTCAGCATGGGCGCGGCCAGAAAGACGCCCTTGTTGGCCCGGCTGGGCAGGATGGTTTCCTTGAACAAGAGCTTGGCACCGTCGGCCAGCGGCTGCATCAGGCCGAAGGGGCCCACCACGTTGGGGCCGCGGCGCATCTGCATGGCCGCCCAGACCTTGCGCTCGGCCAGGGTGAGGTAGGCGACGCAGAGCAGCAGCGGCACCACGATGGCCAGAATCTGGGCCACGATGATGATCAGGGGCCAAAGATAGCCGGACCAAAGCTCAGCCATCGCTGCCCGTCCCCTGCTGGTCGGTGCTGCGCTGGGCACTACAGGCGGCCATGGTGGCCGAGGCCCGGCAGATCGGGTCGCTGAGGTGGAAGTCGCCGCCGTAACCCTCGAGCGGCTCGGCGCCGATCGCTCCGGCCTGGCCGAATTCGCCCCAAGGCGCCGGCCCGATGTCGTCGAGCTCAGCCATATGCGGCGCCAATTCGGCCATGCGCCGGCGCAGCTCGGACAGCCCGTCGTAAGGCAAGGTGTGGCCCAGGACTTCCGAAAGCGCGCGCAAAACGGTCCAGTCCTCGCGGGCTTCGCCGGGCGGGAAGACGGCACGCTGGCCGCGTTGCACGCGGCCTTCGGTATTGACCCAGGTGCCGCCCTTTTCGGTATAGGCGGCACCGGGCAGCACCACGTCGGCGCGCTGGGCACCGGAATCCCCATGGTGGCCCTGGTAGACCACGAAGGCCTCGCCCAGCACCTTGGTGTCGATCTCGTCGGCGCCCAGCAGATAGATGAAGTCGAGCTCCCCCTCGGCCGCCCCGGCCAGGATGCCGGCGGTGTCGCGGCCCTCGGGACCGGGCAAGAGGCCGAGATCGAGGCCGGCCACGCGGGCGGCGGCCGTGTGCAGCACGTTGAAGCCGTTCCAGCCCTCGCCTACCAGGCCGCAGCGTTCGGCAATGGCGCGCGCCGCGGCCAGGATGGCGTCGCCGTCGGCCCGGTTCAGCGCCTGCTGGCCGAGGATCAGCATGGGCCGCTGGGCGGCGCTGAGGGCCTTTGCCACCTCGTGCTCGCCGCCGGCGATCCGGTCCAGCAGCCGGGCGTCGCTGCCGAGTTCCAAAGTGCGATAGGTGCGATCGGCGGCCGCGCCCAGATTGAAGATCTGGAAGCCGCCGGCCAGCCAGCGCTTGCGCAGCCGCGCGTTGAGCACCGGCGCTTCGAGGCGCGGATTACTGCCGATCAGCAGGCAGGCGTCGGCTTCTTCGATGCCGGCGATGGTGGTGTTGAAAAGCCAGCCGGCGCGCACGCCGCCGCCCAGCTTGGCGCCGTCCTGGCGGCAATCGAGATGCGGCGAGCCCAGCGCCGCCATCAGGTCCTTGAGCGCCGTCAGGGATTCGGCACAGGCCAAATCGCCGGCCAAGGCAGCGATTCGTGCGCCCTCGAGCCCGTCGAGACGGGCGGCGATGGCGGCGAAGGCCTGGTCCCAGCTGGCCGGCTGCAAGCGGCCATCCCGGCGCACATAGGGCCGGTCCAGGCGCTGGCGTTTGAGGCCGTCGTTGGCGAAGCGGGTCTTGTCCGAGATCCACTCCTCGTTGACCTCTTCGTTGAGGCGCGGAAGCACGCGCAGGATCTCGCGGCCGCGGGCGTCGACGCGGATGTTGCTGCCCACGGCGTCATGCACGTCGATGCTCTCGGTGGGCCTCAGTTCCCAAGGCCGGGCGTGGAAGGCGTAGGGCTTCGAGGTCAGGGCGCCGACCGGGCAAAGATCGATAAGGTTGCCGGAAAGCTCCGAACTCAGCGCCTGTCCGACGAAGGTGCCGATCTCGGTGCGCTCGCCGCGATAGAGCCCCCCCATCTCCTCGACGCCGGCCACATCATCGAGAAAGCGCACACAGCGCGTGCAGTGGATGCAGCGCGTCATGGTGGCCTTGACCAGCGGCCCCAGGAACTTGTTGGCGACGGCCCGCTTGGCCTCGCCGAAACGCGAGGCGCCGGTGCCGTAGGCCATGGCCTGGTCCTGCAGGTCGCATTCGCCGCCCTGGTCGCAGATCGGGCAGTCCAGCGGATGGTTGATGAGCAAAAGCTCCATCACACCCTCGCGCGCCTTCTTGACGGCCGGCGTGTTGGTGCGAATGACCATGCCGTCGCCGACCGGCTGGGCGCAACTGGCAATCAGCTTGGGCGCCTTCTCCATCTCCACCAGGCACATGCGGCAGTTGCCGGCAATGGCCAGGCGTTCGTGGTAGCAAAAGCGCGGAACCTCGATGCCCTGGGCCTCGCAGGCCTGCAACACCGTGGTGCCCGGCTCCACCGTAACCTCGTTACCGTCGATGGTCAGGGTCGGCATCCGGGGCTCCTAGGCGGCTTCCGGCGAGGCGGCGCTCGAGCTCGGGGCGAAAATGGCGGATCAGGCCCTGGATGGGCCAGGCCGCGGCATCGCCAAGGGCGCAGACGGTATGGCCTTCGATCTGTTTGGTGACCTCGTGGAGCATGTCGATCTCGGCGATCTCGGCCCGGCCCTCGGCCAGGCGCTCCATCATGCGCCACATCCAGCCCGTGCCCTCGCGACAGGGCGTGCACTGGCCGCAGCTTTCGTGCTGGTAAAAGCGCGAAAGCCGGGTGATGGCGCGAACGATGTCGGTGGATTTGTCCATCACGATCACCGCCGCCGTGCCCAGCGCCGACTTGACCTCGGAAAGGCCGTCGAAATCCATGCGCGCGGTGTCGGCCAACGACTTGGTGATCAGCGGCACCGACGAGCCCCCGGGAATCACTGCCAGCAGATTGTCCCAGCCGCCGCGCACGCCGCCGGCATGGCGTTCGATGAGCTCCTTCAGCGGAATACCCATCTCCTCTTCCACGTTGCAGGGATTTTCCACGTGGCCCGAGATGCAAAAGATCTTGGTGCCGGTGTTGTTGGGCCGGCCCAGGCCGGCGAACCAGGTCCCGCCGCGGCGCAGGATCTCGGGCGCCACCGCGATGGTCTCGACGTTGTTGACCGTGGTGGGGCAGCCATAGAGCCCGGCCCCGGCCGGGAACGGCGGCTTCATCCGGGGCTGGCCCTTGCGGCCCTCGAGACTTTCGATCAGCGCCGTCTCCTCGCCGCAAACGTAGGCGCCGGCGCCGCGATGCAGATAAACATCATATGCATAGCCCGAGCCGCAGGCGTCGGGGCCGATCAGGCCGGCCGCGTAGGCCTCGTCGACGGCGCCCTGAAGGGCCGAGGCTTCGTCGTAGAATTCGCCACGCACGTAGATGTATGCGGCCTCGGCTGCCATGCTGAATCCGGCCAGCAAACAACCTTCAACCAATTTATGAGGTTCATGGCGTAAGATATCGCGATCCTTACAAGTTCCGGGCTCGCCCTCATCCGCATTGACGACCAAATAGCCGGGCCGGCCATCGCTTTCCTTGGGCATGAACGACCACTTCACGCCGGCCGGAAAACCGGCACCGCCGCGCCCCCGGAGGCCCGATTCCTTGACCTCGTCGATGATCCAGTCACGGCCCTTGTCCATCAGCGCCCGGGTGCCGTCCCAGTCGCCGCGCCCGCGCGCCGCGGCCAGGCCGGCGTCCTGCTGGCCGTAGAGGTTGGTGAAGATGCGGTCCTTGTCGTCGAGCGCCATCAGGCCTCTCCCGTCGCCGTCTTCAGCGTCGTCGGGCCGCCCGGAGGGTGCCGAGGTCTGGCGTCCCGTCTGGCTGCCATGGCGGGGCGTCTCGCCGCGTTTCAGGGCCTCGAGCACGGCCGCGACGCTATCGCCATCTAGGTCTTCATAATAATGATCGCCGATTTGCGCCACCGGGGCGTTGACGCAGGCACCGGCGCATTCGACCTCGGAGAGCGTGAACTCACCGTCGGCAGTGGTTTCGCCAAGATCGATGCCCAGCGACTTGCGGCAGCCCTCGACGACCTCATCCGAGCCCCTGAGCCAACAGGGCAGATTGGTGCAGACCTGGACGTGGTGCCGGCCCACGGGCTGGAGATTGAACATGGTGTAGAAGGTGGCCACCTCGTAGACCCGGATCGGTGCCATCTCCAGGAACTCGGCCACGGCATCCATGGCCGGACGCGGGAGCCAGCCATCATTCTGGCGCTGGGCCAGGTCCAGGAGCGGAATCACGCCACTGGCGCGGCGCTCCTCGGGATAGCGGGCCAGGATCTGGCGGGCGCGATCCAGGCTCTCGGGGCTGAAGCTGAAAGTGGCGTCACTGCTCATCGGTCGATCTCGCCGAAGACGATGTCGATAGAACCGATCACCGCCACCACGTCGGCCAGCATGTGGCCGCGGATGAGGAAATCGATGGCTGAAAGGTGGGCATAGGCGGGCGAACGGATGAAACAGCGGTAGGGCCGGTTGGAACCGTCGGCCACCAGGTAGACGCCGAGCTCGCCCTTGGAAGCCTCGACCGCCGTGTAGGTTTCGCCGGCCGGCACGTGGAAGCCTTCGCTAAAGAGCTTGAAGTGCTGGATCAGCCCCTCCATGGAGGTCTTCATCTCGGCCCGCCTGGGCGGCACCACCGAGCGGTCCTCGCTCGACACCGGCCCTTCGGGCATCTCCGCCAGGCATTGCTCGATGATGCGCACGCTCTGGCGCATTTCCTCGACGCGGCAGAGATAGCGGTCGAAATTGTCGCCGTGCTTGCCCACCGGAATGTCGAAGTCGAGCTCCTCGTAGACCTCGTAAGGCTGCGACTTGCGCAGGTCCCAGGGCACGCCCGAGCCGCGGATCATGACGCCGGTGAAACCCCGGTCCATGGCCTCCTCGGCTGTCACGGTGCCGATATCGACGTTGCGCTGGCGAAAGATGCGGTTGTCGGTGAGCAGCGTCTCGATGTCGTCGATGACCTTGAGAAGATTGGGGCACCAGGCGGCGATGTCCTCAGCCAGCCCGGCCGGCAAGTCGCGGTGCACACCGCCGACGCGAAAATAGGCGCCATGCATGCGGGCGCCGCAGACGCGCTCGACAAAATTGAAGATGCGCTCGCGTTCCTCGAAGCCCCACAGCACCGGCGTCACGGCGCCGACGTCGTTGCCTTGCGTGGTGACGCCCAGCAGATGGTTGAGAATGCGCGTGAGCTCGGCATAGAGCACGCGGATGTACTGGCCACGCCTGGGCACCTCGAGGCCCAGCAGCTTTTCCACCGCCAGCACGAAAGGATGCACCTGCATCAGCGGCCCGACGTAATCCAGGCGATCGAAATAGGGCGCCGCCTGGAGGTAGGTCTTGTGCTCGATCAGCTTCTCTGTGCCGCGGTGCAAAAGCCCGATATGCGGATCGGCCCGGTCGATGATCTCGCCGTCCAGTTCCAGCACCATGCGCAGCACGCCGTGGGCCGCCGGATGCTGCGGGCCCAGGTTGAGCGAATAGTTGCTGATCTGGACTTCGGCCATCAGGCTTCCTCCGCCTTCTCGTCGCCCGGCAGGACGTAGTCGGCGCCCTCCCAGGGACTGAGATAATCGAAGCGCCGCATCTCCTGGGGCAGGCTGACGGGCTGACGCACGACGCGCTTTTCCTCGTCGTCGTAGCGCACCTCGAGATGGCCCGAGAGGGGGAAGTCCTTGCGCAGCGGATGGCCCTCGAAGCCATAGTCGCTGAGCAGCCGGCGCAGGTCGGGATGGTCGGCGAACATCACGCCGAGAAGGTCCCAAACCTCGCGCTCGTACCAGTTAGCGCTGGAAAAGACGCCGCACACCGAAGGCACCGGCGTGGCCTCGTCGGCCGTCACCTTGACCCGGATGCGCTGGTTGTGGATCAGCGACAGCAGATTGTAGACGACGTCGAAACGCGCCTCGCGCTGAGGCCAATCGACACCGCAGACGCTGATCAATTGCTTGAACTGGCAGTTGGCGTCATCGCGCAAAAAAGTCAGCAGCTTGACCACCTCGGCGGCCGGCGCCTCGAGCGTCAGCTCGCCATTGGCCACGGAGACGGCGCTGATCTTGTCGGGCAGCGCGGCGGCCACGTAGGCCCCCAGTTCGGCAAGCGCTTCTTCGTCCATACCCTGCTACTCGATAACCTAGAGCGAAATCCCGCGGCTCAGCGCCGCAAGGTCCCGGTACGCCTGATTTTGCGCTGCAACTGCAGGAATGCGTAGATCAAGGCCTCGGCCGTCGGCGGACAGCCCGGCACGTAGATGTCAACCGGTACAATGCGATCGATGCCGCGTACCACGGAATAGGAATAGTGATAGTAACCGCCGCCGTTGGCGCAGCTGCCCATCGAGATCACCCAGCGCGGCTCGGCCATCTGGTCGTAGACCCGGCGCAGCGCCGGCGCCATCTTGTTGGTCAGCGTGCCAGCCACGATCATGACGTCGGACTGGCGCGGGCTGGCCCGGGGAATGATGCCGAAGCGGTCCATGTCGTAGCGCGGCATCGAGCCGTGCATCATCTCGATGGCACAGCACGCCAGACCGAACGTCATCCACCACATCGAGCCGGTGCGCGACCAGTTGACCACCTTGTCGACCTGGGTGATCAGAAAACCCTTGTCGCTGAGGTCGCTGGCCATGCCGGCGAAGGGCTGATCGAGGGCGCTGGCAGTGACCAGGTTCGGGGCCGGGTTTTCTACTCCCATTCCAAAGCCCCCTTCTTCCATTCGTAAACGAATCCGATGGTCAGGATGCCGAGGAAGATCATCATCGACCAGAAGCCGAAGACGCCGATCTTGCCCAGAGAGATGGCCCAGGGAAAGAGGAAGGCAACCTCGAGGTCGAAGATGATGAAAAGAATGGCCACGAGATAGAAGCGCACATCGAACTGGCGCCGCGAATCGCTGAGCGTGTTGAAGCCGCACTCGTAAGGCAGCAGCTTTTGGCTATCCGGCTTCTGCGGCGTCACCAGCCAGGAGGCGCCAACAATGACGACGGCCAGGGCGATGGCGATCACGAGGAAGATCAGGATCGGTAGATACTCGAGCAGCAGATCTTGCATCACTCAAACGCCCGCAAAAAAATCGCCCTCGCAAGGTGCTCTCAGAGTGTCTGGGCCACCAGGCTCGGCGCGACCGGATCATAACGCCAACCCAACAAAGTGCAAAGTGCAGATTGGCACGATCGAAAGGCTGTTCCAATCGCCGAAAGGCCTGAATCCGGAATCTTTCGAGAGGAAAAGTGGCGGGAGTGACGAGACTCGAACTCGCGACCTCTGGCGTGACAGGCCAGCGCTCTAACCAGACTGAGCTACACCCCCGCAAGGGCGCTTTCGTGTACTTTAGCGCCAACGGGGTGTCAAGCGCCATAGGCCGTGACCCGGCGGGGAATGCGGGTTAAATATGGGCCTTTGGTTCCCAATTTTGGCGGAGACGGCAATGACAGGTATGAGCGGTGGCAAGGCGCTGGTGCGATCGGTCCTGAACCAAGGGGTCGACACTATCTTCACCATTCCCGGCGTCCAGCTCGACCACTTCTTCAATGCGCTGCACGACGAAGGCAACGCCGTGCGGGTGATCCAGGTGCGGCACGAACAGGCCGCCGCCTACATGGCCTTCGGTTATGCCCAATCGACCGGCCGGGTGGGTTGCTTTGCCGTAGTGCCCGGGCCCGGCTTGCTTAACACTACCGCCGCCCTAGCCACGGCCTATGGCTGCAACGCCCCGGTGCTGTGCCTGGCCGGCCAGGTACCGACGCGCCACATCGGCCGTGGCTTGGGCATGCTGCACGAGATCCCGGACCAGCTCGCCATCCTGCGCGGCCTGACCAAATGGGCCGGGCGCATCAACCACCCCAGCGAAGTGCCGGCGGCTGTGGCCGAGGCCTTCCGGCAGCTGCAAAGCGGCCGGCCGCAACCCGTGGGCCTGGAAATGCCACCCGACCAGATGGCCCGCCGGGCGGCCGTTACGGCACTGGAAGCGCAGGCCCCGCCGCCGCCGCTGGAGCCCGATCCCGAGCTGGTGAAGGCCGCCGCCAAGCTGCTGGGCGAGGCTCAAAGCCCGATGATTTTCGCCGGCAGCGGTGCCATCGGCGCCGAGGCCGAACTCAAACAGCTGGCCGAGCTGCTGCAGGCGCCGGTGGTCACCCACCGCATGGGCAAGGGCGTGCTCAGCGACCGCCACTACCTGGCCCAGAGTACCGTTGCCGCCAAGAAGATCTGGCCTCAGGTGGACGTCATCGTGGGAGTGGGGTCACGCCTGCAGGGACCGCGCATGCAATGGCCAGAACGGGGGCCGGCAGCACCACGCAAGATCGTCCACATCGATATCGATCCCACCGAAATCGGCCGCATCGGCCGCGCCGACGTGAGCCTGGTGGCCGACGCCCGCGAGACCCTGAAGGCTTTGTTGCCGGTGCTGGAGAAGCAAAACCGCCAGCGCCCCTCGCGCGAAGAAGAGCTCACCGCCCTGAAAGCCGAGGTGATGGCCCGGTTCGACGCCGAGCTCGGGCCCCAGATGGGCTACAGCCGGGCGCTGCGTGCCGCCCTTCCCGATGACGGCATCATGGTCGACGAGCTCACTCAGGTGGGCTACATGAACCGGGCCGCCTTTCCCGTCTACCAGCCGCGCACTTTCATCAGTACCGGCTACCAGGGCACGCTGGGCTTCGGTTTTGCCACGGCACTGGGGGTCAAGGTGGCGCATCCCGAGCGGCCGGTGCTGTCGATCAACGGCGACGGCGGTTTCCTCTACACCATGCCCGAGCTGGCGACGGCGGTGCAGCACGGCATCAATGTCGTCGCCGTGGTCTTCAACGACGGCGCCTACGGCAATGTCAGGCGCATGCAGAAAAACGAATACGGCGGCCGCCTCATCGCCACCGACCTGAAGAACCCTGACTTCGTGGGTCTGGCCCAATCCTTCGGCGCGCTGGGACTGCGGGCCGGGTCGCCTGACGAGTTGAAGGGCGCCATCGAGACCGGTTTCGCCCACCCTGGCCCGGTGCTGATCGACGCCCCGGTGGGCGAAATGCCCGATCCCTGGCAGACGCTGGAGAGCACCGCCATCAAACAAAAGAATTGAGGCCGATCGACGGCGCTATTCGGAGTTTCGGGGACAGGGACCTATCTGGGACCTATCTCCGGCGCTATTCGGAGTTTCGGGGACAGGGACCTATCTCCCAGAAGAATTGAGGCCGATCGACGGCGCTATTCGGCGGCGGCCGCCTGGGCTTCCTCGAGCGGCACGTAGGTGTAGATTTTCGAGATGATCTGCCAGCGGCCGTCGATCTTCAGAAGATTGAGGTAATCGGTAAAAAACTTCGGCCCGATGGCGATCTGCACCTTGGCCAGGGCCGATTCGGCACCCGACTTGTCGATCGAGAGAATGCGGTCCATGCGCTGCTGGCCGCTGTCGACCGGACTGGCCCGGCCGCTCACGCGCGCGTAGACGGCCTCGATGGGGTCGTCCGCCAGCGGCCCGTCAGTGGCGCTGAACAGGTGGGCGCTGGGATGGAAGATACGCTTAAGCTTGTCGATATCGCCTTCGTAGAAGCCGTCGAAGTAAACGGCCAGGGCCTCGGCAATCTCTTGATAGGTAGCGTCCATAGTGTCCTCCGTGTGAAGCCCCTGGGGGCAAGAATTGGCGCAATCTAACCCAGAACGCGCGGCTTTGGGAGGGCCTGTCTTTGGGTTATTGTCCCCGGCCATGCCTTTTTCAGAGTTCCCCCATTCCGCGGGCCGGCAGATCCCGTTCGATTCCGCCTTGCGGGCCAGGATCGAAGCCAATCTGGCCGGCTTCGAGCGCCTGGACCAGCCCGCCGCCGGCCTCAAGGGTGCCGCCGTGGCCATCACCGTGCTCGATGACGGCGCCGGCAATGCCGCCTTTCTGCTGACCAGGCGCTCGAGCCGGCTGCGCAGCCATGCCGGCCAGTGGGCCTTGCCCGGCGGCCGTTTGGACGGCGACGAAGACGCCGTGGCCGGGGCGCTGCGTGAGCTCGAGGAAGAGGTGGGCTTAAGCCCCGGCAGCGAGAACGTGCTGGGTGTTCTCGATGACTACCCGACGCGTTCGGGCTATCTCATCACGCCCGTGGTGGTCTGGATCGAGGAGGCCAATTTCGACCTCAATGCCGACGAGGTGGTGCGCGTCTACCCGATCCCGCTGGCCGAGCTGATGCGTGAGGATTCGCCCGAGTTCGTCGACATCCCGGAAAGCGACCGGCCGGTGCTGCGCCTGCCACTGGCGGAGCGCCGCCTCAACGCACCCAGCGGCGCTTACCTTTACCAATTCCGCGAGGTCGCGCTACAGGGCCGGACCATCCGCGTCGCCCACTACGAGCAACCGGTTTTCGCCTGGGATTAAGGTTGGGCGGCATATGGCTTGGTGGGCGATGACGGGCTCGAACCGCCGACCTCCTCGGTGTAAACGAGATGCTCTCCCAGCTGAGCTAATCGCCCCGCCAAAGCAAGACCGGCCGCCCCAGGGCGGCCGGTTCTCTACTCCCGCAAGCGGAAATATGTTAGTTGACCGCTTGCTTCAATGCTTTGCCGGCCTTGAACTTGGGCTGGTTGGAGGCCGGGATTTGAATCTTTTCGCCGGTCCGGGGATTGCGGCCTTCCGAGGCACGGCGCCGCGCCACACTGAAGGTGCCAAATCCGACGAGGCGTACCTCACCGGCATTGGAGAGCGAATTCGTAATGGTATCGAATACGCTGTCAACGGCCTTTGCTGCGTCAGCCTTGGACAGTCCGGCTCCACCGGCAACGCTCGCCACGAGATCGTTCTTGTTCACGATTGGCCTCCTCCGTCATTTGTCGATCAATGGTTAAATCCGGGATGGACGTGTTCTAGTAGTCGACCAGATAGGCGAGGCAAAGTCTAGAGCGGAGGGGGCAACCCGTCAAAGGGAAAAACCTTATGGCCCCTAGTTTTCTCCCCTTTTTCTGCCGTGGGGGAACAGCAGATCAGTGGGTCACCAGGCCATCGCGCGCCACGGCGGCAGCGTCGCCATCCTTGCCGCCGACTTTGCCCACGGCCTCATCGTCGGGCCATTCCATGGCCACCAGAGGCTCGACCAGGGCCTGGGCGAGGACTTCGTCGACGACGGCAACGGGAATAATTTCTAGGCCCCGCTTGACGTTATCGGGAATTTCGGCGAGATCCTTCTCGTTCTCCTTGGGGATCAGCACGGTCTTGATGCCGCCCCTCAACGCCGCCAACAGCTTCTCCTTGAGCCCACCGATCGGCAGCACCCGGCCGCGCAATGTCATTTCGCCGGTCATGGCGATTTCCTTGCGCACCGGATTTTGGGTCAGCATCGAGACGATCGAGGTAATCATGGCGACGCCGGCCGAGGGGCCGTCCTTGGGCGTGGCGCCCTCAGGCACATGGACGTGGATATCCCATTTCTCGAAGATCTCGGGCGCGACGCTGAAGTCGACACAGCGCGAGCGCACGTAGCTCGACGCCGCCTGGGCCGATTCCTGCATGACCTCGCCCAGCTTGCCGGTGATCATCATCTTGCCCTTGCCCGGCAGCTTCACCGCCTCGATGGTCAGAAGCTCGCCACCGACCTCGGTCCAGGCCAGGCCGGTGGTGACGCCGATCTGGTTCTCCTCCTCGACCTCGCCGAAGCGGTAGCGCGGCACACCCAGCCATTTTCCCAGATTGCGCCGGGTGACGCGGATTTTTTCGCTGCCGTTCTGCAGGATGTCCTTGATGGCCTTGCGCGTCAGGCTGGCCAGTTCGCGCTCGAGGTTGCGCACGCCGGCCTCGCGGGTGTAAAGGCGGATCAAGCCCTTCAGCGCCTCGCCCGAAATGGCCCACTCCTGGTCTTTCAGGCCATGGGCCTCGACCTGCTTGGGAATCAGGTGCTGACGCGCAATCTCGATTTTTTCGTCCTCGGTATAGCCCGAGATGCGAATCACCTCCATGCGATCCAAGAGCGCCGGCGGAATGCGCAGCGTGTTGGCGGTGGTGATGAACATGACCTCGGAAAGGTCGTAGTCGACTTCGAGATAATGGTCGTTGAAGGTATTGTTCTGTTCCGGATCCAGCACCTCCAACAGCGCCGAGGAGGGATCGCCGCGGAAATCGGCGCCCAGCTTGTCGACCTCGTCAAGCATGATCAGCGGGTTCGAGGTCTTGGCCTTCTTCATGGACTGGATGATCTTGCCCGGCATGGAGCCGATGTAGGTGCGGCGATGGCCGCGAATCTCGGCCTCGTCGCGCACCCCGCCCAACGACATGCGCACGAAATTGCGCCCGGTGGCACGGGCGATGGACTTGCCTAGCGAGGTCTTGCCGACGCCGGGGGCGCCGACCAGGCAGATGATCGGCCCCTTCATCTTGTTGGTGCGCAGCTGTACCGCCAGGTACTCGAGGATGCGCTCCTTGACCTTCTCCAGCCCGAAGTGATCCTCGTCCAGCACCCGCTGGGCAAAGTTGATGTCCTTTTTGATGCGGCTGCGCTTCTTCCAGGGGATGTTCAAGAGCCAGTCGAGGTAGTTGCGCACCACCGTGGCCTCAGCCGACATGGGGCTCATGTTGCGCAGCTTCTTGAGCTCGGCCGTGGCCTTTTCGCGGGCCTCCTTCGAGAACTTGGTCTTCTCGATGCGCTCCTCGAGTTCGCCCACCTCGTCGCGGCCGTCCTCGCCCTCGCCCAATTCCTTCTGGATCGCCTTGAGCTGTTCGTTGAGGTAGTACTCGCGCTGGGTGCGCTCCATCTGGCGCTTGACGCGGCTGCGGATCTTCTTTTCCACCTGCATGACGCCGATCTCGCCTTCCATCAGCGAGTAGGCCCGCTCGAGCCGCTCGGTAATGCCCTCGACCTCCAACAGCTCCTGCTTTTCCGAGATCTTGAGCTGCAGGTGGGAAGCCACGGTGTCGGCCAGTTTGCTGGGCTGTTCGATCTGGTTGAGCGAGACCAGGACCTCGGGCGGAATCTTCTTGTTGAGCTTGACGTACTGTTCGAACTGGGCCGTCACCGAGCGGGCCAGAGCCTCGAGCTCGCGGGCGTCGTCATCGGCATCGATCTGCACCTCGGCCTGAGCCTGGAAAAAGTCGGGGTTCTCGGTGAAACGCTCGATGCGCGCCCGGGTGTTGCCCTCGACCAACACCTTGACGGTGCCGTCGGGCAGCTTGAGCAGTTGCAACACCGAGCCCAGCGTTCCCGTGCGGTAGATGTCGTCGGTCCCGGGATCATCCTGGCTGGCGTTCTTCTGGGCCACCAACAGGATCTGGCTATCGTCCTTCATGACGTGTTCGAGCGCCCGCACGGATTTGTCGCGACCCACGAAGAGCGGCACGATCATGTGCGGAAAGACAACGATGTCGCGCAACGGCAACACGGCAAAGACGTTGGTGTCCCGAGTTTCGGGGGCGTCCGGGCTTTCCGGGGTTTCCATCATGGCAGAATGTACTCCAGGGCGACGGTGACTACGGCAGCGGGCGAACCGATCAGGCGATCAGCTGGCCCGCCATCAAACTAAATGGGGCGACGCGACGGTTTCGCAAGATGACTTCGAAAGAAGTGGCATCGGCGGCGTTCCACTTCAAGCACTGGATTCGGCGCCTGGCTCTTGGCACCTGGGACTCGGGGCTCGGGGCTTGGGGGCTTGGGGTCAGGCGCTGGTCTCCAGGTCTTCGTGCCGATCAGCCAGGATGTGCAAGGGCTGGGCCCGGCCCTCGACGACCTCGGAATTGATTACCACCTCTTCTACGGAACTGAAGCTGGGCAGTTCAAACATGGTGTCGAGCAGGATGTTCTCCATGATCGAGCGCAGGCCGCGGGCGCCGGTCTTGCGGTTGATCGCCTTCTTGGCGATCGAAGCCAGGGCATCGTCGGAGAAAGTCAGGCTGACGTCCTCCATCTCGAAGAGCCGCTGGTACTGTTTGACCAAGGCGTTCTTGGGTTTTTCGAGGATCTCGACCAGCGATTTCTCGTCGAGGTCCGAGAGCGTCGCCAGCACCGGCAGGCGGCCGACGAATTCCGGGATCAGGCCGAACTTCAAGAGATCCTCGGGCTCCACGTCCTTGAGGATTTCGCCGGTCTGGCGTTCGTCGACCGAACGCACGTCGGCGCCGAAGCCGATCGAGGTGCCCTGGCCGCGAGCCGAGATGATCTTCTCCAGGCCCGAGAAGGCGCCGCCGCAAATGAACAGGATGTTGGTGGTGTCGACCTGCAGGAATTCCTGCTGCGGATGCTTGCGCCCGCCTTGGGGCGGCACCGAGGCGACGGTGCCTTCCATGATCTTCAAGAGCGCCTGCTGCACGCCCTCGCCGGAGACGTCGCGGGTGATCGAGGGGTTGTCGGATTTGCGGCTGATCTTGTCGACCTCGTCGATGTAGACGATGCCGCGCTGCGCCCTCTCGACGTTGTAGTCGGCTGCCTGCAAGAGCTTGAGGATGATGTTTTCGACGTCCTCGCCGACGTAGCCGGCCTCGGTCAGCGTTGTCGCATCAGCCATCGTGAAGGGCACGTCGAGGATGCGGGCCAGGGTCTGGGCCAGCAGGGTCTTGCCGCAGCCGGTGGGGCCGATCAGCAGGATGTTCGACTTGGCCAGTTCGACGTCATTGGACTTGCTGCCATGGTTGAGGCGCTTGTAATGATTGTGCACCGCCACCGAGAGCACGCGCTTGGCGTGGTCCTGCCCGATCACGTAATCGGCCAGGATGGCGCAGATATCGGCCGGCGTCGGCACCCCGTCGCGGGTCTTGACCAGCGCGCTCTTGTGCTCCTCGCGGATGATATCCATGCAGAGCTCGACGCACTCGTCGCAAATGAACACCGTGGGACCGGCGATCAGCTTGCGCACCTCGTGCTGGCTCTTGCCGCAGAAAGAACAGTAAAGCGTGTTCTTCGAATCGTTGTTACCGGACTTGCTCATGACGTCCCCGTCGCTACGCCTTTTGCCTCGGCCGGACTGGCAGCCCCGTGGTCGAACGCATGTTAGCCACTCAGCCCCGCCCGCCACAACGCCAAATGTTGAGGCTCAAGCCAAAAACCAATCCCCATCTTGACATCGTTCATCATTTTCGCCGCCAGCCAATCAAGAATTCGTTAACGACGAAGTCGGTCAAAGGCCGCAGGGCCAGCCGCTCCCACCCCTAGCCGTCATCCTCTTCTTCGTCGAGTTCCGGCCGGTTGCTCACGATGTCGTCGACCAGGCCAAATTCCTTGGCCGCATCGGGGGTCATGAAGGTGTCGCGATCCATAGTGCTTTCGATGCTATCCAGCGGCTGGCCGGTGTGGCGTACGTAAATCTGGTTGAGGCGCTCGCGCTGGGCCAGTATCTCGCGGGCCTGGATCTCGATATCGGTGGCCTGGCCCTGGGCGCCGCCCGAAGGCTGGTGCACCATGATGCGCGAATTGGGCAAGGCGAAACGCTTTTCCTTGGCCCCGGCGGCCAGCAGCAGCGATCCCATCGAGGCCGCCTGGCCGAAGCACAGCGTCGAGACGTCGGGCCGGATGTATTGCATGGTGTCGTAGATGGCCAGCCCCGAGGAGACGATGCCGCCCGGCGAATTGATGTAGAGCGCGATGTCCTTTTGCGGATTCTCAGCCTCGAGAAAGAGGAATTGCGCCGTCACCACGGTGGCCACGTGGTCGTCGACGGGGCCGCTGAGGAAGATGATGCGCTCCTTGAGCAGGCGCGAATAGATGTCGTAGGCCCGCTCGCCACGGTTGGTTTGCTCGACCACCATGGGCACCAGGGTTTGCATCCGGATATCACTCATGTCGTTCTGCTTCGCTCCTTGGGCAGGCGGCCCGGCGGGCGTGGCGCCGTTATTCCTGGGCCGCGGTTTTGGCTTTGGGCTTGGCCTTGGCCTTGGGTTTGGCTTTGGCTTTGGCTTTGGGCTTGGCCGCCT
>Ga0187827_10002326_pt1 | contig 26154 bp, 23 predicted proteins | sample ETNtaG_39_FD_167969 | JGI IMG/M metagenome (GOLD analysis project Ga0187827, IMG submission 167969) | Marine microbial and viral communities from oxygen minimum zone, Eastern Pacific Ocean - ETNP2014_SV_150_PacBio MetaG (Illumina Assembly) | ecosystem: Environmental > Aquatic > Marine > Hypoxic... | reverse complement strand
CTCCGGGCTCGCCTTCCGCTACGGTGACCGGTCGTATGGATAATGAGCAACGGTGATAGCCGTAATCTTGGCAGGCGGGTATGGCACCCGCCTCTCAGAGGAAACCCGTTCAAGACCCAAGCCCATGGTCGAGATCGGTGGTCAGCCAATGCTGTGGCACATAATGAAGATGTACTCGGCCCATGGCGTGAACGACTTCGTCATCTGCTGCGGTTACCGCGGCTACGTAATTAAGGAGTACTTCGCCAACTACTCACTCCACATGTCAGACATCACCTTCGACCTTGAAGAGAACAGTACGCGTGTCCGAAATGAGAGGACCGAACCGTGGAGGGTGACCCTCATAGACACTGGTGAAAGCACGCTCACGGGTGGCCGACTGAAGCGGATAGCCGACTATGTCAAGGACGAAAACGAGTTCTGCATGACGTACGGCGATGGCCTATCCGATGTTGACATCTCGGCCACTATCGCTTTCCACCAGAAGCACGGTCGACTGGCTACAGTTACTGCGGTAAAACCTCCCGGACGGTTTGGTGCGCTTGAGTTGGCAGGCCAGAAGGTAACCGGATTCGTGGAAAAGCCGGCGGGAGATCAAGGGTTGATCAACGGTGGATTCTTCGTATTGGATCCCCGTTGTCTGGACATGATTGAGGGCGACGACACCAGGTGGGAGGACCAACCACTTGCAAGGCTCGCTTCCGAAGACCAACTGAGAGCCTACGAACACCACGGGTTCTGGCAGCCAATGGATACAGTCCGTGAACGCAACATCCTCGAAGATCAATGGGCATCGGGAAGAGCCCCTTGGCAGATCTGGTGAGATTGGGTGCTAGTTGTGGTGACCGATTGGGTTGTCCCGGTCTGTGAGTCACCGCGGGTATTGCGCAGGATCTGGGGTGCTCTAGGTTTGCTGGAGTAGGGTGGCTGGGCTCATGTTGTTGTCGTTATTTCCTAGATTGTTAAGGCGACGCTCTCGTCCTTGCTGACCAGAGAATGATGGTTGCTAACGTCAACCTCAATGAGCGAACCAGTTACTGCCCAGATTCTGAGCGACCAAGTTGACCAGTTGCCGCCGATCCTCGTCATCGGCGGAACCGGCCATATCGGGGCCGCCCTGTGCAACTTCCTCCTGGATCGTGGCCACCCCGTCACTGCTGCCACCCGGTCCACCCATCCCGTCTTTAAGTCACCCGCTATTGGCCGCACCCGAATTGACGTCACCGACCTAACCGATTCCACACCACTGGCTCCGTCTGCTATCGCCCTCATCTGCCCGTGGGTCGACGACTCAAATGGAGGCGAACCTTCCTGGATCGACTACCTGTTAAAACGCCTGGCGAACTCAGAAACCAGCTCAGTCGTCTATTTCTCCACGATGTGGGTCTATGGCAACCCGGCCGAAGGCCTCCTGACCGAGTCGACACCCACGGCTCCGACGAACCCATACGCCACCGCTCATCTCCAAAATGAGTTCGTCCTGACGAATTGTGCTCAGAAATTGGGGCTTGATGTCTCGGTTCTGCGTATGGCAAACCTCGTAGGACCAGACCCGTTCTACCAATCCCGATCAAAGGTCTCGTTTGCCCATGAACTGGTTGAGATGGCTGTCAAAGATAAGGTGATCCTGCTCAGGTCCCCCCCATCCACGCCCCGCAACCTTCTGACCAGAACACTGCTGCACCATGACCTGGCAATATTGCTAGACAGAACGGCCGTGGAGGGTCGGATAGAGACCTTCAACGTGGGCGGCGGTTCAACGACCACCATGGCCGGGTTCGGCCGACAGGTGGCCGAGATTGCAGAGCGTTACGATGGCATACCGGTCCGGGTGGAACACCCGGGTGAGTTGATTACCCAACCCACGTTCCATCTCGATACCACCAAAATACGTACTCTCGCAGGCTCAGGAGTCGACAACCTGACCGCCGAGCTGGAGTTGATGATGGAAGACATTGTTCACAGTCACATTCCTGTCGACAGGACGAGAGAGTCATGACGAACCCATTCACCGACCTCTACAGCGGAAAGCGGGTTCTGGTGACGGGCCACACCGGCTTCAAGGGCTCATGGCTTACCTTGTGGCTGAACCAGTTGGGGGCAAGGGTGACGGGGTATTCAGACGAGGTGCCCGTCTCTCCGTCGGTGTTCAACCTGCTCGGGTTGGAAACACGTATCGACCACCGTCTGGGCAACATACGCAACAGAGATCGTCTGGCTGCCGTGCTCGACGAGGTCAGGCCCGACATGGTCTTCCACCTAGCCGCCCAGGCCCTTGTGCTCCAGTCACACGCGGACCCGGTTGGAACCTTTGAGACAAACACCATGGGAATGGTCAACCTGCTCGAGTGCATACGCGAACGGCCCTGGATTGAGGTGGCTGTGCTCGTGACCAGCGACAAGGCCTACCGGAACGAGGAATGGGAGTGGGGTTACCGCGAGACCGACTACCTCGGTGGACATGACCCCTACAGCGGATCCAAGAGTTGCGCCGAACTCGTGGCCCACTCATACCACCATTCGTTCCTACGGGATTCGCTGACCCGCACGGCGACAGCACGTGCCGGCAACGTGATCGGGGGCGGTGACTGGGCCACCGACCGGATCGTGCCCGACTGCATCCGTGCCTGGTCCACGCAGGAGACGGTTAACGTCCGCCGCCCAAGATCCACCCGACCGTGGCAACACGTCCTAGAGCCGCTCAGCGGCTACCTGTGGCTGGGAGCCAAGCTATGGAGCGACCCGGGGAACCTTGACGGCGAGGCATTCAACTTCGGACCGGGTCCCCAGCAGGACATGACGGTCGCCGACCTGCTCGAAACCATGGCCAATCGATGGCCCGGTGCCACCTGGCAGGTTCCCGAAGGCGATGCTGCAACCGAGCGGGAAGCGACGCTCCTCAGGCTCTCATGTGACAAGGCACTACGACAACTCGACTGGCATGCGGTCATGCAGTTCCCATCCACTGTCGCTCTAACGATCGACTGGTACAGGGCCTGGCAGGACGGTGGGGTGGACCTTCACGATTTCACCGTCAGTCAGATCGAGCAATATATGGACATTGCCCGTGCAGCCGGCGTGTCGTGGAGCAACGAGTGACCACCCCGACAACGATCGACGGTGTCCTGGTAACAGGTCTTCGTCAGATCATCGACGAGCGCGGTGCCGTGCTGCACCATATGCGCAGTGACGCGCCCGAGTTCACCTCCTTCGGCGAGTGCTACTTCTCTGAGATGCTTCCAGGTGCGGTCAAGGCATGGAAGAGACACAGAGCTCAGACACAGAATCTGGCGGTCCCTATCGGCCGCGTTCGCTTCGTGGTCTACGACGATCGGAGTTCGTCTCCGACCCACGGCACCCTTCAGGTAGTCGAACTGGGTAGACCCGACGACTACAACAGGCTCAGCATCCCCAGGGGACTCTGGTACGGGTTCACATGTCTAGGCAGCCAGCCCGCCCTAATCGCCAACTGTGCAGACCTGCTCCATGACCCGGATGACGCCGAACTGGTACCCGAAAACGACCCCGGCATTCCCTACCGCTGGTGAACTTATCAGCCTGAGGAATAGCCTACGAGCCCACAAGCCGTCACCGAGCAGGAGATATCTCCTGTCGATCCAACAAGGTCATTAGTGACCACCTCGGTTTCCAAGGCTACGGCCAGGATAACTACCGGATCACTGCCCCCTCAGTCATCTTCATTCTCCTAATGCACCTTCCTCGGCAATGGGGACAAATCGGCCCTGCGCGTTTAGGTGGGGTGAGTGTCCGTTGTGATCGGCTCAGATCGACATGTCCTTCGCGTTGGTGACGAGTTGGCGAGCCAGTGCGCGGGTAAGGACGTCCTCGAAGACAACATGGGTTTCGAGGTGGTGTTCGTCACAGTTACCCCACACAAACCGGCGCCGCATCCACTAAGACGTCGGCAACCGGCCGCTGGTCGGCAGGTCACGAACCCGCCGTCGACGCCGGTCATGAACAGTTCTGGTTGTGAACCCGCAGAACGGGCAACGCGACCACGACTGAGTCGATACGATCTCGACCTCGAACCGGTCGACTGCATCAACCAACACGGTGACAAGGCGACCTAGACGCCGCCGCAACCGCAACCGTACCCGCATAGTGCCAGGAGCCATCGAAGCCCTCTTGGATTCGGATGCAGGAATCACCGATCCCAGCGGGGCCTCGTGTCAATTCGGTGTACCCTCGGCCGCCCCTCACCCCACGTCTGCGCGGAAACTCAACCTGTCATCACTAAATTGGCATTCTGCTGTATCAATGCAGTGCATAGTGGACTATCTAATCCCCCTTGATTTCCTTGCCGTATCAATAGCGGATGGAAACGTCGAATAGGTGATGCAGTTTTCTGATGAAATAGTGGAGGTTTATTGGATCACGTACTAATGCAGCGATTACTTGAGGTACTGCTCTCCCATACCTTCCCTGATTCCAGTAACCGCCGGCAAGCATCCGGTGGCAACGGGCCAACGCCTTGTGACCGACTGATGACAGCGTAGGATCTCCAGCAATCGTTTCCTTGAGGCCAAGCAGCATGTCGTGGCGCTCAGCATCAACATTGGCGTGCATGTTGGAATCATGTATCCGGTACCTCAATAGCGGCTCGTCGACGAGACCGACGGGACCGTGGCGAGCCACGCGGAGCCAGAAATGCCAGTCTGCAGAGGTGGAGAACCTGGTATCGAAACCACCAACGAGGTCAAAAACCCATCTGACGAACACAGGTCCGCTTCCTCCGCCATACACCGCTGGCTCCTGCATCACCAGATCTCGATAGATATCCCCTGATCTGCCCTTTTGGACTCGACCGGAGAGTTCGTAGCCATCGGCATCCACTTCCACAACCCCACAATGCACCATGACGAGTTCGGGTTCCGCAGCGAATCTGGCCATCTGAAGAGCAATCTTGTCGGATTCCCAGACATCGTCGGCATCCAAGAATGCCAGATGTGTCGAATCAGTCAATGCCGCCCCTGCGTTGCGAGCAGAGGCAACACCCTGATTACTCTGTCGGACGACGAGAACTTGGTCCCCGAAATCACACAGTAAGTCGGCGGTCCGGTCAGATGAGCCATCGTCGACAACCACAACCTGCAGACATGGATGAGTCTGGCTGAGGACACTCTCGACAGCCTGCCCAATCCAGCGCTCGGCGTTAAAAGCCGGAATCACCACCGAACATGACAGGAGACCTCCAGAGTCACTCATCGTCGAACGCTGGCAGAAATTCTCCGGGTGTCAAGAGGATCACTTCTCTCCAGTGGCTGTCTGAGTGGCGTTAACTGAGGATATTGCCGGGGACGCCAGTGGCAGACACAGCTGATCCAGAGCGATCAGCGGAGTCGGCTGGGGAAACAGTTTACAAGCGCCCCACAACTACCCGACAGGCCATCGGTCGATCGGTAGTGTGGGCCTATGGGAGCCTGGTTTGAACCCGACATGTATGGCTGGGAGATGGAGTCGTCGTCCCGCCACATCATGAGTCGTGTGTTTTGCCTCCTGAAGCCGCGGAGTGTCGTGGACGTCGGTTGTGGCAAGGGCACATTCCTCTCCGAGTGTGAACGACTTGGTGTCTCCGATGTGCTTGGCCTAGACGGGGAACCGGTCCGAGCTGCATTTGAACCGGCTGACAGCCTCTTCCGTGCGGTTGATCTTACCTCACCCTTGTCGATTGGCCGGACCTTTGACATAGCGATATGCCTTGAAGTTGCTGAACACCTTCCTGGCACAACCGCCCCAGTACTGATCGACACGCTGGTGAACTTAGCCCCGATAATCGTGTTCAGTGCCGCACACCCTGGTCAGGGTGGCTCCGGTCATCTCAACGAGCAGTGGCCCGTCTACTGGCATGAAAAATTCCAGGAGCGTGACTATGTGGCGCTGGACCTTCTTCGCGGACCCCTATGTGTACATCCAGATGTGGAGGATTTCTACCGCACCAACCTATTCCTCTACGCACATCACGAACACGCTCCTGGCATTCTGGCCGAGGCTGTGTCCATCGGAACATCAGACCCATACATTCGTGCCTTCTCTGGTTCGTTGGCAGGAAGCATCGAATGCCAGACTTGGCGCACGTTGCTAACGGCCCTGAGGGCCAAGATACTGCGGCGGCTGAGGAGACAAGATTGCAGCGCCCGGGATCTACAATCGGATTCCAGGCATCCGCTGCCCTGACATGAGTTTGTAGGTGACCACCTGCTGCAGACCGTTGCCAGAACCTAACCACGAGTTACCGGGAGTCGACGAATGAGATGTCGCCACTGTGGCGAACCGGTGGACCTGATTCTTGTGGACCTCGGGAGCGCACCGCCTTCCAACTCCTACCTGACAGACGAGAACCTGCGGTCACCAGAGACATGCTTCCCACTCCGGGTTCTTGTCTGTGAGTCATGCTGGCTGGTCCAGACTGAGGACTTCGCCGACGCCACCCTGCTCTTCAGTTCCGACTACGCATACTTCAGCGGTTACTCGACCACATGGGTGGAGCACTGCCGAGCCTTCGTCGACAGAGCGATAGATAGGTTCGGACTTAACCAGATGAGCCGAGTGGTTGAGGTGGCATCCAACGATGGAACGCTCCTCAACTGCTTTCATGCACGCGACACGAAGTGCACCGGAATCGAACCGACAGCGAGCACGGCTGCCGCTGCCCGCAGCCTGGGCCTCGAGGTTCTGGAGGTCTTCCTTGATGAGAAGGTTGCTGACAAGCTGGTTGCTGATGGCCTCGTAGCCGACCTTCTGGTAGCCAACAACGTCCTTGCACATGTGCCCAACATCGTCGGTTTTGCTACCGGATGCCGGATGCTACTTGCCGATGACGGTGTGGCCTCATTCGAGTTCCAGTACCTGGTCGAACTTGTCCAAGATGCCCTCTTTGACACCATCTACCACGAGCACTTCTCATACCTCTCGCTCACCTCGGCGGAGGCTGTACTTGAGACCGCCGGCCTGAAGGTGTTTGACGTAGAGCAATTATCGACCCACGGGGGCAGCCTCCGGGTATTCACCCAACGAAGCGAAAGTACGCGATATGACACCAACGACTCCGTGCGTCACTTCAGGGACCGCGAAGCGTCGCTGGGTGTTACGTCGCCATCATTCTATTCGGGCTTCCAAGAGCGCGCAGATCAAATCAGGGCCGACCTGGTGGAGTTTCTGGTCGACGCAAAGGCCCAGAGAAAGAGCGTGGCGGGCTATGGAGCCGCAGCCAAGGGCAACACGCTCTTGAATTACGCGGGCATGAGTGCGGGCCTGATGGCCTACGTGGTCGACAACAACCCGGCAAAGCAGGGCAGGTACCTTCCCGGAAGCCGGATTCCGATCGTTGCCGAGCAGCGGATCGTCGACGAGTCGCCCGACTTCGTCCTGATACTCCCATGGAATATCCGTGATGAGATCACCCAGAGGCTCGAGGCACTTGACGGGTGGTCTGGTGTCGTCGTCACGGCCGTACCCGAGTTGCGAGTGGGCTGAACGAAGCGGCCCGTGTGTGGAATCAGTGGCGTGCTCGCCCCGGTTGGTCAAGGAACAGCACAGCCACAGCGCGACCTTGCTGCCACGATGGCCGCGACCCTTAGTCATCGCGGCCCCGATTCATCTGCCACCTGGGTGGATCTGTCTGGCCGGATAGCACTGGGACACACCCGGTTGGCCATCGTCGACCTATCCGAGGCGGGGGCGCAGCCAATGACCTCGACAGACGGCCGATGGACAATCACCTACAACGGTGAGGTCTACAACACCGACGACCTCCGTAGATCGCTCGGCTCAGTGGGCTGGCGAGGCCACTCTGACACCGAGGTCCTGGTCGAACACATAGCCAGACACGGTGTGGAGGCGACCCTGAAGGCAATCAGGGGAATGTTCGCGTTCGGGTGCTGGGACGCCCATGAGTCGGAACTCTGGCTGGCGCGAGACAGGTTCGGGGAAAAGCCCCTCTACTACGGATTTCATCAGGGAGCACTCCTTTTCGCTTCAGAGTTGAAGGCCCTGCGGGCAACTCCAGGATTCGAGCCAGACATTGACAGGCAGGCCCTGGCCGAGTACTTCCGGTGGACCAATGTGCCAGCTCCCATGACGATCTACGAGGGGGTCGACAAATTGCCACCAGCCCACTTCCTGTGCGTCGGGGGGTCGACTGGCGAGACTGAGCCACAGTCCTACTGGTCGGCTATCGAAGTGGCCAGGACTGCGCCACCCTTATCCGACGGTGTCGACGTCGTCGACCAGCTCGCCGAGGTACTGGACCGTTCGGTCAAGACACAGATGGTGTCCGACGTACCGCTCGGGGCGTTCCTGTCGGGTGGTGTTGATTCTTCATCGGTGGTGGCATCCATGCAGCACCAGTCATCGGAACCCGTGCGTACGTTCACCATCGGCTTCAGCGAACCCACCTACGACGAGTCAGGTTACGCCGCACAGGTTGCTGAGGTGCTCGGAACCGACCACACCGACCTCGTGGTCAGCCACGATGATGCAATGCGGGTGATCCCCGACCTGCCGAAGATCTGGGATGAGCCGTTTGCCGACTCGTCCCAGATTCCCACGTTCCTGATCAGCCGGATGGCACGTGAACACGTCACTGTGGCCCTCTCGGGCGACGGCGGCGATGAACTGTTCGGGGGCTACGACCGCTACCAGCAGGTCGAGCGACTTGAGCGGACACGAGGCCTCCTGCCATCAGGTGCCCGCCAACTGCTCGGGGGAACCCTCGGGCGACCGTCGGTCGAGACCTGGGACCGTCTGGGGAGAAGACTCCCCCGCCAACTGGTGCCATCGGGTCTACGGCACCGCACCGGCCACCGAATACACAAGGTGGCTCGGCTGCTTACGGCCCGCTATGCCCCTGACGTGTACGCCTCATTGATGTCCGTGGAAAATAGTGGAGACAGTCTCGTTCTTGGGGCCGATGACACACCACCGGCCTTCGGAGGTATCCATACCGGTCAACTGGAGGAATTCGGTGCATTTGAACGGGCCATGCTGATCGACACGTTGACCTACCTACCGGGCGACCTGTTGACCAAGGTGGACCGGGCCTCGATGGCTGTCAGCCTCGAGGTCCGGGTGCCGTTCCTGGATCCGGACCTGATCAGGTTCGCATGGGGACTGTCGCACAACCACCGGGTAAGGAACGGTCAGGGAAAGTGGGTGCTGCGAGAACTGCTTCGGCGTTCCCTGCCGGACCACCTCATCGACCGACCCAAGATGGGCTTCGGCGTCCCGGTCGGACAGTGGCTTCAAGGACCCCTGCGCACATGGGCCGATGACCTCCTCGACCCGTCTCTGGTGAAGGAACAGGGACTCCTTGATCCCGCGGTAGTTGAACAGCGCTGGAGGGCTCACCGCGATGGCCACGCCGACCTCACATTTCAGATCTGGTCCCTGCTGATGTTCCAGGCGTGGCTGGTCGAGGAGTCCAGGTGAACGCCGACGAGGGCCGGCCGATCCGGGTCTTGCGGATCATCGCCCGGATGAACGTGGGCGGCCCGGCATGGCAGGTCAGCATCCTCACCCGTGGGCTGGACCGGAATCGGTTTGAGAATTGGTTGATCGCTGGCGACGTCGGAGAGGGAGAAGCCGACTTCATCGAACTGCGTGACCCGGACCTGCCTGTGGTGAAGATTCCGGCACTTGGTCGGACCATTCGGTTCGGTGACGACCTGCGGGCACTCGTCGCCATCCGTCAAGCAATCCGGAACTACCAACCAGACATAGTCCACACGCACACGGCCAAGGCCGGGCTGCTGGGCCGGATCGCCGCAGCGACCTGTCGGGTTCCCGTCCGCGTCCACACGTTTCACGGGCATGTGCTCCACGGCTACTTCAACAGGTGGGCAACCCGGGCTGTACGCATCACTGAGGGGTTATTGGCCCATCAGACGAACGTCCTAGTCACTGTCGGCAGTCAGGTCCGTGACGACCTCATACGGGCTGGAATCGGACGAGCCGACCAGTATGTGGTGATACCTCCCGGGGTCGCTCTCGGTGCTCTTCCAGATCAGGTGGCAGCCCGCGACGACCTGAACCTGCCCATGAACCAGCCGGTTATCCTCTTTGTGGGTCGACTGACCTCAATCAAGCGCCCCGATCGCCTCATCGAGGCCATGGGCCTCGTGCTCGAGAGCCGGCCGGACGTGATCCTGGCCATTGCCGGTGAGGGTGACCTCCTTGAAGAGACACGTGTGCTGGCTGAGCCCCTGGGGCCGTCGGTCCGGTTCCTAGGCTGGCAGCGCGATATCACCTGTCTCTACGCCGCGGCCGACTGCATGGTGCTCACGTCAGACAACGAGGGCATGCCGGTGACCCTCATCGAGGCCGCCATGGCCGGTGTCCCGAGCGTTACCACAGATGTCGGGAGCGCCCGGGAGGTGGTGCTCAACGAGGTGACCGGCCTGGTGGTCGAATCCAGCGCATCGGCAGTCGCAAACGGCCTCATTCGCCTGCTCGACGACGATCTCAGGGACAGAATGGGCACAACTGCTAGGGCGCGAGCAGAGTCGGAGTTCGGCACGAAGCGCCTTGTCGCCGACCATGAAGCCCTGTACGAGAGGCTCCTCGTTTTGGACGGGTCGGCTAATGCAGGGTGACCCCATTGGTAGGCTCGCCGGATGAGGGCTCTCATCACGGGCGGGGCCGGCTTCATCGGCTCACACCTTGCCGACCACCTGTTGGATCGTGGCGACCAGGTAGTCCTGCTCGATGACCTCTCCACGGGTCGACTGGCCAATATCGAGCACCTGAACGACCGTTCCGATGCCGAATTCGTACTCGGCTCGATCCTGAACACCGAACTGATCGACGAAGTCGTCTCCCGGGTTGACGCCGTGTTCCACCTGGCTGCAGCAGTCGGGGTGAACCTGATCGTGGAAAGACCCCTTGAGAGCCTGATGACCAACATCCGGGGCACAGAAACGGTAATCGAGATGGCCCACAAGTACGACAAGAGGCTCCTCGTCATGTCAACCTCGGAGATCTATGGCAAGAACACCTCGGACAGCCTCTCTGAGGATGACGACCGGATCCTCGGCTCACCGCTCAAGAGTCGTTGGTCCTATTCCGAAGCCAAGGCCATTGACGAGATCCTCGCCTACACCTACTGGCGCGAGAAGGGCCTCGAGACCGTAATCATCCGCCTCTTCAACACCGTAGGCCCCCGCCAGACCGGCAGTTACGGGATGGTCATTCCACGATTCGTCGGTCAGGCACTCCGAAACGAACCGATAACCATCTTCGGTGACGGAAACCAGACCAGGTGCTTCTGCCACGTGGGCGACATCGTTGAGGGACTGGTCGCACTCTCTGAACATCCCGAGGCGTTTGGCAAGGTGTTCAACCTCGGTGGCGGCAAGGAAGTCGCCATCAGGGAACTTGCAGAACGCGTGATCAAACTCGCAGGGTCACAGAGCAGCCTTGAGTTCATTCCCTACGATGCCGCCTACGAGGCCGGCTTTGAGGACATGGACAGGCGCGTCCCCAACACCACCCGGGCAATGCAACTGGTCGGATTCGAGCCATCGGCAAGCCTTGATGACATTATCCGATCGGTAATTGACGATCAACTGACATAGGTGGGTGGCCTTTCGATGACCGGAATCTGGTGGGAATACCTAGCGGTCTTTTCGGCCACAGCCACGATGTGTGTCGTATTGACACCGTGGGCGATGAGGTTGGCGTTCCGAAGAAGCCTGCTTGACCACCCGGGTGGGCACAAGAGCCACAACGTGGCCATCCCGTATCTGGGTGGTGTCACCATCGCCACCACCTTCGCCCTGATGGTGGTCGTCATCTCCCTGCTCTGGCCACCAAACAGTGGCCTGGGTGAGTTGCTGGTCGTCCTGGCAGCAGCCGTGTTCCTAGCACTCGTCGGCTTCGTTGACGACATGCGGCAGGTTTCACCGCTGTGGCGGATCGTGGCCGAGGTTGTGGCGGCAGTCGCGATCTGGTCAGCCGGCACCGGGGTGATCGTTACCACCAGCGAACCCCTCAACATGGGCCTGACCGTGCTCTGGTTCGTCGGCATAACCAACGCATTCAACCTTTTGGACAACATGGACGGCCTGGCAACCGGCATTGCTGCAATCGCCAGCCTGACAACCTTCGCCATCGCCACGACCAACGGCCAGTTCCTCGTGGCTGGCCTAGCTGTAGGCCTGGCGGGATGCACCGTTGGCTTCCTACGACACAACTTCCACCCAGCCCGCATTTACATGGGCGATGGTGGTTCGCTATTCATCGGCTTCCTCGTCGCATATCTGTGCATCAAGTTGCGGTTCCAGGGTGGAAGGCTACTGAGTGGTCTGGTCCCGGTGCTTGTGTGTTCGGTGGCTATCTTTGACACGACGCTGGTCACAGTCTCACGACTGGCGACGGGTCGTAGCCCGTTCCTAGGTGGGCAGGACCACGCCAGCCACCGTCTGGTTCACCTGGGCCTTCCCGTGCCGATAGCGGTTGGCACCATCTACCTAGGGGCCATCGGCATCGGCATCTTAACCTACGTAGTGAGTGGCACTGATCCAAGATCGGCCTGGGTGCTCACCACGATGATCGGCGCCACCCTGACCGCCGTTGGCGGGTACCTGCTGACGGTTCCCGTCTACACAGGGGCGCCTGCCAACCACCGTTCACCTGACACGGTTTCCAGAGATGACTGAGTAAATGGCGGCAGACAGCAACAACCACGACTGTGGGTCGGTGACCCAGTTTGACCCCGATGGCTACGGCATGGAGACGCTCCCATCAGCCGTGGCCATCGTCAACCTCGTTTACCAAGTACATAAGCCCCACGAGCGTCGTTGATGTTGGTTGTGGCACTGGTGTGTTTCTCCAGGAATTCCAAAATCGAGGTGTCGTCTCAATCCTGGGTCTTGACGGCCCGAGAACAAGAACGGTCTTTGATGCAGACAAATCCAACTTCTTCGCCGTTGACCTAACTAAGTCACTAGAGTTGGACCAAGTCTTCGACCTTGCTCATTGTCTTGAGGTGGCCGATCACCTTCCGGAGATTTCAGCAAGCCTGCTCGTCAAGACGCTTACGGACCTTGCTCCCTTCGTGCTATTCAGTGCCGCCCATCCAGGCCAGGGCGGACACGGGCACATCAACGAGCGCTGGCCCGCCTATTGGCAACGGCGCTTCTCTCAGCATAGATTCGTGGCGCTGGAAATCTTACGTGGACCGCTCAGTGGCCACCCCCGGGTACTTGACTGCTGTCGATGGAACCTTGTGCTCTATGCTGAATCGTCACACTGTACGTCGATCCTGAAGCGTGCCAAGAGTCTCGGTGTTGCCGACACGTTCATTCTGATCCACGAGGCTGGAGTGACCACCGAACTGGAACACCAACCGTGGCGGATTCTGATTCAGACGCTGAAGTTGATGCTGAAGTTCGGTCGACGGACACGGCGCGCGCTACGACGGTGGGTACCAGCCACTAACCCATAATCAGTCGTCTACCTGCTCCCAAGGCCTCGCCGCCTGGAACCAGTCCGCTGTTACCCGCAATCCGGCAGCGAAGTCAGCAGGCTCGACATCTGGAAACAACCCTCGCAGTACCGACGAATCGGCCTGCGAACGGGCCACATCACCTGCCCTGGAGGGCTGAAACTCAACCTCAAGGGGTCGTTCCACGATTGTCTCGAGTTCCGCGATCACCTCCAACAGGGTGATCTTCTTCCCGAAGGCAAGGTTCAACGGTTCCAGGTGGCTGACTCGGCGTTGGATCGCATCGACTATCACCGAGACGACGGTGTCAACGTAGGTGAAGTCCCGACACTGGGTGCCGTCTCCGTGCACCGGTAGCGGTTGATCCTGTATGGCAGCAGAGAGAAACGCCGGTATGACTGCCGCGTAGGTATGCAACGGGGGTTGCAGCGGCCCGAACACGTTGAAGAACCGGAGGGCCAGCACCGGCATGTCATAGCTGTGGCCCCATGCGAGTGTGTACGACTCGGTGGCGAGCTTGCTGGCCGCGTAGGGGCTGACTGGGCGCGCAGCCAAACCCTCGTGCTTCGGGAGAGTGTCGTTGGCACCGTAGACCGAGGACGAAGAGGCAACAATCACCTGGACATCGCCCTGAGCCCTGGCCGCTTCCAACACTCGCGCCGTTCCAGTCGTGTTGTCCTCATGCGCCGCCATCGGATGGGCGATCGACCTGGGAACAGACGACCGTGCGGCCAGATGGACGACAGAGAAAACGCCCTCCATGGCCGTGGCGAGCAGGTCCTCGTCGAGGATCGAGCCTTCGATGAAGGTGACGTCCAGGCCGTTGAGATTCGACCGGAATCCGAAAGACAGGTCGTCAAGGACGACGATGTCATTGTCGGGTCCATCGGACAGAGTGCGCACCAGGTTGGCGCCGATGAAGCCGGCCCCACCGGTAATGAGAACCTTCATCGAGTGGAAACGGGCATCTGCTGCTCCGGGGACTCCGAGAGACGGTACGTAGTCACGGTAGCCGCCCGGTCTCGCTCAACCTCCATACAAGCCACCCGTCGAGCCAGCCACCACAGCTGTTGACGACACGAGCCAACAGTCATCTACTCCCACCAATAGACTCGTAGGTCGCAACAAGTAAATCGATCCCGCGGTCCAGATTGAAATGGGCCTCAGCCAGGGACCGGCAGCGTTCGGGCGTCTCGGGATCGGCCAACAATGATACGAGTCGATCCACCGCTTCACCTACTCTCAGGTGTCCAGCCGAACCGAACACCACGCCACACTCGCTGCGTTCCAAGAGTCCGGCCGCATCAACCAACCCGGGGTTCACTATCACCGGCCGACCACTTGCAAGGAACTCGCCGATCTTGGTCGGCATGGCGGCCAGCAGGCTCGCTCCCGCATCGTCGCGGCACACGCACAGCCCAACATGGCACGACGAAACGAGGCTTGCCATCTCTCCTGGCGTGGCCGTGACGCGAACCGCCTCCACACCCCTCATCTCGTCCTCCCAGTCGGTCTCGCCGGGCGACGCCACGATGAACTCGACACGGTGCCGACACCTCAACTCAGCGATCAGGTCGAGCATCGTGTGCACGTCGTAATACCTGTTGAGAGTGCCGGCGAGCAGCACACGAAGTGGCACAGGTGGCAGCGGCGAGGTGTCGAACCGATTGAGGTCCACACACGTGGTGATCACCCTTGCCTTTGGCAAAACCCCACCCTCGTACCGCCGGTCGAGTTCTTCTATCGCCGACTCCGTGAGGGTGATCACCGCAGTCGACCGATGTGCCGCTAGACCCTCGACCCAACGCATCACACGCTCCTGTAGTGAACCGGGTCGTATGACTCCAGAGGCGACCTTCTGGTCCACCCACAACGACCGTACATCCCATACCCAGCGGCCAATGCCAGCGATCATCACCGATGCCGCCGCCATGTCACTACGCGCGTGCACCACCGCGGAACCCCTCACAGCCCAGGCCGCCCGAAGGACACGGCTCAGGCCACCGACTGGCCCGTGAATCCCGAATCGCTGAGGACGCCACCCCACGCCGAGACCAGCCAACCGATCACCGAGATCGGAGTCCACACCGTGCTCGAACGTGATCAGATCGATATCGACGCCACGGCCAGCCAGGTGCTCGACATACGCCAATACCTGTGAGGACCCGACGGTGCTGGTCAGCGGGTCCATCGAGACGTAGGTGACGGTCGGCAGACCCGAGGAGCCGCCCACCGGCGTGTCCATCACAGCGACTCGAAGAGCCGGTCCCAGCGCTGTGCCAGGGACTCCTCGGAGTACGCCGTCAGAGCGGTCTCCTGTCCTGCCGTGGCCATCGCCAGCCTGTCCTCGGGCCGGGCGTGCAGGCTCTCAAGAATGCGCCGCCAGTCATCGGCCGTGGAACAAAGCACCCGGTCTCCCAGACCCGCTAGGGAGGCTGCCCGCACGTTCGCAGGGCTCGCCGACGCCACGACCGGCAACCCCAGACGCCAGAAGATGCGCATCCGGTTCTCCGGCTTTCCGACCGCCATCGGGTCCATCAGGTCGACCGGCACGATGGCTATGTCGCAACTGCCGGTGACCTCAGTCAACGTGTCGAGGCTCCACTGGTGCAGCCTCACGTCTACTCCCCAGTCGGAGATGACGTCCTCGGTTCGACTCACGAGGAACCGGTTCATATAGCGGGGTGCCACGACATCGGTGACGAGATGCAATCGGACATCCACCCGACCGGCCATGGCCCGTAGGGCGGGTAGCACCGATCGGACCGCCGGCAGGGTGGCGTTGAGGCCCTCCCACACGATGTCCAGGCCTTCTGTGGCATGAATTGCCGGCGGGACACACTCCAACTCACCGTGCAGGTCTAGGATCGGATGCACGTTGGCGTTGTGACGGGCGATACTCTCGGCCTGTTCATCGGTGCTGCACACAACGGCGTCAGCCCGCCCGAGAAGTTGCTCGACGGCCTGATGATAGTCGAGAACGGGCCTACGCACCTCACCGCCGACCCACTTGGCGAAACCACGCAACGACCGTCGAAAGCCAGCGCTCTCGTCCAGGAATGCATCCGGCATGTCGACGACGATCTTCCGGTCGGGTGGCGCTTCCACCCACCTGGTCACATCCGCCCTCGGAGACAAGACGATGACATCATGACTGTCCCAACACGACACGATGTCGAACTCCAGGCCCCGCATGGCCGCATACCTTGGGAAGCGGCGTCGGTCGAACGGGCGCTCGAGTTCCAGTCCGTGGGGCAGATATCCAACCGACGTTGACGGTCGTCCAGCCGAGATCATGCCTTGATCCTCCGCAGTTCCCGATTCGTCCACACCGTCGACGTTCCCGCCAATGCGGTGTAACCCAGCAGGCTGGCCCAGGCCGCACCCTGTATCCCCCATGTCGGGATCATCACCAAGACCAGCACCACCATGACGACCGCTCCGAAGACCTGTGGCACACCGATTCCGTGGGGCCGGCCAAATCCCACCAGTAGGGCCTGTTGCATGAGGTGGATCGACAGCACGGCCTCGGCGACCGTGACCACGACGAGCACGTCGCGTGAGTCAACGAATCCCTCACCGAACACCACGGGAAGGAGAACCCAACCAACCAACGCCGCGGCTGCCAGTACGAGGCTGTTACCGACCACCATGAGCCTTGTGTGGCGTCGTGCCGTTGCCACCGAGTCGATACCACCCCGGCCACGATCGGCAATCACCTGACCGACTGCTCGGGTAAGAATCCGAAGTGTCTCGGGAATGGCGAGGGCCACCGTGTAGATGCCGAGAGAGTGTGTGCCTGCTGCGATGGCCAGAACTATTCTGTCGAGGCGGAGCGCAAGAAACAGCGCCACACCGCCGGCCATCGGTGAGAACCCCTCAATGATCAACTGTCGCCAGTGGGTCACGCCCCAGGACCGCACCCCGTGCTGGAGGGCGCCGGCCGCCCACACGAGCCAAAGAGTTCCGACCACGGAACCAACGGCCATCGTGACCACTGCTGAGGTGGTGGTCAGACGACCGGACACCATGAGACTGGCCAAGACAATGATCTGGACACCAGCAAGGCTTGCCTCGGTCACCAGGACGTCCCGGTACCGCCGTAATCCGTAGAGGAGGAACACGGCCGAGTTGAACATCATCGTGGCCACGCTCAACGCGACTACTGCCACCGAGAATCCGAGGCTCAGGTGCAACGACGTCATCGACAGCACGGTGATGACAACGGTGGATAACACAACCTGGAGCGGCAGCAGCGCGGCGGTCAGCGACACGACATCGGACACACCCACGTCGCCGTCTGGCGACAGGAGGTTGATCCGACCACTCGTCGAGGTACCGAGATCGGCAACGTTCGTGGTCGCCCAGGCAAGCGTGAACGCAATGGTGATCTCTCCGCGTCCGTCAGGGCCCAGATGCCGGGCAGTGAGAAGGACGAACACCGTTCCCACCCCGACATTGGCCAGACGGGACAACAACACGATGAGGGCTTCGCCACGAAGCCTCTGTGACGACTTGGCCCACATCGCCCTCATGGGGAATGAGGAAGAGGCCACACGGTGATCCTGTTGGTCCATGCACGCGAACGTCTGCCTACCCGCCGAAGGAGAGCGTAGAGAGGAAGGGTGACGAGTCGCCGCGGATCTCCCCGCAAGGCCTTGACAAATCGGCCCAGCGCCTTAAGTGGCTGTCCTCGGACCAGTAGGGAGTACCCAACGTGGGCGTTAAGGTTTGAGCGACAGCGCCTGGCGAAGGGTAGGCCGTACCGCTCGATAGGCAACAGATCGTACAGCGCTGCCGTGTTAGTAGAATATTCCTCCAGCTGGCGGTGCGCCTGTTCTGCGTGAACGCGGTAACCAACCAGGACACGCCGATCTATTGCCACCATTTCGGCGTCCTGCATTCGAATGCTGAACTCAAGGTCCTCACAGATTGATACTCGAGGATCAAACCCATTCAGAGATTCCGCCTCGGATCGATCAAGAATCGCCGTTGAAGAGATGGCGAGCCCGTTTCCCTCTAAGGCCACCCACCTACGAATTGCTCGATCAGGGTGCCGAAACGCTACGATACCCCGGACTTTCCGAGACTCAGAATCGAACAGAGCGTAGCCGGATGTACACATCCTCGCTCCTGTCCGCCGCATGGTCTCAAGTTGGTATTCCAACTTCCTTTCATGCCACACGTCATCAGCATCCAATAGCGCCACATACTGGCCCGAAGCGCACTTGAGCCCAGTATTGCGTGCAACCGACACTCCGGCATGTTCGATCTCAACAAGCGTTAACGGAAGAGAGCCATGTTTTTCAATTTGCCTGACGATCTCAGGCCCACTGTCCGTCGAGCCGTCACTGACAACTACGCACTCGTGTACTGAATGGGTCTGAGCAGCAACTGATTTCAGCGTCTCGCGAATCCAGCGACCAGCATTGAACATGGGGATGACTACCGATACAAGGGGCTCGTCACCAACTTTGAGATTCACTCAGCCACCATTTCACGCCAGCCAACTGCCACCCACCATGGGGGTCCGTCGGCAAACTGCACATTCTCAAGACCAGCCCCTTCAAGTAGATCTAGCACCTCGTCTCGGCTATACCTCTTCTCCAGACGGGTCCCGAACCTGTCGAGAGAATCATTCCGCATCACGTAGAAGGAGCGGTGCCGATACTGGAACAGCGGAAGGGACGATGGATCTCGCCCAGCCATCTCAACTATCCGGGCCGTTCGGGCAAGTGGCCAATACATGACTGCGGCCAACACATCTGCAACCACCTCCCGGGCTCGTGACGGCAGACGGGACACTACCGCCCGGATCACCGTGGCTACATTGAACAGGCGATGCTGCAACCATCCCCGACCCTCAAGGTCGTAGTACAGGTACACGAGGAACGGTGCCCCGGGCTTCAGTTTCGCCACGCACGTTGCAAGGGCGTCCTCTGTGTCCGAGATGTGATGGAGAACTCCCAGGCAGTAGCCGAAATCACAGGTGCCGTCTGCAAGCCCCAGTGAACTGAGGTCCTCACGGCGAAACTCCACGTTGGTCTGCCCTGCGAGTGTCTCTCGCGCAACGTCCAGCGCCACCTCGCTGGCATCGACACAGTGCAACAGACCCACCCGTGGGGCAAAGAAGCGGGCCCACCGGCCGGAACCACAGCCCGCATCGAATCCCTCGGAACCATCAGGAAGGTCACTCCAGGGAAAGATTGACGTATAGAGGTCAAACATCGCCCGCAATTCAGTTTCGGAGACCTCCTCGTTGTCGAAACGGGACCACTCAACGCCGAAACCTTCAACGACGGCACGATTGAGATTCAGGGCACTGGTGCCAGCAGAATCTCCCTTTGTCTGTCTAATCACGTCCAGCCCGGTCCAATTGCGTAGAATGCTTGCCCCGCTAGAGTGTAGGAGCTCCCACGGGCTCGATGGATCCACACGATACGGTCACCCGTATGTGCTCCCCCGGCCGCCAACTCGCTGGCTTCACTATGCTTGTGCTTCTGGCCCTCCTCACAAGTGTCGTTGCGCCATCTGGCGGGTCCGATTTCGGTGCAGCGACCCGCAAGATGACCGACGTGACAGGAGAACCTCGTTCCAACCGTCGTGAACTGGCAGTCGCGTCAGAGGGCCTAGTGGGTATCGGTGCCCCCGAATGGCATGAGGCTGACCACACAGGTTCTGGAACGCGTGTAGCTGTCATTGACCTGGGTTTCGACGGGTGGGATGTGTTGCCTGACGGCGAGTTACCCTCCGAAGTAGAGACAGCGGCTTTCGACAGCGATGGTGTGCTCGACACCGGCACCGACCACGGCACCCAGATGGCCGAGATCATTCACGACGTGGCACCCGGAGCCGCGTTGGTGCTTATCACTTTCTCAGATGCTTACATGGCCGAGATGGTCGACTGGTTGATAGCCACCGAAGTTGACGTGGTGAGCATGTCGCTTGAGTGGACCGAGGGCCCCCTGGATGGAACCCACTTCAGTGCTCTGGAGATTGAGCGGGCAATCGACGCCGGAATCACCTGGGTGGTAGCGGCCGGCAACTCGGCGAAACGCCACCACGTCGGCACAACGGTCGACAACAACGAGAACAGCTGGGTGGAGTTGAACGGCACGTCGGCTGAGTTCAACGAATTCCGACTGGCTGCCAACGCCTCGGCCGATCTCCTGTTGACATGGAACGACAAGACCACCGACCTGGACCTCTGTGTGTTCGACATGGAGGAGTTGAGCGACGGTTCCCCAACCCAGGTGATGTGTGCAGAGGATCCTCAGGGCAACGGGGAACCCGCAATTGAAGCAATGACACTTGAGAACAACACGGGTGCCAGTCGACTCTATGGGTACTCGCTCAGGTTCTTCTCAGGTATCGAAGTTGTCTATGACACCCGCATCTGGGGTAGCAGCAACCTCCAGTTCTCGAACCCGGCAGCCAGCATCGGGGTTCCCGCAAACATGGCCAACGTGCTGACGGTGGGTGCCATTGCCTGGGATACCGAGGTCCTCCAGCCCTACAGTGGTTGGGGCCCCAACCAGCAGGGCGTGTTAAAGCCCGAGGTGGTAGCTCCAGACCAGGTCACTACCAGCCAATGGGCAGGCGCTAGCAACACCGGCAGCTCGTATGCGGCACCGCATGTGGCCGGCATCGCCGCACTCATGATCGGGGCCATTCCAGGCCTCACCCCGGCTCAGGTAAAGGACCGCCTCAAGGCCCGGGCCAGCCAGGCCGACAGCCCCGACCACCGCCAGGGCTGGGGAAAAGTCAACCTCGGTGCACTACCAAGTTCGATAGCGACCATCAGGGGCCACTGGGCAGAAGCCTCAATCGACTGGGCGTTCACGACTGGCGTCACCGCCGCCTGCCCGTCAGGTGCGATCACCGACAGGTCCACCTGTCCGGAGTTTCCGGTGACAAGGGACGAGATGGCCCAGTTCATGTGGCGCTCAAAGGGCCAGCCCACCGCTACTAAGACTGCCGACTTCGATGATGTGACCGCAGACGCCACCTACAGCACCGCAGTCGACTGGCTGGCCGAGGAGGCCATCACCCTGGGTTGTACGACCACCGCCTACTGCCCCGACGGCACGGTGACCCGGGCCGAGATGGCAGCCTTCCTGTGGCGTCTCGAGGGATCACCAGAAGGCTCAGCCCCGGCAGGCTTCGGCGACGTGCCAGAAGACGCCTTCTACAGCACCGCAGTCGACTGGCTACTTGCTGCGGGAGTCACCACTGGTTGCACGACATCCTCATACTGCCCGCAGGGAACAGTAACCCGGGCCGAGATGTTCACGTTCCTGCACCGTCTGGAAGGTCTGAACTAGCGACCGCGATTTGAGCTCCCTTGTCGGTGGAACCGATGACCCCCTTGGCCGTCTCGTCGGCCATTGTGCCTGTCGGCAATCGCCTGGAGTCCTACAGAGGAAAGTACGGCGAGCGCAAACAACATCTGTCCCCGGTGGCGAAATGCGGTCCCGAGGTTACCGTGGGTCACTGCTCCTGAGACGGCTATCGCTCCGATGATCAATATTGGAAAGGCTAGTTGCCCGAAATATTCTCTATGTTTCCAGGCTCCGTAGGTACTGAGGCCATACAGCGCAATCCAGAGCAGAGACTCGATGCTGGCACCGAACTTGTCTGGATTCGACCACCTGGCCTCCCACGGAAGGGGTCGGAGCATCGTGTTGTAGAGGCCCGTTGGAATGCGACTCAGACTTGTTCCAAATCTGTTGTCGGCCAATACGGCCCCGCCGAAGCCATCATGAATGCACACCCAATCCCCTCGTTCCCGCTCGAGCAGCATTCCCGAGGCGCTCCCAATGTCCCGCCACGTACCCGATATCTCCTCAACGTGGGAGGCACAGTCGGCCGCTGATGATGCCGTGAAGGCAACGATACTGTCGACCGAACCCGGTCCCCTCGAGAAACTGGAATCCGCACCGGTCCGGCCCGGATCTTCAACAATCGAACCTGGGCCCATCAAGAAACTGGAATCCGCACCGGTCCGGCCCGGATCTTCAACAATCGAACCTGGGCCCATCAAGTAACTGGAATCCGCACTCACCGACATGTAGACATGGGCGGAGCCCAGACGCGCAACGGATTTTTCGGCAAACGTAACCGCTCCTGGTCCCATCCCCAGTAGCCATGGAGCAACCACGAACACGCAGGCCGCCGAAAGAGCCCTCACGGTCCGATGGCCGCGCCCGAATAGCAGGGCGGGAAAGAGGCACCACAGTGCCAGAGCGGCGGTCTGTTGCCGCAGCCAGACCAACGCAACGAACAACATGCCAGCCGCCAATGCGGAGCCGAGGATTCTGTCCGTTGAATCCTGACGCTGCGAGTACCCCACTACCACTGCGATGCAGGCCAGTCCCACCCAGATGAACGACTCCCGCAACACGACCGATGACCAGAGGATCTGTGACGGAAACAGCGCCGCAATCAGGCCGGCGGTTAGAGCATGCGGGCGTCGCAGCACACGTCCGGCCAACGCAGACGTTGCCGCGGCCGTCACCGCTCCGAACAGCACCGGTAGGAGTTGAGCCACTAACCGCGACGGACCGAACAGCCAGAAGAGGGCTGTCAACGGCCACATGAAGGTCCGCGTCGTGTGAAAGAGCGACTGCCCATAGCCGGGCCAGAAGTTGGCCGTCAGTTCGCCCTCCGAGGCCACAAGGGCGAGGATCAGGTACTGGCCCTCGTCGGGAATGAGAACACCCTCGTGGAACAGGTTGCTTGCGACAGCGACCAATAGTCGAACAACCAGAGCGATGACAAAGGTGCTCATGACCGGTCGCTCGGCGAGTTCCCCGAAGAGTTGCCGTAGGCCGACCTTCACGCCTCCCTCCCCTGGCTCAGGCAGCATCGCGGATCCGCATGGCGTTTTCCTCGTCGCCGAGTACCTCATAGACGCCGGCTATCACCGGGCCCAGGATCTGGAGATTGAGTGCCTCGTAGCCGAGCAACCGTTCATACATCCGGTTTGACTCGCCGGCCGTCACATAGAATCTGGCTGCCACATTGAGGCCATAGGGGCCATATGGTTCGCTTGATAACGCCCTCTCGTACCAGAAGATGGCGCGGCCGATGTCGCCGTTGTCGATGTTGATCCGGGCCGCCAGTCGCTCGGCGCTCGCGAAGCCGGGCCGAAGCCGGGCGCTCCTCTCCAGCTCCCCCACCGCCGACTGCAGATCACCGACTCTGACATAGATGCGCCCGAACGTCTCCGCATACCGCCCGTTCCTGGAATTCAGGCGGATGGCTCGTTGGACATGGTCGTGCGCCTCTTGGATGCTTCCCGCCAGTCGAGCCTCCTCTGCATCCCGATAGGCGAAATCTGCACGCATCGGAGCGGTCACAGGTCCCAGCAGTGCCAACACGGTCGCAACCGCCGCAAGGAATGCTAGACGCCGCTGAAACGGCGTTGACCTCCGCTGCCCCGCCGGAGACCGGTGCCTCGGACGACTGGCGGCACTGACGGACCTAGATCGAATCCAGGGGAAGGGCACGATCCGCAGAGCCTCTGGGGCGCCACGAGCTACCAGGATGCCGGCCAGCACCCACTGTGTGTAGGCCAGCCCCGCCACGTCGACCGAAACCGATGACTGGAGGTGGTAGGCGAGCCACGCGGCCAGCACAGTGCCGATAATCATCTGCTCCGGTCCGCTACTTCGTCGCAGTGCAAGTACGCCATAGGCGCCGATCACCCCAAGCAGGGCCAGATAGGTGCATCCGAGGAGCAGGCCGCCGCCGCTAAACATACTCAGGGGCACGCTGTGGATGTTGTTGGAAAGAATTCCCTCGAAGCGGACTGCATGCTCGACCGGTCTCAGAGGTGAGAAGTAGGAGTAGTAGGTCTCGAGTCCTGTGCCGAAGAACGGATTCTCCCGAAGGGTCCTGAGGCCGACGAGCCACATCTCACGGCGATGATCGAGACCAGTCGCCACCTGGGCAGCAACCAGAGGCCAGGCCAGGACGGCAGCAACGGCAACTGTCGCGGTGGCACCAACCGAGACGGACAGCCAGTAGGTACGCGGCCCGCGGCTTGATCCCGCTTCTTCGACCCCTTGAGTCCACCGATCCTGTCGGATGATTCCCAACCATGTCCAGGCTCCCAGTACGAGCATCGTGACAGCAACGATCCGGGATCCGGGCCCGGTCAGGTGGAGAGGGTCTGGCATACCGTTGTTGAGACGTCCGGGGACCGACCGTGCGAGAAGCACGGGTAGGAGCACGATCGCCCCAGCCGTAGGGGCAACGTGAAAGAGGGCTTCAAACCGGCGCCTGCCGGACTGTTGCGAGACCCAGACCAGAGGGACGACCAGCGCCACCAACGAGACCACCTGGCCCTGGAAGGAGTCCATGAAGGCGATCACCGCCATGGACACTGCGACAGCAGTGGCACCAGCCACTCTGAGGGCCGGCCTGAGGGCCGGGTTGAACTGATGTCGAACCAGGAATGGAAGGGTCAGGGCGACGAACGCAGACGCAAAGTTGGGGTTGGCTAATGTCGACGATACGTACCCGGCGAATGACATCTGACTGGTCCAGTCGAACGGGTCGGCGCCATAAGCCTGGAAGAGGGCATAGCCGACGACCACCGCATGCGCCGCGAGGAGAGCCCTGAGCAGGGGCTCGACCGGGCGTTGCCGGAAATCCCGGAACACGCCGTGCAAAATGGCCAGATAGGCCAGATAGGTGACGGCCCCGATGCCACGGCCTGGGGCTCCGGTGAACGCCACCCAAGGCTGTGGCGACAAGGCGCTCGTAAGCAACCGGGCGCCTGCGAATGCCGCTGTCGCCCGGGTCAGAGGGCTCGCGCCACTCTCGTAGAATCCGGCCACCACCGCCCTGTACGATCGTACGGCCACCAGCACCATAACCAGGACGACCAGGACCGTGGCCTTGAGTATCTCCTGGTTGAATGCCTCCCCGTACAGGATGACCGGTACCGCAATGATCAGGAGGAGGTAGAGGATGTCGACGGCAATCCTCGTGACATCACGGTCACGTGGACCAGCACGGCAGGTGTCGCTCGACATCGGGCCACCCTAGCCATCGCACGGCCGTGGCCCGGGCCAGCCTGTAGTAGCCAAAACGCCCGACGATACGGTACGGAAGCGGTTCTACAGCGGGGCAATTTCACCTCTCTGGGTTAGAGACGCGCTGTATCCATCGCTGCGCAGGGCAGACTGGTGCGATGCGTACAGTTGCCATGGCAGCCCTCGCGATCCTGCTGACCAGCTGTGGTTTCACACGTGGCGGGAGTGGGCAGATCGTGTTCACCAGCGAGCGCACTGGCAACTGGCAGGTCTTCGTGATGGATGCCGACGGTACCGAGGCACGACAACTCACCTACGACAACAACTACCACTGGGGCCCGGTCTGGTCGCCCGACGGGAGCCAAATCGCCTTCACCGGTGACTGGTCCGGCAACCGCGAGATACTTGTAATGGACTCAGACGGGCGCGGAGTCATCCACTTGGTAACCGACAATGCCCGTGTAGACGAGGATCCATCGTGGTCGCCCGACGGCGACCGACTCGTGTTCTCCGGGGATGCCGACGGCGACCTTGAGATCTTCGTGGTGGACAGCGACGGTACCGACGGCCGGCAACTCACCGACAACGCTTTCAACGAGGTTCACCCCGCCTGGTCGCCCGACGGCGACCGGATCGCCTTCGCAGGCG
>Ga0187827_10002325_pt1 | contig 26156 bp, 24 predicted proteins | sample ETNtaG_39_FD_167969 | JGI IMG/M metagenome (GOLD analysis project Ga0187827, IMG submission 167969) | Marine microbial and viral communities from oxygen minimum zone, Eastern Pacific Ocean - ETNP2014_SV_150_PacBio MetaG (Illumina Assembly) | ecosystem: Environmental > Aquatic > Marine > Hypoxic... | reverse complement strand
CTTATTTCCACCTTGGCATGAAAGTTTTATTTATAGGACTTGGTTCTATAGGCCAGAGACATTTACAAAATTTTAATGAATTGAGACCAGAATATTCAACCGTTTTGGCATACCGTACATCGAAATCAGACAAAGTAATCAAGAATGGAAATGTCATTCCTAATAAGAAATTATCCCAATACTACAACCTGATTGAGTTTAGTGATTTAAACAAGGCAATATGTGAACATCCTGATATTGCATTTATTTGTAATCCGAGCAGATTGCATTTAGAAACAGCGCTGAAGCTTGCAGAAAACAACATTCATTTGTTTATTGAGAAACCTTTGGCGACTTCCTTATCAAGCCTGGATGATTTAGACAAGTGTATTGACAAAAACGTGCTAATAAATATGGTTGGCTACCAAACCCGATTCAATCCTTTAGTACTGGAGGCCAGAAATCATATCAAATCATTAGAATATGGTGAAATTATAAAAGCTGAATTTAAATGGCACACGTATTTACCGGACCAACATCCCTATGAGGATTATCGAAGAGGATATGCAGCAAGAAAAGATCTTGGAGGTGGAGTTACGTTTTCTTTGATACATGAGTTGGATCTCATTCAGTGGTTTTTTGGCCTTCCTATTTCTGTATATAGTGTTAAAGGAGGGCCGAGCAAGCTTAAAATCGACGCCGATGATAATATATCAGCGATTTTTAATTGTTACAATGGCCTACATTTATTTCCTGTACAGCTTAGTTTAAGTTTCACACAAAAGTTTGAAGAAAGATATTTTAATGTATTAATGCAAGATGCTCTACTAAAGGTTGATTTGGTGAAGAATGAAATTGAGATCATTGAACACACTACAAACCGCCACTATCATAAAAAAAAGGAAGATTTTGAACGAAATAGTCTTTTCAAAGATGAAATGGAGGAATTTATTACGGCAGTTGAAAATAATCAAAAAACAAGTATACCGATATCAGAAGGGAAGAAAAGTGTGATAATGGCTATTTCTATGATTAAGTCATTTAATAAAAATATTATAGTAAACATATCGCTTTGAAAAACAAGCTAAAAAAATTAATTCGACCTTTTTCAATAAGTGATAATCATCACTACTAATGCCGCCGGTCTTTTGGGTCGTCACAGCATGCAGATGCTGTGGCTTAATTCGGAGGATCACCCATCTTATTGGATTTAGATAGTAAACTTGTGGAAGGCTTAGCAAGTGAATTAAATAATAAATATGGTATAGATTCCGCAGGATATACGGTAGGCATAACCAAAGAGAGTGAAATAAAACAGAATTGCAAAGATATCCTTGAACGCTATGAACATAGTGATGCTTTAGTTAACAATACGGCAAATAAACCAAAAGTTGATGATCAAAATGATTTTTTTTCGCCTGGAAAACTTTTCAATGAAAAATTGGTTTGAAGATATTGTGGTAGATCTAACTGGTGCTTTTCTATGTACGGCTATACCTATGGATTGTGGAAGATTAGTGATGAAATTAATTAACGCTATGGACCTAAATATATGATTTCCACGATAAAATATATTGGGTTCTGTGACGAAATATTTGTTGCAAAATCATTAAATTATTTTTAACAAAAAGATTAAATACTATTCGTGAAATCAAATACTTTATTAAGAAAAATGTTACTCTTTGTAAATAACAAACTTTTGAAGAATATGTCCATATTAATTTTTATAGGGTTAAGGCAAAGTATGTATCTCATATTATTTGTGATATGGATATTTTCTTGTAATGATAAGTCTTTTATTGAATCAAGAATATATGGTACATGGGAGGGTGTTCATTCTGGAAAGAAACTGATATTTGAGTTTCGTGATGATCAGACCTGTGATTTTGTTTTTATAAATGAGGAAGATGGATCCATGGAAATTGTAAGCGGAAATTATGAAATTAATTTTTCCAAGAAACCCGTAATGCTTTCTGTAAGAAATATCCCACAATTTGATCATCCTTTATACACAATCGTAGAGTTTGTGGAGATTGACGTAATTAAATTGGCAGATTTCGCCCCGCGCTGGAGGCTACGACCAATCGCATTTAATCTTTATACAAGTATGAGCTTAAAACGTGTTAAAAAATCAACATAATGTGTCTAATAATATCATAATCTTGTTCGAAAAATAATAACAAAATAGGAGATATGAATAATGTTCCAATCATTTGAGGAGTTTCTAGCAACGTCAAGTGTGCAAATTCCATTAATATCGTTCATTGTAAACTTATTATTGACTGCTATTCTATCACTTATTTTAAGTCGCATATATGTGATTTACGGGATCTCTCTATCGAATAGAAGTCTGTTTGGCAGAAACTTTTTGCTAATCACAATGACTACCATGCTTATTATTTCTATTGTGAAATCATCACTGGCTTTATCACTGGGACTTGTAGGGGCTCTATCAATTATTAGATTCCGTGCGGCAATTAAAGAACCGGAGGAATTAGCTTATTTATTTCTTGCGATTGGTATTGGTCTAGGATTTGGTGCAAATCAAGGATTAATAACAGTTATAGCTTTCATTGTTATTGCTACAATTTTAATTATAATGAAATTATTTTTCTATAAGACTTATGAAAACCAAAACTTACACTTAACAGTTAGTTGCCAAAATCCTCAGAAAACTGGAGTGGATGAAATTGTTAAAATATTAAGGAAGCACTGTTCAGAAGTAAATTTAAGACGATTGGATGAAAATGCGGAAATGTTTGAAGGATCATTCCTTGTCGTGTTTATCAATTTTGAACAATTATATGAAACGAAGAATGCTTTACAACAATTAGACGATACATTAAAATTTAGTTTTTTGGATGACAAGGGTATTTATTAGAATCTGGATTAAATAGTAAATGCAATATTTGGTATAACCCAGAAAAACACCTTATTGTTTTCCTATGAGTTAAGTAGAGATGCTACAGCCACTCTGCTTTATCTACAAACATTGTTTGAATTGCACCTAATAGTTGAAATCATGGTATGATAATTAAAGAAAACCAAGCAATATTTATATTAAAATTAAAAGCAGCAATCAATAAAAAAACAATTTGTATTGTTGCTTTAATTAGCATTGTATCGTTTGTGTCTGGCTACTATTTTCTTAAAAATGGTAATCATTTAGGAGGATATTATGATAAGGCTATAATAGGAGGATATTATGATAAGGCTATAAGAAATTATAATTTTATCGTAAATCTCTTAGGAAGAAACCTTGTGGATACTGATCATTTATCAATTCATATTCCTTATATTGATTATCAGAAAATAAAATATCAACGTGAACTAGCTCTTAAATACGGACTAGGTTATAGAAACCACCCATTAAATCCCGGTTACGTATCTGGATCAATTCAACTTAATGGGAAGGATGTGGAAATACCAGCAAAGTTTAAGTTAAAGGGGGGAATTCCCCAACATTATAGCAATCCTTTTGAAAAATGGTCTTTGAAAATAAAGATAAAAGGCGATAATAGTCTATTCGGAATGAAATTTTTCTCTATAATGGATCCTCCATCAAGGAACCAATTAAATGAATGGTTTTTTCACAGGCTAAATAAAGAACTGGGTTTGATATCTCTGAGATATAAATTTATTGATGTTACAATTAATGGCCAATCTAAAGGCCTATATGCTATTGAAGAAAATATGGGTAATGAACTATTAGCCAGTAATTTACGCAGAGAAGGCCCAATATTTGGGGTAGATATGGATTATGTTTGGGAGACAAAAAACATGTCATTAGGTATAACCAGAGGTTACGAATATACTAGGAGTGAAATTAAATTTTTTAATGAACCAAATAATAAAGAAGATACGGAATCATTTAAAAGAGCAAAATATTTATTTGAAGGTTTTCTGAATGGCGATTTAAAGACTAGTAAAGTTTTTGATGTTAAACAGATGGCAACATTTTTAAGTATCTTAGATTTGTTTGGTAGCACCCATGCGATAAGAGCAAGAAATCTTAAATTTTATTTTAATCCCATAACATCAAGAATTGAGCCCATACCTTATGATCAATCCCAAATCTACTCGTATAGACTATCCCACACTGATCTGACGGGGAGACTATATAGGCACTCTTTTGAAAATTTTCATTTGATAGGCGAATCTTATCAAGTTAATATGGATAATAGCGATAATAAAATTAATCGACGGTATACCACTCTATTAGAATTATTGTTTTCAGATAAAGACTTTTTTGTTGAATACATAAGAGCACAAAAGATTATATCAAATAAAGACTTCTTAGACAATTTTTTTATAAACATATCCTACGACCAAGAAATAAAGCGTCTTAATAGTTATTATCCTAGGTATGACTTTACACCGGAAAAAATGATTTTATATGATAATCAACAGAAAATTCGGGATTTCCTAAAATACAAAAATGCTTTAAGAGCTTATATTAATAAATACGATAAATTAAAAAATGAGCTATACCTTGATTTAGAAAATAATTTTCATTTACCCCTTGAATTACACAGTATCTCTTTAGATGGAAAGATAATATACGAGTTTCACAGTAACAAGATACTGCAAGCAATGTCATTATCCAACGGAATCAAATACAATATAATTAAAATAGATATGCCTGATACAATACGATGGGATGGCATTCTATCTAAAAATTTTGAGATAAAGTACAGTATATTAGGTAACAACAATTTAGTATCTGTTCAAATGGATAACCAACCTCGTTATCAACAAAACTATTTTAAAGGGGATTTAATTACAGAAAATGTTATTAAGAAAGATATGTATAAGGAAGGAAAACAATTCATCAAGGTAGACCAAAGTAAAAAACAAATTAAAATTAAAGATGGTAAGTGGACTATTAATAAAAATATAGTATTCCCTTCAGGGTATAAGGTCTATTTCAGCTCAGGCACAATTATCAATTTAGTCAATGGTGCTAATATATTATCCTTCTCACCATTAATCGTAAAAGGGTCTTTTGAGAGTCCTGTAATTTTTGAATCATCTGATTCCAGTGGCGGAGGAATAGCTGTTTTGCAGACAGCTGATAAGTCATATTTCGACTATGCGGTGTTTAGTAATTTATCCTCATTCTCACATAACGACTGGGTTTTAAAAGGCGCTATCAATTTCTATGAATCAGATATAGATATAAAAAACTCTAAATTCATTAATAATAGAGGAGGTGACGATTGGGTCAATATAATTGGCTCCGAATTTCATATTATAAATACTGAATTTGTCAATTCAAAAATGGATGCATTAGATATTGATTTTTCAAATGGTGAAATAAAAGACACATATTATTTTAATTCGGGCAATGATGCTATAGATTTATCTGGGAGTCAAGTCGAAATAAATAACGTAATAATTGATGGAGCGGGTGATAAAGGTATAAGCGCAGGCGAGCAAAGTAGGGTAATGTTATCAAATAATCAGTTAACAAACACCAATGTCGGAATAGCAAGTAAGGATATGTCCAGAGTTTATGTGAATAATTTAAAACTTAGCAATATCCAAGTCGGTCTTGCTGCTTATCAGAAGAAGCCGGAATATGGCAGCGCATTGATTTATATCAAAGAGATTGATATGATGGATGTAAAAATCCCTTATTATATAGAAAATGGATCGGAAATAGTAGTAAATGAAGAAATACTTCAACATAGTGGGAACAATCCAGAAGTTGAAAATATTATTTATAGATAATAATCAAAATAGATCTTTACAAAAAATAATTATATTAACTGCTGTCTTTTGGTTGTTATTTATAATTAGTTCCAATGATATCTATGCTCAAGAGATTTCGGAATCGCAAACTCATGTGATTGAGTTTTCAAAAGAACCAAATGTCATTAAAGTTGTTCTTCTTGGGCATACCCAAAATATTGTGAATAATGAAAAAAGGAGAAATGTATTAATTTCAGCAATTAACAGTGAAAATGCCGATATCGTATTTTTCTTAGGTGATTCAGAATTTTGGAAAATTGGTGTCGCCCAGCAATATACTGACCAGTTAAATGCAGATGTATATTCTGTGCCAGGAAATCATGATGTAAGTAAGGGCTTGAGAAAAATGGCAAAGTATATTACTTCTGTTGGTTATTTACAGAAAGTTGTTAAAATAGGAAACGTTAAATTTATATTGATTGATTCTCAAGATAGTATTGAAAATATAAAAACTTTTGTTTCAGAAAATTTGGCGTCCGAAAAGCCAGAGAGATTAATGTCAATTATGTTGACTCACCATAGGATATGGGACGATGAAGAAATAAGCAAAAAGCCATACTCCCATGATAAAAGTTATCGTTTTGAAGAAATATTTCCCATATTGGAAAATAGAATTAAGTACATATTTGCAGGGAATAGTCCAAAACAATATTTTGTAAATCAGTATACAATATTTGACAGTTTAACTCAATACAGTATTAATAACAATATTGTTTATTGGTGTGACATAGTGAAACAAATAGAATGTTATTCACTTGGTATGTCTGGAACTGGTGGCATGTCAAGAAATATTGCATCATATATAGTGCTATATGCAAACGAGAACACTATAAAAATAGAACCTCGTTCCTTTCATTTTGAAGAAACTCTAGAATTATATGATAACACCCGTAAGAAGATTAGTAGATACGACATTTCGCATCCCAAAGAGTTAATTGTATGGGTTTATTTAAAACTAAAGTCTCCATCCATGTGGGTAGCTTTTATCTGTGGTATTCTAATTACAGTATTAAGTATGAGATATATATTTATTGGTAGAAAATAAAAACACTAATTTTTTCACTATCTTAATAAATGTAGTAATAATGGTTTAGGTTGAATTTTCAAATATTAAGAGATTAAGAAGAAAAACCCGCTGTTCTAGTTATGACTCTGTATAAATAATTATGTTTAAACCTGATCAATAGTAAAACTGGGCGTTATATAATGGGAAATTCTAATGAAAAAAGTTACAGATATGAACGGAAGTTCTTGATAGAACAATTATCTTTACAACAAGTAAATATGATAATTAGATATAATCCCTTCTTATTCTCAGAGATTTATCATCAAAGATATGTCAATAACATTTATTTTGATTCACCAGGACTATCATCTTACAATGATAATATCATTGGGTATTCTAATAGAAAAAAAGTCAGAATTCGTTGGTATGACGATTTATTTGGAGTGATCAATTATCCTGTTTTGGAAATCAAGAGTAAAAGAGGGCTTGTTGGATCAAAAAAATCATTTCCTTTGCAAACTTTTAATTTGAACGATAATACAATGTTTAATGATATTCAACAATTATTTCATGATTCGTCAATCCCAGAAATAATTAATTTTATGAATGTAAAACCTATGCTAATTAATCGGTATAAAAGAAATTATTTCCAATCTGCCGATAAAAATTATCGTATTACCGTTGATACTAATTTAGTCTTTTATAATTTCAGTTTTCAAAGTATCTCATTCCTGAAAATGTTTAACTTTGGTAGCAATGTAATACTAGAATTAAAATATCAACCTAATGAAGATTTAACTGCTAATGAAGTAACAAATCATTTTCCTTTTCGAATGACAAAAATGTCAAAGTATGTGATAGGAATCGAGAAAATATTTCTTTAGATACTCAAAACAGGATAAAAGTTGGTGCGATGCTAAAAAATGAAGTTCCATCACAATGTTTTGGAGATGTTAAAGATGTCACCGATGTGATTATAATATTAGCTCCTAAACGAGCGAAATTTGTAAATGGTGCCAATTGTGATAGTTGATGTAGAACAAACACGCTCTTAAATAATATGAAATCAGTAAAACAATTATTTGATTTGACAGATAAAGTATCAGTTATAACAGGCGGTGCTGGACTTCTTGGTCAAAAGCATGCGGAAGCCATTGCTTCATTTGGCGGATCGCCGGTTCTACTGGATATGGAAAGTAAACCTGTGGAAGATCTGGCAAGTAAATTGAATGAAAAATTTAGCGTAGATGCCGCAGGATATAAGGTGGATATAACCAGTGAGCAGGAAATAAAACAAAACTGTAAAGATGTCCTAAAACGCTATGGTAAAATAGATGCTCTGGTGAACAATGCGGCCAAGAATCCAAAGGTTGAGAACCAAAGAGCAAAGAATTTTACCCGTCTGGAAAATTTCACAATAGAAAATTGGGCTGCAGATCTGGCAGTAGGTCTCACCGGCGCTTTCCTCTGCGCAAAACATTACGGCACAGCAATTGCGAATAATCCCAAAGGTGGCGTTATCATTAATATATCATCAGACCTTGGTCTGATTGCTCCGGACCAGCGTCTTTATGAAAAACCAGGTTTGCCAAAAGAACAGCAACCTGTTAAGCCTGTTACATACTCTGTGATAAAAACAGGCCTAATTGGCCTGACCCGTTACTTGGCCACTTACTGGCCAGACCGGGTTCGCTGTAATGCTCTCTGCCCCGGTGGAGTTGATTCAGGATTGCCAAAAGAATTTGTTAAAAAAGTAGCAGAACATGTACCAATGGGACGCATGGCTGAACCGAATGAATACCAGGGCGTATTGATTTTTCTCTTGAGCGATGCATCAAGGTACATGAATGGAGCGATCGTTTCTATCGATGGTGGGCGAACGGTAATCTAATGTTTTGTAAAATAAATGATAAAGCAAATAAAAAGGAGGATTATGAAAATCATAGTTGATCTGTTCAATCAGCATTCAGGTGATCTTGTTGAACTTAAGAGGCTTGCCTTGTCTGCTTATCTTAACGGTGCGGATATTGTGAAAACTCAGATTATTGATTCAAAACGAATCTGGGGCGATGAATCTCGAAAATATTTGGAGATGAGTTTTGATCAAGTACAGGAATTTCATGACTATTGTTTAACAATTGGAGTGGAATTCATGACAACCATTTTTAACGAAGACCACATAAACTGGCTGGATAAACTAGAAATCAAAAGATATAAAATAGCAAGTATTACATCAAAAGGGAGAACGCAGGATCCAAAAGGCGATGATATCCTCTGCAAGGAACTTCTAAAAAGAGATAAGCCGGTGTTCATATCACTGGGTTTTACGGAGCAGGGGAAGTTTCCTTACCAGGAGTATCAAAATGCGATTTATTTTTTCTGTGTTCCTAAATACCCAACCCCTTTATATGATGAGGACTTAAAAAAAATGCCGGCAATATTTTGTACTGGGAAACCCTGCTTTGAAGGCTTCAGCGACCACGTTTTAGGGATATCTGCAGCATTGTTATCGTATACGAGAGGAGCCAAATATATAGAGAAACATTTTACCAATGATATATATAGACAGGGCTCAACTGAAAAAGCACACTTATGCTCATTTACTTCAGAATCGCTGGCTCAATTCAAAAATATCATTAGCCAGCTAAATATATTAAATGGATAAAGCACTGGTTTATTGCGGCTCATCAAGATGATCAATTTATCGGGCATATTGGCATCCTAAAAAACTATCAGAGTTGGGTCGTAAGTTTCGTTTATTTATACGATCATCGAAGTAAAGGTTATTGAACGGCGTGATCTCTATTCTTCAAATTATATTGTTTGAAATACTAAAAAAGTTTTCAGTTTAAAAGTAGGTTTAAGTTAAATGGGAATATCAATTATTATTACAAATTATTACTACGATTACAACAATTGGATTGAGCGCTGCGTTAGAAACTGTAAACACCAAGAGTAAAAATATTAAAAGACTTGCATACGGATTCCGCAAGCAGGAATTTTTTAAACTCAAAATTATATCTATTCACAAAGCAAACTAAGCTTTAATTAGATGAGCCTAAAATGAAAATAAAAACATTACAGGAAGATAATGAACTATTTCTGACCCTAGACAAAAATTCAGAAAACCAGAAAATTCAAGAACTGTGGAGTACGTACGCTTCTAATATCCATTCAGCAATTACAAACGAAGGAATCCAAAGTTTTTCGTATAATCCAATTCTTAGTGAAGGATTTGGGGATACTTATGGGATGAATCATTTTCAAAAGATGTTATCTACAAGAGGAGATATAAAACTTCCATTATTTATAATAAATAATAAATATATAAATAGAATAATGGATTATTTACTTGGTTATAAAGCTTGGAGAAGAAAAAGTAAAACAATTGCCAAAAATTTGGAACACCTATCAACCGATGATATGTTCAAAATCATTGCTTTGAATTCTTTGAAACATAAGCCCCAACGGATTGTGCATTTTGACCGCGGCTCAATCGGTATAAGACACCTAAGATACATGGGATTTATTTACGCATTGAATAAGTGTGATGTTGTAAAAAAGCATTTTGAGCAAGTTAATTCATTATGTGAAATTGGTTCTGGTTTCGGCGCATCATCGATTGTATTTAGTCATTATTTCCCAAATATTACAAAATATTACTATTTCGATATACATCCAGTTATATATATACTAATACAATATCTTAAATTTGTTTTTGGTGATGACAAAATATTTACTTACTCAAATTTATTTGAAAAGACAGATAAAGATCCCGTAAACACTCTTAAAAAATATGTATGCTTACCAAACTGGGAATTCGATAATATAAATGGAATGTATGATTTTGTATTTAATGCTGCATCATTCCAGGAAATGGATGTGGAACAAATATGCGCATATTGCAAAACTATAAAAGATAAATCAAATACTGGCGCTATACTGTCAATCGTAACGTATTACAGTGAAAGTTCAGCCGAGAACACACATAAAAAGCCTATTCAAATCATAGGAAACGAGTTTGAAATGATAAGTCAAATTGACTGTAGTGACCATACGGATATCAACGGTATCGTATCAAACTATTATATCAAATAATAAGAAATTACTATCTTCGTTGTGCAACAGCTCAATAAGTTAATAAGACCCAAGCTCCTTACAGAATACATTTATATCCGCCAAACAAAGTACCCATTAATTTTATTTACTGTTATAATATAGAATCATGAGATGATAGTTTTTTTTCTAAATCAGCCAAGAGATGTTCCTTTGGCTATGTTATTGCTTAAAACATGTCCTAAACTTATTAAAATAATTTTTTCTAAATTTAATAGAAAAGATGAGTATAATTGGACTAAATCAAAATATATCGAAAAAAACTTTACCTGGTCACAAAGCAATATGGTTAAACGGTATTTGCCTAAGGAATCAATAGTGTATTGTAGTTCTTACAGAAAGTTTAAGAATATTTTAAGTGATACTGATATATTCATTGACAGAGGCAGAGCATTGATTGTCTCAAAACCAATAGCAAAAAAAAATATTGCCCTGAGTATGAATCGTTGTTATTTCAACCGTTTACTGGATGTGCTTCCCTACTACAAAAATAATAACCTAAAAATATTTTTGCATAGTGATGCCTGGCTTAGCGAAAAACTGGCAGGAGATTTTATGATGGGAGAAAACAACTATAGTATAATAACAAGCAACCAAACATGTTTTGAAACAGTTGATATCCTGGGCTGTTACTATGATATATTGAAGAATTTGGGTAAGAAAAAGATTAAGGCAGAACTTAAACTGCCACAAGATCAAAAAATTGTATTCCTCAGTTTTAGAAAAGCTGAAAAAACATTCTCTATATATGACACAAATGATCAATTTATATCAACGGTCAAAAAGAATTTGGAGAGTCTAAAGGATCAAGGTTACTATATTGTTTCAAGAAGGCGTCTAGGAAAGCATGATATTAGAGCATATAAAGTGCTAGGATCTCCTGATATTGAAAGATTTAATGAAGTCTCACCTTTGATTGACCGTGAATTTAATGGAATAGGTGGTTTCCCAGACTTACTATGGAAAGTAATGTATGTATCCGATGTGCATTATATGGCAGACATATCTGGAATTGGTTATGTTGAAGCAGCGCTTTGTCGTTGTCCGGCGTATATGCCATTTAATGAATCATGGTTTAAAGTAAAATTAAATAATATTAATCCAGCACTTAAAGATATGGTAAATAGAGGTCTAATATTTAATGAATTGACAGAAAATAATATCCATCATTATAAAGATAATATTGAAGATTTTCTTAAAATCTGGTACAATACTAACCCCGAACGATTCTGGGACAAGATATTAGAATAAGGTATTTATTTGAAATTTACTTATTCTATATTAAACATCTGTTACTTTCTGCTCGCCGTAATCCGAGTACCGCGATTAATATTATCCCTTTTGCCAGAGTAGCGTTGAGAAGAGTTAAATATAAGCTGGGATTATACTCAGTTATTCATGCATGAAATAATATAATCAATACCAGTGATATATGGTTTCTTAATGCATCTACCAATTTTAAAAGAATAAACAAACTTAATTAATCTCTTAATAAAAATTTAAAAAATTTAGTTATTTTTGAATTATCGGATGAAGTAAAAACCAGAACATTTGAATTATGTAATGATGATAAATTTTCTTTACTCAAGACAATAAAAAATTTAAAATATTTCATACCATCTAATAATCTAGTTATTAATAAAATGCATTATTTTGACAGTGATAAAAAGTTATTTGCTTTAATCCCAGCAAGAAAGAATAGTAAAAGATTGCCTAATAAAAATTTATTACCATTGGGAAAAAAATTGTTAATTGATTACTCTCTTAAGATCGCTGCTGAATGTGAGGCCATATCCTTTGCCGTATGTGCTTCGGATTCAGATAAAATACTTGAGCATTCTAAAAAATTTATTGATAGCTTGTCTATACTAAAGCCTTTTCATTTTATTAAGCTTCCTGGGAAATTAACCACTGATGATGCTATTCTTATGCCGGTTGTTCGTTATATCTTGAATAGAGATAAAGTTAAAGATTTGGATATAGATGGCGTTGTCTTACTACAACCAACTTCGCCGTTTAGGAAGCAAGAAGATTTGTATAATGCTATTAATCTTTTTGTGAAAAATCAAAAAGATGTTTTTTCAGTGGAGAGGCTCGGAAATACATTAGATAAACTTTTTGTGGAAGGCAAGAATGAATCACCACAAAAAATATGCCGAAATGATGAACAAATTTCGCAGTTTGGTACTCCTGTCTATAATCAAAATGGTTCTATCTATGTAGTGGGACAGAACCGAATTTATTCAAGTGATATATGGGTTGATGAAAACTGTCTTTTTTATAAAATGCCGCATGAACGTAGTATTGATATCGATACAGAGTTCGATCTAATTATGGCGAATGCAATCTTGAAATATTCTCTATAAAAAAATGGCTGAAACTAAAAAATCACTGAATATATTTATTCTTACCAGTGTTTTTCCTAGACATCATTACTTTGCGTACATGGTATCACGATCATTCCCAAATGTATCTACCATCGTTATAGAAGACAAGAGTGAGATAAAGAATCCTAAAAGCATTCTTGAGGATAAATATCTGCAATCTTGGAAACGTTTAGAGTTGGATACATTTTACTCATTTGAAAAAAAAAATAGGCAATGCAATAGTCATATCATCAAATCCGTGCGAGTTGGGGAAATAAATTCAAGAAAAACAATCGAACATCTAGCAAGTTTAGCAACAGGTAAAGAGATAGTTGTGGTTTTTGGTACATCCATAATAAAAGAAGAATTAATTGAAATTTTCTACGGTCGAATAATTAATCTACATCTTGGGCTTTCACCCTATTATCGTGGTGTTGCTACAAATTTAGTGCCATTCTTTTACGGTGAGCCACAATATGTGGGTGCAACTGTTCATCACTTAAATAAAGGTATTGATTCTGGTAATATTCTTGCTCAAGGAAGGCCGACTATTAATCCGAAAACGGACTCAGTGGACACTATAGGTGCAAAAACAATTAAGGTTGGTGTAGATCTTGTTCTGAGAGTATTAGAACTATATAAGATTGGTAAGCAACCTATGGGTGTGGCTCAGGATAAGCGCCAAGGAAAACTTATTATGAAAGCTGATTTGACAGATGAAGTTTTTACAGGCATTGAACGTAATGTGAAAAACGGTCTTATTCTAAACTACGTTCCAATTCCAATTTCTATTGTGAAGTTGCCACTATGAGAACCGAATGGAAAAATCAAAGTTTAATTATCAACTTTCACTATGTCCGTGATACCCAAGGTTTTTTTGCAATAACTAAAAATATGTTTTCCAAGATGATCACAAGTCTAAAAAAGACTCATGATATAATTTGCCTTGATGATATATCAATAAGAAATCAAATAAAACCATTTTGTATTTTGACGTTTGATGATGGACTAAGTGATCATTATGAATTTGTTTTTCCCTTATTACAAAAATTTGGAATCAAAGCAACTTTTTTCCCTTCTACTCTCCCTATTACAAAACCAGTTGTCCTAAATACACACATTATACACTTGCTTTTGGCAAAGATCGGGAAAGAAGATTTGGCAAAATTGCTTTCACAATGTTTTGAAAAAAGATCTATCAACATTGATTTATATGATTATTCTAGTCCCTTATTCTTCAATAAATGGGCAGACCCGCTATTATCCAATATTAAAAAAAGTTTAAAAGATCTCAACTTATTGGTCAGCAGAGAAATATTGATTGAATTATTAACACAATACTTGGGCGAAGAAGAAAAAATAAGTAAAAAATTCTATTTTCAAAGGGAACAAATTGAAAAAATGAATAAAGCTGGAATGAATTTTGGATTACACGGTCACCAACATATACCACTTGCTGAGTTATCCTATGATGAAAAATATAGGGAAATGAATAAATCGAAGGAAATTCTTGCCAAATTTTGTGATAGTATAAATTCCATAGCGTACCCTTTTGGAAGCTACGATAATGAAACAAAGAAAATTGCTTCAGAATTAAATATCCGCTTTGGTCTTACAATTAGAGAAAATTCCTTTAATCTATTATCTTATGATAATCTTCAATTACCCAGGTATGATGCGTTTACAGTAGCAAAAAGGTTCGGTTATACACAATGAAAAATAAATTAAACACTAAAATCTTAGCAACTTCTCAACATAGCGGTAGCGCACAAGCAATTGTCGGTGTGGTAAAATTGGCATTGAATAGTGATAACATAGATGTTGAATGTTTTGGTTACCAGCAATCGATAGAAATATTTTCTAAGGAAGGTATTCCCCATAAGGTTTTAAATGTTGAATTAATTAATCAAAATTATTTGTCAGGTGAACTATATGAAAAGCTTGAAGCGATTTTGATGTATGAGAAACCTGACATTGTTTTGACTGGCAGTAGTAATCCACTGCGCAAAGGAAATTATACACTTGAACAGATCCTTTGTGTGCTATGTCGTAAAAAATGTATACCTATGGTAATGGTTTTGGATTACTGGGGCTTTTACAAAGAACGGTTTGGCGGAATACCTTACGAGACCGCATGGACTTTTTTCCCCGACAAGATTTGTGTAATGGATTCCATAGCTGCTGATGACTTGATTGATCTTGGAATCCCGCAAGATAAAATTAGTGTCACTGGGAATCCTCATTTTGACAAATGGGCAAATAATTCTAAATACACACCTCCAATAGTTGATTCTGTAAACAAATACATTAAGATAATCTATCAATCACAGCCTATTTTGGAAGATCAGATACCACAAGAAATCGACAGAAGTACATCTTATTCTCAATATTCTGCAATTTTTGATATTGTTAGAGTATTAAAGAAAACGGACATTGATCATTTAGATCTATATATACGGTTGCACCCACGTGATAATCAAAAGATGTGGAAAAAAACTCTGAGTAAATTATTTGTTATGAACAATTCGGGTTTCCGTATTATCATGGTAAATAACCAAAACGATAAATTCGATCTAAAGAATTATGATTTTGTAATCAGCCACTTTTCCACTCTTATTTTTGAAGCCCTTCATCTTGGGTTACCATGCATTAGTTATCAACCGTCTTCACGCACATCTGATAGTTTAATAACAAATCGCCTTGGCCTTTCATTGCCCGCATATGATTTAGAAACTTTAGCAGAATCTATAAAGAAAGCAATTAATCCTCATTATAGAGAAACGCTTGCAGAAAAAATTTTAGATCTAACAACTAAAAGAATTTTTTTCACTAGTGGCAACGCTGCATTGAAAGTATTCTCTGTAGTATTAGACATTATTGATTCTCCACCTAGTCTGGCAAAAGCTTAATAAATTTTTATTAATGGTTGATATGCATAAAAATATTAATGACATAACAATATTTATTAACGTTCGCGTTTCAAGTACCCGGTGCAAAAACAAAATGTTAAGGCTTTTTGCTGGTTGTTGCCTTATTGATATTTGTCTGGAGAAGCTTCATGATTTATCTGATTATAACATATACTACGGTGCCCATGAAGAAGAACTCCTGAAAAAGGCAAAACCCTATGATTTTCTGAAGGTGGTCAAGCGATCATATGAATCAGCTCACTCTCAAAATGACGGTAAACTGGTTTTTGAAATATTGAATCATATAAACACCAGATGGGTAGTGTGGATAAACCCATGTGCACCTTTTCTTAAGATGAACACTGTCAAAAGAGCTGTTGATAAATTTCTGGAGATTGAAAATAATTCTTTAACATCCGTTAAAAAAGTTTACGGCTGGTTTTATGATAATTCCTTTGACCACTTAACAAATAAAGACAATAGAATTGCTTCACAAGAGGCCGATTATCTTTACGAAGTAGCTCATGCTTTTCATATATATGATCGTGAATACATGCTGAATAAAGGTAAACTGTGGACTAACAAGAAAGGTGACCCATATCTTTTCGTTATACCGAATGAGGAATGCTATGACATAGATACTGAGGAGGATTTTATTATGGTTGAGCGATTATATGTTGAGAAAATTAAATAGAAGTGTTATGAATCCCAATATTCAGATATCCGGGCGAAAAATAGGATATAATTATAACCCTTTAGTAATTGCTGAAATTGGTATTAATCACGGTGGATCCATAGAGCTAGCTTGTAAAATGGTAGATGCAGCTGTGAAATCAGGTGTAGAAATTATTAAGCATCAGACACATATCGTTAAAGATGAAATGAGTTCACAGGCCAAGTATGTAATCCCCGCCAATGTCGATAAGTCCATTTATGAAATAATGGCTGTTTGTGCACTTTCTGAAGAGGAAGAAAAAAAATTGAAAGATTATGTTGAATCAATGGGTGTAATATTTATTAGCACTCCATTTTCCCGGGCTGCTGCAGACCGGCTGGAAGCCATGGATGTACCAGCATATAAAATTGGTTCCGGTGAATGTAACAATTATCCTTTGATTGAGCATATTGCCGCATTCAATAAACCCATAATTATGAGTACAGGGATGAATAGTATTCCCAGCATCAAGAAAGCAGTAAACATATTTGAAAAATTCAGCATACCATATGCTCTTCTTCATTGTACTAACATTTATCCAACCCCTCCCCATCTTGTTCGCTTGGGCGCCATAACCCAACTGATGGAAGAATTTCCCCGAGCAGTGGTGGGTTTATCTGATCATACCACCTCCAATCACGCCTGTTTCGGTGCTGTGGCACTTGGCGCGGCCATTCTCGAAAGGCATTTCACCGATTCAATGGAGCGCGAAGGCCCGGATATCATAAACTCAATGGACCCGAAAGCCTGTAGTGAATTGATCGAAGGGACAAAGATTATCAAGCAAGAAAGAGGGGGTGAGAAGGGTCCTGTAGACGAAGAAAAACCAACCATCGATTTTGCCTATGCCTCAGTGGTAACCATTAAGGAAATAAAGAAGGGAGAGATTTTCTCCTATGATAATTTATGGGTAAAACGCCCGGGAACGGGCCCTCTATATGCCGAGGATTTTGAAAATATACTTGGTAAGTGTGCCACCGTTGACCTGAGTACAGATCAGCACCTTAAACCGGAGGAAATCAAGGGCTGGGGTAATAGTTGAATAAACGGAAATTAGCTATCTTCACTGGTCATCGTTCAGAATACGGTCTTCAGTATCCAATCATCAAGGCAGTGGATAAACACACTGATCTGGAATACTATCTCCTCGTTTCAGGTGCACACCTTCAGGAAGACTTTGGGTACACCAAAGCGGAAATCGAAAAAGACGGCTTCAGAATCCATGCGGAGGTAAAACTCACCATGGAGAAAGATACACTCTACTCAACAGCTCAGGCTATCGGTTCTGGTATCCTGAGTATCAGTAACATTCTAAACCAGTTAAAACCCGATTTTTTGGTGGTTTACGGTGACAGATTTGAGAGTTTATCTGCTGTGGTAACTGGAACACAAATGAACATACCTACAGCCCATATTGAAGGTGGTGACCTCACTGAGGGCGGTGCTCTTGATGATTCTGTTAGACACGCCATTACCAAATTGGCGCACCTTCATTTTTGCACCAATGAGGAAGCGCAGGATAGAATTTTAGGTTTGGGTGAAGAGCCCTGGCGAGTTCACAATGTCGGTTTTCCCGCCATTGACCTGCTGGCGGAAGGGAATTATGCCTCACCAGAAGAAATACAAAAGAAATACAGTTTAGACGCCACAATCCCGTTGATTTTGTTTACTCAACACTCAGTAACGACAGAATTCCACAAAGCTGACAGGCAAGTGGAACCGTCTTTAGATGCCTTGGTCGAATGTGCACGGGCAGGCATTCAAGTTGTAATTACCTATCCAAACAATGATGCCGGGGGAAAGGGAATCATCAATGCCATTGAAGAACTAAGACAGAAAAAGATTCCCAATTTATTTATTTATAAAAGCCTTGGTAGGTATAACTATCACGGTATGCTTAATATGTGCGGTAACAATGGAGCATGCGTGGGCAATTCCTCCAGCGGCATAAAGGAGACGTCTTTCTTTGGTGTCCCAACGGTGAATATAGGTTCAAGGCAAAACAGCAGATTACGTTCTACGAATATTATTGATGCAGGTTATAACAAAGCAGAAATCAAAATTGCTATAGAAAAGTGCCTTAGTGATAAAGTTTTCAGAAATGAATGTGGGACTTGTGTAAACCCTTACGGTATTGGCAAAGCTGGGGAAAAAATTGCAGATGTACTTGCTGATACACCAATGGGGAAAATAATGTTACAGAAAAAAATGACTTTTTAATAATGATTTTGTTGTGTTATTGCAAAAATAGTTTTTTTATTTTGAGACAACCATATGGATAAACTTACGATTTCTCCAGATGTAACCATTCGAGAGGCCATGAAGATATTGGACGATGTAAAGGCAAAATGCATTCCTGTGGTCGATGTAGAGGGAAAGCTTGTCGGCACATTGGCTTATTCTGATTTGCAGAAGAGTATTTTTGCCGGTACAGCTTTCAACTCAACCATTGAGCAGAGCTATAACAGAAAGCCAATCTATCTTGTGGAGGGACAATTTACTGAAAAACAGAAGCAGGAATTAATAGTCAAAAAATCAATTGTTCCCATCATTTGTGAGTCAGGACTATTTTTAAGATATGTGTCATGGTCTGATGACTTTGCTTCCAATAGTAAGAGAAAAAATAAAAGACTCGAGAATCAAGTTATTATCATGGCAGGTGGCAGGGGTTCACGCTTGGAGCCTTTTACCAAGGTTCTTCCGAAACCTCTTATTCCTATTCATGATAAAACAGTGATAGAACATATAATTGAACGTTTCTTGGTCTGCGGTGTAAATGAGTTCAGTATTACGGTTAACTACAAGAGCAGTATAATCAAAGCTTATTTTGAAGATGTACAGCACGACTATTCTATTCAGTTCATTGAAGAAAATGAACCGCTGGGTACAGCCGGTAGTCTGAAATTATTATCTAGTAGTATTGATCAACCTTTTATAGTAACCAATTGTGACATCATTATAGAAAGCGATTACATAGACTTTTATGATTTTCACCAAAAATATTGTTACGATATTAGTATAATTGCTTCACTTAAGGAGTATATAATCCCATACGGCACCTGTGAACTGAATAGTGCTGGACATTTAAAATATATCAATGAGAAACCGGAGTACCATTTTCTTATAAATACGGGCATGTATATCCTTAATCCTCATGTATTAGGTTTGATACCAGAAAATAAAAAGTATGACATAACAGACTTAATTGACGATGCAAAAAAGGAAGGTATGAAAGTAGGAGTTTACCCCATCAGCGAGTCTGCCTACATTGACGTGGGACAGTGGGAAGAATATAAAAAAGCTATAGAACAATTATAAATAAATCCATTATTGTCATAAAATATAATTTCTAGTTACAAATGCTATATAATAAAAGATTATTTTAATAAACCTTAAAAATACCATAAAGATTTGCTACTTCTTTTTAGAAATATACTAAGCCACCTATCATTATTTAGAAAAAGGAATTATTTATATATATCAGGCTATCTTTTCCTTGGTTTTATAGAAGGTATTTCTGATGGGTTGGGGATTGGGATGATTACGACTTTTTTTACCTCATTAGTGCTGAACTCTGTAGATAGATTGGAAAATTTTAAAGAAGTATATTCATTCATACCTGAATCAATATTTACTAATGATTTTTCAGTGGTCAGATTTATTATATGCTTATACTTCTTCAGATTAATCATCGTTTTTATAAATGCAAATCTTCGTTGTGTTTTTCCCCAAACTTTGACCTATTTAATCCGAAGAAAAATTACCATCAACGCTTTTTCAACACCTTTAATGGATATAGAAAAAATAAGAACAGGTGAACTTGTTGGATCAATTGCACTGGACTCAGCAAAAACCAGTCTGTTTATTTTTAATTTTATAGAATTTAGTTATGTTAGTATGATTGTCATTACTTATTTGTTTATCCTTGCCGGTATTAATCTCAAAATACTTGTCATTGGAATCTTAATCCTCACACCTTTACTGATTATTATTAGATATGTGTACAGTAAAATTACTGAGTTCACCAGTGAGCAGCTTAAAGTCAGGGACAGTATGATCTCTGATTTTACGGAACGTTTCCATAATATACGTTTTATTAAGGCTATGGGTAGCGAAGATAGTGAAACCGGTGTCATGCTCAAGATGTTTAAAAAATATCGCCATCTAGAAATACGCAGGTTCCTTATTAGTTACCTTGGAAGTGCCGTACCGCAAATAATTCTCTTTTTAGGTGTGGCATTTTTGCTAACAGCAGTATTGTATGATCAGGGCTCATATAAATTATTCGTAACTTTGTATTTGCTGCCAATGAGTGTAATTGGTGCTCGTGGTTTTAATTATTTAAATAAGTTGAATGATTTAATGATGCAAATGCACCTTAACAGAGTATACTCGAAAAAAATATTCCAATCTTGGCAGGATACACCACATTCTACTTTTCGTCATTGGCCGAAGAATTCTACAGGTATAGTTTTGTCAGACACATTAAACACTGTTGAATTTAGAAATGTATCATTTGGTTATAACGATAACACCATAATTTCAAATATAAATTTTACAGTGGCCAGAGGAAAACCGATTATTATAAAGGGTGAATCTGGATCAGGAAAAACTACTATTGGTCATCTTTTACGTTTACTGGTGAAACCAAAAGAAGGGGAAATCTACTTCAATGGAATTAAAGCGAGTTCTTTGAATTTAGATTTAATAAAACATAAAATTGCATATGCTACACAGGATCCTGTGTTGTTATATGGCTCAATAAGAGATAATCTTCTTTATGGTAATGCAAATCAAATATCAACGGAAAAAATTAATAGTGTTTTAAAAAAGGTCAAAGCGGATAGATTTGTTGCCAATATGCAAGAGGGATTGGAAACAGTAATTAACGAAAAAGGCAGCAACTTATCAGGTGGACAAAAACAGCGTCTCGCTTTAGCAAGGCTTTTAATGAGGGATCCTGAAATTCTTATTTTAGATGAAATAACTAGTGGTCTGGATAATGAAAATAAAATGCAAATAATCAGAATGATAAACAAATTATCAAGTAAAATAATCTGTATTGCTATTTCTCATGATCAAACATTTTCATTAAAAAATGCCTGTGAGTTAAATATAGAGATAATACCCTAATAATATTGAAAAAAACCTTTCTAATTGGAGATAAATAAAAATGGAAAATAAAAATATACTGATAACTGGAATTGCAGGGCTTCTCGGATCAAACTTGGCAGATTGGATCATAGAGAATCATCCCGAGTGCACTGTTATAGGAGTAGATGATTTGAGTGGGGGCTATTTTGAAAATATCCCTGAAAAGTGCGAGTTTTACAAAAATGAATTGGTTGAAGATAATATTGAATACATTTTTAATAAATATAAAATAGACATAGTTTTTCATTTTGCTGCCTATGCTGCTGAAGGTCTTAGCCCATTTATGAGAGTCTATAATTATAAGAATAATTTATTAGCTACAACTAAACTCATAACCCTATCAATTAAGTATGAAATAAACCGCTTTGTTTTTACATCATCTATGGCCACTTATGGACGTGGTGATCCGCCGTTCGATGAAAAAGATGAACTAAAACCAATTGACCCATATGGAATAGCCAAGTATGCCTGTGAAATGGACTTGAAAGTTGCAAATGGGCAGCATGGATTAGACTATTGTATAATAAAGCCTCACAATGTTTATGGACCTAAACAAAACATCTGGGACCGATATAGAAATGTTCTTGGAATATGGATGAATCAACATTTGAACGGCGAGCCAATAACTATCTTTGGTGATGGCAGTCAAAAACGTGCTTTTAGTTATATTGGTGACTGCGTTGAACCATTATGGAATGCAGGAAATCTTCCGGCAGTTTCTGGTGAAATAATTAATCTTGGCGGTACTAAAGAAATTTCTATTGATGATGCAGCAAGTCTTCTGATCAAAGTAATAGGCGGTGGTTCAAAAGTGTACAAAGAGGCTAGACATGAGGTGAAAAATGCATGGAGTACATGGGAAAAATCAGTTGATCTATTGGCTTATAATGAAAAACACACTTTAGAGGATGGATTAAGGATTATGTGGCAATGGGTAAAGAACCAACCTAAAAGAAGTCAAAAAATATGGGAAGCATATGAACTAAATAAAGGGATTTATAGCTATTGGAAATAAATTATTTTAATCATAATAAATTAAGTTCAGATGAATAGTAAAAATAAATTACTTTGGTTTTCAAAGAGATGGAACAAGTTGGAGAAAAACCCTGAAGTCATTTTAAGGACTACCAACAGAATGAGAGTTTTTAATTTTCATGAAATTATAAAAGAAAATCATAATGTAGAATCAGTGATTTATGGTTTACAGAATAAACCAATTAACATAAATAATTATAATATTTTTATTTTTCAGAAAACAATACCAAGTATTAAGCTCGCACTGTTTTTGTCATCACAACCATCCCGTCTTGTAATTTTTGATATATGCGATCCATTTTCAAAAAACTTCATCAAAAACAGAGCTCATTATTTATGTGATTTAATTGTAACATCTAATGAAGAGTTAAGTAAATACACAAAAGACCAGGGAGCAAAAGTACGCGTAAAGACAATTCTTGATAGTCATGAAGTCATAAATTCATTGCAGAAAAAACATATAAATAAGGAAAAAATAAATGTTTCATGGTATGGTGTAGGAGTTAATTACTTTTCATTTATAAAAAGATTTAAGAATATTTTTGATAACAGATTTATAGAATTTTCCTGGGCAAGCGGTGAAAACAAAAAATGGATAAATGAGTGGGGTTTTACAAAAGGAATAAATATGGAACTAGATTGGCGAACAGCACCAAAAGAGAAAGAGTCATGGCAAAAATTTCTGCTTAAAAGTGATGTTGGAATTGTTCCTGTTTATGATGCAATAAAATCACCCCATAAAATATTAAACTACATGGCTTTAGGTATACCAGTTATTTGTAGTCCTACTGATTCCCATAAACGAATCATAAAGCATGGAATAAATGGTTTTTTTGCTAGTACGGACGAAGAATGGAATCAATATTTAAATTTATTACATAATTATAAATTGAGAAAAAAGATTGGCAGAGCGGCAATAGATACCGCCAGGGAAAATTATTCAGTAGAAACGACAGCAAATCGTTACCTTGATCTTATTATCGAAAATATTTCGAATAAGAAAAAAGCAAAACTACCAATAAATAAAAGAATAATTAATAATCTATTAAAACACTACAACTTTAATAATAAAATATCAAAAAATAGAATCTATAAAAATAAACATTTATAAGAATAACTTAATTAGGAATGTAAATGAAGAAATTATTATTTATTAAAAAAATTAAAAGACACCTACATTATAGGTTGAGACAAATTTCAAAGTATGAACCATTTTTAATTATTTCAGAAGATGAGTTAATTAATGAATTAGCTGTTTTTGCTAATATAAACATAACTGATTTAGAAAAATTATTTCAAAGATATTCCGATTTATCAAAATATAACAATTATCAAAATAAATTTGGTGAGAGTAAGACTCTTTGCTTTGAAGAAGCTTTTATTATTTACTGTTTATTGTATAAACAAAATCCTGATACTATTGTTGAAATAGGTACCCAACATGGTAAATCAACCCGTCGTATAATTGATATGAAAGATAGTTTAGGACTTAGCTCTGAAATAGTATGTTATGATATACTTGATGAGGTAAAATATTTTAAGTCTAACGAAGCGAGATTAATAATAAAAGATATTACGAACTCTTTCCAAGAAGAAGTTCTGAAAAAATACAAAAGTGGATTCATTTTTTTAGATGCTAGACCTTATTCACTACTTTATAATATAATTTCAAGTGTCGTTTATAATACAAAAGATTGGGCATTGTCAATTCATGATTGTGGTAGAAATCTTTGTAATCCATATATGTTTATAGATAAAAATGATAGCAATGCAATTAGTTCTGGATCTGGCGTATGGGAAAGACATGTATTAGGCAAAATTTTTAATATAGATGATGTTTACAGCGTTAAACTTAATAACGCAAAATTGGGAATCCATAAATTAAAAATATTTGAGACACGTCACGGTCTTGGTGTAATCACATCTTTTTAAATTCAAATTTAATTTGAATTCTTCGCTATTATTTTCAATTACCTGGATTGCAACACAGCCATTAGCAGAGTATTTACTGTATAAAAAACTAAATCGAAGAGGTTTGGATATTCGATTTGCATTATTTTCATTTGACCCTCGTTTTTCAAAAGAAACAACTGATTCTATTGTCAGACCAATCAGTTTTAGTAGTATGCAGAATGATGCAATTAAAATTTCCGATAGCAAGTTTAATTTGCTTAAATCGCGGTCACTATATTATATATTAAAAGATATCAATTGTGTTTTAACAAGGCATATAGGTAAAGGCACTGATTGGCTTATTCCAAAAGCAATACGAAAGCAAAAACATTCTATTTCTCATATTGTTTATGTTATGAATACTGTGGGTGCAAATGTAGGCGCGGGTCAACCGGATATTTATTTAAGCCCGGGGAAATTCTGGACACAATTACTGGTTGAAAATAAATCTTTTCTCACAGGTTTAAAAAAATACCACTATCCATTTATTACTAAAGAAGAAAAATTTAATGGAATAATAAGTAACAATGGTTTGCTTGCTTCTTTAGAAATTGAAGATTCAATTAATAATATAAATAAGGAAGATGTAATTAAAGCATATGATATTAAAGATAAATATATTGTTTTTTGTTTGGAAGCATCGTCAAAATATATCGATGGATATGGAAATCATAGAGGTCCGTTTTTTGAATGGACAATAAATATACTGGAGAAAATTAAAGAATTTTTTGGAGATGAATATGAAATTCTTATTAAAGGACATCCGTTTCATTATGAAAAACCATATCCCTGGTATGACCGCAAGCAAATTGATATTAATCTTTTTTCCAAATACGGGAAAATTGTAAGAGCAAATGATGGTTATCATACATTTCGTTTTGCAGAATTTGTAATCACAGGAAACTCTTCCGTTGCTTATGAGGTGGCCCTATGTGGTAGTCAAAGTGTAGTAATTGCAAATCAAGAATCGGACTATTATTTAAAAGATGGTATTTTTAGAGGTGGCTTTTTTACTCCTGAATTTCTGGGCTACACCTTTAAAGATTGGGATGACTTTGTCCATAATTATAAAACATTGAAAAAGGGATTCAGCGAAAAAGAAAAACAAATATATCTTGAAAACTATTGTTCAAAATTTGATTTAGAAAAATTAATAAATTTAATAAAAG
>Ga0187827_10002321_pt1 | contig 26188 bp, 20 predicted proteins | sample ETNtaG_39_FD_167969 | JGI IMG/M metagenome (GOLD analysis project Ga0187827, IMG submission 167969) | Marine microbial and viral communities from oxygen minimum zone, Eastern Pacific Ocean - ETNP2014_SV_150_PacBio MetaG (Illumina Assembly) | ecosystem: Environmental > Aquatic > Marine > Hypoxic... | reverse complement strand
GTCAAAAAAGCCCGGCCATTTCAAGAAAATACTTAAAGAAAAATGCAGGATAAAGACCAGCCTTTTAAACGTTGAGACCGTGGACACGGAGTATAATCCAAGAGAAGGAAGGAGTATCCATTGTGATAAAGAGTTTTTCAGTCCAGTTTACAGGTTAGGAGACCTTGTCCACCCAGATTTAAGGTCACAAATAGAAAAAATTGAAAACGAATCAGGCGTCAGAATATCATCTTTTTCAAGATGGCTGGAAGCTGCTGAAACACTTATTGAAAAGGTATATTCATTGGGCTCTGTAGCATTAAAGAACTCCCTTGCTTATATGAGGACATTAAAATATGACAGGGTGACAAGGTCTGCTGCTGAAGAAGATTTTAACAGGATCTTTACCACAAGACATATGCCTGACTGGCATGAAGTGCCTGTTCCCACCGGTAAGGCTTTTCAGGACTACATGTTTCATTTTATCCTTGATATAGCCAATAAAAAAAACCTTATAGTCCAGATCCATACCGGTATCCAGGAAGGAAGCGGGAATATACTATCTAATTCAAATCCAGAACTTCTTACCAATCTGTTCTTGGAGTATCCCAATGTCACCTTTGATATATTTCACATAAGTTATCCTTACCAGAATCAGCTTACAGTTCTGGCAAAGAACTTTCCTAATGTATTTATTGATATGTGCTGGGCTCATATCATATCCCCTAATGCTTCCTTAAATGCGCTTTTAGAATGGATTGATACGGTTCCTTTAAATAAAATATCAGCTTTTGGTGGAGATTATCTATTTATAGATGGAGTATATGGACACCTGAAGCTGGCCCAGAAGAATGTGGCAAAAGCACTGGCCATCAAGGTCGGAGAAGGCCTCTTTGATATGGATAAGGCTAAAGAGGTAGCCGAAATGCTTTTCTATAAAAACCCTAAAGATATATTTAGGCTGTAGAGAGGTGCAGTTATAATGAAAGCCCTGTTCTGCTATGGTAAAAATGATTTCCGAATGGAAGATTTAGATAAGCCTTCAATTACAGATGGCCAGATGCTCATAGAACTTATTTACTGCGGCCTGTGCGGTTCAGATATTGTAAAGATATTTAATACTAAAGGAAAGAAGCCGGCAATATACGGGCATGAAGTGGTAGGGAAAGTGATTGAGGTCGGACCTGCAGTAAAAAGGTTCAAGGTGGGGGACACTGTAGTTGCTGCTCATCACATACCCTGCGGAAAATGCCACTTCTGTAGGCACGGTAATCATACTATGTGTTCCATGTTTAAAGAGACTAATATCTATCCTGGAGGATTTTGCCAATATTTAAGATTATCAGCAGATCATATAAAAAATACTACTTTCCTTCTTGCTGAAGAGACTGCCCTGCTGGAGTCTCTTTTTATAGAACCACTTGCTTGTTGTATCAGGGCTATGGACAGGATGGAGTATCTGGAAGGTGATACATTCTCTATAGTGGGTGCCGGAACAATGGGTATATTATTCTTAAAATTTATGAAACTTGAAGGATTGGAGACAATAGTCATCGATACGGATGATGCCAGGCTTGAGATGGCAAAAGGATTTGGAGCCTGTCATATCATCAATCCTTCACGTCAGGATATCCAAAAAGAAATAAAAAAGATAACTCCTATCGGTATTGATTCTGCTGTACTTACAGTCACCAATAAATATACCGTAGCAGATGCATTGGCATATTTGAGGCTGGGAGGACAGGTAAATATATTTGGGATGGGACTTAACCAGGAACCCATACTTATTGATTTTAACAAGATATATAAAAATGAGCTTACAATGAGGAGTACATACTCAGCTACTCCTGAAACTCTTTCCAGGGCATATGGTCTAATCGTCAAAGAGAAAAAGATAGATGTCTCAGGACTTATATCGGAAGTAATCTCACTATCAGATTTTAAGAGGGGTCTTGACCTGATGTTGGAGAGGAAGATATATAAAGCTTTTTTTAAGTTATAGGTAAATATGGCAGTTTTTCTAGATGAAGCAAAAATCAATGTGAAGGCAGGAAACGGGGGAAACGGTATAGCCACCTTTTTTAACCTGAAGGCCAGGGGAAAGAAGAGTGCTTCCGGAGGAAGTGGAGGGAAAGGTGGTGATGTGGTAATCAGTGCTTCCGGTAATGTCGCAACCCTGTATGGTTTTAAAAAGAAAGTCCACTTCAGAGCAGAAAATGGTCAAACAGGCGGTAATAATAACAAGGCCGGCGGGGATGGTGCAGATCTGGTAGTAGCGGTGCCTGTAGGGACTATTGTCAAAGACCACAAAAACAAGCTTCTGGTAGACCTTTCTTTTGAAGGAGACGAATTAATAATAGCCAGGGGGGGGATAGGAGGCAGGGGGAATGCCAGCTTTATATCCCAAGCCAGGCGTTTTCCTTCGTTTTGTGAAAAAGGTGAGATTGTGGAAGGATACTGGATTAATCTTGAATTACGGTTGCTTGCAGATGTAGCCCTGGTGGGTTTTCCAAATGCAGGCAAGTCTACCATGATATCTAGGATATCGGCTGCCAGGCCTAAAATCGCTGATTACCCTTTTACTACTCTGGCACCTCATCTGGGGGTAGTCACATTTGATGAGGAAGATTTTGTGGTGGCAGACATACCGGGATTAATAGAAGGAGCACATGAGGGTATAGGCTTGGGACAAAGGTTCCTCAGGCATATTACCAGGACTGCTGTACTAGTTATGGTGCTTGACGGACAGAGACTTTTAGAAAATAACGGTAAAAAGCAGCTTCTGAAATCTTATTACATCTTAAGGAGAGAAATAAAGATGTATGATGAGGAAGCATACAAGAAAGATTTTATAATCGTAATAAACAAGATCGACCTCATATCTGATAGGTATGTGCTGGAAAAGACTGTTAAGGATATGTCAAAAGACAAAAAAAAGATATTAAGCATCTCTGCTGTGACTGGGGAAGGTATCAGGGACTTTATTGCTGACCTCTACCAGAAGGTAAAAGAAAGCAAGAAAAACGAACAATCGAAAGAAACCGATAAAAAAAGGAAAATGGAAAAAATATATACCATACCAGGTGAAGAGATTGAGAAGAGAAGAATAGAGATAGAGAAGACCCATGAGGGGTATAGAATAAAGAACAGTCAGCTGGAGAGGTTTGTGGCTATGACTGATCTTGAAAATGAGGAAGCCCTGGATTATCTTATGCACCGGCTCAAAAAGATGAAAGTAGGAGACAAGCTCAAGGAGCTTGGAATAGATGAAGGAAGTACTGTGATCATAGGAAAACTGGTATTTGACTTGATTGATTAGAAGTACTATTAATTGTATGGGACAAATGGTGTAAAATAATAGTAAATCAATTAATTATTCAATATGAAAGACCGTAAAGTATATCTTAAAAATATAAAAAGAGTCGTGATAAAAATAGGGTCCAGTTCCATTACCTCTAGAAAAGGCGGGCTGGACCTGGATAATATGACTCGGCTTATAAAAGAAGCAAAAAACCTAATCAAAAAAGGCATGGAAGTCATTCTGGTATCCAGCGGAGCCATGGCAGCAGGATTTGAATACCTCGGTATCAAAAAAAATTTAAAGGAGACTTCGGATATCTCCCTTCTTCAGGCAATAGCTGCCGTGGGCCAGGTAGAACTTATGAAAGCATATAGGAGCCTGTTTTTGAGTAAGGGTATAAAAGTGGGACAGATTCTCTTGACCCATGAAGATACTACCATGAGGGAACAGTACCTTAACATAAAGAGTACAATAAAAAATCTTCTGAAGCTGGGAGTAGTTCCGGTGATAAACGAGAATGATACCGTAGCCGTTGATGAGATTAAATTTGGGGATAATGACGAGCTGGGCGCTATGGCAGCCATACTGGCAGAAGCAGATCTTCTGATCATACTGTCTGATATAGAAGGCATGCACAGCTGTGATCCCAAGATACACAGTGAAGCTGAGCTGCTTTCATTTGTAGAAAAAATAGATAACGGTGTAGAAGACTCCGCAGGAGGTATAGGCTCTTCGTACGGCATAGGTGGCATGCTGACAAAAATAAAGGCAGCTAGGATTTGTACATTTTCAGGAATAGGCATGGTCATTGCCAACAGCCGGAGGGATAAAGTTCTCCCAGATATTCTTGAGGGAAAAAATATAGGGACATTCTTTAAGCCGAGAACAGGTACAAAAGTAAAAAGCATAAAGAGATGGATAGCCTTCGGGGTTAGAACAAAAGGTTGTATAACCATTGACAGAGGTGCTCAAGAAGCAGTGACCAAAAAAGGTACCAGTATACTTTCTGTAGGCATAACTGCGGTCCAGGGAAAATTTAACCGCGGTGATACCCTGAAAGTGATGTCTGCAGAGAATGTCATCGTAGCCAAGGGAATAAGTAGTTTTTCTAGCGATGATATAAAAAAGATAATGGGAAAAAATGAAAAAAGGATCCTGCCCCTTTACGGTAAAGAGCTTTGTGGTGAGGTAATAAACAGAGATTGTCTTGTGGTGTTTGATAATGAAATATAATATAGTCAAAGATCGAGATCAGGGGGATTATGGACATAGTAATTGATATAGCAAAAAAAGCAAAAGCTGCTGCAGCCGGCATTGCAGCGGCTAGAACTGCTGAAAAAAACAATCTTCTCAAGGGAATTGCCGAAGCTCTAGTAAAGCGTAGCAGTGAAATTGTAGCAGAGAACAAAAAGGATGTTAAGCGCTGCCGTAAAGATGGGATATCAGAAACCCTTCTGGACAGACTTATGCTGGATGAGGGTAGGATAAAAAAGATAGCAGCCAGCATAGATAAAGTCATAAAGTTCAATGATCCTGTTGGGGAAGTCATATTTGGATATAACCTTCCTAACGGGCTTGTACTAAAAAATGTAAGGGCTCCTATGGGTGTCGTAGGCATAATATATGAGGCAAGGCCCAATGTGACCATAGATTCTGCCGTGATCTGCCTGAAAGCCGGAAACTGTATAATCCTTAGGGGGAGTTCACATGCACTTGACAGTAATATAAAGCTGTGTCGTATTATGCAGGAAGTCTTGGAGGAAAACGGATTCTCAAAAGATATAATCCAGGTAATACCATCAGCAGAACGAGAAGATGCTTTAAGGCTGATGCAGTTAAGAGAATATGTAGACGTACTAATTCCAAGAGGTGGTATTGCCCTCATAAGCAGTGTGGTGAAAAACTCAAAAGTGCCTGTAATAGAGACAGGTGTGGGAAACTGCCATGTGTATATAGATAAGTATCTTGGAGGAATAAGTATGGAAAAAGTCTCTGAAATAGTAGTGAATGCCAAGACACAGAGGTCCAGCGTGTGTAATGCTGCCGAAAAGTTGCTGGTGCATAAAGATGTGGCAGAAAAAGTATTTCCTCTGGTACTCAGAGGCCTCGAGGATAAAGGGGTAGAGCTTCTTGGTGATAAAAGTTCTTCCGGTATCTATAAAAGCATTAAGCCGGCAGAAGAAGATGACTGGTATGAAGAATTTCTGAGTCTTAAAATGGCTGTAAAAATAGTGGACAGTGTAGAGGATGCAGTAAACCATATAAACAAATACGGGTCCCACCATACTGAATCCATAATAACTTCAAGTTACCGGAATTCTAGTTATTTTACATCTGCAATAGATTCATCTACAGTTTTTGTAAATGCTTCTACTAGATTTACAGACGGGGAAGAGTTCGGTATGGGAGCAGAAATGGGAATAAGTACACAGAAACTGCACTGGAGGGGGCCAATGGGGCTGAGCCAGATGACCACTAATAAATTTATAGTCCTGGGACAGGGGCAGATAAGAAAATAATAGATTATGGGAGACAGTAAAAAGAAGAGAATAGGCATTATGGGTGGCACTTTTAACCCTATCCACCATGGCCATCTGGTTACAGCGCAGGAAGCTCTGGATCAGTTTCACCTTGATAAAATCATCTTTATACCTACCGGTGACCCTCCTCATAAGATAGAAGACCTGCTTGCTAATGCCGAGGACAGGTATCTCATGACAGAAATAGCTACTTCATCTAATGACAATTTTTTTGTCTCAAGGATTGAAATAGACCGTAAGGGAAAGTCATTTACCATAGATACGGTAAAAAAACTGCGTAAGACTTACGGTATGGATTCGGAACTTTTCTTTGTGACGGGGGCTGATGCCATATTGGAGATACTTACATGGAAAAACACAGATGAGATTGTGACTCTTACCAAATTCATTGCAGCTACTAGGCCTGGTCACGATCTTTCCAAGATAAGAGATCTTAAATCCACCGTTTTTAAATCGGAAGAAAAAGCAGATGAAGAAATATCGATAATGGAGATACCGGTCCTTGCCATCTCTTCAACCAATATAAGAAAAAGAATCAAAGAAAACAGGCCTATAAACTATCTCGTACCTGAAGGAGTAAGTAACTACATAATCAAACATGGACTATATAAATAGTATCGATCTTGGACGTGAAAAGACCAGACATCTCAACCTGATGGCCGGCAAAATAAAAAATCTTATGCCGACCCTCTTGTTCGAACATTCTTTAAGCACCTTGGAGTTCGCTCTGGAGATGGCAGAAAATTGCAAAGGGGAAGCAGATAGCTATATGCTTGCTCTGGTATCCCTAGTCCATGATTACGGAAAAATATTTACGGAAGAAGAGCTTAAAAATATTTCTATAGAACACTGTAGTGATATAACAAGATCCGAGCTGGGAATGGGGTCGATACTGCACAGCCTGACTGGAGATTACCTCGTAAACAGGGACCTGGGGATTAAAGATAAAAAGATACTTAGGACCATTAAGACTCACACTATTGGGGCAGTCAATATGTCCCTAGAAGAAAAGATCCTCTTTATAGCAGACAAGCTAGAGAAAAAAAGGAATTATAAAGGGATAGATGCCCTCAGAAAATTAGCGCTAAAAGATATAAATTTATGCTTAATAGAAGTCTATAAAAATATTATAATGTATGTAATAAATAAAAAAAGATTGCTGCATCCCGAGACAAGCAGGATCTGGAACAGTATTTGTGGAGGTTAATAGTTATGTCTTTTAATAAAAGCGATGATGGCTACAAGGATAATGATGAATATGACAGAGAAGATAATCTTTCCAAAAAGGATAATGATTATGAAGATCGGGAAATAAAAAAAGACGAAAACCTTGACAGCCATGATAAACAAGATTTTGATGATGATTTTTTCAAAGATGAGGATTTCGAATTTGCTGATTACTCCAGTGATGACATGGAAGACCAGGGATTTAGAAGCAAGAAGATCAAGGCAAGGCGTAGGAGAAGGAAGCTTTTATATACTTCTTTTGCTGCATTTCTTATCGTTGTGGTAGTAGCTACCGGTATTGTATTTGGATACAGGTGGATAAGAAACAGGTTTTTCAGCCCGGCAGAGGTCTCTGAAGAAGAAAGGATCTCAGTTCCTGAATCACTTGAGCTCAACCAGGACCTGAATATAATAATATCCGGTTCAGGCCAGGACCTCCTTGAACCGGAAGTAAATTCCATTATCTTTACCAGTTATTATAGTGTCAGCAATGAGATTCGCTCATTGTGCCTGCCCGTAAAAGCGCTAATGGATATACCTGGAATCGGTGCCGAGCTTATTGGCAGGTCTGTCGAGATAGGAGGGATGGACCTTCTAGCTCTTACCCTGGAGAAAGGCCTAGGTATTGATATGCAAATAGACAGCTACCTTCTAATGGATGTTGCAGGCATCGTAAATAAGCTGGCAGGTATTGAACTTAACCTTGACCAGGCATATGTGATAAACGATTACGACAATAACAGTACTTTTAACCTGGAGCCTGGACCCAACCTTCTTGACGGCTCTGAAGTATTGAATATATTGAAATATTTCAGCGGGATTGAAAAAGATATCCCGTTAGAAGATATGAAGATACAGAAGAAAGTAATGGATGCAATAATGGCAAAGGTAGCAGGCGATAACGAGGAGAGCCTTACAAGCAATCTGAATCTGGTCAAAGACCATATTAACTCAGATCTTAGCCTGGAAGAGCTTCTAAAACTGTTTTCCACCTTTTCGGGTATTGATGCTGATAGCAATACAGTATTTACATTGGAAGCTTCATCAACCGAGCTGGAGGGAGAAGGTATTGTCTATCTTCCAGATGTGGCAGGTCTTTCAGAACTTTTTAGTAAGGTGCAGGAAACCGGTGAAGATTTTGGAGCCGAAAGGACTATCGATGTTGTCATATTAAACGGTACTGGGATTCCTGGTATTGCAGCAGTACTTTCTGATATTCTCAAAGGGCAGCTATATGAAAGCGGGAAGAGTAAATTTAATATTCTAGAAGTAGGAAATGCTGATAACTTTAATTATGCTTCTACAGAAATAGTCGTCTATACTTCTGACGATTCTTCTGTTATGGATGCTTCTAACGATATCAAAGAGATTATAGAAGTAGGGAATATAACCACAAGTCAGGATGAGATCGCCAGTTCTGATATCGTAATAATTCTGGGTGCGGATTATAATCCCGATTTAATAGCCGAGGCAGAATCAGTAGGAATAGTGGGTGTGGCCGTCCTTAATGGAGTCGGTGTTGCCGGAATAGCTACAAGTACTTCAGAAGAGCTTGAAGAACATTTTAATGCTGACAAAAAAATAATTGAGATAGTCAAAGTGTGGGATGCAGACAACTTTGGCTATACCCAAACAGAAATAATAATATATTCAGATGAAGATGGAATTGAGGCTTTTGCCCAGCAGATACAGGATAAGATGGGAGTAGGAGTAATAAAGAAATCTGATAATAATATTTATAATGAAGATATTACAATAATAATAGGGAGTGATTATACCAGTCAGTGATAGATGAAACAGGGCAGAAAGAAAAGAAGGAGATAATTATATATAGGATCCTGGAAGTAGTAAAAATAGCGGCAAAAATAGCAGATGAAAAGAAGGCAGATTATATAAAAATACTGGATATGCGCTCTCGACTTATTATTACAGATTATTTTCTGATAATCGGGGCAAAAAATTCCAGGCTTACCCGGAGAATAGAAGAAGACATCAGCATCACCCTTAAAAAACAGGGTAAATATGCCATCCATTCTGATGGAGTTAGTGAAGGAAACTGGCTACTTGTCGATTATAATGATTTTGTTATTCATATATTCACTGAAGAAACAAGGCAGTTTTATGATCTCGAGAGACTGTGGAAGGATGCGAACGAAATAAAGTGGGATTAGGCATATCCCGGGTCTATTATAATTTTCAACGGTTATTTCTAAAAAACAATAAGGGATTATAAGAATATGCAGGATGATATTCAATATAGAGCCAGAGAGATCGAAGAGAAGTTAATAAAAAAATGGGAAAAAGAAAGACTGTTTACTCTTAAGACAGGTAAAAAGAGTCCTAAATATTATATGCTGGAGATGTTTCCTTACCCTTCTGGAGAGCCCCACATGGGTCATGCCCGTAATTATACAATTGGAGATGTAATTGCTAGAGTGATGTCCAGGAAAGGTTATAATGTGCTCCATCCTATGGGTTTTGATGCTTTCGGCCTTCCTGCAGAAAATGCTGCCATAAAGAGCGGTATCCACCCCAAGGAGAGTATTATGGAAAATATTGAAAAAATGAGGACAGCTCTTAAAAGGATGGGTATGACATATGATTTTGATGATGAAATTATAACCTCAGAGCCGGAATATTACAAATGGACTCAGTGGCTGTTTCTATTACTTTATAAGATGAAGCTTGCCGAAAAGAAAGAGGCACCCGTAAATTGGTGTGGTTCCTGCCAGACGGTATTGGCAAATGAACAGGTTATAGGGGGCAGTTGTGAAAGATGCGATAGCAAGGTAGAAAAGAAAGTGCTATCACAGTGGTTCTTTAAGATTACAGATTATGCCCAGCGGCTGCTGGATGATATGGCGATGTTAAAAGGTGGCTGGCCGGAGAGGGTGCTGACTATCCAGAAGAACTGGATTGGAAGAAGTGAGGGCGCTGTAATAGATTTTAAACTTGACGGAAAAGAGAATATAACCTTACCGGTCTTTACTACCAGGCCTGATACTCTGTTTGGAGCTACATTCTTCATACTTGCACCTGAACACGAGCTCATTGGGAGGATAATAGCAGATCCTGAAAGGAAAAAGGAAGTCAAAAAGATTAAGTCTGTAATCTCTTCACAAAGCGATATAGAAAGGGGCGCTGCTGAGAATGAGAAAATAGGATGTTTTACCGGGAGATATGTGATAAATCCTTTAAATGGGCAGAAAATTCCGGTATGGATAGCCAATTATGTTCTTATAGGATACGGGACTGGTGCAATTATGGCCGTACCTGCCCATGATGAAAGGGACTTTGAATTTGCGACAAAATATAATATTGACATAACGGAAGTAATATCGCATGACGGCAAGCTGAGCGGGAAGCTTAAAAAAGCATATACAGGTAAAGGGATAATGGTAAATTCCGGTAGGTTTGACGGGATTGATTCAAAGAAAGGCATAAAAGAAGTAACAGAATATCTTAAGAAAGGTAAACTGGGAAGATTCGATATAAATTATAAATTAAAGGACTGGCTCATCTCAAGGCAGAGGTATTGGGGGGCTCCCATACCTATAATCTATTGCGATAAGTGTGGTGAGGTACCGGTACCTGAAAAAGACCTACCTGTAATACTTCCATATGATGTAGATTTCAAACCTACCGGACTTTCGCCCCTGGGATACTGCAAGGAGTTCGTAGAGACTAAATGCCCCAGGTGTGAAGGACCTGGGAAAAGGGAGACTGATACAATGGATACTTTTGTCTGCTCTTCTTGGTACTTTTTAAGGTACTGCAGCCCACATGCTGATGAAAAGGCATTTAAAGGTGAAGATGTAAAATACTGGATGCCCGTAGACCAGTATATCGGTGGAATTGAACATGCCACCATGCATCTAATATACTCCAGGTTCTTTAACAAAGTCATGTTTGATGCTGGACTTATAAGTGAAAAAGAACCATTTATAAACTATTTTCCGCACGGAGTGGTTAACCTGAGAGGCAAAAGGATGTCAAAATCAAGAGGTAACCTTGTAAACCCTTCAGAAGTATATAGTAAATACGGGGCAGATACATTGAGGCTTTACATACTTTTTGTAGGACCTGCAGACAGCCCTGTGGATTGGACCGACAGCGGAGTAGTAGGAGCGAACAGGTTCCTGTCAAGGATATGGAGACTTTCAAGATCAAATATTGCTTTGCTGGAGGGCGAAAGCATCCAGGATAAAGAGGTTGTGTTTGAAAGCCTAAAAAGATTAGAAAAAGATTTATACAGAAAACTTCACCAGACTATAAAGAAAGTCAACCGGGACATTATGGAAAGATTTAATTTTAATACAGCTATAAGTTCTATAATGGAACTGGCAAACCTTATGTATAAGTATCAGGATGAAGTCAAAGATTCAGAAAAGGACCTAAGCCTGATAAAAGAGGTGAATAATAATATCCTCATACTTCTTTCTCCTATTGTCCCGTTTATAACCGAAGAACTATGGAATGCAGCAGGAAATAAAGGAAGCATACATCGTATAGACTGGCCGTCCCATAACGAGCAAATAGCTGCTGAAGAAATGGTCACAATAGTCTTCCAGGTAAACGGCAAACTGAGGGACAGGATAGAGGCACCTGCGGGTACATCAAAGGATAAATTGGAAAAGATGGGTCTGGCTTCAGAAAAGATCAGGGAATATACTAATGGTAAAGATATTGCAAAGACAATAGTGATTCCAAACAAGCTTGTAAACATTGTGGTTAAATAATTTCTGAATTTATAAAGAAATCAAATGTGGTTTGGTAGATATTCCTCTGGAGAAGCTTAAGGCTTATGAGCCTGTTTCAGATGGGACAAGTGTTTCTGAAGAGTATCTTGCATGAAAAAAAGATTCACTCAAGTCAAAATATTAATCAGGGACGATCTATTGCAGTAATAATCTCTTTTTCCATCTACTCTTTAAGATAATACCAAGAAGTCTTACTTCTTATATACTTTCACAAGCTCCAGAGCAGCCCGGCAGAAGGCAGGAAGGTCTGACGGTATCCTGGAAGTGATAAGATTGTCATCGACTACTACTTCTTTGTCGATATAGTTACCCCCGGCATTTTTCAGGTCGGTAGCTATTGCAATAAATCCGGTTACATCTTTCCCTTTGCATATATCTGCCTCCACCAGCATCCAGCCCCCGTGGCATATGGCAGCTATGACCTTGCAAGCATTGAAAGCTTTTTTGACAAGGTTTACCATGGCTTTATTCTGTCTCATCTTATCTGGTGCAAATCCTCCCGGTATGATCACAGCTACTACTTCATCAAGATCGACCTGGTTCGGAGATAGGTCGGATTCCATAGGAAAACCGAATTTTCCTGTGAATTCTCTTTTTGCTTCAGATCCCACGGCCTTGACATCATAGCCCGCTTCTATGAATCTGTAATAAGGATATATCACCTCTTCCTCCCTGAAATCGTCTTCTATAAACATAAGTATTGTATCACCTATTATAATCACATCCTTTAATCTTCTTAATAATATACATATATATTATAGGATTTGTATAAAATATTTAATATCATAATTACATAAAAATTTTTTCTATTGTCTATAATAAAAATGATACCGAGCAAAAGATTTGATTTTTTGGTCTACATAGAAGAGAATAAAAAAGCATATTTATCAGGATATTTTTTATGAAAGAACTTCCCGCTAGAATAAAAAAAGCATATCTTTATATCAGCAGGAACCAGAATGCCCTGAAGGAAAAACTTGAAGAGATAAAAAAATATGTCATAAGTGATAAAGATACCAGCACAGACTTGAAGGGATTTGATGCTGATTATATTTCATCTCTGGAAGACTTTGAGGGATATATTTCTTCTCCGTCGCTTTTTTCAGAGCGCAAGATTGCAGTCCTAGAAAATATTGAAAGATCTCCTACAAGTTTTCAGAAAAGAGTAGCTGAAAAGATCTCTGAAGATGGAAGAACAGACATAGTGTTCATCTTTACTTCTTTGAATGGAAGATTGAGCAAGGCACTTATGGATAAGATCAAAGGAGTGGGAATAATCAGGAAAATAAAACCCCCAGTTGTAGGAGACCTTCTTAAATGGCTTGAAAAAAATGCAGGTGATGACGAGATAAGGTTTACAGATGATGCCAAATTCCTGCTGGTTAATAATGTCAATCTGGATATGCAGCTGTTAAAGAACGAATATAGAAAGCTTTCAGATTATATTAGTTCGGAAGATGAAAAGACAATTGATAAAGATACGGTCAAGTTTCTTGTAAGTAGGGTCTATTCCCTCAAAATATTTGACTTGGTAGATTTTATGGGGGAAAGAGACAAGAACAAAAGCATAGAGGCCCTGAAAAATATATTAAATGAAGATAAAAACTTGCTGGGCCTTATAACTCTGATACATAGAATGTTTAAAAGCATTCTATATATCAAAAATGATGAGGGTAATAGCTCCGTAACTGACTATCTTTCCCGAAACATAAACATGCCCCCATATTTTATAGGTAAGATGGTAAATAAATATATCAGGTTTTCCAGAAATTATTCAGAGGTAGAGACAATAAAGATCATAAGTATTCTAAATGATTACGATATAAATCTTCGAAAGAGTGTTGTTGAAAACAGTAATATTATCAAAACGATGATAGCCCGGATAATAGATACGAAGACCTAGTGTAAAACTGTTTATTTTGTCTTGATGGAATTCACAAGCCTGGCAGCTTTAGATTTCTTATTGGCAGAATAATTCTTATGCACAGCACTGCCTTTTACAGCCTTGTCCAGTGCTTTGTTGTACTGCTTGAGTCCGGCTTTGGCTTCTTCCGGTTTTTTAGCTTCCACCATTTTCATAAGATTACTCTTGGCAGTCTTGATCCTTGACTTAAAAGCTTTATTTTTTATCGTCCTTTTTTTATTCTGTCTGTCCCGTTTTATCTGCGATTTGATATTTGGCATTTATTTTCCCTCCAAATAAAAGGATTTATCCAAAACGAAAATATATTCTAGCACTTTTTTATATAAATAAAAACACTTATTGTTAGAATGGTTAAGATGGTATAATACAATCTTCGTGTAACAAATGTATAAAAACGCTATGAGTGAAGACAGATTTATTTTAAGGAAAAGAATACTGGGGGCCACCATTTTGGTAGTGATCGCCATACTCCTTTCTAAGATATCCGGTCTGGCACGGGATCAGATAATGGCAGGATATTTCGGCCTAAGTTATGATGTGGACGCTTTTATATGGGCCAGATATATTCCCAATCTATTCAGGATACTTATTGCTGAATCACTTATTGTAGCCGCTTTCATACCAATATATTCACTTTACATCAAGAAAAAAAAATATCAAGACAGCATGATATTTGTAAATTCTATTACAAATATCATGCTTATAGCATTCATAATAATATCGTCAGTGATATTTGTGCTTTCTCCGCAGATAGGGTCACTTTTGTCTATTATAGCAGATAACCAGATGGATGTTATGAAGTTTGTGGCGATGAACAGGATAATGACATTTGCCTTACTATTTCTAAGCCTCTCTGGCCTTGCCACTGGAATACTTAATTCTCATAACCTGTTTACCGCTCCTTCACTTGCCCCTTTTGTTCTAAATATAGTCACTATAATAGTCGTAACCACCCTGTTCCTGGACCTGGGGATATACGCCATGGCTATGGGAGTGATGGCAGGATCAGTCCTTCATCTTCTTATACAGTTTCCCCAACTAAAAGTCTCCAGACTTAGCTACCGGCCTATAATAAATTTCAAGCATAAAGGGGTAAAAGAGATCTTTGCCCTTATGTTTCCCATACTTTTAAGCCTGGGGGCAGTGCAGCTGAATAACAGCGTGGATAACTTATTTGCCCTGAACCTTGGAGAGGGGAACACTACTGCCCTTACCCTGTCATGGCAGGTGGCAAATCTTCCACTGGGGGTATTTTCAGTAGCTATAATAACAGTTCTATATCCCATTATATCTAAACAGGTAGCTGAAAATGATATAAAGGGAATAAAAGAGAGTTTCTCACTGGGAGTAAGGGAAATAGGTTATATCATGATACCGGCTGCTGCAGGGCTGGCTATACTCTCTTATCCCATTATTAAAGTACTTTTTGAGCATTATAATTTCGAGCCCCAGGATACAGTTAGGGTCTCTTTCATTCTTATATTTCACAGCATGGGGCTGGTATTCTTCGGTCTCCTTATGATGCTTAACCGTATCTTTTTTGCTTTTAAGAATGTGAAGACACCGCTGAAAGTTGCAGGAGCTTCAATACTGGTAAACCTTCTCCTGGACTGGATACTTATAAGGTACATGGATGTAGGCGGGCTTGCTCTCTCCACTACCCTGGTGGCAGCATTCAATGTGACTGTTCTCCTAGTGATTCTTCGTAAAAAAGTAGGAAACCTGGGAGGGAGAAGGATTGCGAGTTCTTACTGGAAGATAATAGTCTCTACCATGATCATGGGCGGTATCATTTATATAGTCTGGTATTTTATCTCAGGATTTGCGTACAGTGGACTTACATGGCTTGTACTTCTGATATTGGGTATCATAATACTAGGTGCAGGATTATATGTCGGACTCACTTTCCTTTTAAGGACTGATGAAATAAGGTTTGCAGTAAAGATGCTGGGGGGCTTTAAAAATAGGTATAGTAAAAATGGCAGGAGCGATGATATATAATAGCCTCATAAGAAATTTCTCCATTATTGCCCATATAGACCACGGTAAATCCACTCTGGCCGACAGGATATTGGAGATAACCAGTACTGTAAGTAAAAGGGAGATGCTTGAGCAGTTTTTGGATGATATGGACCTTGAAAGGGAAAAGGGGATAACTATAAAAGCCCATGCTGTAAGAGTATTGTATGAGAATAGTTCTGATAATATAGAGTATATATTCAATCTTATAGACACCCCTGGACATGTCGATTTTTCTTATGAGGTTTCTAGGAGCTTGGCTGCCTGTGAGGGGGCCGTACTGGTAGTGGATGCCACCCAAGGTATACAGGCACAGACTTTAGCCAATGTGTACCTGGCAATCGAAGGGGACCTGGAGATAATCCCTGTAATAAATAAGATAGACCTCAAGAGTGCCAGAGCGGATGAAGTGGCTGAAGAGCTCAGCAAGATAATAGGCACCCCACAGGAGGATATCCTCCAGATCAGCGCCAAGACTGGAGAAGGAATAGATCAAGTGCTGGAAAGGATAATTAGTGTCATCCCGGCTCCTTCAGGAGATGAGCAAAAACCCCTGCAGGCTCTGGTATTTGATAGCCAGTATAACTCCTATAGGGGAGTAGTGGGATTGATCAGGGTAGTCAATGGACGTCTGGAAAAAGGTATAAAGGTAAAGTTTATGGGTGAGAATACCATTTCAGATGTAGAAGAAGTCGGGATATTGGGACCAGATATGATGGAAAAGGAATGCCTGACTGCCGGTGAAGTAGGGTATATAATCACAGGAATAAAAGAAGTAGAGAACATTGTAGTGGGAGATACCATTACTTCAATATCAGAACCGGCAAAAGAAAATCTTCCTGGTTATAAAAAGCCCAAACCCATGGTTTATTCCGGTCTTTTCCCAATTGACGGGAGTGACTATGAGAACTTGAGAGATGCCCTTAATAAGCTGGCATTGAATGATTCTTCCTTAGATTTCACCCCGGAGGTTTCCACTGCCCTTGGTTTTGGCTTCAGATGCGGTTTTCTGGGACTTCTTCATATGGAGATAATTAAGGAAAGGTTAAAGAGGGAGTATGACCTACATCTGATAACTACAGCTCCCAATGTAGCTTACAGGGTTGTACTTCCTAATAGCGAGGTCCTGGAGGTAAAAAGACCAGCTGATTTCCCCGACCATGAAAAGGGGGCGAAGATAGAAGAACCGTTTACTCAAGTGACTATTGTCACTCCCAAGGAATACATCGGGAAGATAATGAAGCTTTCCGAGTCAAAAAGGGGAGACTTTATAGATATGATATATATATCCATGGAAAGGGTGGAGCTTAAATATAACCTACCCCTGTCCGAGATAATCATAGATTTTTTTGATCAATTGAAATCCATTTCTTCGGGATATGCTTCCCTTGATTATGAAGTGATGGGATTTGAAGAATCGGACCTGATAAAGTTGGATATCCTGGTTGCAGGAGAAAAGGTAGACGAACTTTCTGTTATAACTCATAAAGATAATGCATATTATATTGGCAGGGAACTGGCCCTGAGGCTGAGAAAAGTTGTACCTAGGCATAACTTTGAAGTTTCTATACAGGCAGCTATAGGCAAAAGGATAATTGCTAAGGAGAGGCTTGCCCCCTACAGGAAAGACGTGACTGCCAAGCTCTACGGAGGAGATGTCACTAGGAAAAGAAAGCTCCTTAAGAAGCAGAAAGCAGGTAAGAAAAGGATGAAAAAGGTCGGCCGGGTGGACATACCCGACGATGCCTTCATGAGTTTTTACAAGATAGACAAGAAAGATTAGAGGTGTAAAACCTTGTTAAATCATGTTCTAAGTTATTAATTATTTCATTAGGACATATCAATAGATATTTAGATAGAAATAGGACAAATAATAATAGATTTAGAAAGGTATAAGAAGACTAAAAATAGTCCTTGTCATAGCCATAGCAGTGGCCATACTCTTGGTTCTAGTCTTTATTGGAGGGAATAAGAGCAGTATAGATGAAGAAGTTATAAAGAAAGTAATAGAACAGGAAAGTGGAGATAAAGTAGAAATTGATCTGGATGAAAGAAAGAAGTTACCATTCAAAGTGATGAGGAAGAAGTAAACATCAGTTCTAAAGAGGAGGTCGCAGAGATCAAGCCTGATGATGGCAAGACGGCATTCATTAATAGTACGACTGATGATTATGAATTAACTATTATGTTAACATAATACGAAGATGGTACTTTTGTTTTTATAGGAGCCATAGAGCTATAAGCTATTTATAATACAATTAAGCCCAGAGGGGAGTCTAAAAATACTCTCCCCATTTTGATTTTTGATATGCTATGTAATATAATTTCTAGGATTGAAAGTAGGCTTGTTTTACCAAAGAAATAATTTTTTATAGTATATAAAACAGCAAAAGATGAGGGCAAATAAAAAATACGATGTAAGGTTCCTTCCTTCTGGCAAGTCTATTAAAGTGTCCCAAGGTTATAATCTCCACCAGGCGATACTTGACAGCGGACTTATAATAGAATCCTCCTGCGGAGGGGTAGGGACATGCGGAAAATGCCGGGTGAAGATAAATAATGGTTCGGTAGACCCCGAAAAGTCCAAATTAATCAGCGATAAAAAAAAGAAGGAAAGGTGGGTTCTTTCCTGTATTTCCAAAATAAGAAGTGATCTGGAAGTAAAGATACCCAAACAAAAAAACGCCAGGGCAAAGATAGCAGAGGGTAGATTTAAACCGGAAGAGCATAAGGATTATTCAGGAGTTTGTGAATCTGAGATATCTGAAGTAGAGGTAAGTCCTTGGATAACAAAGGAGAACCTCATCGTTAGCAAACCGTCACTTTCATACGGCACAAGTGACCTTTACAGGCTGAAGAAAAGCATTACTGAAAAAACAAAGATAGATTATCCTGAGATACCAATACATATAATCAGGGAACTTCCCCATGCACTCCGTAGGAAGGACTGGGAAATAACCGTGATCATGGACAGGAAGAACAAAGTCTTGATAGATCTTCATAGCGGGCATTTGGAGAAAAACATTTTTGGTATAGCACTTGATATTGGTACTACCAGTTTGGTCATGTACCTTGTCGACCTCCTTAACGGAAAGATCCTAGGGACCAGGTCAGGTTACAATACCCAGATAAGGTTTGGAGAAGATGTTATAAATAGGATAGTATATTCCAATAAAAAGGGAGGACTTACAAAATTAAGGGATATAATGGTGGACACCCTTAACAATATGATAGTAGATATATTAAAGGGTTCGGAAATAGCAGCCCGTGACGTAGTCTCCATAATGATTGCTGGTAACCCTACCATGATGCACCTTTTCTATGGGGTTCCACCCAGATATATAAGAGAAGAGCCTTATGTTACCGTAGCTAACATGTTCTCTGGCTCTACTGCCAATGAGGTAGGCATCAAGAAACTTTCCAATGCACATATCTATAGCCTTCCGGGGATAGCTAGTTACCTTGGTGGGGATATATCATCAGGAGTGTTAGCCAGCGGTATGTTCCATGATAAAGAACTGGCCCTGTTTATAGACTTGGGTACCAATGGAGAACTGGTAGTAGGAAACTCTGACTGGATGATGGGTTGTTCGTGTTCAGCCGGACCTGCTTTTGAGGGCGGCGGAGTCAAATGCGGTATCAGGGCTGCTGATGGTGCCATTGAGAAAGTATCCATAGAACAGGACACATTTAAATGCAATATAGATGTAATCGGTGATTGCCAGCCGGAAGGGCTATGCGGTTCAGGATTAATAGATATTATCGGTGAGATGTATCTTAAGGGTGTAATAGACAGAAAGGGGAAGTTCAACCAGGATATAGGAAATAAATATCTTGAATGTGATGAAAAAGAATGCAGATATATTCTGGTATCTGCAAAAGAAAGCGCTACTGAAGAAAACATATATCTCAGTGAAGTGGATATCGATAACCTGATAAGGGCAAAATCAGCCGTTTATGCAGGTATAAGGACCCTACTGGAAGAGGTAGATCTTGGGACTTTTGATCTTGAAAAGATATATATAGCAGGAGGACTTGGAAAACATATTAATATAAGGAATGCTATCATTATCGGCATGCTTCCTGATATAGATATTAAAAAATATCACTTTCTAGGGAATACTTCAGTGACTGGTGCGTATCTGAGCCTTATGTCTGATAAAAAATATAATGAAAGTATAAGTATTTCTGAGCATATTACATATATTGAATTGAGCGTAAACATGAAATTCATGGATAGGTATGTGGCTGGGCTTTTCCTGCCATATACAGATATGAAAGATTTTCCTTCAGTGGAAGAGCATTTATACAGGAAATGACATTTAATGTCGTAAGGACTTATGGGTAATAAAATAGCTATAGCCGGGAAAGGCGGGGTAGGAAAGACTACAACTAGCGGACTTATCATAAGGTCTCTTATAGATGCAGGTAAGGGAACCGTGCTGGCCCTAGATGCGGACCCTAATTCCAACCTCAATGAGATTTTGGGAGTGGAAGTAGGAGAGACTATCGGAAAGATAAGGGAAGATTTTAAAGTTAATGCTATAAGGATGGACGGCGGCTTATTCAAAGACAAAATGGTAGAGATGAATGTACATCAGGCCTTGGTGGAAGGTAATGGATTCGACCTTCTGGTTATGGGCAGGGGCGAGGGTCAGGGATGCTATTGTGCTGCCAATAATCTTTTTAAGTCATACATAGATGTATTGCAAGGTAATTATGACTGGGTGGTAATGGATAATGAAGCAGGATTGGAGCACCTTAGTCGGCGTACCACTAGTGATGTTGATCATCTCTTTATAATATCAGATCCATCTCCCAGAGGGATACTTACTGCTGCCAGGATAAAAGATATGTCTAGAGAAATGAACATATCTGCCGAAGAGATATCACTTATTGTGGGAAGGGTTAACGTAAAACTCGATTCCCGGATTGAAGAGAGTATAAAAGATAAAGGACTGAATTTTCTGGGTACCATTAGTATAGATGAAAATATCTATGAGATGGATCTGGGGGGAGGATCAGTGTTTGATCTGCCTGATGGTTCACCAGCACTTGAAAAGGTGAGAAAAATGCTCAAGAAAGTAGAAATAATAGGTTAAAATATTTCCTTATATTCCGGATATTTTTTAATATACCAGTTATTTTCTGTTTCCTATTATCATAGGGATAAATGTTGATGTATTTGACACTCTCTCTGGGTAAAGCCATTATGGATTCTACCATATCCCGTCATTTTCTATAATACGGTATCTTTTTATGCTTGGCCGGGGTGCCTTCATCTTTATATACTTCTACCATGATAAAACTGGTAGGGGTATCCTTCTGCTGGATCAGTTTAAAACTGTCAATCCAAAAATTCAAAATACTGGCTGTTTGGAGCGGAATTGCTATTAATTCCGCTAAAGTTATAGCACTAAAGGTCCAATATAAATGGGAAAGCATGTGAAACTTTATGATTAAAAGGTAAACTCTTGTCAGCACTTCCTGTAGAGTTTGTCCTTACCATCCCGGCTAACGTCAGTGAATTCAGTAATATGACAGTGATTACCAAAAATGGAGGCAAGTAGGAATTGGGTCATTATAGTGAGCTTATATGCTCGGTATTTACTATCATAAATTTCGAACTTACTTTTACACTTCCGATGAGAAACCAGTAAAATGGGCTGCCGATATAATGGCACATGGGGTGAAGAGGTATCTTACTAAAGTTAAAGTATGATCTTACCAGTAGGTTCGCGAAGTTGTGATGGATGCCCCCGCTGGTTTTGTTAGATCTGATTATAATCCACGTGCAGAGCTTATATAAGCTGATACGCTGGTTATAACAATCTTCTCTGGATAGAGATAGGAGATGGGGCACATAAGCTGTCTCATAAGATGAGCACTTACTTCAGTTTTCTTGACGTATCTCTTGCCATAGTCTTTCTGCATGGATCAGATTTGTACATAAAGAGGATATGGAGATATCCTGTTAATTTATCATAAAAGGCTTTGATATTGATATAGAGCTGAGAGGTGATGAAGGCATCATCCTGGAGTAGTAAGAGATTCCCCCATTCTATAAAAGCCTTAGCTTTCTTGCGCGTCTAAAAGATATCAGTATAGGGAAAAAGGGATAAACGATATGTCGAAAAACCAGATGTTCGGGCCTAAAGAATGCCTCAATCAGCTGGTAAAACGGGACGTGGTAAATGTATTTGAACTTGACCTAGGACACCCTGATTGTAACATTTAAAAATATATTTTTTCTATCCATAATTAAATAATATGATGATTTCAAAACTGCAATAAAGTGTGCCTCTTACATGCAATAAATTCTTGAAAATAAAAACCCTTCATATATAATATTAGAAATTGTTCATCTAATGCACAGATGTCCATACATAAAAGTACAATTTGTAGTCAGTATTTATACCACAAAAATCAGCAGAAATAATACAGAACAATAGACTTTAGTTTTCTATCAAAAATGATAGAATGTCATAGGTTATAAAAGGAGATTTTACTTAAAAGGTAAATGATTATTAATAAAAAATATTTTACACAAAGGGGGACGTCTTGAGCTTCCAAATCCCAAAAAATTCCTACAGTGGAAAGATCAATGTTTTAAAGCTGGGTACCGGAGATTCCCAGATGCTGGTGGGAGGCGAGACAGCTTTGCCTTTTTATACTTTTGAAGGAGAAAATCCCAATAATCCTATGTTGGCTATGGAAGTCTATGACGCCAAACCTGAGGACTGGCCCGATACAGTGGCTAAGTACTTTGACGACGTCATGGGTGACCCTGTCAAGTGGGCGCAAAAGAATATCGCTGAATATGATGCTGATGCGATATGCCTCAAGCTTACTAGGATAAATCCTGACGGAGAGGATATGAGTCCTGATGATGCAGCAGATATGACTGCCAGCCTCAGGGAAGCCATATCAAAGCCTCTCATAGTCTACGGTACTGGACCTATAGATAAGATTGCTGAAGTCATGAAAAAAGTATCTGAGAAAAATGCAGACAGCAATATCCTTATGGGCTGGGCAGAAGAAGATAACTACAAGACTATAGCCGCCGCTGCTATGGGATATAATAATAATGTGGCTTCTCTTAACCAACTGGATGTAAATATAGCCAAACAGCTTAACATACTTCTTACACAGTTGGGACTTCCTTTAGACAGAATAGCCATGGATCCTGCTACTTCCTGTCTGGGATATGGATTGGAATACTGCCATTCTACTATGGAAAGACTTAAAATAGCTGCTCTCCTGCAGGATGACAAGATGACCCAAATGCCCATTATAAATGATATAGCTCCTGAAGTATGGAAAGTCAAAGAAGCAAAGGAAAGCGAAGAGAGCTCTCCAGAATGGGGAGATCAGGAATCAAGGGGAATAAACTGGGAAGTTATATCATGTATGAGCCTGCTGCTATCTGGCTCTAATATACTGGTGATGAGACATCCAAAGGCAGTAGCCTTGATAAATAAAGTAATAACTAAACTTCTCTAGTATCAAACCAAAAGGATGGTGTATAAATAATATGGCAAAAGAAAAAAGAAAACCGGAAGACATGTCGTCAGACGATGCAGTGTGTGAGATGCTTAAAAGCCTCGACCCTGGACTGGAGACGGTATTTGACCGTTCAGAATCTATGAAGCCATGTCCAATAGGGGCAAGCATATCAGGAATATGTTGTAAAAACTGCTCCATGGGGCCCTGTAGAGTCAAAGAGGGAAAGACAGGACTCTGTGGAGCTACTATGGGTACAATAGCAGCAAGAAATCTGGCTAGGGCCATAGCAGTAGGAGCTGCTGCCCATTCCGATCACGGCAGGGACATGGCCCATATACTGGGCTTGGCAGCACAGGATAAAGCCGAGGGAGTAAAGATAAAAGACCCAGAAAAATTAATTGAATTCGCCAAAGTGCTTGATATCAAGACTGCAGGCCGTGAGATAAGTGAAATAGGGGTAGATGTATCGAAAAAGGCAATGAGCCTTTTTGGGCAGCAAACTGGTGAGATTAACCTTATAAAAGTAGCGCCAGAAAAAAGGCAGGAGGTCTGGAGGAAGAACAAAGTAGTTCCCAGAGGAATGGACAGGGAAGTGGTCGAAATGATTCATAGGACCCACATGGGTGTAGATCAGGATGTTGAGAATATTCTGAACCAGGCTGTAAAATGTGCTCTGACAGACGGGTGGGGTGGATCTATGATAGGTACAGAGATAAGTGATATACTTTTCTCCACACCAGTACCCAACCAGGCTAAGACAAACCTGGGCATGCTTGCTGAAGACCAGGTAAATATTGTCATCCACGGACATGAACCTACCCTTTCAGAGATAATAGCCACACTTGCTGATAATGAAGAGATGGTTAAATATGCCGAGTCTAAAGGTGCAAAAGGCATAAATGTAGTAGGTATATGCTGTACTGCTAATGAAGTCCTCATTAGGCAGGGAGTGGCTCCTATAGGAAACTTCCTTTCACAGGAGCTGGCCATAATGACTAGGGCAGTGGAAGCCATGGTAGTAGATGTTCAGTGTATAATGCAGTCACTGGGTAAGATAACCAAAGAATATCACACTCAACTTATTACCACATCTGCAAAGTGCAAGATCCCTGGTGCCGTACATATGCAGTTTGAAGAAGACAACGGGATCAAACTTGCCAAGGAGATTATAAAGACAGCAGTTGACAACTATCCCAACAGGTCTAAAGAAGTATGCATACCAGATATAAAATCAGACCTAATTGCAGGTTTTTCCAGGGAGTATATAAAATATATGCTGGGAGGAAGATTCAGAGCTTCTTTTAGACCTTTGAACGATGCAGTAATCGATGGTAGGATACAGGGTATTGTCGGCATAGTGGGGTGTAATAATGCAAGATGCACCCAGGATAAATACCATAACTACCTGACAAAGGAACTTATAGCAAAGGATTACCTGGTAATCCAGACAGGATGCGGAGCCTTATCAACTGCAAAATGCGGCCTCATGGAATCAGAAGCCATGGAACTTGCTGGGGAAGGCCTTAAGTCCATATGCGAAGCAGTAGGAATTCCTCCGGTGCTTCACATGGGCTCATGTGTGGATAATTCCAGAATACTCACAGTAGTGTCAGATATGGTCCGTGAAGGCGGATTGGGAGATGACATCAGCGACCTACCCATAGCAGGAATCGCTCCGGAATGGGTTAGCGAGAAGGCTCTCTCCATCGGGACATATTTTGCTGCATCTGGAGCTTATGTAGCTTTCAGCGGTGTGCCAATTCCAATAGAATCAAGTCCTGAAGTTAAGGAAGCTATGACCAATGGCTGGCAGGAAAAATTCGGAGGCCAGCTTGAATATATCGCTGATATCGATGAACTTTTGGAAAAAGTGATCAATGTGATCCAGGAAAAGAGAAAAGCCCTCAAGATCGATACTGCAAAAGAAAGGGTATTATTGGATATGGAAGCAAGGAGGTCGTTGAAAGATGTCTAAAATTATTGCGACCAGTGCTATAAAAGGAGCATATAAAATAGTCGAACGGGCAGAGAAGTTACTGGCTGACAGTATTAAAAAGAACGGTGAAGGGCATGTAATAGAATTTCCTGACACTGGATATTACCTTCCCATCATTTACAGCATGAGAGGGGTAAAAGTAGAGAAGCTGGCAGACTGCAAAGTAGTCCTTGAAGAGGCCAGGGAGCTTCTTCCCCAGATACCTACTGATAAGATGTGGCTTCCATATTTGGGAGGTACCCTCGATGCAGGGATTGCCACCCTATGGGCGGAAGAGATAATAGAAGGAATAAAATATATAGACGGTCCCAATCCCGTAGATGGTATATGGCTGGGTGCTGCCACTGATGTCATAATCAGGGAAAGAGGTATAGAGTTTGTAGACGGGACAGCACCGGGCTTTGCAGCCTGTGTTGGCGCTGCCAAAGACAGCAAGACTGCAGTAAAGATAGCTAGAGAGCTGCAGGAAAAAAATATCTATGTATTTATGTCAGGTGAGACTAACGGGATTTCTATGTCCGAGCAGCTGGAACAGGAAGAGGTTGAGCTGGGCTGGGATACAAGGCTGGTGCCTTTTGGTAAAGACATAACGGCTACCATATATGCTCTGGGATTTGCTGCAAGGACCGCGCTTTCATTCGGCGGCGTTCAGGGCGGAGACTACAAAAGGATGCTTCTGTATAACAAGAACAGGGTATTTGCCTTTGTGCTGGCTCTGGGTGAAGTTGATGAGCTTAAATATGCAAATGCTGCTGGTGCTATAAATTATGGCTTCCCTGTTATAGCTGATACTGGTATACCGGAAATACTACCTAGGGGCGTATGCACCTATGAGCATGTAGTGGCCAATGTTCCTGCCGAAGAGATGGTATCAAAAGCAATCGAGGTCAGGGGGCTTAAGATAACAGTAGAGAAAGTAGATATTCCGGTAGCTTT